>Ga0307507_10000451_pt1 | contig 85681 bp, 22 predicted proteins | sample 7_EM_MG_FD_207223 | JGI IMG/M metagenome (GOLD analysis project Ga0307507, IMG submission 207223) | Populus trichocarpa ectomycorrhiza microbial communities from riparian zone in the Pacific Northwest, United States - 7_EM | ecosystem: Host-associated > Plants > Roots > Unclassified | place...
AAAAAGCGCCCTTCTTCCTTTCTTTGTACAAAAAAGCTTCTCTAAGGAGAGAGAAGAGCCTATTTGTCTTTGCATTTCCTTTCTATCTTCCCAATGTAGTCTGCATTCTAGTAAGAGGTGCGTAGGGGTTTGTACCGCGGTACAGTCCTTAAAGCATCTACCTTCTTTATCCTTCCCTATTGAAGCTAGATTTATAAAGCGCCTATTATAGGCTTTGTATTAAAAAAGGAGATAAGTAAAAGACTACTTTTAAGACTTAATATAGCTATTTTAAGTATCTAGTAATGCCTTTTAGGCTAGCTGATGCGTCTATAATATTCTAATTATATATTTATAGAGCCTTAGGGGGACTAGTTAACCGCATATATATTATCTATTTAGATAATATTCTAATCTACTTAGAAGATAAGGATTAGTATAAGTAATATATCCGCAAAGTGCTAGAAAGTTTAGATAATTAGGGCCTCTACTCTAAAACGTTAAAGTATATTTTTAATACTAAGTAGGTTAAGTTTTTAGGTTATATTATAAGATTTATAGGCGTAGTTATAGACCTGGTATATATATATACGATTTAAGAGTGGCTGAAGCTAGAGAGCTACTAGGATATTTAAATATTCCTAGGCTTTGCTAATTTCTATAGGCGCTTTATTTATAACTACTTAGACATTACCTAATACCTATTTAACTATATTACTAAAGCTTCCTAAGACCTGGCCTAGGGAGTAAAAAGCTTAAAGGTAGGAAAAAAGAAAATTAAAAGGGACTAATTAAATAGTATAAACTATAAATATAGTCCGGAAAGGTATAAGAAGCCTTTTAGGAACTATATATAAAGTTTATAGAAGCTCTACTATTACAGCATTTTAACCCAGATTAGCTACTAATAATGGTTACTAATATACTAAATTTTGCCCTTACTGGTATCCTACTATAACTTAATAGGTATCTAGATATTACCTAGTTCTACTAAAGACCGGTAGTATTCTATAGCAGAAAATTCTAGGGACCTAAAGTTAGGTATTATACCCATAATAAGGAACTACTGGCTATAGTTAACTACTTTAAATAGTGGCGACACTACCTTAAACACACGAGCTATACTACTTATATACTCTTAGATTATTATAATCTACGCTACTTTATAACTATAAAGGAGCTTATATAATTTAACTTTAAGATTAAATATAAGCTAGGGGAAAATAACTCTGTTAATAAACCGTTATAATGGCTAGACTGTACTAAAGGCTTTAAAACAGGAGAAGGAAAATAAATAATAGATATCTTACTTCCTATATTGCAGAATAAGCTCTAGGTATAAAATACTTAAGTACCTATAACTCTATATACTAAGACTTAAGCAGCATAAACCCTATTAGCTTTTACTAATATTCTAGCTAGTCTGCGGCTAATAAGGGTCTAGATATACCTAGATAGGATATTCCTAATATAAGTTTGGAACCTAGTAATACATTACTAATTACTAAGCTATCCCCTTAAACTAAAAGTAAAGCTATAGAGCAATTGGAACCTAGAGCCCTATAATAACTAAAGGACTTTAACCTTATAGCGGCCTTCCTAATATACACGTACTAAGAAGTTATAAGATTTATAGTACTTTTTAGTCTTATACTTAGAGCAGTATAAGGCGAAACGGCTTTTACCTAAGAACTATTTAAAAGGTTAATGGATTTTATCTATAAGGTATAACAGAGAGACACCTTCTATGCTATCTTTAATATAAAAGTAGACCAGAAATGTAACGGAAAAGAAGCTTTTAGGTAGTAGATTATCTATATCCTTTTATAGCCGGTCCAGAGAGAAAACAGGGTGGATCTTTATTAATTCTAATAGCTTAGCCTTAAAAGGGTGTCCTACCTTTTAAAGAGTCTTATATAGGCCGGCCATTTAGTGGTCTAGCTTGCAGCTTAGCCTCTAGGTTTTTTAGTTCTTTATTAACACCTATACCTTATCTCCTACTTAGAAGTCCACCTTATAATAATGTCGGTTTATATTAGACTCCTTCTTTTACGCCTTTCTTATAGTTGTTTAAGCAGTCTCCTAGGCTCTATATATTCTCTTAGCAAATGCCTAGGCCTTTTTATAGCTAAGGCGTTTATAGGCCGTAGCGGGTTTAGTAGGCCTATCCCAATTAAAGGATATTTGTGGTATATGCCCGTAGAGTAGTTTAAATAGAGACATCCCTATACTATTATAGTGGAGTATAAGCTATATATAGTCTATTATAGGTAGTAATTCCAACTAGTTGTCCTAATAGTAGTCTATAAAGGGACGTAGTTGCTAGTTAAGGCACTGGTTTATAATCTTAGTTTAACTATTAATCTAGGGGTAAAATGTAGTAGAGAGCTTAATCTTAATCCAAGGATATAGCAGAATTTATTCTAGAAATCTAATATAAACTAGGGACTTATAAGGGATCTTTTAGCCCCTTACTCAGGTGCACGCCTGGGGGCTCTTAGGAGCTGCCAAGACTAGCCTTCGGCTAGCCCTTGGTACCTCCTTATAAGCTCCTCAGGCCTGCAGCCCTTTCCCTCCTTATTAGTTCGTCTTTGTACTAAGGGTATTGCCATACCTACTCTTTACCATATCGTTCTCTTCCATCGACTCTCCTTGTAACTTATGCTCGGCTTACCTACTCCCTACCGTACACCTAGGCAATAGCCTTACATTTAAACCAGTCCTATACCCTTGTGGGTAGTAGCCGGCAGCAAGCTAAGGGCTCCGCCCTCGAGTAGTTTCACTTTTTATAATCCTCCATTTTTACCTAGGATAACCGCGTATACTGTAAGAGCAGGTACACCAGTAGACGCCTAGCAGATCGCATCCGCATAACGGAGTTAGAATATAGATTAGGTCCTCTACCTTACCTAGGATAATTGCGTATGCTATAGAGCAGCTACACTAGTAGACGCTGGCAGATTGTATCTGCTTACAGTGGTAGATACGGATTAGGAGAAGGAAAGGAGACGGTAGCTACCTAGCCAAGGGTTAGGGGCTATCCGGATCGTACGCGATCATCTCCTAAGGCAATTAGTATACCTGCATACGATCAAGTGCCATAGTACAGCTCTGCCCCAACGGCGACCCAAAGGTAATTTAATTGCTATTTAAAGGCTTTTTGGCAAGAGTTAAGGGGGGTTATATACAATTAGCTAGCAATACTCTAGGCCAACCGCGGATTACTGCGACGTAAGTAGGTTCCACTAACAGAGATTAGAAGGTTGAACGCCATTAATAAGATGCAGCTACCCTGGAGGCTATCCGATTGCTATTCAATGGCTATATAAAGAACTAACGGCTAGCTTTCAAAGCTACGGCTCTTAGATCGTTCGCAATCGCTTAAGGGCTACGGCCCAACCCGGATTCTCTCCGGCTGTCAGCCTAAGGGCTGCCAAGACTTAATCGCAGGCGATTGTCTCTTAGAGCTACGGCTCGCCTTAGAGCTACGGCTCGCTCAAGAGCTTTGGCTCAGAGATCCTACGTAATCTCGTAAGCTGTGGCTTACCTTAAGAGCTATAGTTCGCCCAAGAATTGGCGACGGCTTATTAAGCTACGGCTTTGATCTAAAGCTACGGCTAGATCAAGAGCTACAGCTTTAAGATTGATTGTACGCAATTAAATCTTACCCTACCAGCGGACACTCTTTTCCTTCCTAAAAGACCTTTTTTCCCACTGGGTTTTAGTTATAGGTTGAGGTTTTTATTAAGGCTGATTAGTTGCTTTAAGAGCTACAAAACAGTTCGCCTAAGAGAATGGCGGCGGCTCAAAGATCCTACACGATCTCTTAAGCTACGGCTTGAACTTTGCCGATACAACTCCGTAATAATAGTGTAATTCAGAAGGAAGGAAACACGCGTATATGCTATTTAGCCATTACTTCCTTATAAAAACTAATTATGCGACCGGGGGAAGGCAATTAGGAGCTACGGCTCCAACCTAGAGACTCTCCGGTTATTAGCCAAAGGGCTGCCAAGACCTAATTGCAGGCGATTGTCTCTTCAAGACTAATTATATATGATCAAGTCTTACCCCACTAGCAGACGCTCTTTTCCTACCCTAAAATAGACCTTTTTTCCCACTGGGTTTTGGTTATAGGTTAAGGTTTTTATCGAGGCTGCTTGGCTGGTCTTTCTCCCTATTTCCCTATACAAGCAAGGCTTTGGCACTGCTTACCTTTTTATATATAGAAATCAATTCATTTGGGTATATAGGCTGAGGGCCAGCCCTAACGCAGGGGGGGGGGCAATGTAAGGGATCTTTTGGCCCCTTACTTAGGTGCATGCCTAGGGGCTCTTAGGAGCTGCCAAGGCTAGCCTTTAGCTAGCCCTTGGCACCTCCTTATGGGCTCCTTAGGCCTGCAGCCCTTTCCCTCCTTATCGGTTTGTCTCTGTACTAAGGGTATTACTATACCTACTCTTTACCATATCGTCCTCTTCTATTAACTCTCCTTGTGACTTATCCTACTCCCTACCATATACCTTAGCAATAGCCTTACAGGACTATACTTAGAGATAATTAATTTAGGGGCACCGTAGAATTAATAGATGTTATTAACGTAGAGGCGGGCCATATCCTTTATAGTTGTGGTCTTAAAATACGGGAGGGAGATAGTTTGCTTACATAATTGGTTAATTACTATAAAGGCCGCATTATGGCCGTAGGCGTCCTTTGGAAATAACTTAAAGTCTATTATAATATATTGCTAAGGGCGTTCTGGAACTAGCAGCGGTCGTAACTACCTGGGAGTTTAATCCCTAGGGGCATCTGCGCGTCTATAGGCGTGGCAGTTTTTAATAAATTATGCTATATTAGATAGAAGTCCTCACCAGTAGTAATAGGGCGCCAGCAGTTAGTGGGTTTTGTCTTAACTAGGGTATGCTATAGAGACTTAATAGTAGGCTTTACGGATTAGCTCCGTCTATAAGTTATTAACGTTTAGAATTATAAGCCGTGCTTAATATAAGAGCAGTCCTTTTATTTCTAAATTAGGGTTACCTTTTATAGCTTAGTCGTGGAGGGCCTTTAGGGAGTTAGCTATACGGTTTGTAGTTAGGATACAATTAATTAGCCCTATTAGTTTGTCTAAGACTTCTCCTTCTATAGGTGCTAAATTATTCTGTTTAGGGTCTAGCTTCTTAAGGATCTGCGGGTTAAGCTATTTGGGGTAGAAAAGGGCGCGCGTCTAGTATTAGGCCTTTAGCTTATCTTAAGGTCCTATATCTTGTTCCCTTTAGATTAATATATCAGCCTTAAAGTTTTGCTTGCTAGAATAATATATAATTATAAAGAAGAATTAGGAGAGTATTTTAGCCTAGTGGGCTTATTATTTATTAAGCTGCTTTATAGTTATAAAGTACTCTAGGGCTTTATAATCTATATATATCTTAATCTAGGAGTTCGTGCCTTTTAGCTCTGCGCGCTATTAGGACAGCAATTAGATAATAGCTAGTATTTCTTTATTATATACTTTGTAGTTACACTTAACTAAGTCTATTATTTTTAAAAAGAAGGTAATAGGGTACTATTTACCGTCTACATATAACTGTAATAGAATTCCCGCTATAAATCTATTAGAAGCGTCTATCTTTAGCATTAATTTAAGGTCCGGGTTATAGTAATAAAGGATTTAAAAAGAGATAAGCCGATTTTTTAACTCTCTAAAGGCTTTTATACAGTTATTATTAAAGATAAAAGGCGTGTCTTTCTAGGTAAGTTATATAAGAGGCTTTGCCATAACTCTATAGTCATGGATAAATTGGCAATAGAAATTATAAAAACTAAGAAAGGACTGGATCTGTAACGTGGCCCGCCTCCACGTCGCCATACGGCCAAAAAGACTGAGAATGCTTGCGAACTTGTCGCAAGCGCGGCGGGACCTAATATATATACTCTTACAGGATCCCCTTTATAGTATAAGGGGGTTTCTAGTTGCAAATTGCGTTAACCTTCTTAGGGTTGACTTTAATCCTATCTATACTTACTATAAACCTAAGGTACTTTATGCGTTTTACCCTAAATTTATATTTCTTAATATTAACTTATAAGCCTGTGTTTTGTAATCTCTTTAGGACCTTCTTAACATAAACTTAGTATTTAAGTTTATTATCTAAGTATATAAGAATGTCGTCTAGGTATGCTATATAGAATTTATTAAGGTAATTAAAAAGAACGTTATTTATATACCTTTAATACATAGCCAGTCCGTTTATTAGTCTAAAAGGAAGAACTTTATATTTATAGGACTCGTAATAGGTATAGAACGTTATTAAATCTTTAGATATAGGGTCTATCCTAATTTAGTAGAAAGCTTGGCGGATATTAAATTTAGTAAAGATCTTTGCCCAGCTTAGATGTATAAGGGTCTTATTAATTAAAGGAATAAAATACCAATCCTTTTAAGTGATAGCATTTAGCTTCTAATAGTTAATACAAAAATAAAGGCCTTTATTAGGCTTTTTTATATATAGGATAGGGAAATAAAAGGGGCTTAACTTGGCTCAATAAACCCTTTATTAAGGTTATTAATTAAGTACTACTTTATTACTTTTAGCTTATCCATTAATTATTAGTAGAGGGGGCTATGGCCTAGTAAGTTATTGGCTTCTAATTAAATCTTATAATTATACGTCCTATAAGAGGGTAACTTATCTAAAGCCGCCTTTAAGAATGCGTTCTTATACTTTGCATAAATAGTAGAAAGGAGACGTTTAACTAGTTCCTTATTAGTTTCCTTAGTTAGCTTTTCCTCCCTATTATTAATAATTCGGTTAATCTTATATAGGCTTATTGTAAAGACCTTATTATCCTTCCAGTACATATTAAAGTAGAACGCTATTATACTAATTACGGCAATATCTACTATAGGGGGGTTATAAGATAATGGGGGCGTATGTGGCTTTAGGGGCTTTTAGGGTATTAGCGTTGTTATTACTTCCTTTAGCTCCTATCGCATCTTTTAGAGGTCATCTCTTATATCCTATTAATACGTTCTTTTCTATACTAGTTAGATCTGCGCAATTTAGACATTGTCTATACTGCTTTCTATCCCACTTCCATATATAGAGTCCTCTTTAAACGTATCGCTTTAGAAAAGTATCTTTGTTAGTATGGAGTTCCTACTAGCCTTATAGCGGGCATCTTCTTAGGCAAAGACTAGGTCACGGTCTCTAATATTCTACTAATAGACAGGGTTAACCCTTACGGCTAGTGTCTTACGGTTAGTCCGAATTTCTTTAATAAAGGAAGGCAGTTTTAGTCTATTCTCTAGCTAGATAAACTGTCTTTATTAAACATTTAACCAAATATTAAAGTAGGATATCTATTTCCGGCTAAGGATTATGTTATAAGACCCTAGGTTTAGGATACGAAAGGGGATACCAAATTGGCGCCGTCTATTAATAGCAATATATAGCTTTAAGATATAGGTAACTAGCTTACTGGCTTAGCCGTTATAGCCTTTTACTTAAATAGGCTTCTCTAGTTGGGTAGCATTTACATTTAAAAACTTAGTAATATTATTTATATAAGCAGTATTTATAAAGGTAAAGTTATTTACTCTAATGTTAATAAGGGCAGTTATATTAACTCTATATCTATTTTAAGATACTATATATAGAGCTATAAAGTATTTTCCACCTATTAGCTAACTTAGGTTAATCTTCTTAAGACTAATAGGGTACCCTAGGGAGGAGTCTTTCCTTAGGGTTCTTCTTTTCCTAACTTATTAAATATTTCTTCTTCCTCTATCTCCTTAATATTACTTATATTTTTTAGCTCTAAGTAGGATAAGATAAAGTAACTATCCTTTTTATAATTAAAGCATGTAACCATAGCAGGGTTAATTAGGGTATTATAATAAGCATTGGCTAAAGGTATAGCACGTAGCAATTTGGACGAGGCTTATGGGTAGGTAGTTATAACGGCTTTTAGTATAAGGGTAGTTATGGTTTATCTTTTAACGCCAGCTCCTATTAGTATGGTAGATAGGTTCCGGTTATTATAGGACCTCTTTAGTTAATTAGAATAGGCATTAATTTGTTTTCTAAATCTAGTAATAAATATTAGGTTATAAGTCTTTAGTAGGTTAGTAGGTTATTTAAGGCTCCCGTAATCTTCTCTTGTAGTTAAACTATTAGCTTATTATATAGATCTAAACAGTAGTTCTTAAGGGGAACCTAGCCTTTACCTACTAGGTGTAAGAATTAGGTCTAGAACTTAGCAAAGGATTAGTTTAGTTTTATTATTAGGCTGTTATAGTTATAATAGGCATCCTATACTTTATTTGGATTAATATAGATAGCAGCTAGATGCTATATTATCTTATTAATAGATATAAACTAAATAGGTAACTTATCCTTAAACTTAGCCTAGAGGTGTTACTAAGCATCCCTAATAGTTTAATCAAAGAGGTAAAGTATTTTAGCTTCTTTAAAGGTGAAATAGTTATAGTTAACACGGAGCTTTCCTTATACTTAGATCCTTTAATTCTTAAAGGTAGGGTCTATTCTATTAGATAGTAGTTAAGGATTAGGGAGCTTAACGGACTTTAATTATTCCGTTATTGTGTCCATACTCTCTAGTATATTATATTTAGTTAAGTAAATAGGTTAACTAAGGCTTTATAAAGGGAAGGCTAGGCTATTTTATAAGGTAGTAAGGCTTTCTAAGATCTCCTTTAGAGTCTCTTATATACTTTAGGCTTAAAGACAATTAACCTTCTAATTAGCTATAAGGGCATAAATCTACTTATATACGTTTGTGACGTTATTATTATCTTTAATTTCTAATCCTAACTAGATCTCGTATTCCTCTTAGGTAGAGGTAGATCCCCTAGATAAGCTCGCTTTAGATACCATTATCGGCTTCTTAAGAATTATCAAAATTATATAATTTGGTTTTAATTCTAAGGTTTTTTTAGGGGTGCAGGTTAAGTATAGTCTGGCCTTTAAAAGTAGGATATTATTAGGGCCTTTCTAGGCGTAGTAGTATAAGTTTTTTAGTGTTTAAGTATAACGTATTAACGTGTTGTTGCAGATAAAGGTCTTTTTTTAGGGTAGGATATTATTAAGGTATAAGAGGCCAGTCTGACCGGAACGTATAATTATCTAATCAATAGTATAGAATAAGAGTTATAGATAAGTAGAAGGTAAGTCAAAGGTAGAACAAGCTTTATATATTAAAGGACAAATGCTTTCTAACTTCTTCTATTTAGAGACTAATCGCTAGCTTTTCTCTAGAGGAGAACTAGCTCCCTTTATAATCCTTCTAAGACACTAGTAAAACCCTTTACCCCTTATCTGTCTAACCATATCTTCTCTAGGATATTAGTGGGATATTAGTGAAACCTTTATCTGTTTTATCTAATATATACCTTTTAGGAGCGCCTATTACAATTGCCTTCCCTTTAAGGGTCTTAGTTCTTTAAGACTTTACCTCTTAATAAACTCTTGTAGAGTTCCAACTAAAACTACTAGGGAAGTTCTTTAGTGGAAAGGTACTCTATAATATAGCTTATCGCCAGTTTTTTACTAGCGTGGAACCTTACTTTATTTTTCTATTCCTCTACTCTTTTTCTACTATAGCTCTTTATAGTGCCTTTACAATAGAACCTTAATAATAATAATAAAAATTAGATGGGATTTATCTTCCTTATTATAAGAATTTGTTATAAGCTAATCTAGGGGTTGTCCTATATAATACGTTAACTAGCCACTATCCCTATTCACCTAAAATAGGTCCTAATAATGACGTCTTAATATTGATTTCCTCCAGTTTATAAGCAGTTATCTCTTACGCGTCTTTCTATTAACAATACTATTTATCTTACCTTTTAGCAGACCGTTTTTTATTATATTTTAGCTTTTAGCTTTTACATCTCTAGCTATTCTTTCTTCTATTGCTCTGTTCTCTTCTTATAACGCGTCTATAAGTAATAGGATCTCTATTTTATCTCTTTAATAATACTAACTTCTCGCAGTATTCTCTTATAATGGCTTATAATCGTGCTATACGTCCCTAAACTAGCGGCGGCGTTATCCCTACTTTAATAGCACTACAGACCACTTCTGTTGCCCCTATAGTAGTTTCTCTAAAGTGCTGCTGTTATTGCGTTTATGTGCTTACGCTAGACCCGTCCTACGCTTATAAGATACTACACTTTGGCAAGAACAGATCTAAGTATTCCTACTATTATAGCTAGAGGAAGACCTATATTCTAGTATTTCTTATTCCATCCCATTCTGGATTTTACTAACTATATTAGATCCCCACTATTTACGCACATAAGGCCTGCTAGCCCTAACGCGCTATTAGGGATTTCCATCTATATTAGAATAGTAAAAGATAGAGATAGAAGATGTCTTCTATTGCTTATAGCCTCTTTAATTTAATAAGCGTTTCTACTACTATAGAGATATAGTAATCTCGGACACATAGTATTTAGGAGCGTATATATAAGCAGCTTGTTCTTATAAATAATAACATTTATACTCTTACGCGGGCCTTTCTGGCTAGGTAAGTCTCTTTAGTAACATATTTAGGAACTATGCTAACTCTTTAGTTGTTAACTTTCTAATCCCTACCTAGATGCCAATTTGGAACCTAGGGATAACACTAAGGATAGTAATAAAGATAAATGTTCTCCCCGCCAGTCCCCTAGCTATAGTAATCCGTCTAGTTCCCACCGCTCTAAGAAGAATATTAGTAAGAATACTAATGCTTCTAGGGATGGGAGTGCTAATAATACTGCTAATAATAACGTTAAGATAGAGGAGGAGGCTCCCGTTGCTACTTTTAGTATTTAAGTTATTATCTTATTCTTTCTTTCTTCTTATAGGATAGCTTTATATAGTGCCTCTCTAGTGCCTTTAGGATGCCCTAGTACTAGGAATTAACTTTATACTTTAGGGATGCCTCTATTCTTATTTTTAGTAATAGTCTATATAAAAGTAGCATACTGCTATAATCTCCGTATATAATAAACAGGTAGTGCTTTTATAGTTGCTTTATAATTTCTTAAAATTTATAAATCTTCGCTCTCTATCTTCTTAGTCCTCTTTATACCATTAACTCTACTATATATCTTTAGTGCCAGACCAGATACTCTCCTTTTATCCCTAGGGAACCCTTTTAAATCCCTAGGGCCCCTTCTCCTAGTACTACTGCTTATTTTTAAACAGCGTCTTCTTTAGACAGCATCCTTAGTAGTTCTTATATAGATCTCTATGGCTTTATCTTACAGGATTCTAGGATCCCTATTATAATAGCAAAATATTCCCGTTTTTATTGCCTATACTTAACCTTATAGTTTCAATTTACAGGGTCTTCCCTATTGTCTTATTTATGGCATATCCGGAACTATTACTAAATCCTAATATATAGTCTTTAAAAAAGTTTTAATTGCTATATTATATCCTAGCTAAAGGTGCTCCTTAGGTTCCCAACTATTATACGCTTAGAAGTATCCCTTTTAATAAACTAAAAATTTATATTTCTTTTAATGCTATCTTTAATCTAGAATATCTTCTATATTTTATTCTAGTTCCCTATTAATTTTACTAGATAGGGGCGGTTTTATACTATCTCTTCTTTAGTATAACTCTAATAAGGAAACATAAAATGTATAATATATTAGATATAATTTTAGCAATTTTAATTTATAGGCTTAATTTCCTTTAGTTTTCTTAACTATCTTAAAGGGTTTAAGCTACTGGTAGTCCAACTTCTTCTTAATACGTTTTATCTAGATATTTTTTATTATAGTACCTTTTTTATGTGGCTTGGGCGTCTAGTAAGTGCTTTTTAAGTAATTTTCTGCGAATTTTTATTGCTTTAATTCTTTTAGACGCCACTAGTGCCTCTCTTTTGGGAATAATATCCTTAATATTCCAGGGATTATTTACTTTTACCCTAAACAGCGTTTTATAAGGGGTTATTTTTATACTGCTATAGATGCTTATATTATATATATGTTGCGCTAGAGCTAATTATAATATCTAATTATCCTGTTAATAATTAATATAGCAGTGAAGGTAGTGTTCTAATAACGCATTCAAACGCTCTATTAGCCCGTTTGTTTATAGGTAAAAAGCAGTACTTATTTTTTATTATATTTTTAATAAGAGATAGAATAAAGACAAAAATATATTATTAAATACGGTACCTCTATTAAATATAATTCCCCCTAGCGTTGTAACAGAACCTTGTAGCAAGAACTACGGTGGGTCCTATTATTAGGCTGGGTATGTAGATATAAATAGGTCAACAACGTAATAATAACTGGTGGAGTGGTTGCCCAACAGATTAACTCTAATTATATTCTAAGATTTACTATAAAGAGAGAACTATCTGGGTAGGGACTGTGGTCCTTTAAATACATAACTATACGCCTAAGAAACCCCTTCGCTTTATAAGGTACGTATACTCTATCTACTCCATTACGGATTACACAGATTATATAGATCACACAGATTACATTATATAACCTTAGCTACTATTCCTTATTATATAGTTCTACTAGATCTATCCTAGACTATACCTGTATTAACCAACTAGCTTCTGCCAACTCTTCTCTAAGTAGTTATAATATTGTACTTAAGCTGTCTATAACACTATCTCCCTCCTCTTTATCTTTGTCCTTAAAGATTCCTAATATCTCTATGTCGTCTACTAGAGGTGTAATGTCCATTTAATTAATTTGGTTAATATTCTTACTTATTATACCTAAAGCCTCTTCCTCTTCTTCTATAGCTCGTCGGTCTCGCACTGTTGCTGCAATACTGTCTCTAGGTAAGATAATACTATCTCCATGTTCTTGTTATGCGAAAGAGGGGTTAGTCTATATTACGCTAGTAAGTCCTTTATCTTAACAACCTTTCTTTTACTTAGAGTGTATTAAAGTAAACATTTAATTATCCTATAACGTTCGCTCTATCTTTAACGCTAAGTATACACGTTCTGTAACTCTTAATAGTCTTTAGGTTCCCTAAGTAACTTATTATAGGGTTTTATATTTAATCTGCCGCTAAGAAGCTTAACAGTAAGCTAGCCTCTATGCTGCTTAAGGTTTAATATATCTTAGAAGAGTCCGCATATATTCTTAAAGCCTAGCGTCTAGCTTATGCTCGTCTTTAACACCTTAAATATGTTTAAGAGAAGGTTTATTTTAAAAAGTAGAGACTTATTTAATAGGGTCTATCTAAGCTAGGTAATAAAAGAACGGACCTTTCTCCTATAAGGGAAACAACTCTAAGTAGCTTAGCAATTGCTCCTCTTAGGTCCCCCTTAGATAACTTATTCTTTGGCAATCCTTCTTTGTTAATGCTGCCTAACCTACTTTCTTTTAATACTCCTATACCTTTCCCATAGCGTTCTCTAGGTTGCTTAGTAGTTCCTAGGTAGTCTTACTATAGCCTATCCACTTTACTTTGTACTATATTTTGTTATCTACGTCCTCGTAACTAATAATCTTTAAAACTTACTATTTGTCTTCTTCTTACCCTCTATACGTGTCTGCCTTGTAGACTAGTAGTTTAACATTCCCATATGCTGGCTCTAGCATTATAACATGCTGTATAGGGTAAATTTTTATTTTGGCTAGTAAGTTTAACTTAAACGTAACTAATAAAATCCTTTACGTAACTTTAAAAGGTCCTAGTCTAACATAGTCTAACTTCTTGCTTAGTCATCAACTCTTGAAATTTTTATATAGTAGCTACACTTTATCTCCCTCCTTAAGATCTGGTCCCTTAGATCTCTTAGCATTATAGTACCTTTTTATTTGCTCTTATACTAGTTTAGCTATTTCTTTAAGGTCTGCATAAATATTTATTAAAGTCTCCATTCTTTCTTTAGCTGTGCTACTCGTCTTCTTTACTTAATATAGCAATAACAATAATCTTGGCTTATATCTGTAATTTGCCTTAAATAGTAACATTCCCATTCCTTTTTGTGGTATTGCATTATATACAAACTATATAACTAGTAATAACAATACCTAATTATTCTATGCATAATTAATATAGTGACTTAGATACTGTTCTAGTGTCTAGTTTAACCTTTCTATTTATCCGTCCATCTGCGGATAATATACTGTTAAGGTTACTACGCGAACTTCTTATTCCGCCAAAAACACCTCCTAGAATACTGCTATAAATCTTAGATCTCTATCTAATATAACCTTACTTAATACTCTATGTCTTGCGAATACTTCCTTAATATAGATTCTAGTAACATCTTCTGCTAATATCTCTTCTGTACATACTATAAAGTATTCCTACTTTATAAGCTTGTCCACTATTACTAAGATTATATTATGATCTTGTCCTATAATAGGATCTTTTAACTTTAGTAACTTAATAATAAAGTCCTATAATATAACTTCCTACGGTCTTTCTAGTGTCTTAATAGGTTGTAGCCCTCTATATAGCTTATACCTTATTGGTTTGTTTCTTTAGCAATTTAGATATTCTTTTATAACTTATCTTGCTAGTCCCCAGATTCCTTAAATAATATACTCTTTTTAAAGTCTTAACACTAAGCCTATAGCTCTATTATGTTCTTAAGTTAGTCCCTTATAAAATAACTTAATAAACTCTCTTGTAATAGATCTTAGAATATAGGTTGCTTTTCTATTTTTATACTATTCTATGTCTTAATTCTCTACCTATGCTTCTTAGATCTTCTATATCTAATTACTCTCTAGTAATTTGTGGATCTGGCTTTCTCTTATTACTACTATCTTAGGATAATTGTACCTAATTAGTCTATTTTAATCCTTTCGCAATAAAGCCCCTAACGGCTTTTTATTACTTTATAGTTCCGCTTTTCTACTTAGAGCATCTGCTCGTGCATTATCTATACCCTTAGTATACTGAATTTCGAAATAGTATTCTGTAAGCATTTCCGCCCATCTAACCTGTCTTTAGTTAAGCTCCTTTGTCGTTAGGAACCCTATAAGGTTCTTATAATCTATTTTAACCATAAATGGTTTCTCTATACCTTATAAGAATGCTCTCTATTCCCTTAACGCTATAACTATACCTAATAACTCCTTGTTATAGATGTTATAGTTTAGTTATAGTAGTGTTATCTTTTAACTATAGTATGCTACTGGATGCTATGCGTCCTAATGCTTTTATAGCAAACATGCTTCTGGTACAAAGTCTAATATATTTATCTTAACAACCGTTTCTAACTTTAGTTGGTAGATCTTAAGGATTGGTTCCTAGGTAAATAACTCTTTAAGTTCTTAGAACAGCTTCTTCTACTTACTACCCCAAACCTATAGTTCCTCCTTTTTCGTTAACCTTGTAAATGGCTTAATGCTTTTTAACTATTATGCTATAAACCTCCTATAGTAGTTGCAAAACCCTAGAAATAATCTTAACTGTGTGATATTCTCTAGTTCTTGCTAACTTACTATAGCTTTAACTTTTTTTAGGTCCATGCTGATTCTTCCTAGTTTAATAATAAATTCTATAAAATTGGTCTTTTTTATAAAGAACTCGCATTTCTTAATAGCTACTAGTATTTGTTCTTTTTATAGTCTCTTTAAGACCTATTTAATATATTCTTTATATTCTTTCTTACTCTCTAAGTAGATAATAATATTGTTAAGGTATACTATAATAAATTCATTAAGGTGTTCTCCTAACATGCTATTAATTCGCTTCTGGAATATTACTAATACGTTTATAAGCCTAAACTATATAACTAACAGCTTATATAGTCCTTCTTTTAACCTAAAGGCTGCCTTCCATTTATTGCCTTTTTTAATCCTAATCTAATGGTATGCCTACCTTAGATTTATCTTTATAAAGATCTTTACATTGCCTATCCTATCTTAGATTTTGCTAATTAAGGGTAAAGGATACCTATCTTTTCTGGTAATGCTATTTAACTATCTATAGTTAATATACATCCTAAGTTTTCTGTTTTTCTTTAGGATAAACAGTACTGGATATCCTATTAATGACTGCGACGGTCTAATATATCCCTTTTATAAGTTCTTCCTAATAAACTCCTTAAGTGCTACTAACTTAGTTTTAGTAAGCTTATAAATTAGAAAGAACTTTAGACTTATTTTTGGTTCTAACTCTATCTTATAGTCCCATACTGCATACTCTAACAGCTTTTTACTTTTTAGTAACCATAACTTTTTACCATACTTATGGTATCTCTTTAGTATATAACTTAAGCCTTGCTTAGTCTCTTTGTATATCGCTCTAACTTGGTACCATACTAACTTAGTTTACTGTTGTATCTTACATTATTAAGTATCTCTAATATTAACCTAACCTGTAACCTAATTAACCTTTAGATTATATTTCTATAACTAAGGTATTTCTAGTATCGCCTTATCTTTTCCTAATGGTAAGATATTAAAAGATATTCTAACTGGTCTCCCTTTAATAGTTAACTAAATAGGTTCTATTTTAAGATTAATAATGCCTCCTTTATAGGCTATCTAATCTCCTAAAATTATTATAAGTGGATATAGGTGTTTCTTTTGTCTATATAGTAACCCTATCCTTTTTACTGCTATTAGTGATATGTGGTTTCTTATTACTTTACTATCTATTAACGCTTTAAACTGCTAATCTTGCTATTTAACTTATAAGTTTAGGTGTTGTCCTTAAATTCCTTTAAGGGTTTAAGGCTCTACTACTAGTTCCCTTTGGTCCTATAGGCCTCCCCTTTTCCTAACTATTAGCTGCTAGATCCTACTTGTACTTGGTCCACCTTTAGCTAATACTTAGTTTATTTTTTTTCCTCTATATACTATAGATAAGTGTTTTCTAGGTAATCCTACTACTATTATCTATCTAGGCATTCTTCCGTAAGGAATCTTCTGGGTTAAAGTATTAGGTCCCCTTAACTCTACACTTCTACTGGGTGCCATCTATGTATATACTTGGCATCTTTAAACCGTTTTTCCTTTAGTGCCTAATACATCCTTACCAGGTATTTCCGGTTCTTATCTTTTGGTGCTCTATATATATTACACATGTTATCTATATAAGCTATCTACAATAATATATAGTGCGTTAGGTAACTTGGGTTAACTCTTAGCTTGTTTTTATCCTTAAGTTTAAACCTATACCTGGTCAACCTAACTACTAGTATTTCCGCTATAGGTACTAAGATTTATTGCTTGCTTCTCTAGTCCCTAGATCCCTCTTCTAGGTTTCTTAACATTATAATTAACGCTCCTTTAATATAACTTATGCGTTTTTCCGTAATAGGTTAGTCTTGGACAACTTTTTTATTTAGCTATATATAAAAGTCTTTCTACTCGTTGTTGTATTGTTGCCTATACCACTTTCCATACAACTGGTTTAGTATATATAGTCTATCTATAAGAAAGTACCTTGTCATTACTATATTATAACATCCTTTAGTGTGTCTTTCTTTAAACCTAACGGGAATATCTAGATCCTCTTCTTATTCTAGTTTATCCAACTACTTTGCTCTAGGTATCCCTATACTAGGCCTATTAGTAACTCTTTATATAGGTGCTCTATCCCTTATATAACCTAGTATAGCTGATCTTTTATCTAGCTTTTACTCTTGCTATATAATAATTCTTTGCCTAAACTTATCCATAGTTTCCTGTTTTCTATATCTTATAGCTAGATCCTTAAAGTTATCTTACTTCCTAATTTTAGTATTAACTTTTTAATCTTTAGGCTAAATACTATATTTACCTAGAATTACTATAGTTCTTATTTATTTCTTAAAATCTTGGCTTTCTAATAACGTTCTTACTTATTCTCTAAACTTATGGTTCTTAAACTTGCGTCCTATACTTATTCATTTATTACTAAACTAAGTTGCTGCTCTTTTCTATTAGTTTTCATCCGTTATGGGTTCTTAAGCTATCCTTATCACGTCCTATAAGTCTAAAGCTTTCCTTATCTCTTCTTAAAAATCTTAGACCTATAGCCTTTTGCCTTTTATAAGTGGTAAGCTAGCACTAGCAGTTGTCTGCTTACTTAATTATCTCTAAATATTGCTTCTTCCGTCTTATAAAGTAATGGATGCTGTATCTAATAGTGTTATAATACCTATTACTAATCTACGTTCTGTAGTGGTTTTAGCCTCTACTTCTATTACGTTACTAAGGTATAAGCGCTTCTAGTTAGCCTTATTTTCTTCCTCATTGCTGTTAATTAATAAGTACTCTAACTCTATTATTATTGTTGCTAATCTTTATCTATATATTGCTTTAACATCTTAATCTAGCTTATAGAGTTAATCTTGTTCTTTATCTAACTCTCTAGTTCCTTTAAATCCTCTTAACTCTAGCTCTTACAGCCAATAGCTTGCGCCATACTTAGCGTCTTTATAAATTTGGCATGCGTTATTATAATAAAACGCAAAGTGCTTAATTAAACACTCCTTGGTCCTGTGTAACATCCCTATATCCGTGTTATTATACTCTAACGACCTAGTGCCCTTTACCGCGTAGTTACTCTAACTACCTCTATAGTCTCTAGCGAAATAACCTTGTTTTCTGTAATTTATATAAGCTCTATCTTTAAACTATCTTTCTTACTATAGAGTCCGCCTAAACGTCTTCTACTACTAAGATCCCTGGTTTAGCCTCTACTCCTTAGTTCTATAATTACTTAATCCTTAACCTCTAGGTTTCTATAGTTTCTTTATCTATCTCTTAGATTCTTTAGCACCACTTAGGTCTATTAGCTCTGCGCCATTCTATAGTTTTTAGCTCTATGTTTGCTAATGCGTGCTCTACGCCTTATATAACTATAGAACTCTGTCTTGCCCTTTCTTAGCTTGTTTCCTTTAATAGATCCTATTATTAATCTTTACTAACTAATCTATTAAGTCTTATAGACTTTCCGTATCTTTTATCAGGATAATTATATTCTAGACTTTAGCCTTAAGTCCCTATTTATACTGTGCTATAAGCGCCTTATCGTTCTATTTAACCTATATAGCTAGTGTCTAAAACTGTGTTATATACTATATTGCTAAGGTTTATTATGCTAGGTTCTAAAGCTTTTATTCTGCTGTGGTTATTGCCTCTAGGTCTCTAAATATATATGTTAACCATTCTGCGAACCCATTCTAACTGGCAAATATATACCGTATATCTAGATTAATAGTTATTATACCATTTACCTGTATTTTAGTAAGATAAGGTTTAAACCACTTAAGTGCTTATCCTGTTAGGAACAACCCTGCATATACCACTTGGTCTAATAATGTTGCTAACTTCACTCCCTCCTGCATAACCTTAAAATACATCTACGTAAGGAACTCCTTAAGCTTTAATTTTTCTCCTAAGAACCATTTAATTAAAGGTAACTTAACCTTTACTGCTCTAATTCTATTAATGCGTTCTTTAAGTATCCTATTATTATCTTATAAGTGATTAACCATTTCCTGTAACTAACCTCTTATAATTAACTAAGAATCCGTATCTACCATACTAGTGTCTCCGCCTAAAGTAGTAGCTGCCGTTGATGGCGTCGTGACTAGTGCTTTAGGTGGCATATTGTTCGACTTTATTTAATACCGTAACCTTAGTAGTAAATATATAACGGAACCTTATAGCAAGAACTACAGTAGGTCCTATTATTAGGCTAGGTATGTAGATATAAACAGGTCAACAACATAATAACAACTAGTAGAGTGGTTACCTAATAGATTAACTCCAATTGTATTCTAAGATTTACTATAAAGAGAGAACTATCTGGGTAGGGACTGTGGTCCTTTAAATACATAACTATACGCCTAAGAAATCCCTTTGCTTTGTAAGGTATATGTGCTCTATCTACTCCGTTACGGATTATATAGATTACATAGATCACACAGATTACATTATATAACCTCGGCTACCATTCCTTATCACATGGTTCTACTAGATCTATCCTGGACCGTGCCTATATCAACCAACTAGCTTCCGCCAACTCTTCTCCAAGTAGTTGTAATATTGTACTTAAGCTGTCCGTAACAAGCGTGCTAAATAAGAGCCACTATTTTAAAAACAGGTCTACCAGTTCTACTGCTGTAATCATTATTATAATAGCAAAGTACCCTAAAAACTTTATATATCTGTTAACAATTACTAGAATAGTATTAGCAACCTCTTTAGTTTTTATTTTAGTAGGGGGTAAGCCTATTATAAAATCCGTTATTAATTTTAATATGGGTCCCTATAGGATAGGAAGCACTAATAACTCGCTATATAGGTAATGCCTAGATACCTATACCTTATAGCACGTATTACATCTTAATATATAGTCCTTAACTTCTTTAAACATTCCATCCTAAAAGTATTTCCTTTAAACGGCCTTAAGGATTTTATTAGTACTATAGTGACCCCTAAGAGAGTTGTTATAAAAAACCTTTAGAATTTTATCTTAAACTATTTAGTCCTTTAGGATATATATAGCACCCTTAAAGCGCAATAGACCCTTTTAGTCTTACTATTATAGCTTCTTAGTAACTTTAGCCAAGTTAGTCTCTACTATATCTTTCCACCTCTCTCTAGTAATAAAGGCGTCCCTTTATTATACTTAAAAAAAGATCTAGAAAGGTTTTATATAGATTGCTTACTCCTATTTTACCCGCCACTATTATAGACCCTAGGCGTAGTATAAGATGTTTTAAATTATTAGTGCCAGTAGATTCTCCTACCATTATATAGTATACTATACTGCGGATAGGCATTTTACCTATCTTTTTTAGATCCAGAAACTTATAGCTAATACGCCATTAAGTTAAAGGTGCCGTAATACCTCTAGTATATCTTATAGAATTCTTACTAATTCTAGGGTATGCTAACTTTATAATATCTGATTAGTCTATAACCTAGTCTATAACTATATCCTACAGCTCCATTATTATAGTGCTTTATAGCTGTTGGTCACACAGAGTGACTCACCAATAACGGCTACTCGAGTAGGTTATAGTAATGTTGGTTAAAAGCTTAATATGTTTGGAATAAGGAAGGGCAAGGAGCTTAAAACTCCTCGCCACACTAGTGCCGCGGCGTCATGTGACAACCGCTTGCCTCATTCCCAACACTGGCAACTCTTCTTTTGTGGTTGCCATCTATATACAAATACTGCTTGGCTAGCGTAACAAATATCAATCCTCCTTACTTACTATTGCCATTATAATATAAGTCTCACTGTCCTAAAATTTGTATCTTAGCACGTGGTGCTTTTCTTACTTAGAGTCGTGGGCGTATATTATATTAGGGCCGCTAAGGCGCTAGTTATAAGCGAGCTAATAGCAATTTTCTATCCTAGGGATGGAAAATCCTAATTAGCTGGTTAGAATTAGGGTCTGCAGATTATTATGCTCCTACTCCCTTTTAACCTAACCTTTAACCTATATATATAGAGTGTTTATGTTAACAAATGTTTCTAGAGCCTTGTTTAGGTTTGCCTTTGTCATTACATCTACTAGGTTATCTTGGCCATTAATCTATTAGATCTTAAAGAGTTTTTACCATTTATAGGATTGCCGAAGTGCCATAATATCAATTATAAGGCGCTTCTTCTTTGTAGTACCAAGCCTAACTAAACACTCGTAGAGGGAATATAAGTTGGTGCATATAATTATAGGGATAACAGGGAGTTCGAGTCAATCTATAATTATCTTTAGGGTAGTTCCAATTGCAATTACTATGTTAACTCCGCCAACTATTCCATATATCTCTAATGCTAGAACGCTTTAGGTAACACGCTTGCTCTTAGTTAAGCTTTAATAGATAAGATTGCCGTAGATTATAAAGTCATTCTCTCTAGTAGATTTGTTCGCGATAATAATCTTATATCCTAGCTAGGAGCTAAAATCTTTATTATTTATAAACAATCTATTAATAAATATAAAGAGCTTAGCGGTAGGAAGATTAATAGGTATATAGAGTAGTCCCCAATTAAGATGGTTTATTTGCTAGAAAAGACGCTTATTTAGGGCAAGGACGTTATTCTTAGTTAGTTTCTAGTATTAAGCGGCAACAGAGAGATTAAATAAAGCCTTGGGTTAATAGATAGAAGCAATATAAGCTCCGTAAACGCGTTGCTCCATATATCCTTACTTTAGAGAATTAACGTTAATAACGTTAATCTTCTTACCTTAATCTTTCTGGCGTAAAGCAATAGAATCCTTGTTTAGGGAGAGGATGCATCTATTAAAAAGTAATAGTATTGTTAAATTAAGCTTTTCCTTTGGCTTTGCTATAAGATTTGCCTTTACTAGCTCATCTTCTTTAAGAGCTAAGAATTAGTCGTCTCCCAAGATAATTATATCATTGGTTTACATGCCGATAATTCCAAATAGAGTTCCTGTGGTTGTAATAAGGAAGTATGGGTTAAATATAGAAGTAGTTATTAAAAGCTTCTCTTTATGGTGCTTGCTGTAGGTAGCCCACTAATAAGTTCCTACCTCTGCGATTTTATATAATAGCTTAAGCACAACTATAATTGTATCTTTGGGATATTAGTGGCAAATTTGCTCTAGAAGGTATGCCAATATTAAGCGCTAAAGGTGCGTCTCTAATTAGGTATAGGCCTAAGTAATATCTTATAAATAGACCGCCATTTTATTCTTTATTAAGGAGGGAGCTGGTGTAAGAATAACCTACTAACTAGCTTATTAAATTATAGGAGATTACATAAGAATTACCTCCTTACTATTATTGTTATAACCTTAGATAACAAGCCTTGATTTCTTAAATGGGGTATTAGTAGCTTTACCCTTAATCTTATTAACTATTCTTAACTTAAAGATGCAAACTTTATTAAACTTAGTAGGGTTATACTTCTTAAATTTAAAGACTCCTTTTATAATAAGACTGTCGATCTCCTACTTGTTAGATGCTTGGAAAGGAGCTCCTAGAGTTATAATACGGCCTTCCTTTTAGAGCTATTTTATAAGCTTAAAGTCAGCCTTCTCTTTAGCTGTTATAAAGGCCATTAATAACTCATCTCCACTCTTAATAGTGGTAATGAATTGCTCTTCAAAATTAATAAGGTATTGGCGATTTTATAATCCCTTTGGGCAACCTCTACCGCGTTATAGTTGCGGCATATCTGCTATAATTGCATTAGAATTATAGTCGCCTTCTAGAGTATATTAATTATAGTTCTCCTCTAGGGTATCCTCTAGGGCATCCTATAAAGGCTTAGAACTGTTGTTTCTGTAGTAGGGCTTAACAACAGTTAAGCGGAATTAAGTGGGTCTATAGGGTATTTAAAGAGTGCAAGTCTAACTATTAATTATAATAAGTTTATGTGGGCCTGACCATCCTCCCTTTTTACGCTATATACGTACCTTAGATTGGAGTGGCAGATTAAGTATAGTTAAGGTATTTAGGCCATTTCTTATTCCTAGTGCGTCGTTAACCTGGCGTGTAGCGTAGAGACATTACACCTCTTTTGTTGCTTTGCAAATAGCCTCCGCTTATTATATAACGGATAGGGATAGTGGAGAATTGTTAGTTATTTAAGGGTAGGCGCTAAAGACTAGCAATATAGGTATAAGCCTATCTAGGCTAGCGGAATTATTAACAGCCTTAACAGCTATCTGTAAGATAAGCTCTTCGCTAGCGCCCTCTAGTTCCAAAGAAATAATCTTATATGCTTATTATAATGGTGTGTAATATTATTCTACTTTTTTAACACTATTGTGTGCCTTAACAGGGACTTCCTTAACCTTAATTTCCATTGCCTTTGCCTATTGCCGAAACTCTGTAGATAAGAAGTTCCTTTCTATGTTATAAATAACTTAATTAGGGGGTCCTAGGTAGATATTAATCTAGCATAATTAAAGAGTATCCTATGCGTTCCTAGCTAATATATCCTTTAGGAAATATGCGGCTTAGAAGGAGGTTAAAAGGTTAACAACTTAGAGTACTAGCTTGCCGCTAAGATATATAACATTAATAATAATACAGAAGTTAAAGTTGTAGTTATCTTTAAGGGTGAACTTAAATCGGCTAGGGGACTTCTGGTTTATTTGGTAGTAATGGCAGTACTTTATAAGATGCTTAATTGCCTTGACCTTAACTTTATGGCCTACTTACTAAAGAACCCTAAGCAATTGGTAAACGGATGGGTGGCTAAAATAATGGTGTAGTTAACATAGCTCTAACTTGGTTAAGTGGCTCTAAGTAATACTCTTTTCTAGTTAATAAAGGAGCAACTAGGGGTAACCCTATTTGCGTATAACAGGCACCCGATTATCTCCCTAAATAAGCATATTCTTAAGGTTATTAAGTTTAACCCCTAATTTATCCATATCTCTGATATAAAATAGAAATGGGGTGTTCATGGGAATAATATAGAAAGTAATATACCCTAAGGGGGTTTTGACCTTAATTGTGCTAAGAGAGATTACAGTACCCTTGCTAAAATAAATTATATGTTAGCCTGCCGTTAATTAGTTAATCTAAACAGAGCTATTAAGCTGCTGAAGAGCTTAAACTTAAGGTTCTCCTACTATAGATACTCCTGCGGCTCTAGTATCTGGTATAATACCATAGAAGATATTCGCCAAGTATCTGTTGTTAAAGGAGAATATGGAACTCTCCTTTGGCTCATTAAAGGTATCTAATTTTGTAATAGCATGGAGCGTAGATTAGTTATTAAGAACAGCGATGGTTTGTATACTATCTACCTTACTATACTTAGTAAAGTATTGGTTGGGAGAGTAGTCCTTAATTTCCATATCTATAAGAAGCTGTTTGGCCTTATTAGCCTTACCCCTGAGATCCTCTATGCCTTTATATTAAACCAGGAAGCTTTAGAAGTAGGCCGTAGTAACCTTATAATTTCTAACATTCCTTGCACTCTGGTGAAACTTATTATATACCTCCTTTTGCTTATTAAGAGAATGCCTAGTTAACTAGTAATTCGGTTTCTTATAAACGTAGTACTTCTTTTGGCGATTACTTTAGAATAAACCTCTATAAGGACCTCTACCTTTGCCTTATGGTCGTTGATTGTACCCTCTGCTGTATTACCTACCACGGCCACTATATGTTTGATTAGTCTAGTTGTGATTATATTGGTCAGGCGGGTTGATCGAAGTAGGTTAAAGTTAGGCGTTAAATTGCTGTACTTCTTAAGAGCATAGAGCGGTGCTAATAGAAGATCTTAATTAAGTATATACTCCTTTGTAAGTATTTGCAGGATTAAAGAGAGCAAGGTTATATTCTTTAACGCCTTAGCATGCGCTAATAACTTAATTACGTAGGCTAAAATCCTTTTAATATGATTTGGATAAACTATGCTAAATCGTCTAAAGTTAATTAAAGAGCTTTTAAAGATAATCAAGCCAAGGAACACCTGGGTTTGTAGCAATGATCCTTAGGAAGGTAGTCTCTCTCCATTCTAATATATACTGCTGCTTATTCTCTTCTGTTTTGAAGTGGCATCTTAACTTATATATTATGCGGTTGAAATTATATCCTTTTCCTGCCAAATGATTATAATAGAAGGTACTAGCTCGGCCCTTAAGCATAACGGAATAGGCGTTGTGGTATTTATTAGACTCTATTCCTACCTTCTAGCAACAGTTATAGAAGATGCGTAGTTTTAAATTAAGAATATTATATAATTTCCTATTAAACTTCTTCTCCTAATCTAAATAGAGCTTCGCAAGCTCTGTAAGCAATTTTAAACTGCCTCCGATTTAAGATTAAGATGGAGGAGGTAGGAGTTGTATTGCAGGCTGCAGTGGGGACGTAGGTCTAGTTGGTGGGGTCCAAAGGCTATTAAATTATAAAGTAGGGGGATCTTATGCTTACTAAAGGGCAGTAGTCAAAGTTATAGGTTAAATTGGTTAATATAGGGGAGTTAAAGACGGAGGTAGAAGCGTCTCTAATGGTATATTGCTTGGGTTCTATTGTGAATTGAGCTTCCTTATAGTGCGTAGTTAGTGCTTAATCTTTTGTGGAGTCCATTCGTGCTCTTCTTTTATGTTAATAACTTGCTCCTAAATATTATCTCTAATAGCACCCCCATCTATAGGTATGAACACTTTATTCTCCTACAGGAAGTTACGGAAGTCCCATATAATATCCTTATTCGTAGGAGTCTATGTTTCCTTTATCCATCTAACAAAGTCCTCCTTTATACAGTACCATAGCATGGTGTCGTTGTATTTGCTGTCTTTGTAGTGTGCTATATGGTGTAATAAGAATCCGTTTAAGTCTTGTTAATTAACATCTTTAGGATTAATTATGGCGGTTTTCTATATCTTTAGGTTAATGTCGTCCTCGTACTTCTTTGGGTAGGTTAACGCCATAATAGCTGTTATTAAAGATTGTTTAACGCGTTTTGATAAAAATTAAGGAAAATAAAGGTTGTTTAACGTGTAGTTAGGTAGTAATTGTAATCCTATGGTCTGCGAAGGTACACTAAAGGTATTAAGATGGTTATTTTAACGCGTTTCGGACGTTGATTTGGGACCCTAGGTTTAGTGACACTTTTGACCTAAAGTACTCGACCAAATCTTTATAAACGTGGTTGTTCTGCATAATAGACGTAACTTGGTATCTCCTAGTACTCAGTGACACTTCTATTACTAGTTTTCCGCAAGTCTAAGGTAGCATAGTATCGCTGGGATCCATTCTATATAAGCGCATATGGTACCCCTGCACAAGACTGTCTCTTCTGTTTAAAAACCTAGCTGCTCTATGGTTAACTGTGTATTCAACCACTAATCAGTATTGGTTATACAGGGTGACTCACCAATAACGGCTACTTAAGTAGGTTACAGTGATGTTAATTAAAAGCTTAATATATTTGGAATGAGGAAGGGTAAGGAGCTTAAGACTCCTCGCCACGCTAGTGCCGCGGCGTCACGTAATGACCGCTTGCCTTATTCCCAACAATAGCTATATTACTAGGACCTCTACCTTATTATAAAATTCTATAATTTTAAAGAAAGATTCTTCTTTCTTTTTAAGTAAATTTTATAATATAGGAATTATTTTCCCTATACTATCCTAGATTTTCCCAGTCTTATAATCTAGACATCTTAATAACCTATTAGCGGGATTTATCTTTTCTAGGCGGTATATAATTTTAAAGTTATATTATAATAGTGCCTCTACCTATCTAGCTTATTAACTACTTAACACCTTTATAGTTATAAAGTATTATAGGTTGTTATAGTCTGTAAGGACTTTAATAGGATAATTGCTTCCTATATAATAATATCGCCAGTAATTTATTACTGCAACTATTATAAGTAGCTCCTGGTTATGTGTTATATAACGCTATTATATAGGGGTCATTTTTCTTAACTAAAACACTACGGGATACTATTTTCCGTCTTTTAATTAAGATATAATTACCCCTAGGGTAAAGCCGGATATATTTATTTTAAGGTATATATATAGCTTCCAATAGAAATATATTAGGATTAGTACCAACATAAATAAATCTTTTAACCAGTTTATAGCCTACTTAGTAGCTTCTCTAAATATAAAGGGTCCTATCTTCTTACTGTTCTTAAATCCCTTTAGTAAATTAGTAATTAGGAATACTACTTACGCATAGTAAATAATAAATATTTAGTAGAAGTTCGCCATGCCTAAAAAAACCTACACTTCTTTAAATATTATAGGGTAGGGCTATTCCCTAATAGCGTCTACCCAGCTTTTCTTTATTAACACTCTATTAACGCTAATAATAAAGCCCAGAAAATTAATCCTAGTAGTATAAATTTTTTTTTAGGGTTATATAAAGCTTATATTCCCGCAGTTTTTCTAGTACTATTCGCATATAGTATATATATTCTTTATAGTTATTAGAGTAGACTACAATATTATTAAGGTAGATTATATATATTATGTCCAATAGGCCTAATAATACCTTATTAATATAGACCTAAAATATCACTAGTATATTAGTAAGCCCAAATAGCATTACTAGGTACTTAAAGTGGCCGTACTATATTTGGAATACAGTTTTCTATTTATCGCTGGCTTTACACCAGATTTAATAATATGCATTCTTTAGATCTAATTTTATAAATATTTTTACGCCTAACAGTCTATTAATAAGCTCCCCTATTAAGGGTAGTAGGTAGCAATTCTTTATAGTAATCTTGTTAAGCGCCTAATAGTTAATATAGAGATATAGGGTCCTATCTTTTTTAGGTATAAATATAATTAGTACCCCTACTAGGCTTATAGAAAGCTAAATCTATCCTTTCTAAAGATTGTCCACTATATATTAATATAATACCGCCAGCTCGTTTTCTAATAGGTTATACAGTAGTCTAAAAGGGGGTTGCTTATCCCCTATATCTATCTCATGCTTAACTAATATAGGGTTAGGTAAGTTTTATACAGCCTCTTTATTAGAAATATCCTCTAAGTCCGCATATTCCTATAAAATCTCTAATTCCTCAACTGCGTATAGCTAAATATCTAAAAATAAATACCCCGTGTCCCTATTTATAGTATTAAAAGTAGTATATATGGCATATACCCACCCTTCTTCTTATATATAGTTTAAGGAAGTCCTTTAATCTTTAACTATAATACACGGTTAAGACTTTTAGTGTTAATATAAGGCTAAAGGCCAATTAATATCTAGATTATTAAAGCTATGGATACCCTAAAATAAGGTTATACCCTTAATTTTTATAGCGTGAGAGCGTATCTCCTGCGTGTCCTATAGACTATTACGGTCCTAGCTAGCTATAGAAAATTTTTATTCCCTATAGTATAAAATCTGGTAGCCTCTAATGCTTTAAATAGTATATACCTATAAGCCACTAAGGTCTAAATCTAATTATTTTACTAGTAATTAAAAAATAAACCCTATAGTCGCGCTACTGTCTATAAGGCAATCTCATATTACCTATTTATTATTAACTTAAATAGAGACGGGAATAACCATATAGTAGCTTACTTTTTTCTTCTCCTACTAGCCTAATATAAGGGAGTAAAGGTCTACTAGGCTCCCTCTTTTCCTAATTAAGCTAACTCTTACTTCTTCTATCAGCAAAAGCGCTATATATAGCCTTTCTTACCGCAGTTATAACAGCTATATAACTCTTAGTTCCATAGTTTCTGCTTATTATTATTCTAGAGTTAACTAGCATTACTCTAGGGTTATAAAGCCTGCTCACGTTGTCCTTCTATAGAGTAGTTAGGTCAGAATCTGCCCCTTTTGTTAAAGCTAGGTCTAGCTCTACGCTCTTTATTATTAGCGTCTTATTCCTTTTACTTACCTAAATGGTCTCTTTTAGCGTTTTTAATCTAAGTAGCTTTAGAGATAAGCTTTTCTTAAAAAGTAGGAATTTCGCCCTTCTCCTATATTGCCTGTTAAATCTTAGGTTATAACTTGGTAAGTAACTAGTAAAGTTATATAACATTATTCTATAGGTCTATAAACTGGACTACACTCTAGCCTTCTTACTATTTAGCGTTATAGTATTACTAGTTATAATCTATCCCCTAATTAGTAGGGTTTTAGATTTAATTAACTAACCAAAACTTAAGTTCGCTAAATTTAAGGGGTGTAGTAAGTTTCTTCTTATAGCATATCCATAAACTCTTAACAGTGCCATATAGGAAGGTAGAAGCAGTTAGTGTCTAATTATACTTATTAGAGTAACATTTTGGATCTAACTAAAACTTAGTTTCGCATTAACGGATAAAACAATTATAGTTCTAGAGACTATTACCATTATACTTATTAGGTTCCTTTATGCAGAATTTAGGTTTATCTAACATTACAGCATAGTGCAGCGTTACCCCTTTAAGTCCGCTTTGTATCTAGGGTATCTATACTTCTCCCAATTATCCTTATAATTGTCCTTAGTAGCCTTAATACACTTATCTTAATTATATCTCCAACTCCTTTATTTTTTATAGGGTCTCGCGTAGCGACCACTCTAATAACTCCCTAGCGGTAATCGTTCCTAAGGGTCTTAAAAGGTTAGATAGACTAGCCATAGCTTCCTAGTCTACTCCTTCATAAGTAGAGGGGATACACTTCTCTAGGGAGGCCCTACTAACCTCTTATAGTAAGGGCGTCGTTTTAGGGGATAAGAAGGTATGGCCCATTATTATTAATTAATAGCTGTATGTTCCTTCTATAAAGGATTATAAGCAATTAGAATTATAAGAGGCTAGTTTAACCAGAACGTATAATTATTTAATTAACAGTATATAATAAGAGTTATAGATAAGTAGAAGGTAGGTTAAAGGTAGAACGAGCTTCACGTATTAAAGGATAAATACTTTCTAACTTCTTCTATTTAGAGATTAATCACTAGCTCTTCTTTAGAGGAGAACTAGCTCCCTTTATAATCCTTCTAAGACACTAATAAAACCCTTTGCCCCTTATTTATTTGACTATATCTCCTTTGGGATATTAGTGGGACATTAGTAAAACCTTTATCTGTCTTATCTAATATGTACCTTTTAGGAGCGCCTGTTATATAAGGCCTTCCCAGGCAATATAGGGAGAGCTTAATATAATATAACGGCTTGTATAAATACCTCTAAACCAAAGCTTGTGGATTGCTATCTAATAAAGATACTAGGCTAAAGAGAAGGAAAGGTAGCCGCGAGGGCTTATGTAAATAAATAAGTAGCGCAAGCCGCTAAGGCGCTAGTAGTAGACGAGCTAATAGTAGGCGAGCTAATAGTAAGAAATAGTACTAAATAGTACTAGATAGTATACTAGGTAGCAAAATATAGCAGAATTTGGCAGGTGACGCGCTCTAGCACTGTTATAATGCTTAAATATATTTTTATATATAGTTATACATTATAGGCCAGTAATATACTTATTAAATAATTTTATAGGTCTTTATATAGTTAGGATGCCCTACTATAGAGGAGTTATATACAAATTTAAGTATTTTAAATCTTAAAGGTTTGGAATTCGGAACTACTATCTTCTATTAATAGTACAATTAATTATTTTAAATTTCGTATTTAGCAAGTGTAATATCTTTATACTATTGTTTTCATATTTAAATTGCCTTTATTATATCTATTATCTATATATTATTCTTATATTTCTATTCTATTAGCTTATTAATTTCTATTTCCCATTTATTAACTTCCAATTTATTTCTATTAAGTTCTATATTTAGAAATATTAAATATAGTTTTTTAAAATATTTAGGGGGCAATAAAATCCATAATTAATTTATAATCCGTTTATCTAAAGCGTTTATAGGTAGGTTCTATAATTATTATATTAATACGTTAGGCTTCTAGTTAAGTTTGCCTAGTTAGTATATAATCTTAAAGTTAAATTATAAGAGGTATTTGGCCTAACAAATTTAGTGTTATATTAATTGCTTTATAGTTATACAGTACTGCAGGTTCTTATAGTCCATTAATATATATATCGGAAATAACAATCCTTTAAGCCCAGAACGCCATTATTTAAAGCATCTAACAATTATAAGCAGTTCCTTATTATATATTTTATAGTTTAATTTAGTAGGGGCGAGTTTTTAGGAGAGAAAGGCTACTAAACATAGCTCGCCGTTCTTATTATATTGCAATTATACTCTACCTAGCGCATAATTAAACAAGTCTGTTTTAACAATATATTTAAGGTTAGGGTTAAAGTAGATAAGAATTAAAGTAGTTATAAAGTAACGTTTTAAGTTATTAAAAGCTTATTTATATTTAGCGGTCTATTTAAATTTTATATTCTTCTTTATTAGGTTTACTAATAGCTAGGCAATTTCTAAGAAGTAGTTAATAAAATAATAATAGAAGTTTGCAAATCCTAAAAATCCTTAAATATCTTATACGTTGCTAAGGCTTCCCTAGTTTATAATCGCAGCAACTTTCTTAGGGTCTATTTTAATTACATTATAGGATATAATTAAGCCTAAGTATATAACCTTAGATATATAAAACTTGTATTTGTTAATATTATATTATCAGCCTACATCTTATAGGCGTTTAAGGACTATTTTAATATATTTCTAATATTTAAAGAGTAAGAATAAGTAGATTAAGATATTATTAATATACACAGTAATAAATATATTAAGGGATTTATAAAGCGTATTATTAATATATTGCTAAAACATACTAGGACCGTTCTTTATACTAAATAGCATTACTAGGTATTTAAAGAGTCTCCATTATATATAAAAGGCTATATATTTCTTATCTCCTTTATATATATGGATTTTATTAAAGGTAGTAACTATATTAAGCTTTATAAAGTACTATACCTTTACTAAATAGTTAAGCATCTCTTAAATTAGGGGAATTGGATATTAGTTTTAAATTATAATTATATTTAGAGCTTAATAATTAATATAAAATCTTAAGCCTCCTCCTGGCTTTTTAATAAATAGTATAGGTAAGTAAATAGAGATTAACTAAGGCGAATAAATTCTTTTTCTGGATGCTTGTTAAGGTATTATTATATTATAAGTAGTTCTTCTTATAACATACCATATAGCAGACTAAACTTTAGTATTATACCAGGCTTAAGTTCTATCTTAAAATCGGACTTATCTTAGTGCGGAGCTAGTTAGTCTATAAATTAATTTTTAAACTTATTAATTAGATTGTGGTACTCTTTGGGTATAAGAGGTTAAAGATAAGTATATTATTTTAGTTCTAGTGCTTTCTTAATATCTTCCATAATTATAGTAAAGATTTTATAATCTTATCTTTTTGCTAATAAGATAAAAGGTACAGCCTATATTATATAAATTTTAAGAGGTTTTAGCGTAACATCTTCGCATTCTTTACTATTATTAGCAGTTATATCTTTATCGTTTTGGTTTAAGGCTTATTGTAAGGGTAATTTATATTATATTAAATTTAAATAGTTATGTGCGTATTTATAGGGCAAATAGTTTTTTAAGTAATAACTTTAGCGGTAGGTTATACGGAACTTTAGTGTTTCTTTAACCCAGCTAATTAAAGGGTTGTATTGTTTTAGCTATCCGTATCTAAGTATTACCTTATAATACTTTAAAGGTGTTATAAATAGGGAAACGTATTTAAGGTATTTACCTATCTACAATTTTATAAGAGCGTAATATATTAGTTCGCTATATATTAAGGGTTTACCGTTAAAGCCTTATAGGCCTTAGGGCTTATTAAGTTTTTTTAAATTTAGGCGTTAAGTTTTTATATAGTTTATATTAATAAAGCCCATGCTACTGGCTTCGCTATCTATAAGGATTTATACTTCCTTCTATTTTCTAAGTATTTAAATTTCGCTGAGTACGTTAAGGAAGTTATATTATATATTAGCGCTAAAAGAGCCTAGATACTTATACTCTTCCACCTTTTATCCTAAGGCGTAACTTAGCCCTAGGATAATTTATTTTCTAAGTTAACCAAAGGTAAGATACTTTATAGCGACTAAGTATAATTTATAGAATGGGTATAATTTAAAGACTAGGAGGAACTATAACAGACCTTTTTAATAGGGTAAGTTCGACAATTCCTTTAAATATATCCCTTTTTACCGCATCTAAAGCATTCTCTATTTGCGGCTTAAGTTCTTTATTTATTAGTTCCTAAAGGAGTATAGGATTGGGTGGCATTAAGGTCCATAGGGTTATATATAGGGCTTTTAGATCTCGGAGAAGGATCGTGCTTTAGGGCATATACTGGTTTTATAGAGTTTTAAATATAAGGTGTAGTTAGCTTTAGAAAATAAGTCTATTTATTATATTAAAGGTTCTTATTAATTTATTAACATATTATAGCAAATTTAGATAGGTTTTTTGGTAGTTCCCTATCTACTAACTAGGCTCTAATTTTATCTAAAATAGCTTATTAAAGGGCAGCAACTTTAGCGGCTTTATTCTAATCTAGTTTGCTAATAAGGCCTAAAAATTCTAAAAAGAAGCTAGTAAAGTCTTAGTTTCGTTATTATAGGTTTTTAAGTTTAGTAACAGCTGTATATTTGCAGCTGGCGTTATTATATATTTATTCTAGCAGAGAGATAAAGATTTTAAAATTAATAAAGATGCCATTATAGAAGAATAGATCTATAGTTTATATAGCGTCTTTACTTAAATAAGACATTCTATAGCTAACCTTACTAGCTTTAATAGGGTATTGGTTATAGTTTATTAAAAGTTTAAGACGGAGCTTAGTTATAAAGGGATATAGGTTATTTTAATTTCTATTAAATATTGGAGGGTTAGGGAGCTTTTTAGATTTTATAATAGGCATTAAATTTATTATAGATATAGGTTAAGTTACTAGTTTAAGATTTATATTTAAGGGGCCAGGCTTAAATATAGTTATTTTAATTTTACTTATAGATGGTGTCAGGGTCTCTAATATAAGTGCTTTAATATTATGGAGTTCTTCGCAGAGTGCTTCCATTAATTACTAATACTGGGCTTTTAGTACAGCCCGCTACTAAGCTAAGGCATCTATAAAGGACTGTTGCATTATAGTTAACTATTCCCTAACTAAGGATATAATACTTATAGTTATTAAAGGGGATTTGGGTTCGTTTACCATTTTAATAGTAGTTATTTTTAACGTAACATAATATAAGGGCGCGAAGAGGCTTTTAGGAAGATTTAAAGGAATAATATAAATTCTATCTAAATCTAAGGGTATATAGCTCTTATAGAGAATAAGATATTATATAAAGAAGAAAAAGGAATAATAAGAGAATTATATAATTAAATAGTTAAGGGTCTTGGTGGTTAATATATGCGTATATATACACGCGGTCTTTAATAGACTTTAGTATTATGGCGCTAGTAGAAAACGGTGGATTGTAGTGGATAATTGCAGACAGTTATAGATAGTCGCAGACAGTTGTAGACAGTTCTAGATAGTTGCAAATAGTTGCAAATAGTTGCAGATAGTTTTAAATAGTCATCCATTAAGTGTTCCACTAAGACATTCCTACTGTAACTGGGCTAGTCCCGTTATATTAACTTAGTTCCATTATAATAAGGTGCCTGATTAGATATACACGACCTCTAAGAATAGCTAGATGGCTAATTATATCGCATACGCATGGCTTATTAACGTCTTCCTACCTAAAACCAAACCACCTAGTAACGAAGCTCGATTGCTCCTTCTTAACGGCCATAGCAGCCACTATACAGTTAAATTCTTATTGGAATGTAAACGGAATAATATATAGCTCGTCTTCCTACCACCTTATTTAACGCATGTACTATAACCCCTAGATCTATTGTGCTTCTCTTTTATTAAATTAAAATATTAGGAGCAAATTACAGAGCTTGCATTTCTTAATAATACAGCTCTAATTAAGAAGCACCGCTTTATTAAGTATTATTATAGGGTATAAATGGAAGACTTTATAGCAAGGACGATTAAATATAGGTGGCGCGCCTCTGGTATTTATCTACAGAATCCGCGTAAGGACTTTAAGTCTTTATAGGTTAAAAATATGGCTCTAATGGGGGCTTTAAGTCTTAAGCAAGCCAAAAGCAATCGGCTTGACATTATAACTACCCCAAAGAAGCCTCGTGATATGTATTGGATGGTTTAAGGCCTTTGTAACGAGCATATACCCAATTAAAAGACTTGGTTACTCTTATGGAGGGTAAGTCAATAACTTAAACGACTTACTATAGGGGCCGCATATAAGGACGCTTAAATATATAGCTTATAATCGCAGCTTAAGGACCTTAAAGGCCCAAAGGCTTATAAGTACGTAGCTATAAATCCAAATACAAAGTTTGTAAATATAGATTCGATTAAGCAAGCTATAGAGGATGTGGAGGAGGAAGAGGCTAAAAGAAGGGCAAAGGAGCCAAAATCAAAGCCTTAAAAGGTGTCAGGTAGAAAGGCCAAGGTTAATATATCAAATAGCACGTAGGGGTGAATAATCAATTTAATTTGGTTAAGTATAGATAGCTTTTAAAGTAGTGGTAACTATCACGGGAGTCACCCGCGTACGTTCGCGACCCAGTGTGGTTTTGGATAAGTCTTGGCATACCCCAAATAAATTTTCAGTCGCCTTCTTCTTCCTTATTATCGTATAAATATGGCTTTAGAAGTGGAATTAGAAGCTCTTAACTCTATTAATACCTCTAAATTGAAAAATATAAGAGGTTGTTTAGCTCTTTTAATATGGAAGTATACCTATCCACTAGGCAGTAATGAGCCCGTATAAAATAAAAACGCCTGTCTTTTAGTTTATTATAAATACTATATAGAGTTATACGCTGTATAGTTAATCTCTAACTTCCGAAACTACTTGGCGTTAAAGCATGGCATTACGGTTAAGCCTAAAACTAGTTATATAAAAGGAGCAATACGGGATTAATTAAAAGATCTTTACCTTAAAGCTTTATTTTAAAATAAGATAGAAGAGCTAGATTTAGAAGTACTTTAAGCGGTCCTAAATAAGGAAGTTATTAATAAGGCCCTTATTATATTAATTGTTATATAAAACTGTAAGGGATATTATTGCGGTTACCTTGAGCTGCCCTCAGGACAACCTCTGGACGCCCTTTAGATAGTCGCCGGTCACGTGCCTCCGGCACATGCCCGTAGTATATAGTCTCCACAATCCTAGAGGCCTTACCTCCTTAAGGATTCGTCTCTCTTACTAATCTATCCTGTTCCCACAATCGTGCCTTATAGCCCCCTATCTACAAAGTCCCCTTATAAAAACCTACTATTTTGGATAGTTAAGTAGCCGAAGTTCCATGTTCTTTTATAGTTAATTAATTCTAAAGTAGACGGCTATATAACTATAGCCTATTTAGCAGTTAGTAAAAAGATTTATAACTTCTAGCTATTGCAAAAGGATATTATACAAAAGAGGCTGCAGTCTATACAAATAAGTATTTATCTCTCCGTTAATATTTAAACCTCTCTAAATAATTACCTTCTCCCCCCAATTTGTGGCCATTTTATTAATAGCTAAAAAAGCTTATAAACGCTCTCCTCGGCCTTTATATAGTAGCCTCTTATAGTAGGAATAAGTAATAAAATACTCTCTTTTTAGTGCTTAAAGACTACAGGATTATATAAAGGCTAGGTACTGTTATATCCAATAATTATACTATAAATAATAAACTCTATTATATAATAAGCAACTAGCTTCTTTAGGAAGAGGGAATTAAATAGAATCCCGCCTACCAATAGATCCGCCGTTAGGGTTATATTCTAAACCTTGCCATATAGGCTTTCTTCTTTAAAAACTTAATTAGTCTTAATAATATTAAATTATATAAAGAAAAAGATTTAGATTTAGATCTAAAAGAGGAAAAAGAGAAGGGCGATACGTTTCGGAAATTTAGCGCACTTGGAAAGCTTTATAACATTACCATATATACCCATAGCTTAGCTAGTCGTATAAGGGAGTTTAAAAGTCTTATATGGAGAAGAATTCCGCTTAATAATTATATAAGATGGAATAGCTGGTATTTTATACTTAGCGTAGCAATTTAGAAAGAGTTTGCTATTAATATATATACTAAGCGTAACCTTAATATACTTAAAAAGGACTATTTTAGTCCAAAGGACTAGGAGGGGCTTTATACAATAAAAAGTTTTCTTTAGATATTTTACTAGGTAACTCTAAAATGCTAAGGACACGAAGCAACGCTTAAGAATATACTCTTTATAATAGATGTTATAATATAAGTACCTTAATAAATCCTAGGTTAGTTTATCTCCTCTCTCTATTTTTTAATCTAGCTAATATTATATAATTTAAAAGAGTATATATCTAATAAAGAGTTCTCTAAACGCATTATAAATGCTTAGAATACCTTTAATAAGTATTGCTATAAAATAGATAACTCGCCCCTTTACGCCGCTGCGCTTATTCTTTATCTAGCCTATTATATAAGATATATTAAGCAGGTTTAGAAGAAGGAATGGTATAAGCCTATGCTTAAGAGCGTTAAAGAGCTTTAGGAAAAATATTGGAATAGGAGTTCTACGCCTAAAAGTATATTATTATATAAAAAGCTAGCTCTAGCTTAAGACCTTAATAAGTTTAATAAGATTGCCGAGGATCTTAATAGTATAATATTTCAACCAAAAAGTTAGGATAAGTATAAGGACTTTATCTCTAAGACGCCATATAAGATTTTAATAACTACGCTTTAATAGTGGTCTTAAAAACAGTAACAAAAGCGCTAGCTATAGCTCTCGCTTATAGCAATTAAAATTCTCTTAATTCTAGCAATAAGCGATAAGCTAGAAAAAGTCTTTTTAAAACGACGTTATATGGTATTATAGGAGATAATATAAATAGATTCTGAAACTCTTAAGAAAATAGAGTATTTAAAGAATTAGTATTAGAGAAGAACTATAAGAGGGATAGGGGATTTTTCTTTAAGTATTTAGCTATTATATAGTTAAGGGCAGGAGTATATAGGGACCTGTTCCTACTGTAATATCCGCAATATCCGCAATATTCGCAATACCTACAATATCCACAATATCTACAATATCTGCAATATCTGCAATATCTGCCAAATTCTGCTAAATTCCACTTAATTAGGGTAGAAAAGCCCCGTATAGGGCACTTTATCCTTATTAATTGTAATATTATATGCGTTTTCTATTGGATAAAGGATATTTTATGCTCGCTTATTCGCATTATCCAAAACCACCCTAAGTGGAGGTAATCGAGTTCTAATGGTCCTAGCTTAGGCTTTTATATAAGCGTTTATGCAGACACTTATACAGACATTTGTAAAGACAATTATAGAGACATTTATACGGTTAATTATATAGTTAATTATAGAGCTGTTTATAGAGATGTTCATAAAGATATTTATAGAGACATTTATAGAGGCGGTTGTAGAGACTTTCTAGTATATTAGTGCTGCTCTTTAGTAGAGCTTTAGAGCTCCGTATAAGGCTTTAAGTAGAGCTTTAAGCAGAGCTTTGAGTAGCTTCAAACAGAGCTTTGATAGAACCTCTCTATATAGACCTTGTATTTAAGCCTGTTTTCAAAGGCCTTATAAACAGCTTTATATAGGCGTTTGTGTATGCGTTTATATAGGCATTCGTACAGACATTTATAGAGACATTAGGGGCATAATTAGGCTCTATTGCGGATATAATATATAGAGTAAGAGAAAAGGCGCCTATAATCTCTTAGACCCTAAGAGAGGAATCCACCTTGGCGCTCTGTAATTGGCTGCTGAGGCTAGCGCAAGCACTAACGCCTGCGGCGTACATTAGGCTACGGCGCCGGTCGCTAATTGGCTCAGGAGTTTGCAGGAGGTGAGGTGGATTTACTCCCCGAGGGCCTGAGTCAACTGAGATAAGGTCGTGCACAAGACTGTATGACAATCATGTGACCATTTCGATCAGCGGAGACGAGTCTCCTAGCTGGTATACGGGGCACAAGCGCTAGGTACAAAGTTAATCGGACGGCTATGTGTGCTAATTGTGCAACAATTACAAACAACATCCCGAATGGTAGTCATCCAAGGTCCGCAATGCCTCTTTAAGAAACCTTCACCCACGCATCTTGAAGCTCCTGCTCGGGCCGCAAGAAATAAGACAAATAATAGCGCTTGGAGAATCCGTCGCACGGCTGTGTCACACGATGAGTCGGCGAACGGAAGGTCCCATTCGAAAGTCGCTGCAATGAGTCCGCAACATTAACTAAAACGCACCCCAGTTTCGTCGCCGCGAACGCCCAATCTTCAGTCCCCTTGAACTTAATATGAAGTCCCCATTGGTCGTAGAAGAGCAGTGTAAACGTCCCGCTATCCGTATGACGGTTTTCCTTCACATCCGCTAGTTTCGCCAAAGAAGGTTCGTAGATCAGCTTTAGACCGCTGTCGCTGAGATGACCATACCGATGGTAACATTCGAGTCGATCTTTATCCTGTAGCTTTAATGACGCGGAAAGACACTTTAACATGGTCAGGCACGCTGAGTGACAGAGATTCGAGAACTCGGCGAGAGTGGCCTTGCTGTCCTCAAGAACATTAGGAAGCGTTAGGGTTCCTGAAACGACGAGCTCGTCAAAGGCCATCTGACAGATGTTAGCGATATTCACTTGCGAATTGGGAGCCGGCGAAGTACCTCAAAAGTCTCATCGCATTCACTGGTCTTGTAGCTTAATTCTTAATTCAGCCCCTCGATCCCAGAGAAACGTGGACCGCTGCAATTTACGTACCCGCGATCTTGAGAAGGCTTCTGATCAAACCTCGTGTCATTCAACTTGATGGCACTTAGTTGATCGAAGTACGCCTCGGTTCGAGAATAAAGACGAGGAAGCCAATCGAGGACTACCTTTGAAGACGAAGTGTTCCTGAGATCGAGGTAAAAAAAGCCAGTCTCCTTGGCCGCTTCGACTAACTTCTCGATCTCGGCACTGCTGCCGGCTTCGAGAAGGCTGAGATCAATAGTCTCCAACAGCGCAACTGGTATCACCACCCCATTTTGCAGCACTGTTGCTGAACTTTTTGGTGCCATGAACGCAGTAAGTCGAGGGGATGGGATGGGATCTCCTCTAGTATACGGTTGACGTTGTGAAAGAAGATTACCAGATAACAAAACTTCCCTATTATTGCAGATGACGTTTTACTAGCATGTCTTTAATACGCGGTCAGGCTGAAGTCGATACTTAGCTACCTACGGAGGTGCGTTTCAAAAGTCTTTGCCGCCAAGAAATTGACCACCCTAGCTTATCGCCTTCCAAATCTAGGTATCGGAGGTCGGGGTTAAGCTTGGCGTAACCTCGGGTTACGCACGAACCCAGTCCAACAGTTCAACGTGGTCCGAGCTGCAAACTAGCTTTCGGACCACGATCAGCTTCGGAACACGCCGAGCTTTATGCATATGCAGCGCACAAAAATTAATTATTTTAGAATTTAAAGTATTCAGTAAATAAATAATATTATACAATATTTTTAAGGTGTATATGCTTAGCATATGCTAAGCATATACTATTGTATAGCCTACCTATAGAATAGTAAGTATATACTATAGTATAGCCTACCTTATAGAATAGTGAGTATATTATAAGAGTATATATATTGGGTCCCGCCGCGGTTACGATATATTCGCGACAACTGCTATTTTTTTTGCCGTATCCCTTAACCGTTGATTTGGGTCCTACGGTTATCGATAAGGGGCCAGCCAATTGGAGAACCCGGTTCAATGCAAGTGCCCAATTAAATCCAGTAGCGAATTCTCTTAGGACCCCAACGGGTTAAGGGATAGTGACGTAAGGTGGGATACGTTATATATATACATACTATTTTATAAGGTAGGCTATACAATAGTATATGCTTAACGTATACAGCGTATATATTTACTATTCTATAAATAGGCTATACAATAGTATATACTTAGTATATGCTAAACATATACGGGATATATACTCCTACTAATAAGCCGTGTTTACTTTATACTAGTAAGTGCATATACTTAGTATATGCACTACATATTTAGTGCATCCGGTCGCTAAGGTAAATTGTAGCTACCGATGCGTGTTTTATATAGTGGTTACAAGTCGGTTAGACTACGCTAAAGGGTGGGTCTACTATAAGCGCTAATGCATAATCCCTATACGGAGCAGCCTCAGCTAAAAATATAAGATTACGTGGTCAATCGAGCGCAAATCGCTTATCCTACTATATAACTTACCTTTCGGCTCCAAAACAGAACCAACCATTATGGGTAACTAGTTATAACGTGTTTATAACGTGTTTAGAATATATTCTAATTTAAACAGATCTATCTAATAATTACCAGCTATTAGATTTCTTTAGTAATAATGAAAATAAGTTTAAAATTAATTTAGAAGACAGTATCCTTAGGTTAGAAGATTATATACTAGAAGAAAGTTAAACACAGTCACAAGATCGGATTAAGGTAAGTTTTTAATATATTCTAAACGCGTTCTAATTTAGTTCTAAACATATTTAGCCCGAAGCTCCTTATATTATATTTCTTACTAAAGCATCTACTAATCCTCTTACTACACTTATAATTAAGGATTATTTAAGTCTTTTAGAGTACCCATAGACGCTACATAAAGGCTATACTTACCGTATTAACTTAAGAGGCACAGATGCACAAAAGGCTATATAGGTAAATTAATAAAAATCCAAATTATACCCTAACTATACTTATAACTAGTTTATAACGCGTTTAGATCTAATACGGAACTAGATAAGTACATACTCCTAAGCCTATAATATCCGCTCTCTTAAATACAAGAGTTAAAAAATATATAATATATTATTTAGGAGTAAAATATTGCGAATATCTTTAGAATTGGTTATGATCTTTAAGCCACACTATAGTTACTAAAGAGACGTAGGGTCTAATATAGAGAGAGCGGGTAGCCCTAGATAGAGGCGACCTAGATATTTGTAAATATAATATAAATAGGTACGGAACTAGTTCTAAATATATTTAGTACTTAAGTTAATATATATAAGCTTATTTTTAGTAGCTTAAAGACGATTTTAAGCTAGAAATATATGCAGCTCTTAAACAGAGGCTTATATACTAATAATTAAATAACAAAGATACTCTGTATATAATTACCTTACCTAAATATGTTTAGAACCTAACTAGATCACTTTTAGAACTAATTATATTAGAATATTGCTAACATTTAGCACTTATTTCTTACCTATACGCAGGCTACTATGGAAATATATTTAGAGCACTTCCAAAAAGCATTACCAGCAAATAAGAAATACGATACTACGTATTTAACATCTTTTATTTAATTAGGCAATATAGGTGCCAATACAATAGAGAAATGCAGAGTTATTAAATTAAATCTCTATAGGAGGGTAGACTGTAGTAAGAAAAAATATAACCTGCTTAGAACGTATTCTAGTTATGTTTATAATATATTTATAACATATTTCTAAAAATTAACTATCCTTAGGGACTAGGGAAACTTATCTATTAGGACTATAAGTTACTTTTTACGTTTTTATTCTAAATGACTTAGAAGAGACTCCTTATATTTATTTTTCCTTATATAGGGTATATAGTTATACACCACCCCCCCTAAATAAGCCGCCTCTAAAGATACTAAATAAGGTAATTAAGTTGATTTGTTAAATATATAATCTAGATCTTACTTTTAATAAATATATTCTAAGCTAATTACAAATAAATACCTAACGTCTCTATAGGAAAGTTTCTTTAAAGTCCTGCCCTTAAACAGTTTTATATATAGTATAGAAAGGCTTCTTTAGCACAGATTTATATAAGCCCTACTACTATAGATTATATTACTAGAATAATCTAAAAAGAGAAGCTTACTCTATACTTAGAAGGAAGAGGACTAGTAGGGGTAGTATATAAGTTTAATTAAAAGCATTAAAATCCTAAAATGTTAATAAATACGTTACGAACAAGTTCTAATTGGCTTGCTAATATATTATAGGCTTATATCTAATAGATTTACAATAATTAAAACGGGTTTATAATAATCTACTTTCTATAAGAGCAAGCTAAGATCTTCTTAGCCTAAAACATATTTAAAGTTAATATATCTTTTAAACGTATTATTAAAAGAAATATAAATAAGATTATATTTGCTAATTAGCTTAAAGAGCATAGTGAAAGTATTAGAATATAATATAAACCCGTTTAAAACGCGATACTAATATATTCTAATAGTATTTATACTTATACGCGTTATTACCAATATAGATATAAGGCGTACTTACTAGTTATACTTTAAGCGAGTCTTTTAATTGCTTTCTAAATGTCTTTGGAAGCAGATTTGTTAAAAACACATTTATAGTAATAAGGAAGGCTTTAAAGCTATTATATCCGATATAAATGGTAAGTAAATAGCTGGTATAATACCTAAAACGCAATTAGAACGCCTTCTTAACGTATTATAAAAGGGTTTAGGCGGTATCTATAGCATATTAATCCTTAGAGACGCGATTGGATATAGCATCTTAAAAAAACACTGATTTTCTGCCGAGTATACTTCCTATAAAGCATCTTAAGAGCCGCGGGTAACTATAAAACGGCCTACTCTATATATAACGGATAAAAGCTCTTCTTATATATAAAAGCCAGTTAGAATATAAAGAACTCCATAATTTACTAATTAGTAAGCTATTTTAAACCTATTTATAATGCGTTTAGAAGGTGTTAATAGCATAGCACACAAATCTCAATTAGTTGCCAACTAGGTAAGATATAAAAGACACCTAGTTGTCGCCTTAGGCTTAAATAAGCACTGCTCTCTAATTAATTACGAGCTATTTAATAGATTAAGACACTATATAAATGCAGTAGAATAAAAAGCAAATAAATTATATATATTTGGTATACGGCAGTTTTTTCTTCCTACTATTATAAGGTATTAATACGTTCCTGACCCGTTTATAATATACTTATATATATTTAGCGCACAAAAACTAGATTAACAGGACGTTAATTAGTATTTAGCTAGAAACTAGTTCGGAATATAATATATGCAAAGAAATATATTAATATGGGTCCAATATGCAAACTATATAGGCAAAGAGAGTATATATTTGTTACAATCCTCTTCTAAATCGGTTCCTAACACGTTTAAAACAAAAACGTTAACAACTTTAAGAAGAATTAGAGTAGGCCGCTGCTAATAATAATAAGGATAATATTTTATTTTGTGTATTATTATTAGGTATAGTAAGGTTATAATCTAGTTTTGCTTAGCGTTTAAGGGGACTAAAATCTAGATCTGTATCGCGTTCTAGGTTATCCTCTATAGCATCTAAGGAATTATAAGGCCTATTTACATTCTAACGTATATATAACTGGTTACTAACACGTTCTAGACATATTAGCACCGGTCTCTTATAGTCACTAAAGTGTTAGGCCTTAAGCAATAACGAGGATATTTAAGAAAGACGTTAAAGACTTAAACTTTATAAAATGGAGGTTAAATTAGAGGTAAGGGAGCTAGAGAATATAAAAAAAAGAATTTAATTAGAGGCAATAAAAGCTTGTATATAATAATAAGTATACTAAATATAATATACGTTCTAAATACGTTTCAAATATATTCTTATTATGCTCCTATTAAGTTCCTATTAAGATATACTCATATTTAGGCCTTTTTTTATAATAGTTTTATTATATAACATCTAATACTATATATAATACTATATATATAGTCTCTAGACTATAGCACTATTGTTCTATATATATAGTCTCTAGACTATAGCACTATTGTTCTATATATATAGTCTCTAGACTATAGCACTATTGTTCTATATATATAAATCCTTTTTAAGCAGCTTAATATATATTAGTAATTATATTTTAATAATTTATAAATCTTTTAATTAGGGGTTTATAGTTACTTAATAAAATACTAAGATACTAATAACTATTAAATAGTAAAAAATAGGAGAAAAGGCTATAAGAAATCTAAACACTTATCTTTATTCTATTTTAAAAAAAAAAAAAATTTTACTGCTTACTATCTATATATTTAAGCCTTATCTATATATATAAATATAGTTACTTATAAAAAGTTATTAGCTAATACTTAATTAAAAATATATTAAATAAAATAAGTTTTATATTAAGCAATTTTATATTTTATTTATTTATATATATATTATTATTATTCATTGCTTAATGTCCGATTTGGATCCCTATTAGGCCTACGCGGACTACTCCTTATTTACATATAGGGAGAAAACTCTATTTAAGAAAACCCCGTAATCCATCTCCCCGCCTTTTGGGACTTGCCTGCTTAGCGCCTATAAGTCACCTATGGTTATATATTATTTAAAGATTTAGTAAATTTTTTTAATTAAATAAATACTTTAAAAAATAAAATATATACTATTATAATAGCTCAAAGTTAATATACTTTAAATATATAATTTAAAAGGCCTTTTTTACTATATAATTATACTATTTTTAAAATTTAAGATTCTTATTTTATTAGAATTTAAGTAATAATTAATTTATAATTAAATTATTAGAATTATAAAATATATAAAGGGAGTTATTAGAAAGAGCTAAAGTTAGTAAATTTTAATAGATATTATAATTTAACTAATAACTTTTATTTTCGCTACCTATCGTGTTATAAATACGTTCCGAAGTGGTATAGAATCCTATTAACGTGGTTTACAAGCGAGTCGCGAATATAAGCAGGTCGCGAACCTCAAAACTCACCAAAAATTGGAAAAATCGTACCTTAGTATCTTAACAACCACTTAATAATAAATTCTAATGATTTGGATTTAGACTTTTATATATACTTTACAGCTTCTATTAAAGTTATATAGTAAATAGTTTAGTCGTTTTTAAGATATAGTAATTTGGCCTTATTTCGGCCCCCAAATTTTAATATCTTAAAAACTACTTAACTATTTACTATATAACTTTAATAGAAGCTATAGAGAATATATAAAAGCCTAAATCCAAATTATTAGAATTTATTATTAAGTGGTTGTTAAGATACTATAGTACGATTTTTCCAATTTTTAGTAAGTTTTAAGGTTCGCGACTCGCTTATAAACTACGTTAAAATTTAAGTCTAAACTCTATCTATAAAATTCCATTTATAACGTATTATAAATACATTATAAATTAGATTTTAGATTCTCTATTAAAACATAGTCGCAGTATCCTCTTCTATAGGTCTAGTAGCTTTAGTAGCCTTTCTCTTTATAGCCTTTAAACCTTTTAAACTAGACTTCTTTAAACGCTTTTTAGAAGTCTTAGTAGGAGCCAGAGTAGTAGGAGCCTTAGTATTATCTAACCTATTATTAATAAAGTAGCTCTAATTAAGACAACCCTTAAATAAGTAAGCTATAATAAATTTAGAATATATTCTTAAACGGTTTAAAACGGGTTCCAAATTAACTTATAAGTAGAAGTTGTGTCTAAACACTTAGTATATGGAACCTTAGTACCCAATTCCTTAAGTAAAGTAACCATTTTTAGAAAGTTATACTAGGAACTTAATTAGAATATATTATAAACACATAAAGAATATCTTATATTACCTTTTTAAGGCCTACTCTTAAATCTAATAGATATAACCTTCTTTTAAATAGGAGCTGTTAATTATGGGGCAGTAGCCCTAGAAGGGCGGCTAGGAAAGCTAGGGTGGGGCTGTAGGGGGGTTAGGTAGCAGCAGAGCGGCCTAAACTAATAGGATTATATTTAGAAGCAGTTCCTAATACATTTTAATTATATATAGCTATAATAGCGGAATAGAAAGCTGTAATGGGTTAGTAACTAGTTATAAATAGGTTAAGAACACGTTTAGAATATATACCTATTACTTCTTCCTACTTTTTAATAGAAGGAGCCCCTTCTTTTCTAATATTTCTAGGTTTAAGGCCATACCTCTTTATATGGTTTTTAAGGGTGATATAATCTCCAACATTCTTCTAAACGCGTTACAAATATATTTATCTACTTACCCTATTCAGTACCAGATTCTCTGGATTAGGTAAAATATTATACTATTAGAAAACCTCCCCCATAGCCAAATCCACCTTATTACTATACTAGTATTATGTTAAGAACGTGTTCTAAATATATTTAGAACTACTTACTATAATAAAAGCATCCACGCCCTTAGGGAGCCTTTCCATTTTTAGGTAGGCTTTGTAGGCGGCCTAAACTATTAGAATACGTTTAGAACGGGTTGCAAATAGCTTACACAGCTCTTTAATATGCTAGACATCGCATTTTAAATTAGTTTGGAATAAATTTAATAAATTTATAATGGAAGGTAAGGTAGAAGGTAAGGTCAAAGTTAGGTACCGCCGACCTTTTTCCGGCGGCTCCATCGGTAACCACGCTTAGCTTTCGCCGACCCTATCGGCGACTACGTTTAACTTTTTCCAGACCACGCTCAGCTATACCCCCTCCTTAATATATCGTCCAAATATTACCCCCCTCCCCCTAGGGGTGGCTCCTATTTTTTAGACGCGTTTTAAGGCCTAGGTTAGTATAGAGGTCCCTATTACGCGTCTTTGACCTTATTATCGCCTTAACAATCCATTTTTTAACCCTTTTCCTATTTTAATATCCGCGCTAGCTCCTAGCTTACGCGGGGCTTCTAATTTTATTAGAAAGACCTACTATAATTCTAATTCTATAATATAGAGCCCTCTTCTCCTTCTCCTTCGATATTTATATATTTAGTAACTTTATTTACCCGCGCCGCTCTTACGCATTTACTCCTTACCTCTTACGGATATAAAGTCTTTAAGAATCTTCTTACTCTATAGTCTACTTTATAGTTAAAAAGAGCCCCCCTAGCCTTCTATAATAGTCCCTATAGCCTCTAAAACAAATTTAAGGCCTAGGCCCTAAACGCCCTATTTAATAAGATAGTCCAATACTTAGTTATAAATAGTTACGTCTTTACTATTACTAAGCTTTATATATAGTAGTTAGAAGGCAAGACCTTACAGCTACTATAGGGGACAAAGCTCTTAGCGGTACTAGACAGTGTCCACTATAATAGGGACTAGATTTAATGCGTTAACTTTATTAATTAGGGCCTATTTATAATTACTAGCGGCTATAACATTAAAGGACTTAAAAAGGCGATTACTTAGTACTAGAGGATGGGCTCTAAGATTCTAGGTTTAGTTAAGTCTTATCTTTAAACTACAGCCGAGTATTTATTAAGTTTATATATTACTACTATTATATACTCTATCTAGTCTATACGGCTACTATTTTCTAACCCGTTCCTTAGGCTATACTATTATTACCTAAGGTAAAAGTAGATAGGACATTTAGCTTACTAATTTTATCCTTATTAAACTAGTAAACTTTTTTCTAAACTAAAAGGTAATATTATATCCTTGTCACGGAACCCCACCACAGGGGCCTCTATAGGAGAGCCCCGTGCTCTTATATACACCTTACATACAGCTTACGTCAGCTGCGTGTAGGTATATCACCTCCTTACGCCCTCGACCCTTATGATCAATCGCGTAACGTCTTATAGACTTCTTGAATATATACGTTCTATAGCCATTGCCCTGGTCCCATAACATTACGTTACGCCTTTTTTATTACTAACACTCAGCCTATAACCAATTCTACGTCTTTATAATACTATAGGCGCTGCTAGAAGCAGCGTGTCTCTCACTATATACTTCTAAAGAACCGATAATAGTAAGACGAAATTCCTTACTAGCTACTATATTACACTTAAAAAACAATCTAATACCTACATTAAATCCACAACGCCAATTAATCCTAGGAGGATTTAATTTACTAGCCCTAGCCTTAACCCCTAAAGGGAAGCCTAGTAGCTTAAAAGACTACAACAACCTTAATAAGGTAGATATTAACAATATCTTATCTTTTATTAACTATACAACTACAGACAAATAAGCTAAAGGGCTACTACCTATTAAGATCAAGATATAAGACGCCAAAATATTTGCGAAAATAGTAGCATAAGAACCTAATAAATACTACCGCCTTCTATAGAACTACTATCTAAAGCTTATATAAGCTAAGATACATACTACCTAAGATTATAATATCATCTAAGACCTATAAGCTTATAAGGCGCTCGTTAATAACATGCGCTAAAAGATTAAAAACAACCTCTATATATCTAAACGTGACGTCCAACAATTAAAGAAGGCCAAGATTATACTTATTGCTACGGTTACTAAAAGAAAGGGTATAATTAAATACCTATAATCTTAGCTTAATAAATACATTTATAACAATACTAGACACCCCTCTACTACATACAACGCCACCTAAGTCTCTACGTCCCCGGCAACCTTACCTACTTAACACTTAATAGAGGGTTAGCGCTAAGCATCTTTACCTAACGGGAACCCCTACCACAGCGGTAATAATAAAAGCCATAATAACTAAACCTAAACTGCCACCGTAGGGTCTAATATATACTACCCTAATCCCCTAATCTTCTAGGGTAACCGTAAGGAATACAGCTATTAGAAAATATAAATTCGTAAGAAACTAACCTAGAGCGCCTACCTTTTCCCCATAGAAGATATTAAAATTAGCTATATTATTAGGCGAATAAAGGGCATCCTATTTAATAGGCTCTTCACTTAATAGAAGACTAACAGTCCCTAAAAGTGGCAGTTCCACTAAGAAGTCCTTAAGGACCTTAACTAAATATACCGCAACTATAACCTAGTAGCCACCAGTTAAGCTAAACTACGTACCCTAAAAATAAGTCCCACTAAATTATTTAAGAAGTTCTATATTAAATTCCAGAAATATACTAGAGTTCTTACCTAAGAAAATGCTAAAGACCAAAAAGATCTTCTTAAAAAAGTCACCTATTACCTTAGTTACGCAGCCACCAGCTATAATTATAACAACATTTATAATATGGTAGCAGCCCTATAGAAGATTAAATAATAGTTAAACTAGATCGCTACTATAAACCCCTACCTAAAGACCTCCCTATAGAAGCCCTCCAGACCTACTAAACCACCAATGCCTACTACTCTAAGCAATACTACTGGTCCTAATATTAACCTCTCTATACCAATCTTCCTATAGAAGCTACTAGACAGAGAACGCAAGCTACTCTAGAAGCTAAAGCGTTACTATAGATACCGTTAAGAAGGCTATTATAGCTATAGCCTAAACTACCTAATAGCTAGGTTTAGTAGCTACCACCTAATACCTAATCTAGTACCTTAAACACCAAATATGTTAACTATATGCCACTACTATATAAGACAAAGACACAGTAATAGCAATAGAGTTGGATACGAAAACGGAAAACGCCAAGTCCCTAGCCCTAAGTTATAGGTTAGGACACCCTAATAATAAGGGAATCTATATATCAGCCTACTTAGTAGATAACTTAGTAAAGATAAATAGACAAAAATAGATAGTTTTATCTATAATAGGAATTACTGCCAAAAAACAATATAAAAGCCGTTCCATAATTAATTGCGGAGCTATTAATAAATTTATAGATACCCAATTTATGCGTACTTATAATCTACCTACCTTACCCCTTACCAAAGCCCATACCCTACAACTCGCTAACAGTAGTTATACCGTATAGAAAATTACCTATATAGCATAACTCTACCTAAATATAAATGGGCACTAGGAAGAGCTCTAGGCCTATATTACACTACTTACTAACTACCCTATTATCCTTAGAATAAACTAGCTTAAATAACATAACCCCGCCATTAAATATAAAATGAAAAAAGTAACCTTTAACTCTAAATACTATAGAGAGACTTACCTAGGGTATAGCTTAGCTACCTCCATTTACTCCCTAGGATATCAACCTAAGGAACCCCTTATTACCCTACCTATAACCAACTACCACTATATAAGTGCCGCGGCCTTCTATCGCATAGCATATAGGAAAGGCTAGACCGTTGCTATAGCCTCCCAATTATAACTATATAAGCTTAATAAAGAACTAAACTATATTCTCTATAGTAACAGAATAGATATAATTAACCTTCTAGAAAATAATACCCCTATAGAACTCTACGGACTTTTACCTTTGGACTTTAAGAAGTTTATAAAGCTTAAAAAAGGACTTACTAATAAGAAACTCCGCAAGCTCCTTCCTAAGAGGTACTATAACTTTATTAACGCGTACTTATAAAAGAGCGTAGATATACTCCCCCCATATTAACCTAATAATTATACCATTAATATTAAATAAGGAAAAACGCTACCCTATAAGAGACCCTAACTAATATTAAAAAACAAACTTCTAGTTATTAAAAAATATATTAACAAGGACCTTGATAAAGGGTTTATTTGCCCTAGCATATCCCCAATAGCCGCCCCTATTCTCCTTACTAAGAAGCTAAGAGGAGATATTTAATTCTATATTAACTATAGAGGACTTAACGCTATTACAATTAAGAACTAATACCCCATACCGCTTATATATAAAACTCTTAAGCGGCTTAGCCAAGCCAAAATCTATACTAAGCTTAATATTATTGCCGCCTTTAACTGCCTCTAAATATAGAAAGGTAATAAATAGAAAACCGTATTCGTATTGCGCTTTAGCCAATTTAAATATACTATTATACCCTTTAGTGTATATAACGGCCTAAGTAGCTTCTAAAGCTATATTAATAACGCCTTACGGAACTACCTTGACGACTTCTACTCTGCGTACCTAGATAATATACTTATTTATAGCGATAACCCTTCTAAGCATATTTGAAAGGTCCTATAGTGCCTTAGGGACGCAGGACTTTACATTAATTTAAAGAAGTGTAAATTCTCAGTTATAGAAGTAAAATACCTTAAACTAATTGTCACTACTAAGGGTGTCTATATAGACCCTAAGAAGGTACGCATAATTACTAAATAGCAAATCCCTAATTGCATTAAGGGCGTATAAGCCTTCCTTAGTTTCGCTAACTTCTATTAAAAGTTTATATACAACTTCTTGGGTATTATAGCACTACTTATAGCAATAATGCAAATAAAAGGCCTTTCTAAAAAAGGAAGAAAAATATATCTATATTTTACCTAGACGCCTAAATATAAGAGGGCGTTCTAAGACCTTAAAGATGCTTTTACTAAAGCACCTATCCTAGCTCATTTCATACTAGGACAACAACTCTATCTCAAAACTGACTCCTTAGACCACGTTAATATAGGCATCCTTTTCTAAATGGGCAACAATGGCCTCCTCTACCTAGTCGCATTCTACTTATTTAAGCTTATACTATAAGAATATAACTATAAGATCTATAATAAAGAACTCCTTACAATTATATAAGTATCTATCTCTCATTGGCACGCATCAGTATCAGTAGAAAGAGAAAAGACACTCTTCTTAATGGGGGTGCAGGCTACCAGGCGTTTAATATGCGGAGAATCGCTTATTAAGCGCCCAGAGGCCCAGCCGCAAGCCTGAAAGGGCTGCAAATAGATTGATGCTACCTAGGGGATGGTGGGTGGGAAAGCGAAAAGCCCTGATACTACAATGCGAGAGAGATGTTGTTGTTATTACAGCATGGATGCAGAGTCTACTTGCCAAGTGATGTATAGACACGTGACATTTAAGGAATTCTAACTAGAACTCTCCTTAGTAGAACCTAACTAGCTAACTAAAGTCCTTACAGACCATCGCAACCTTAAATACTTTATAACTATAAAATGGCTAAACCAACACCAAGCACACTAGAACAAGTTCCTCTCTAGTTTTAACTTTAAAATTATATATAGGCCAGGAGTATAAGGTACTAAGCCTAATAGCCTAACACGCCGCTCGCAAGACCTTCCTTAGTCCAAAGATAACCCCTATAATTAGTTCCAATAATAGACAATCCTAAAAGCACAAAATTTAGCCCTAGACATACTACCTATAATAGAGCTAACTATACCTTAGCTTTATACCACAGAACTAGAGTTACCTCCTAAAATTAACGAGCTTATTACCACGACATATAATACCTCGATTAACCTATTACTGCACCAACTTATTACTATAAAGACCGCCGGCGCCTATACACTACCTACTAACCTCCAAAGCTTAGGCTAGATCAATATAGCAGCCTTAGAAGTAAAAGAGAACAGGCTCTACTATAGAGGCCGCCTATTTATTCCTAACTTAGAAAATCTATAACAGCAACTAATTTAAATAGCCTATAACCTCTAATTAAGCGGCCACCTAGGTAAAGAAGGAACCTATAAGCTTCTTAGCCAATACTACTTCTAGCCAAAAATAATAGACTTAGTTAAACGCTTTATAGGCGCCTACCACAGTTATAAGCGCGCTAAGGCCTTTAATATAAAGTACTAAGGACTACTACACCCTCTACTAGTACCTATACAACAATGGGCGGATATTGCCATTAACTTTATTATTAACCTACTACCCTATAAACAACAGGGCTGTATCTACAAGAATATCCTTATAATAATATACCAACTTATAAAAGAGCGCTACTATGTCCTAACCAAAGGCATAGCTATTTGCAACGTCACTAACGCCTTCCTCCGCGAAGTCTACTAATTATATAGGTTACCTAACTTAATTACGTCCAACTATGGTATATAATTTAACTCTAATATATAGAGACAAATCTGTCAACGCCTTAGCATCTCCGTTAAGATATCTATATCCTTCTACTATAAAACTGCTAGACAACCGGAAAACGCTAATGCTAGTATAAAAGCGTACCTACGATAGGTAGTCGCCTATAGTTAAGATAACTAGGTAGATTACCTTCCGCTAGGTAAATTTGCAGCAAATAACTATATCTTAACCACTATAGAACTTACCCCATTCTTCGCAAATAAGGGTTATTACCCCTAATCCGGCATAGAGCCACTAGAACCTATTAAAAAGAAACTGCTATATAGAAAACGCCTTAAGATACTACTTGCTAACTAGTATATAGACTATATAAAAAACTACTCAACTACTATAAGGGAGAAATGGCCTGGGCTTAAGTAAAGCAGGCCTACTTCGCCAACTATTATAAAACGCCACCACTAGAGATACGTGTTAGCGACTAGGTATAGCTAGATATATATAATATCTCTATATAAAGGCCTATAAAGTCACTTAATTATAAGAACCTTGACCCTTACCTAATTAAACGAGTTATTAATAGAGGAGCCGTATATAAGCTAGAGCTCCTGCCTACCCTAGCCACCAATAGGATATAGCCTATATTTTACCTATAGCTACTACACCTTTACTAACCTAACCCCTTACCAGGACAGATATAGCCTAAACCCCTACCAGTACTAATCTAAGATAAGAACAAAGACAAGAACCACGAGGAGTAGACTATTAAACAAATTATTAACTCTAAACACTTTAGTAAAGGCAGAGGATAGCGGCTCTACTATAGAGCCACCTATATAAGATTTGACATAGATTAGCCAAAATAGCAACTATAGAAAGACTTTAAAAATACAAAGGATCTAATTAGCAATTTTTACTATATAAACCTACAGAAACAGGGCCTAAGCAAAGATTTCATACCTAATCCTCTATGGGAGCCCTTATAGAGTTAAACCGTTATATATTACCACGTAAGGGTAAATTACCATTAGATTGCCGCAGATTGCTATTATATAATAGTAAAGTGCAATTATATAACTAGAATATTAATAAAATATCCAGAAACTTTAACCGGTAGTTAAAGTTATCTAATTAGTCGGATTTTTAGGCGCCAAGCCTTACTACATAACGTTATTTCAAGCCCATAGCGATACCCCCTTACTTTTCCTTCTCTATACCTTAAGTGTCCCTTCTATATATATATAGCAACCATAGCGTCGCCGGAGCTCCACCTCTATAGAAGGGGGGGTAGTGTCATGGAACCCCACGCTCTCGCGTACACTTCGCGTACAGCTTACGTCAGCTACGCGTAGGTATATTACCTCCTTACGCCCTTGACCCTTACGATCAATCGCGTAACGTTTTATAGACTTCTTAAATATATACGTTCTATAGCCATTGCCCTGGTCCTATAACAACCCTTAAGGTCTATATACTTCTAATAAGCTGCTTTAACTGCCTTTTAATTACTATCTTCTTTTAATATAAAGGGATTTTATATAGACATTTTTATTAATTACTAACTTGCTATTATTATAGGGTCCTTATCTAGTTTATAGAGTTTATTTAACTCTTTATTACTTAATCTTTTCATTTCTTAAACTATATATAGTTTTAGTTCCTATAGCTGATAATATACGCTATATTTTCCTTTTTTATAAATTTAGTATATTATTATAGCAAAAGGCAAAGCTTCTGATTAAGTATTCCTTTATGCCTTTTAATTCGTCTAACCTTTATAGCTGGCCTATACCTTTAGCCGCATTGTTACCCTTTTTACTTTAACAGTCTCTAATATAATATCCTCTTTTACCGCACTCTATATTGCCAGTATTTGGAACTATATAGTATATTCTATTGCCAATCCCTTTTAAACTGGCTCCTATAGCTTCTATTCTGCCACTACTATAGCTTTAAGGTTTCTAAATATCTATATAAGTCTTATTATAAATCCTTCCTAATTAGAGAATATATATCTTACTTTTAGGTTAGTAGTTATTATATTATATGCCTATATCTCTATAAGGTAAGATTTAAACTATTTTAATGCTCTCTCTAATAGGAACAATTCTGTATACACGACTTAATCCATAGGTTTTAATATATTTTTTCTTTTATGCCATATTTTTAGTTTAATTTATATAAGGAATCCCTTTAGCTTAGATTTCTCTTCTAAATATTGTTTAATTAATAGCATTTTAACTTTTTATATGCCTATTTCTTAAAGTTTCTTATTAAATAGGCTTTAGTTATTGTTTATTAACTTAACTATATAGTTAAGTTGCTTTATAGTAACTAATTATAAGTCAGTATCTACTATACTAGTATTATTACCTAATTAAAAGCTTAAGGCTTCCTCTCTAGATATTATTGCGGATAGCGCTACTTTTAGTAGTATCTTAATATAATTATAAACTATAATTAAGTAGTAATTATATAATAAATACTAATAGGCTAAGTATATAGGTAAAGTAGTAAAGTAGGCACCTAATAGATTACCTTTAATTATATTCTAATAATTACTATAAGGAGGAAACTATCTAGAGTAGGGACTATAGTCCTTTAAATACACAACCTAACTTTTAAGAAATCCTCTATATTATAATGTACGTATATATAGTATATATTATTCATTGCTTAACGTCCGATTCGGATCCCTATTGGGCCCACGCGGACTACTCCTTATTTACATATAGGGAGAAAACTCTATTTGAGAAAACCCTGTGATCTATCTCCCTGCCTTTTGGGACTCGCCTGCTTAGCGCCTGTGAGTTACTGGTGGTACTCTTCTACCTTACTTTTTGACCTCCTTAGGAACCACTGCTGTCGTAATAAGCCTACGGATGCGCTAGTATTGTAAACTTTACTCTACTACTGTAGAGTTATTAGGGGGCGCCTATAACTCGCCTCTTTACCCTTTATTACTATTTCCTTTGCAACCTAGAACTGGTTTAGTATGTTTTAGCTAATAAGCTACTAGGTGACCGCTTTAAGGCCTTTTTATATTAAGAGTAGTGTAGTATAGTTCTCTATGCTAGCTACTAAGAGCATTGCTTCTTAGTTAGTGTATAGGGGGCATAATAGTATTATGTGTTTTAGTGTCTGTCTTGGCTAGCTATATTTGCATCTTGGGCTACCTACTAGGATACCTACCCAGTAGAGCCAATCTTTTAGTCCTATTATTTCTGTTTTTAAGAGTATTGCCATTATATTTTCTGCCTTTGTTAGGCCTTTTTAGAGCCCTTAAGTGTTTACCCCCTATAGCGTTAACTATACTACGGCTTAGGTTTCTCTTACCTAAGTTAGCCTTTGTACCTTTAACTCTTATGCGCCTTTCTAGCGTTGGTCCAACCAGTATTATATTATAGTGGATGGTTTCCTAGTATTCCTTTATACTCTACTTTGGCTCCTTTTTCTCTTTTACTATTATCTTTACTGGCCTCTTACGCGTCTCCTTTTCTTCTCTATATAGGCCTGGGCCCTAAAGCAGTACTATTCTTCTTTTACTTTCTTCGCCTGTTTCTCTAATATATCTTCCCTACTTTAGGGTTGTTGGTTTATTCTCCTATAGGGCACCCTTAGGTCCCTCTATAGTTTATTTAGGCGTGTCTTAATATACTTTATAATATTAGAGTTACGTTTATTTTGCGCCCTTTATATTACAGCGGCTTTAATATATAGTTATAGGGGGGGGATATTGGCTTCCTTCTCTAGCAGTACTGTGGCCGTTTGCTTATACCCGCCTATTATACTCTAGAGGCAGGCTGTTTGGACCTTTTAGAGTGGTTTAAGGAGTGATTTGGGGGGGCCTTTCTTGGTTTCTCTAATGGCCCAAACACTAGATTTATATATTATAGTTAGCCAGACAACTGCTATATATAATAGGCGTAACCTCTAGAAGTATAGGCCCTATATAGAATTAACAATCCTAGATAATGTGATGTACTATGCTTAGCCCTTATAGGCCGCTTATGCCGTATATATGCTCTACCGGAGCTTGCTGTTTACCTATACTTCTAATACCCTTAGGCCCTAAACTGGTTAACCCCTAAAGCCTTAGATGTGGATTATATGCTAGAGATCTGCAGATTGGGTATATTTTCTTATAAAGTAGATTAGCTGGTATTTCTCTAGTAAGAATTAGACTCTATATTATCTTACCTATTCTATATAGGTGTCGTGGGCTTTCTCTAGTGTTCTGTAATTCTCTGCGGCTATTGGCCTGTATATAATTAGGTTTATATTATTAATAAAGCCTATCCTCTAGGTTGCCCCTTCCTTAAAGGAGTTAAGTAGGTTACTTATAAAGAAGAGGAAGAGTATAGGCGAGAGGGGTAATCCTTGTGGTATTCCTGTTATGACTGCAATAGGGGGGCTCTAGTATCCGCTAAAGACCAGTAATGTTTCTTTCTGGCCTATAAACCCTTAAATAAATTATATAATCCATTTTAGGAAGCCCTTTGCCCTAAGGATATATAGGAGACGCTTGTAGGGTATATTATTGTAGGCGCCACTAATATCTAGGCTAAGTATTAATACTATAAAGTCCCTTTACATCGCCTATGTAGATTTGATAGTGGTAGTAAGTAGCGTAAGTGCTAATAGTATTAAGCGGTTCTTTCTTACCCCTATTTAGCTTTATAGTAGTAGGGCGTGTTCCTTAGCTATATCTGCTATATAGTCCGCTATTACCCTTTCTAAGATCTTGCTAAGGGTGTTTTTTAAGGTAATAGGGTAGTAGCTTTCTGGGACTAAGTAATTTACTTTACCTTTTTTTTATAGGATAACCGTTGTTATGGATCTTCTAAGTTGTGGGTAGTAGCCTATAATAAAGTATGCTTTGGCTATATCTGCAAGCTAGGGTGCTATAAGTGGTCTATAGGTCTTTAAGGCCTTATTTAGAATCCTATCTAGTCCTAGTACTATATTATTTAAAAGGTGGCTAATAGTTCTGGCCATTTCCTCTATTATTATATCGCTGTTGACCTGTAGGCGAGTTACTAGTGTTTTACCTATAATGTTACTAAGGTCTGCTAGAGCTGGTTAGGGGAAGAACCTTTCTATAAGGATCTTTACTTTCTTATTATTATTGTTAATGGCCTATAATTCCCCTGCTCTTTATAGGGGTAGTAGGTATAGGTCTTCTACTAGGCGCCCTGCCTTTTTTTTGCCTATTTTGCTATAGCCTAAAGGCCTTTATTATAGGGGAGGCTTGGGTTAGAAGTATGTTTGTTTATAAACCGTCTCTAGTTATTCCTTGCCTTTTTTTTTAGGGTATTCTTTAACTAGTTTCTTATGTCTTTATATTATCTCTTATTTTTAGGGTTATGGCTGCTTATATATTTCCTTCTTACTTATTGTTAGCTGGCGATAAGAACCGCGTATTATGTGGACTATGTATATCGCGTGTAGGGGCCTAGTTGTGAGACTAGGTAGTGCTCTTCTAGCTTATTTTTAATTACTGCCTAGATCCTTTCTAGTCTATAGTTAATTTTCTTAGGGGTGGCTAATAAGCCTTATTTATTTGGTATTAGGTGGATTTCTTCTAGGTCTTAAAGTTGTTGTTTAACTATATTAAGGAAATTATCTATTTTAAGCTTCCTTATTACGTATCTTTTACTATTTAGTTATGCTTTAATGTCTAGATCTAGCTATATTTATATAGGGATATGGTCTAAAGCGAGTGCCTATTCTTCTTTAGGGTTACACCTTTTAAGTCTCTAGTATAGGCCTTCGTCTATAAATATAAGGTTAATTATACTTCTAGCGGTGCCTTATTGCTATATAGTTGCTCCTAGGGGGGTAGCTAGCTTAAGGCCCTAAATGTCTATAGCTCTTAGTAAGCACTCTGCCTATTATTTAGCAGCAATATAGATACCCCCCTACTATAGGTAGTAGAGGTTTATATCTCCTAGTAAAATAAACTCTGTGCCTTTGGTTTCTAGTAAGCTTATTACTAATATAATATTCTCTATTTACGGGACCCCTTCGACCCTAGGGTTATACACATTAATAATTTATACTGGTCCCCTATATATCTAGATTGTTATAACTGCAATATCTAGGTTAACTGCCTGTTATAACTATAAGGATAGGCTAATAGCCTTACTAATTATAAAGTATACGCATATGGCTGTTTTTAGTTTGTATAGGAGCTGGAATCCTTGGGGGCAGTATATTAATTATATGTAGGTATTATAGTACGGTTCTTGTATAGTAAGGATATAGTGTTTTTCTAGGTCTAGACTGTCTAGTAGGGGCCTTGCAAGACGGTGGTTTGTATTACCGTAGTTATATTATATAATAGATAGGTGGCGGACCCCTAGTAAGGGTTCTTTATCTTTTCTTTATTTCTTACTTCTTCTGTTTCTACTTTCTCTAGGATATTTAGAACTTCTATCTCTTATATCTATACCTTAATCCCTACTTATTTTATATAGAGCTTTCCGTTCCTATATCTTATGTTTCTATTAATGCTTCTATATCTAAATCTGTTATTATCTCTAGTTTTTCCCTTATTTTTACTGGTTGGCTATATACCCTTTATAAGTCGGCTGTAAATGTTATATTTGCTATATTAAGTCTAATTCTTAATTGTCCTAGTCTTAAGCTTACTATAGCTGTCTATAAGGGTCTACCTATAGGGCGTCCTCTCCCTTATATCCCCTGTAACCCTTATGTCCCTATTTGGTCTGGTAATGTCGCGCGGCGTCGCTTCTGGCCCGTTAAGGCTTGGGATGGCTGGCCTAGCCCCCTAGTATTAAAGGTAGGAAATGCTAGAAAGGTACCTATATTCTATTAGCTTATCGCCTATTGTTTCCATTTATATAACCTAGCGTATAGTTGTTTCTGTAGCTATTAAGCCCTTACCTTCCGTCTCCTGTATTTAATATAGTCTTCTCTCTCCTACGCCTTATATATGCTTTAGTGGCAGTTTATATATTTTATTTAGTCTTAATTTAAGCAGTGTCTTATATTATAGGGGCCTACATAGTAGCCGCAGCACACCTATACTGTGTATGTGGATTGGGTATGTCCCTATTATATATAGCAATAGCATCATTCTAGGTATAGTCTGTGGTTATAGAGCCTTGTGTTATATATAAGGCTATTTATAATTATTTCTTTTTAGATAAGGAGTTTTTGTATTCCTAGTATATATATACTAATAATAAGGGAGCTATATATTTGTCTAGTATCTCCCTAGTAAGTCTCTAGCGACCCTTATATCCTCTTATTGTTTTTGTTATATACTTAGTTTACATTTTCCTAACAAAGTTATTAGATTTGGGTAATCTTAAGTCCTAGTATAAGGCGTTCTATTTATCTTACTATCTCCTATATAATTGCTATATTATTTACCTAGCGTCCCTTTTCTACCCTAAGGCTTATAGGAACCGCTAGGACTTCAATTAGGTAATCCTTATAGAGTACTTTTATACTAATATATTTTCCTAGCCTATCCCCTACCCTTACGGCTTGTTCCTTTACCTATTAATTCTTTAGGGTGACTTTAATATCTCCGCTCCTAAGGTATTGGACTATAATAGTGTTATAAACCTCTTTGCGAATCTCTATAAGGACTTCTATTTTTAATTATCCCTTAAGCCCCTCTGCTTTTTCTATATTTAGTTATATTATAATTATATACCCAGTTATTATCCCAAGGGGAGTAGGTTCCCTATGCTATAGAAGCATAGCTACGGCAGCCTAGGTACGGTTTACTAGTAAGGGGGGTTTTTATTTATTTTTAATTTTACTTAGCTATTAGAGGATTTAATTAAGGGTTTACTAGAGGGGCGCCTAAGGTTTACTAGACTAGCGGAGCCATTCTACTAGCTGCGTTAGATTATTATAGCTAATAGTTACTCCCCCGCAATTCTAGATACTAGACGCGTCTAATAGGCTTTATATTTTATTAGATGCCTTTTTAATAAAGGTATTTCCACTTTATAGTATGGTATTCGCCCGTCTTTGTTGTGGAGGGCCATTGCTAGGCGTGGTTCTGGCGGTCGCGCGCGAGTGCGAACCACCGTCGTTCGACGTGTGCCTCCCCTGCGATGCATGCATCTCAGGGGGATTCTCTGGGTGATTTTCAGGGTTCTTTTGGTTGGGTTTGGTCTTTTTGGGCCAGGTGCAGCAAGAGCTCCTTTTCTTTCCGTTATATATAGTATATACAACGTACCCTTTATACATAATTATAACCTTAATTAATATTCCTTATTATATAGTTCTACTAGGTCCATTATAGCCTATACCAACTCGATGGCGTCCTCTATCTCTTGGCTTAGTACTTATAATATTCTATTTAAAGCGTCCATAACAAATTTAATATATTAATAAAATATATAATAAATCTTATAGTTAGGACATAGCTTATAGAAATATATAAAAATTTAATCCTTAAAATTTTTAGTTTATACTAAAACGACTCCTATAAGCTCTTAGACTCTTAGTAGAGAATTCGTTAGCAATAAGGAGCAGTATGCCCGTGCGCGTAGTGCACGTACCAACGGTCAAGGGGGTTTGATTTATGAGATAATCTACAAGCCACCACTGAGCCCGGATTCGGCAGGTTTCGAGATCACGCGCTGATGCGTTGGCCGATATGAGTCACTGTGCGTCAAGCTGCGCGAGATCACACCACCCATTCTAAGCGAGATCACACCACCCATTCAAAGCGAGATCACACCACCCATTCAAAGCGAGAGCTTCCTAGTCCTGCCCGCTGTGGGGTAACTAACTGCACAGAGATAGCCTTTAGGTAACACAAAACCCCCTCACCGGTTTCCCCAACAAAAAGAATCCGGTTTCCATTCGTGGATCTGCAGAAACTGTCAACACGTGGTTTGTTTTTAGCGCGAAACGCCAACCCAGTGTCTTAAATAGAAGATCCTTCGCCTTTCGAAGTTCTTTCCTTGACGCCCATCAGAGCAAGAGATAGAAGAACGATTGGGGAGATAACTACTTAAAGAATCTATTATATTAAACAATTAATATTAAGAAAATGACTAAAATGCGATTTTTAAAACTTTCTGTATCAAAACGATGCCCAGGCTCTTAGACGCTGCGTTGAAGAATTTGAAATATAACTAGGGAGCAGATATGAGCGATTTTCTGGAATGCCTGCCCCGTAACCAAGCACGTGCCGATCTAACTGAGTTCGGTTAAAATTCTACTACGGAACGTCTGATTTATGAGATTAGGCTCAAAAAGTACGTGACACAAAGTTCAGATAGCTTTAATCATTGCCGTCAGCCGAATTTTACTCGTGTCTACATACATCAATCGTAGCCTACGTCACTACATGGCCGACTCGTCTCAGAACAGCAAGGCTGATCGTAAGAACTATCGGCTACATATGCAGGGCTTAAACGCCACTGACGTGGTAAGTATAGACCCTAAAACAATTCAATTGATTCAATACCCTGCTAACTATTTAATATTACAGATTTGCTGGGCGGCGGAGCGTACACATCCAGCAACTGCGACATCTCGTGCCGCCTGAAGTGCTTTCTTCCCTGGCTTACGTTTCTTTGCCGGAGCCTGGGCCTGAGCCTTCCTTGGCGCATCGCCCTTCCGCTGTTGAGTATTCTCAGCAGCTTTGAGACTCTCCCTTAGCTGCTTGCGCCTTGGGGGCCTGCCTTCGACCTTGACCTCGACCTTGACCTCGACCTCAACCTCAACCTCAATCTCAACCGCAAAACTTTCGACTTCCTTTTCGAAATCCCTGTTGTCGCTTGCGCCGCCGCCTTCGTCGTCACTGGGAGAAAGCTCGGGAGGGGTATACTTTTGGAGGGGGACATACTGTTGAATTTGGGGATTGGAGATAGGAATGGGGATAGGGAAGGAGATGGCCGGAGGGGTTGATAACTGGTTGGCAGGCTGCTTGTGGCGACGATAGATTCGTCATTGACAACGATATCGAGGTGCGGACCTGTGGTCGTAACTGGGTCGGGAATTCCAAGGTGGTACAAGACTTGGCTTTATCTGAACAGGATCCATCATGGATGGGAAGACGGAATAATAAACGTAATAGGAGCCAGGACGGTGTTGCTGATTCGGGCTCCTTTCTCTATTGCACTTTTGAGGTGTGAGTGATGAGGCGGCGCTTAAGGTGGGTTGTGGGTGACATTAGAGCAGCAGAACATCACAGGGGAACGATCAAAAAAGGGCAGCAACAGCCTCCATTTTTGGAGGCGAATACCATACATCGATGGTGTTGAGGCTCGCCGAAAAGCGGTGGGCGGATCAAGCATTATCCTTCCCCTGGTTTGGTTTCTACTAGCTATTTAGAACGTTAGGTACCCTACGTAAACTTTGACCTAAGTTTAATAGCTTTAACTTAGAGCCTTATATATAGAGTTTAATTAATATATTAATATATATATAGATATAAGATTTTCTAGGGGAGACCCCCTCGACCCCCCCTCTATAGAGCGTTTGCTTAATTTAGAAGTAGTAGTAAGATTAAGGCGCCTTGGTCACCGCTAGGTAAAGATCTACTGCAGTGACTGAGGCGCCCTACTTAAGCTAGGCTCAAAGATCATATTGGTCACGAATCTAGTACATATTTGGACTGCAGAGCTTTAATGCAGAGCCCTCTGATATAGTAGATTGTGATTCCAATTTGAAGCTTTATATACCAAATATTTTTAATGCCTAATAACTAAATCGCCGCATGGCTGGAATTAAAGTTTACCACCCCAACTCGATCAAATACGCGTGTAAGAAGAGACATAACTATATGCCGAGACCCCTCCCCCCAACGGGCGGAGGCGGTGCGGCCACAGTAGCGACGCCTGACATAATCAATTAACCACGTCATTGCCCACCAGTTCGGACGTACGACGACGCAATAGCTTGGTGACGACGTAATAGCCCGGCGCCGAGTAATAAGAGGGAGGGGAGGTAGGGGAGGAAGGGGAGGAGATTGGGGTGGGCTCGGCCACTGCAAGAAGGTCGTAATAGTGGTATAGTGTTAATGGGCAGTCTCGGGGCAGGCTTATCCCACAGACCCATTATAACTCAGCTTTTAGTAAGACGCGCACGGGCCACTATCGTCAACTTTTGAATAACAAAGCACTATCTACATGTGTAATACTCCAATATTCGACCGTCTATTTCAATAGGGTCCTTTCCCTTTTTATTACTACGCGTGCGCTTGGCCTTAGGGGACCTAATAGCAAGTGCGCTAGCTTTATGAGCCTTATACTCGTCTATAGAAGCCCCCTGTCGCAATCGCTTTAATTTCAACGGAATAACAACCTCTTTTTTTAACGGAATAACAACCTCTTTTAGCTTAGGATTACTAGGACCCTCGTTAGTATTACTTAAGATTAATATAAAATTACTATAAGCTAATTAAGTATAGGTCCTTCGAGCTCTAGTACGCGCCGCTCTGCCGGATTAATAGAGTGGGAGAGATAGCGGCTCTTGAGGTACCAAATAGGTTGCGATAGGCTCCTTTTTACTAATATTTTGGTACTGATCGTCTAATATAGTACCTTAGAGTACCTCCGCGTTATTAAGCCACAAGTTGTTATCCTCCCCCGCTTCTAAAATAACTACCTCGTCCTCCAACCCCCCTAAAACTTTATTATATAGCACTGACGGCTCGTTAAATGGTTGCTGCTCATCCTCCTTATCCTCCTTAATACCCTTATCTACTTCGTCTGCCGGTTCTTCGTTTTGGATTAGAAAGTGGCTAAGCTCTACACTACTACTTGGTTGAGCAGGTATATGCTTCCGGGCCTCCTCCTGCCTTTCCTTTTAGAGCTCCTGTATAGCGACGTCGGTAGCGCGTTCAGCAATCTTAGCGCTTGTTTTGCCCCGCTGGTTAACCTTACCATGCTTCTTTTTAGGTGGTGGCTGCTAGCAAGCCTTTGGAGGAACCTTAAATGGAGCGCCCTTAGGTAGCGATCGAAGCTCTGCCTGTCTACTTAAAATAGCCATTTGAGCTACCTTAAAGTCTTTAAATTTCTTAGTAAGCTTGCTTATTTCTTTAGCAGGAAGGTCCTTAATAATATTAAGGAGGCGGAGAACTGATAGCCAGATCCTAGTAAGAGCTTCCGGGTGCTCTAGCAGAGGGTTGCCTTGGAACGCCATATTCTTAATATATTGCGGTTACCAATCTGGAGCAGCAATTAGCTTTGTTGCGATATACCAGCGAGGATGGATTAAAGCCGGCGATATAGGAAGCCTCTGCATTAAGCACTGAATAAGCATATGGCGGCAGGGGAGGCCATATTAATAGGGGTCCTTGCAGTCACAGTTGTCCTATTTCCACTCCTGATTGGCCCACTCCTGCTTTTCCTCATCCGTCGAAGCTCTTGCGCCACGTATGGAGTTAAAGATTCGCTGAAGCGCGTAGTGTGTTACTACACTATTAATCTGCGCGAAGTGGTGCTAAAAGAGATCTAGGGTAATAATTTGGGGGATGGACGTTTTGGACGTATATTCGGATTTGATTAATTCCTTATATAATATTAAAATCTACCTCTTTAGCTTAATTATAGTATCCTTAAGGCTTAATTAATAATTGGTAAAGCATTTTAATTATCTGTTAATACCCTTACCTTATTAGCTTGCTACTATACCTAAATTTGGAAGGTATCTGGTAAGGGAGTAAGCGGTTAAGGAAAAGTTAACATTAAAATAAGGTTTTTAAGCTGGAGAGCAGGATGCTTAAAGGTATCCTAGAAATAAGCTTTACTATGGGCCGGCCTATAGTAAAGCTTGTTTTTAGGATGCTTTTAAGTATCCTGCTCCCTAGATTAAAATAAAACTTACCTAATATAGCAGGTAATCATCTAGCTCTCCTTTTCAACGTATATAGTCTAAAACTATGCCTTATTGTATGGGTGTAGCTTGTCTAGGACTACCTTTTAATTGGCTTTAAGCTCTGCTACCGTTTTGGATTTTAGGTAGGGCTAAAATAGTTCCTTTACTGCCTTCCTCTCTTTTACTAAGTAGCTATACGGCCTTTTAGCCTTTATCTGGATCCCCTTATTAATCCGCTTCTTTATTGCCTTCGCGGCGTGCCACTGGTAGTACTGGAGAATGACTACAATTAACTGCCCTACTAATAAGGCGGCTGCAAGGCCCTTACCAAAATCGGCAATAATAACTTTAGGTGGCCGTTTTCAAAGCTTCTGCTAAGTAGACTCTAGTAAAAAGGTCTAATCTAGCTAAAACTCGCTCTTAATAAATGACTGTATTGCTAGAAAAGAGGACCCCGTATTAGTAACGCCAGTAATAATAGCTAATAAGAGCTTGAATTGATTGGTATTAAATATAGCGTCTATTTAGCAGCTAAAGTTGGTAATAAACCTTTGCGCTAAATCTACCTGGATAGGAAGCCAGAACATAAGCTACTGGAGACTTTGGGCAATTAAATAACCTGACTCTAGATTAATCGTGTAGGTATATTAAGACCGGTACTTAAATCTATGCTAGTGGAGAAGCAGCTTAAGCGCGCTAAGCGCTTACGGCTGGCCCTTATTACTAGAAGGAAGATCGCTTAACGATCTAGCCAAATTATAATATTTCTTCCTACTTATATACAACTCCCGGATAGAAAGTTAACGCTATATAGTCTTATATGTCTCTCTTATTGCCCTAAGGCCGTAGGCTATAGCAGCTGCTTCTCTAGCTTTAGGTAAATGATCCTAGTGGGCAGTATAGGTAAGAGGATTTGCGGCGAATTTGTGTTTAGGCGCGTCCTTATCTAAAGGATTACTATGCTTAGCGCAGGTAACTATTGCTACCCATCCTTTTACGCTACTATTAGATAAAGGCAGCTTCTTCTAGGCTACACGTATACTCCAGCTGCAACTCTTTTAGTGCACCTTAGTGGCTTCTTACTACCGGTTGCTATTCTTACCGCGAAAGTTGTCTAATTTGCGCCAGTTTTAAGAGTTATCGCTATAGTGTTTACAGACAAATATTGCTACTAGTCTTTTAGCTAATAGATTATCCGAGCTAGTCGCTTTAACAACTAGAAAGCCTTTGCAAAAAGAGTAGTTTTAATATCGTTCTTCTGCGGCGTCTGGATCCTTAAAGATCTCACCAGTATATAGCTTCTTAAGGTGGTGGGCGGGCATGGCGTTAACGACTTGTTTTACTATTGGAACTAAACTTGTATCTAACTAGGGGCTTGGCTTCCACTTAGGACATAGAATTTAGACTTCTGGTATCGGCGATTATAGCTATAGTTTATCCGTATACTCTATTTGTCATTCCAAAGCACTAGAAGCAGTATAGCGTTAATAATAGATAGGGGAAGAGGTTCCGGGTAGTGGTAGAGGAGGAAAAGTATCGCGCGAATAAAGGTGCACTGCTTTATAATAGACTACCTGACGCCTCCGCACTGTAATCTAAGACTTGCGGAGCCCTAATAGACCTTGTATAACCTTATCTAATAGACAAGGAACAGATTGGCCAGCTATAGGGGTATTAGAAAGGAGGATTGGGTTACTCTAGCAATCACCAGGTGTTTAAGGCACACGGAAACTAGTTAAACTAGGTAGGGCAGAGGCAGCAGGAATGACGTGCGGACGGCTTAGCAGTACCCCAATATTAGAAAGATCAGAAAGAGAGTAATTAAGATTATTATCGGCCATATTAAATAGTAGAAAGTTAATATAAAGAAGAAACGTTATGATTTTGAAGTAAATATATGGTATATGCACCTGCCTGACTTTGGACCTTATCTTTTAGCCCCGCACTTATATATACTTTATGAGCTATTTAGCGCAGGTTCTTTACATAATAGATTATTTAATTGCAGCTTTAGATAAGAATTTAGACTACATAGTTGTTATTCTATTATATTATTTTAGAAGCGGTGTACATATGCTTTTTAAAGCTTTTTTAATTTTAATGATAGTGGCCCGTGCGCGTCTTACTAAAAGCTAAGTCATGATGGGTCTGTGGGATAAGCCTGCCCCGAGACTGCCCGTAGTGTTAAACTTTAAAAATCGCGTCCTGGGAGCTTGATTGATAACCCTATATAAAATATTAACAATATTTAATTGTAATGCTTCAAACCGGCAGATATTCTAGGAATATATATTATAAGTAGCTCCAAGTGCGAAATCTAGAATATTTAGTAGTGGTGTAAGCATGAGATGGGGTACATATTTGTTGTCCCAGCAAGCTCAGACCACAATGGGAGGCCAGATAAATCCGGCCCGATGCGCTAAACCAGTTTAGGCCACCTGTCCCGTTGTGGTCTAAGACACTTTGGCAAACGTTTGTAACGCACATCGCTATATCCACATGGCTAATATTACAGATATTTACTTTATATTATTATAACAAGTTTAGGCAGCTTCAAAAATCCATCGATTATATATTAAGCTCCGGCGAATTAAATAGTCTACATAAGAAGTCTCCCCGCCTTCCCGTTCCTGACATTAATTTCAAAATAGCCGTAACGCGGTATGCCAAAGTGTACAATTAGCAATATCTGTACTAATAACGCGTTAACCCCAACCACCCACTCTATTAGCTTCAGCTAATTCTAAAGATAATTATCTTCTTTAATCCTAAGGAGTGGATAGCGACCTGTCGTAATACTATTCGCAGCTGGTTAATCTATCGCGGCTACAATGCTGCTGTTGCTAGAGAAGAATTTTCTATTATGGGGCTTATGGTTTATCTTAGTTGACTCAAACCCTCAGAGAGAAAATCCACCTCACCTCCTGCAAACTCCTAAGCCAATTAGCGACCGGCGCTGTAGCCTAATATACGCCGCAGGCGTTAGCGCTTGCGCTAGCTTTAGTAGCCAATTACAGAGCGCCAAGGTGGATTCCTCTCTAAGGGTCTAAGGGATTATGGGCGCCTTTTGTAAGGGCTGTACAGCCTCGCTAGTAGATAACGGTTTAATTGCCTTTAATGTTATATATCGCCCCCTAATACAGCGCTACTTAGCTTGCCAATACCTCCATTTAAAAGCTTATCTCTTACTCTATATATTATATCCATAATAGAGCCTAACCATGCCCCTAATGGGCGTCTATTTAAGCAGGATACTTAGAGTCCTCTATCTAGCTATTTTAGCCTATTTAGTCTTTCTAGCCTGCTAGAACACTTTATTAATATATCCAAGAATTCCTCTAATAGTAACGACTAGATGGATAATAATAGCCGACCTAATACTAGCGAGCCTAAACCTCCCTTATTAAACCGAAGTATAAAATAGCAGAGGCGCGCGAAGAAGTTATAAGCCGTAGTTAATACCCTAAAATAAAAGGGTTAGACTTTTATATTATTCCTATCTGCCTAAGTTAGAGTAGATAATACAGATAATGGGGGGATTATAATTAGGCACTATTAGTATAGTTGCGTTAAAAGATATTAGTGAGTATTATTAGATGCAGTTACGAAAAATCTGTAACTTAGCTATATTTAAGAGGTAGTTATACTAGTAGGGTCTTTTACTATAGAGCTAGACCGCCTTATCTAGGAGCTATACTTTAATATATTTAACAGGACGTTAAATATAGAGGACCTAGACTTTAAAGTCGCCTTCTACACTATATAAGATATTGCCCTAATATAGCATATAACTTTACTACAGCTTCTTGGTAACTAGCGCGCCTATAAAGTAAGTTATTAGGCGGGAGGTTAGAAGGCGGGAGGTTAGAAGACAAAGGGTTAGGACGCTTTAGTTAGGCGGGTATATACTATTACTAGTATAACCTGTTCTTCTAGAGCTAAGAAGCAGTCTAATTTCTTTACTTCGCTTATAGATATCTATTTAATAGGCTTTGGGATAAAAAGGAGGGTATTTAAAACGCTATCTAGCTTTAGGCTATATTATGGCTATTATTTAGCAAATCGCATTATAAATAGTATTACTAAGGAGGTAGAGGTACATTAATTATCTTATATCTATCTCCTGCAAACTTCTATAAACTCCTAGGCCAATTAAAAGAGCTTTTATAAACTTCTATAAACTCTTAGGCTAATTAGAAGAGCTCCTACAGACTCCTTTAGGGGCTAATATTTATAGAGGCATCTTAAAACCCTAGCGCACAACCTATAAACAGTGGTTATATATAATAATGTAAACTTTAAGGACACAAAACGCGATAAATTGCTTGGTTATATATTTGTTATGCGTTCGCTAATAACCGCTACTATTATATTCTATTCAGAATTACCTTTATTTAGGCTACGCTAATTAGTAGTAGATTCTTTAATTGTCACGGAGCGAGCACAAGCGATGGTAATATATAGCAAAGTAGATATTATTAAGCTATGTACATGAACTGCGTGATGAAGTCAAGACGTTGCGTAAGGAGAGAAGGTAAGGAAACGGGGAGAAAGGGTATATATCGTTAGTTTCGTTGCTTGGTCGACACGTGCACGGAGCAGGATAGGATTCGAGGAGCGGTCCTGGCAGAACTTGGCAGAATATGGCAGAATGCGGCAGATTGCCATCAGATTGCCGTAGATTGCCGGCAGATTGCCGTCTCGCGGTCGGTCTCTTCTTGCTGCGTCGGTGGAAACAGGTAGACGTGTGTAAGGTGTCACGGAGGTGTCCCGTAATAGTACCCCCCCTTTAAACTCGAGCTTCTGCGAGATGGGGCTGTGGTAGTTCTGGGTGGAGTTCATGAAAGTCTTCTGTGGCTTATGTAAGTCCTACAGAGTCAACGGGTTTCTATAAGGGCTCAGTAAAGCCTCTCCATTTTGTAAGGTATATATATTTGCGTTTCCGTTTATTATACTTAATGTCGTCAACTCTTTCAATAAGGTACTCATCCTCACCATCTACTTTAACTGGTGGGGGAGGGTCTTAGATCTGTCCAGGTAGGGCGTCTAATACAGGGGCGGCAGGGTAGAGAACTGACGTATAGAATATGGGGTGGATTTTAACCGTATCAGGGAGCTTCAGTTAGTAGGTATAAGGAGAGACAACTTTTCCAACCTTATAAGGGCCGGCGTTCTTCTAGTTAAGTTTCTTAGTAGGTTATTTCGTATTTAGATTTCTTGCGTCTAGCCAGACAAAGTTACCAATTTGGTAAGCCGGTGCTAGGGTTTGGTTCTTATTTACTACAGCTTTATAGACAGACTGGGCCCATGTTATTTTGTTAGTAAGGAACTTTTATAGTTCTTCCATCTTCTTTACAAATTCGTTTACTTCTGCAACTTATAAGGCCTAATAAGCTGGGTAAGGAACATTACTAAAGGGTTTAAAACCCATTAGCGGGTGCTGGCCGTAATTAGCCAGGAATAGGGAGACCTTTGTGGTTTCTAAGACGGAGTTATTTGCAGTAAATTCAGCAAATGTAAGCCAGTCTATCCAGTCGTCCTGCAAATATGACGTGTATATCCAAATATACTGTTCCATTATAGCATTTGCATGTTCTGTTTGACCATCCGTTTCTGGGTAATATGCTGTAGATAACAGTGCTTTAATACGGAGTTAGGTAGTTAGTTCTTTCTAGAACACTAAAACAAACTAGCGGCCTTTATTAAAGACAATCGTTTTAGGGAGTCTATAGAGTTTCTATACGTGATCCAGGAACAGTTAGGCAACGGCAGGTGTTAATATATTAGGGTAGGCGATTAAGTATCTTATCTTGGATAGTTGATCTATAACTATTATAATATTTATGCATCCTTTATTTACAGGGAGATTAACAATAAAGTTAATTAAGATATCCTTCCATCTTTGGTCCGGAATAGGTAGTGGCTTTAGAAAGCCGTTATACGTCTTATACGAAGCTTTGGCTTGTCGGTAGGTATAGTAGCTAGAGACGTACCTTCGTATTATATTATATATGTTCGGCTAGTAGTATTCTCATTAGAGCAGTTCTAGGGTTTTTCCTTGGCCTAGGTGGCCGGCTACTGGTAGGTTATATACGTGTTTGAGGAGCTTAAGCTTAAGTTTATTATAATTAGGGACAACTAGGCGGTTCTAGTAATATAAGTGGTTTCTATAGACTTTGTATTTACTTAGAGAAACCTTTTTAGAGCGTCTAATGCCGTCTTAAATTAGCTTAAGCGTCTCTTAGATAAATTTATTGTTTAGATATTTATTAACTATAATCTGTTTAATAGTTCAATTGGTTATTTTAAGGGTGTATACTGTAAGATCTTTAATAGGGGGATTAAATAGCTTAGGGCGGAGTAGAGTCTAATTGTGGTAAGAGCGCACTTTTTCTTAAGCTGGTACGTCCTGTAAACGTTGGGTTAGGGTATTAGGCTTCTGGCCTTAAACACCTAGGCGGTATATAATTAAGAATTAGAATTAGGACAGATATTCTAACTAGCGGGCTTAACGGTGGCTTAGCTATTTTATGGTTATAAAGTACTGTAGGTTCTTATGGTTGCTAAGAACTTTAATTAGGAATCTAGTTCCTTTTAGTTCTAGTTGCTATTACTTAAAGCATCTAATAATCGCTAGCAATTCCTTATTATAGATCTTATAATTATATTTGGCTGGGCTTAGTCATTTTAAAAAGTATGCTATAGGGTACAATACTCCTTCCTTGTTATATTAAGATAGAATGCCTCTAGTAACGTAATTAGATAAATTAGCTTCTACAACACTTATTTAGTCTAGGTCGAAGTATTAAAGTATAGGTACAGTGGTAAATATAACCTTTAGATAAGTAAAGGCCTTTTTATATTCCTTATTAAAGATAAAGGCTTTATCCTTTTGGGTTAAGGCCATAAGGGGTAAAACTAAGGCGGAGAAGTTATTAATAAACCATTAGTAGAAGTTGGCGAAGCCTATAAAGGCCCTTACGTCCTTGACGTTCTTAGGTTCTTGCTAGTTTATAATTACTTTGACCTTTTTAGGGTCCATTCATACGCCATTTATAGAAATAACGAGTCTAAGGTATAGGACTTCTGTTTTATGGAACTCGCATTTATCTATATCTAATTATAGACTGGCTCCGCGTAAGGCTTATAGGATCAGTTTAATATGTTTTTAGTATTTAGCCAGATTATTACTGTATATTAAAATGTCGTTGATATAAGCAGTATAAAAGACGTCTAGGTATAGGCGCAGGGTATTATTTATAAAGTGTTGGAATAAACTTGGGGCATTTATAAGGCTAAATGGCATTACTAAGTATTTGAATAATCCGTATTAAGTATGAAATGCAGTAAGCCATTTATCTCCTTTTGCGATACAGAGGCGGTTAAATGCGTGGATAATATTAAGCTTTGTATAAAAGCGAGCCTTACTTAATTAGTTTAGTGTCTCTTGGATTAATGGGATTGGGTATCAGTTCTTAACAGTAACAGCGTTAAGGGCTTAGTAGTCTACACAAAAGTATAGACCGCTGCTAGGTTTCTTAACAAAGATTACTGGTACGGCTATAGGTAATAAACTTGCTCTAATAAAACCCTTATCTAGATGTTCGTCTAAGTACTTCTGTAGTACTTAGAGTTCATTTTAGGATATTTTATATAAGGGTCCAAATCTAGGATGTTTTCCTTCTTTAACTACAATCTTATAATCATATGGACGGCGTTCTAGTAGCTTATTAGCTTCCTTTTGTAAAAATACATCTAAATAATCATGGTACTCTACTGGTACCTTTGTGGCGGGGTTAGTATACTTCTTTAGTGCTAAGGCCTTCTTAATATCGGCTATTGTAATAGCAAAGATTATATATTCTGGTTTTCTAGCGAGTTGTGCTAGCGGAGTAGCTCTAATTATGTGGATATTTAAGGTATCAAGCGAGCTTAGATCGTCCTTAGTTTCTTATTTAGGTTTGGGTTTGGTGTTGGTTACAGAGTTAGTATCAGATTTAGGTTTAGGTTCTTTAAGTATCCTTTTTATAGTAGAATACCAGTTCTTCTGGTACTTTTATATATTAAGCTTAAGCTTCTGCTTAGTTCCGGGTGCAGCAGTTAGAGTTAGTTTGTATAGTTATATATTATTTTTAGGTTCTTGGTGGTCGTCGGTAGAAGTCTTATATTAGTGGAATTTGGTGGAATTCTCTGGTAGGTGGAATTGGGTGGACTTTTTAGGTATAGGGTAGACATTAGTAGAAATTTTAGACTAGTGGATCTTAATGGATTTTCCAAATTTTAGTTTAGGGTCTAAGCAGCGAGTTATAAGGCACTTCTGCTTACAACAGGAGGCGGTAAATAGAAGCTTAAGGTTGTCCTAATTAATGGTTACCTTATATAGCTTTATCTAGGGTTATCTAAGGATCACTAGGTGACCTAGGGTAGTTATAAAGAGCTTAATTAATTCTTTATAGTTTAGGTATTGGAGTCTTAGGGCTGCTACATAAGTAATATAGCCTAAGATAGTGCGTTTGCCATTAAATCCGAATACGTTAATATACTGGTTAAGGGGTATTAGGGTAAACCTATTATCTTACGCGAAGATCTTATTAATAAATCCTATGCCGCTAGCTCCTGTGTTAATTAGGACTTAAATATTAGCCTATTAACCTTTCTGCTAAAAATGGCAGTTAACGGTTATACTATGATCCCAAGAGTTAGGTTTTGTAACATTTAATGCATTTAACGAGATCCTGTGACATAGCTATCCTGGAGAGTGACTTAACTCCAGGATGTGCCTTTTGGTAGCAAGTGGGAAGGGGTTCCTATAGAATATTGGTTATAACTTTGTTCTTGTAAGTAGTGCTTACTAGACGCGGGGCTAGAGCCAGGTAAAGATTAGGGACAGTAACTAGAGGATTAATATAGTAAACGGTTGTTAGTGTTAGCCGTTTATAAGTCGTGTTGGGGTATAGGGACGGAGTAGTATCTTAAGATATATTCCTTGCTTCTGTATTTAAAGCAAAGGCCTAGCTTAATACGTTATTCTTATTTAGGGAACCCTAGTGGAGCGTATCCTAGAGTCCCTATATTAATATCCATAGTGTTAGGGTGTTTAGGCTAAGACAATAACTTAATAGATATTCGCGGGGCTATTGTATTGTATTAAGAAGTGGACTTTGGTGTTAGGCGTAGTATATTATTATACCGTTTATTAATGACGTTTGCGCAGGCGTTGAGAGCTCCTGGTAGGTCTATACCTATTAGGGAGGTTTTTAGTTTAGGGCTTAGGGACTTAACGAGGCTGTTAACTAGTGTAGAGTCATTCTAGCCTATTTCCTTTGCGTAACAGTTGAATTTAGAGAAGTATACTAGGAAACTTTTTGTTTCTTAAGTTATATAGTTTATCTTCCTCTAAGTGGTAGCTTAACGGTTTGGGTTACTATATATGGCTTTAAGTAGTACAACTAGACTTTGTACTAAGTTTGGTTAAAGGGGTTTAATAAGGTTAGCTACATCTCCTCCTAGTTGACTTAGGGCGTAGTAGAGTCGGTTAGCTTTAGTTAGGTAGCGGTTAGCATTACTAGTTAGCTTATTTTTAAGCTAGCTTAGAAATGATTGGAGTTCTTATTGTTTACTAGTAAATATTAGAGGGTCTAGTAGTCGTTCAAATCGTTACAGTGCAGTAGTTGGTTTGGGATAAATAGTTACTATAGGTTTGGGACTCTTGTCCCGCGTGTTTATCTCTAGAGAAGGCGTTTAGTCTTAGGGCCCTAGTGTAGGTATTCTAAGGGTGCGAACTTCTTCTTAAAGGTCCTTAATTATTTGTAGGTGTTGTGCCTCTTATTTGGCTTGTTGTTGAGTTAAAGTGGCTTAGTTCTATGTAAGGGCGTCTATAAAGGACTTCTATATCTCTACTAATTGTTCTTGGAGTGCGGACATAATACTAGCGGCTGTTATAGGGGCTTTAGGGTCGTTCTGCATTTCGGAGGGTAGTATGTAAGGTTAATATAATATAGTGTCACGGAGCGAGCACAAGCGATGGTAATATATAGCAAAGTAGATATTATTAAGCTATGTACATAAACTGCGTGATGAAGTTAAGACGTTATATAAGGAGAGAAGGTAAGGAAATGGGGAGAAAGGGTATATATTGTTAGTTTTGTTGCTTAGTCAACACGTGCACGGAGCAGGATAGGATTTGAGGAGCGGTCCTGGCAGAACTTGGCAGGATTTGTTGGACTTGGCAGAATATGGCAGAATGCGGCAGATTGCCATCAGATTGCCGTAGATTGCCGGCAGATTGCCGTCTCGCGGTCGGTCTCTTCTTGCTGCGTCGGTGGAAACAGGTGGACGTGTGTAAGGTGTTACGGAGGTGTCCCATGACATTAATTAACGTCTAATACGGATCCTATCTAGGCCCACGCAGACTACTCCGTATATAAGGGAAAAGTAATATTAACGGGGAAAAACCCTTGCTATTAGGGGGGAAGGAAAAACCCTATAAGCCACCTTAGTAGGATGAAAACCCCCAATTTACTATGCCTGCATATAGCAGCGGCCCTATAGGCCTACAGCTACGTCCTCCTCCTTAGATGTTTTAAACTCCTTAGGAACTACTACTTCCTTCTCTAGCTTATCTAGAGCTAGGGTTTACTACGTCCTAGCTAGGCCTTGCCGACTGATTGCTGTATATAGTTGTGTCCCATATCTTAACTACCCCCTATATACTATCTCTTATTAACTATTGCCATATACGCCTTACCTCCCCCCCCCTAAGGCCTATTGAAGGCGTAAAGGGGATTCATCTGTTTTACCATCTTAATACTAAAAGACAAAAGCGGGATGTATGTATATATATCTAGGTATCTTTTACGCCTAGGCCCTAGTTACTAGGCCCTCTCTAAGGGCACCACTCTATTAAGAGGAGATAAGGAAAACTGTACGGGGTTATCCAGCTGCCTTTTAGTAGTATTACGGTAGTACGGCAAGTGACCGCATGCTTTATAGGCGATCGCCCTAGGGATTAGGAGGGGCCGTATATTTGCTCGTTTATTTGTTTGTTCACGCTTATCTATTTATTAATATAAGGTCGTCAATACTTTCCACTAGGGTTTTTAGGGATATTATCAAAAACTACTTATTTATATTGGATTGCACAGGTGCCCTGAATAGAATAGTGTAATAGTCGTTATATTATAGAGGGCCAACAGTAGTGGTTTTCAAGATCTCACTATCCAAATTTTTTTTACCACCGCCCTTGACGCCCACAACCACCACCAGGTCCTGTCCGCACGCTGTGCGACGTCTCTGCGTTGGCTCTGGATCTGAACTTCGAAGACCAGGTTCGCAGCCGTCACCGCGTACAGGTGCAGAGTCCGATTTCGACGGCCGGCTACGCTAATTAATACACAATCTAACAAAACCGCTGCAGCTTAATAATATCTTCTGGTTACCTAGCTTTATTAGAGGTAAGTTAATAGTAAAGATTTAGCTATTACCTTATTGCTAACGTAATAAAGGGGGTTTATCTATATAGGGTGGAGCGCGTCTTTACTAAAAGTGATCTTTTTCCTTAGATGCTAAGTATACACTATATTAACACTAGGAAGACTAAGTTTTAGCAGCTTAGTGCTATAATAGAAGATAAGGGTACTATCTAAGGTATATACAACGTCTATAAAAATATCTTCCTTAACTAGCTTGGACTTTAGGCTCTAGATAACCCCTATAGCTCTAGCTTGCCTATAGTAACCAGCTTACTGCGTATTATATTAGGTTAGTAAAATAGAAATAGGCCTATATAGGTTGTCCTTTTAACCATTAGAACTGGATCCTTAGTATACCTATATAGTTCTATATTAAGATAAATTTATATAACACTATTATATGTACGCATTTAGTGCCTAAGGACTATTAAGAGGAGGCGCACCACTATTTAAGATCTAATATTACTTTATAAAACTGTGCACTATTTACACAGGAGAACGCTAAGTACTATTAAGTGGTACCAATTATTAAGTAGGGCTTTATGGCGCGCGTAATAGCCCTCTTCTATATAGCTATGCAGCGTCAAGGTCTCCTTACTATAATACCTAAACTATCCAACCTATCTAATCCGTTATTGTCGGAACGTATAGAAAATGTCACTTGGGCAATTGGTTGCCTTACACTAAAGCGGTTCCTAAAAATAGTCAAGGATATTTGGTATACTACTTTTACTATTAAAGCATAGAGTGGTGTAGACTTAAGTGGGCGTGTATATAGCGATATTAAGTTTTAAATAATGTGTCGCCTACTTTAAGAAGCCGAGCTACTTTTTACTGTTTAATATGCCGTTAAATATACTAATATAGGTATACTACAACGGCTTATTAAACCCCTTATTGTCTACTTCTTTGGCGCGTCACAGTATAATTACGGTCATAAGATACTATTCTATTAGTAGAATCTTACTTTAATAAATTCGCCTAAACTCTAGTATGTAATTCTAGCTTTGGGGGTTATAAACTAGCTTAGGTCTCCTAATATGTATAAGGCCATTAATCTTAAACTAGAGTACCTCAATAGTAGCTGTAAAATCAAGATAAAGTGTTATAAGAACTCTACCTATGATACTAATATTATATTTAATCGAGTATGTCTATTAAACGCGACGGTTAAGACAGTGTGTGGCAAGATAGAGCATATATTTAGCGAGGAAATATTAGATGCTTATACATTGGCTTCTACGGAACTTGATATGTTCCTACTTACTTATACTATCTATTTAAGTAATCTAGCTATACTGCGAGGCCCAGGGCAGCTGGCAGGCTTATAGCTATTTAACTCTTATAATATTCTCCCTACTAGTATAGACGTTTTAGTAGAGAGAATTAAGTAGTTTAACCAGCTCTATATACGGGACCTATATTTAGCTACTGCTTTCTATCCTCTTTTAGATACTAATAACCTAACTAGCTTTATGGATATATAAGAGTTTACTAATATTATTAGTAATAGGTTAGATAAGGTGGATTTTACCTCTAACTAAAATATAGGCTAGGAGCTAGACGTCTCTTAAGCTCCTATAAACTCCTAGGCTAATTAGAGCGAGGCTTTCCTACCTTTAAGCTAGAGACTAACTTAAACCTAGGGGGTGAGAATAGCTATAGCACGTTTAAGCGGTAGAGTAAAGACAACCTCTATTCTAATACTACCACTCTAGAGCAAAGGCTTACTATACTTACTCTCTTTGTCCATCTACACCAGAGTAGAGGCCCGCTATACTTACTCTTTTTATCTATCCATACCAGAGCAAAGGCCCACTATACTTGCTTTCTTTATCTATCTATACTAAAGCAGAGGCCTGCTATACTTGCTCTTTTTGTCCACCTATACTAGAGCAAAGGCCCGCCATGCTTATTCTCTTTAACCCCTCTACACTAGGACAAAGGCCTACCATACTTATTCTAACCTATAACGCCTTGCAGTTAGGCCCTTTTAAGATACTAGCTTTTACTAAAATAAGGTCAAAGCTTACCTATAAAGGATGCTTTGCGGTAGGCCTGCCTAAGATATTAGCTTCTTTACCTATATGGGATCTAAACCAATTAGAATAAGGTTAAAGCTTACCCTATAAAGGACATGCTAAAGCCGCTATATTTAACCCTCTAACCTAAACCTAGATAGGAAGTAGAATAAGGGCTTTTATAACGCCTTGCAGTTACCTATAAAGAATAACTTATAGTTAGGCCCGCCTAGGACACTGGCTTCTTTACCTATATAGGATCTAAACTAACCAGAATAAGGTTAAAGCTTACCTATAAAGAGATACCAGTCTCTACTATGGCTGTTAATCCTATCCTATACCTTCTTACGCTGTTATACCTAAACCCCTAGCTCCTAAAGGAGGTAGCGGCGGCCCCTTTAGAAGAAAAGACCAAGGGGAAGGAGGTAGCGATTATAAGCCTCTCTAGGACTTGCGCCGCTTTAATAAACTGCACCTACTAGAGCGGGCCGCCATATAATAGCGAGTATAGGCGTTACTGGGCCTATTTACCTACTAGGAACCCCTTTTAGAGTAAACCTAGCACTTTTTATTCCTTACTTGGTAAGCTAAGTGTCACAGAGTAAGTATAAGTGGTAATAATATATGGCGAAGTAGATATTATTAAGCTATATATATAAACTATATAATAAGGTCAAGACGTTATATAAGGAGAGAAGGTAAGGAAACGGGAAGAAAGGGTATATATTATTAGTTTAGTTACTTAGTTAATATATACATAGAGCAGAATAGGATTTAAGTAACGGTCCTAGTAGAACTTGGTAGGATTTGGTAGACTTGGCAGAATATAGCAGAATGCGGTAGATTGCCGGCAGATTGCCATTAAATTGTTATTTCGCGGTCGGTCTCTTCTTGCTGCGTTAGTGGAAACAGGTAGAAATAGGTGGACGTATATAAGGTACTACAGAGGTGTCCCATAAGAGTACCCCCCCTTTAAACTCGAGCTTCTGCGAGATAGGGCTATGGTAGTTCTAGGTAGAGTTTGTAAAAGTCTCCTGTAGCTTATATAAGTCCTATAGAGTTAATAGGTTCCTATAAGGGCTTAATAAAGCCTCTCCATTTTATAAGGTACATATATTTACGTTTCCGTTTATTATACTTAATATTGTTAACTCTTTTAATGAGGTACTTATCCTTACTATCCACTTTAACTAGTAAGGGAGGGTCTTAGATTTGTCTAGGTAGGGCGTCTAATATAGGGGCGGCAGGATGGAGGACTAATGTATAGAATAAGGGGTGGGTTTTAATCGTATTAGAGAGCTTCAGTTAGTAGGTATAAGGAAAGACAACTTTTTCAACCTTATAAGGGCCGGCGTTCTTCCAATTAAGTTTCTTAGTAGGTTATTTTGTATTTAGATTTCTTATATCTAGCCAGACGAAGTTACTAATTTAGTAGGCCGGTACTAGAGTTCGGTTCTTATTTGCTGCGGCTTTATAGATAGATTGGGCCTATATCATTTTATTAGTAAGGAACTCTTATAGTTCTTCCATCTTCTTTATAAATTTATTTACTTCTACAACTTATAAGGCCTAATAAGCTAGGCAAGGGACATTACTAAAGGGTTTAAAACCTATTTATAGATGCTAACCGTAGTTGGCCAGGAATGGGGAGACCTTTATGGTTTCCAAGATGGAGTTATTTATAGTAAACTTAGTAAATGCAAGCTAATATATCCAGTTATCCTGTAAATACGATGTGTATATCCGAATATACTATTCCATTATAGCATTTGCACGTTCTGTTTAACTATCCGTTTCCGGGTAATATACCATAGATAATAGTGCTTTAATGCGGAGTTAGGTAGTTAGTTCCTTCTAAAACGCTAAGACAAACTATCTACCTTTATTAGAGATAATCGTTTTGGGGAGTCCGTAGAGTTTCTATACATAATTTAGGAATAGTTTGGCAACGGTAGGTATTAATATATCGGGGCAGGCGATTAAGTGTCTTATCTTAAATAGTCGATCTATAACTACCATAATGTTCACGTAGCCTTTACTTATAGGGAGATTAATAACGAAGTTAATTGAGATGTCTTTTTATCTTCGGTCTAGAACAGACAGTGGCTTTAAAAGGCCGTTATACGTATTATACGAAGCTTTAGCTCATTAGTAGGTATAGCAGCTAGAGACGTACCTATGTATTATATTATATATATTTAGCTAGTAGTATTTCTATTAGAGTAGTTCCAGGGTTTTTCCATAGCCTAGGTAGCTGGCTACTAGTAGGTTATATACGTGTTTAAGAAGCTTGAGCTTAAGTTTGTCGTAGTTAGGTATAACTAGGCGGTTCTAGTAGTATAAGCGGTCTCTACAAGCTTTATATTTAGAGAGATCTTTTTAAAGCGTCTAACGCTATCTTAAATTAGCTTAAGTGTCTCTTGGATAAACTCGTTATTTAGATATTTATTAATTATAATCTGTTCAATCGATTAATTTATTATTTTAAGGATGTATACTATAAGGTATTTAGCTAGGGGATTAAATAATTTGGAGCGAAGCAGGGTTTAATTATAGTAGGCACGCACTTCTTCCTATACTAGTATGTTTTATAAACATCGGGTTAGGGCATTAGGTTTTTAGCCTTAAACGCCTAGGCGGTATATAATTAAGAATTAGAAACAAGATAGATATTCTAACTAGCAGGCTTAATAATAACTCGGCTGTTTTATAGTTATAAAGTACTATAGATTCTTATAGTTGCTAAGGACCTTAATTAGAAACCTGGCACCTTCCAGTTCGGGTTACCATTATTTAAAATATCTAATAATGGCCAATAATTCCTTATCGTAGATCTCGTAGTTACATTCAGCTAAACTTAGTTATTTTAAGAAGTATACTATAGGGTTTAGTACTCCTTCCTTATTATACTCAGATGGAATGCCTCTAGTAACGTAGTTAGATAAGTTAGCTTCTATAACACTTTTTCGATTTAGGTTAAAGTGTTAAAGTACGGGTACGGTAGTAAATATAACTTTTAAATAGGCAAAGGCCTTCTTATATTCCTTATTAAAGATAAAGGTTTTATCCTTTTAGGTTAGAGCTATAAGGGGTAAAACTAGAGTAGAGAAGTTATTAATAAACTATTGGTAGAAGTTAGCAAATCCTATAAAGGCTCTTATATCCTTAATATTCTTAAGTTCTTACTAGTTTATAATTGCTTCAATCTTCTTTAAGTCTATTTATATACCATTTATAGAAATAATAAGTCCAAGGTATAGGACTTCTGTTTTATAGAATTTGCACTTATCTATATTTAATTATAAGCTAGCACCACGTAGGGCTTCTAAGATAAGGTTAACGTGTTTCTTATATTTGGTTAGGTTATTGCTATATACTAGGATATTGTTAATATAAGCAGTATAGAAAACGTCTAGATAAGGTTATAGGGTATTATTTATAAAGTATTAGAACGAACTTGGGGCATTTATAAGGCCAAACGGCGTTACTAAGTATTTAAATAGTCCGTATCTAGTACGGAATACGGTAAGCTATTTATCTCCCTTTATAATACGGAGGCGGTTAAATACATGGATAAGGTTAAGTTTTGTATAGTAGCAAGCCTTACTTAATTTGTTTAGTGTCTCTTAAATTAACAGGAGCAGGTACCAATTCTTAATGATAATAGCATTAAGAGCTTAGTAGTCTATACAGAAGCGTAAACCGCCGCTAGGTTTCTTAATAAAGATTATAGGTATAGCTATAGGCTAAGAGCTTACTCTAATAAATCCTTTACTCAGGTGCTCGTCTAAGTACTTTTATAGTACTTTAAGTTTGTTCTAGGATATTCTATATAGGGGTCTAAATCCTAGCTGTTTTCCTTCTTTGAGTACGATCTTATAGTTATATAGTTGGTATTCTGCTAACTTATTAGCTTCCTTTTATAAAAATACCTCTAGGTGCTTATGGTGGCATACTAGTACTTTTATGGCAGGGTTAGTGTGCTTCTTTAGTGCTAGGGCCTTTTTAATATTGGCCATTATAACGGCGAAGATTATATATTTAGGTTTTCTAGCAAGTTATGCTAACGGGGTAGCTCTAATTATATAGATATCTAAGGTATTAAGCGAGTTTAAATCGCCCTTAGTTTCTTATATAGTTTCTTATTTAGGTTTAAGTTTAGTATTAGGTACGGAGTTAGTGTCAGATTTAGGTTCGGGTTCTTTAAGTATCCTTTTTATAGTAAAATACCAGTTCTTCTAGTACCTTTATATATTAAGCTTAGACTTCTACTTGGTTTAGGGCGGTGCAGTAGTTAGGATCGGTTTATGTAGTTTAGTATAACTTCTAGGTCCTTAATAGACGTTAGTGGAAATCTTATGTTAGTGGAATTTGGTAGGATTCTCGGGTTAGTAAAATTTAGTGGAATTCTCATATTGGTGGAATTGGTGGACTTTTTAGGTATAGGGTAGACGTTAGTGGAAATTTTAGACTGGTAGATCCTAGTAGATTTTTTAGATTTTAGTTTAGGTTCTAAGCAGTAAGTTATAAGGCACTTCTGCTTATAGCGGGAGGCAGTAAATAGAAGCTTAAGGTTATCCTAATTAATGGTTACCTTATATAGCTTTATCTAGGGTTGTTTAAGGATTACTAGGTAACCCAGGGTAGTTATAAAGAGCTTAATTAATTCTTCGTGGTTTAGGTATCGGAGTCTTAGGGCCGCTATATAAGTAATACGGCCCGAGATAATGCGTTTGCCATTAAATCCAAATACGTTAATATGCCGATTAAGGGGTGTTAGGGTAAACCTATTGTCTTACGCGAAGATCTTATTAATAAATCCTATACCGCTAGCTCCTGTATTAATTAGGACTTAAGCGTTAGCCTATTAACCTTTCTGCTAAAGACGGTAGTTAATGGTTATACTACAATCCTAAGAGTTAGGGTTTGCTACATCTAATGCATTTAACGAGATCCTGTGATATAGCTGTCCTAAAGAGCGACTTAACTCTAGGACATGACTTTTAGTAGCAAGTAGGAAGGGGTTCCTCTAGAACGTTGGTTATAACTTTATCCTTATAAGTGGTGCTTAGGTCCTCGAAATCGGACTCTACACCTGTACATGGTGAGGCCTACGAACCTACTGGTCTTTGGACTTAGCAGAGCCAACGCAGAGACGTCGCACAGCTGCAAGTAGGTCGTGGTGGTGGTAGTCAAAATGTTGTGGGGGGTAGTGAAAAGTTTTCACATGGGATGGTGAGCAGTGCTGTAACTGGTCTGGTTGGTTACAAATTTAAGCTCTGTGACCAACCAATAGCCCACTTGAAGCTCCGAACCGGTTCGCGAACCGGTTCAACCGGTTTAACCAGATGATATTTGATATATTGTAAGGCTTGGCATGGTGTTGAGTTACAAT
>Ga0307507_10000452_pt1 | contig 85634 bp, 18 predicted proteins | sample 7_EM_MG_FD_207223 | JGI IMG/M metagenome (GOLD analysis project Ga0307507, IMG submission 207223) | Populus trichocarpa ectomycorrhiza microbial communities from riparian zone in the Pacific Northwest, United States - 7_EM | ecosystem: Host-associated > Plants > Roots > Unclassified | place...
GACTCCCTAGCGGAACCCCATGCCCTCGCGTACGCTTCGCGTACAGCTTACGTCAGCCACGCGTAGTATATCACCTTCCTACGCCCTCGATCCTTACGATCGATCGCGTAACGTCTTGTAGACTCCTTGAATATATACGCTCTATAGCCATTGCCTACGTCCCATAACAAATAGATTTGGTGCTTTTTAGTTATTAAGCCTCCGTTATACTAACACCCTAGATTAACTAGATATACTATAGAACTAAAATAAGGTTAGTAATATGCATATAGCTAGATAATTATAGAATACTAAGCTAATTACTAGAAAATGCTATTCTAAACGGTAATAAATAACTCCGCCATGAATGTTTTCTAGTAGTTGGACATAATGCGCTAGGTAGTTATATATCTAGCACATAGTAATAAGAACTAAGAGTATATTGCTAAATATATAATATATAGGGAGCGCCTTGTTATTAGATAAATAAAAGCTTTATTAGGGTATAGGTTGTTTCTTAATTAAATTTTACTCTTGTTTATATATTCAGTTTTCTAGTTCTCTTAGCATTGGTAAGGCAATTAGCCCTAAATTTAAATCGCGTTATATAAAGGTTAAGATTTTCTCTAAGTTAAAGACATAAGCTCCCTTGCCCTTAAAGTTTATAAATACCAGGAGGAGTGGTTGCTAGACCTATCTAATAAGAACTCTGCCTATTTTGTCCTACAGCTTCTACGAGATCGAGGCATTATAGTCCTTAAAGGTGCAACTAATGCCATTCTAAAGTGGCCGCAAATTAATAAGAATAAGGTTATGCCAGTTTTCTTTCCTTTAAGGAAAAAAAGCTCTGCTTGCTAGTACCTTTAAAGTTTATAAATACCCTTATTAGTTCTACTAGGGATGGTAGTTTTTAAGTCTTATATATTAAAGAACACAATTTCCCTTAATATGCTATACTTATAATTGGACAATTACTAGATTGGAAACAGCTAGCTAATAACAACAATATTATTACTATTAGTTGCTATTATCTTAGAGGAGACACTAATTAGAGATAGATTGTGCAGTATAACCTAGCCCTTTAAAAGGAAGAGACTAATAAAATGTCCATTATTAAAGCATGCGGAGGGGATATATAAGTAATTGCGCCTACTAATTAAGCCAGCTCTTATTAAAATTAGTGTTATTTACAATAGGTAGCTAAGACAATTAAGTCTAACTCCTACTGTTAGAGAAGGGAAAGTAATAGTAATTTATTATATGTGGAATGGGAATAAGCCTACTTAATAGGTAGCAAGACGCAACTAGTTTGCGTTATTTAAGATATATTTTATTTCATCTCTTTACTAAGAGTCCTAAAGCTGTGCCTATTAACCTTAACCCACTCTAAACATAAGATTTATAAAGGGAATATTAGCGGCGCAAGGTTCCATACTAAATTTAAAAATCCCCTTACTATAACCCCCTAGTTCACCTGCCAGAAACTCTATATATAGAGCCATATATCCAAAATCCCCTTTAGCACTATTTTTACTTAACCTAACCGTATTGGCACTTAGTGACCCTAACTTAAAGTCCCTTCCAGCTTCAGGTTTAATAGAAAAATTAGTATATAGATTTATAGTAAATCCAAAACCCTCTTTAGCAGCACTTAGTGCTATTATAGACGCTTTAAGTACAATATTACGACTACTTAGAGAAGAGTCGCAGGAAGCTAGTTAGTTAATACAGGCACGGTCCAGAATAGATCTAGTGAAACCATGTAATAAGGAATGGTAAGCAAGTCACATAACGTTATACGCAGTATACAAGGAGTACGCAGTATACGCCACGTATAATACGTATAATACGTACCTCACATATAAGAGAGGATTTCTTAGGAGTACGGTTGTGTATTTAAAGGACCTTAGTCCCTACCGTAGATAGTTCTCTCCTTATAGTAAATCTTAGAATACAATTAGAGTTAATCTATTAGATAACCACTCCACTAGTTATTATTACGTTATCAACTTGTCATACCTATATACCTAGCCCATTAATAGAACCCACCGTAGTTCCTACTACAAGGTTCCGTTATATATTCACTACCAAGGTTACAGTATTAAAACAAACTCAAACAATATGCCACCAAGAGCAGCACTAGTTATAACGGCGTCAACAGGAGCCATAACCTTAGGGCTAGGTAATACCAGTATGGACAAGGAGGATTCTTAAGTGGTTACGTAAGGTCAGTTATAGGAAATAGTTGATTACTTATAAGATAATAATAGGATACTTAAAGAACGCATTAATGGAATTGGAGCAGCAAAGATTAAGTTACCTTTAATTAAACAATTCTCTAAAGAGAAGTTGAAGCTTAAGGGATTTCTTACACAAATACACTTTAAGGTAGTACAGGAAGGAGCGAAGTTAGCAATATTATTAGATTAAGTAGCCTATGCAGGATTGTTCCTAACAGGGAGGGCACTTAAGTGGTTTAAGCTATATCTCACGGAAATATAGGCTAATAGCATAATAACTACTAACTAGGATGTATAGTATATATTTACCAGTTAGAACAGGTTTATAGAGCAACTAACGCAGATATTTAGAGACCCGGAAGCCACAACCACAGCAGAACAAAAGCTTCAGAACTTAGTATAACGTACTTTAGCAATCAAGTATACAACACAGTTTCAAACACTAGCTATATAGGTTAAGTAGAACAATAGGGCGCTCATAGTACAGTATAAATAGGGACTTAAGGCTAAAGTCCAGGACGCAATTATCCTAATAGAAAATGCGGATACTCTAAAAGAGTTAATAGATTAGTTAATAAAGATTAATAATAGAATCTATTAAAGGGAACAAGCTAAAAGAGGGTAAGACAGAGTTCCACAGTTATATAAGGCGCAGAGTATATAACAACAGACATAGAGTTAAAAACTATAGAATGGCGCAAAGCCAATGGACCTAAGCGGTACCAAAGAAACCTAAAGATGGGAAAAAAAACCATAGAAACCCAGAGGTTAAGGATTAAGTAATTAAAGGACCAAGGAGCAAAGGCTAAACCAGGGATCTTAGCAGCAGAAGATGTTTAGGCGGACTCCATAGCAAGAAAGATAGTTTAAAGATAGAGCTTGTATAAATTGCGGAAAATAGGGTTATTTCACCAGAGACTACAGAGGTGGTTAGAGTAACTATATAGTAAAGGGAACCAGACTAGTAGACGGCACATACATACAGAGGGATAACGGTACACTATAAGGAATAAAAGAGTGTTCAATTAACAGTTTTGCGTATTATTACAACAACGCATACCAAATTTATAAGGACGCTAAGTACGGCGCAAGCTATTAGCTACAGGAGCTAGAGTTAAAAGGACTCTAAGGAACCAGAGAGTTAGATAAAGAATAAGATCAACTCTATAAGCTAGATCAAGATATCACAGTAACATATAGATAAAGATTAGCAGTAATAATAATAAAGTCGGAGTACTTATTAATTAATAGCGACAAGGACGAAAAGGAGGCTAACTAGGAGCACTTAAACCTTAATAACGCAATAGAAGCAGAGACTAAGACCATTACCAAACAAGGTTTAGTAACGGGTATAGTGACACCATTAGATACAATTTCCATCGCTTTATAAGATAATAGGAGTAACGTTTAAAAGAAACTAAGCAAGTAGATAACTGCTAGTGCTAGCTCATTACTCAATAAAGGCAAAAGGCCACAGGCTTAAGATTCTTAAGAAGAGATAAGAGAAGCTTAAGATTCTTAAAGTAAGATAAGACACACCCAAGAACCCACAATAGACAAAAACTGATAGGAAAGGGCAGTAACTCAGTTTAGTAACAAACAAATAAGTATAGGACGCAAGTTCAAGAACTATAAGTTTAAGGAACGAATAAGAACATTAGCAATTCTAGGTAAACGCAGTATTCAGCCTAAAGATTAAAAAGTCAATACTAGGATTAAAAAGTAAGACGACTACAAGGATCTAGCTATAAGACGCAGAAAATAAGAAACTATAGATAAGTTCAGAACAAGAATTATTATATAGCAAGAGCAAAAGCTAGATAAGAGATCAGCTATACTAGGTTATATAAGGGACAGAGCACCTATATAAAGAGTTACTAATAGGCCAAGTGCAGGGACACCTAGGGCAAAGTAGTTAGACAAACTAGAATAAGAAGAGGATCTAGATATCCCAACTAGGTTTAAAGAAAGGCATACCAAAGGATATTATAATATAGTAATAACAAGGTACTTTCTAACGGATAGACTATATACACTAAACTAGTTATACAGAAAGTAGTATAGGTAATAACACAACAATAAATAGGAAGACTTTTATATATAGCTAGATAAAAAAGTTATCCAAGACTAACCTATTACGGAAAAACGCATAAGTCATATTAAAGGAGCATTAATCATAATGTTAAGGAACCTAGAAGAAAGGTCCAGGGACTAGAGAAGTAAGTAATAAATCTTAGTACCCACAGCAGAGATACTAGTGGTTAGGTTAACTAGGTATAGGTTTAAACTTAAGGACAAAGACAAACTAAGAGTTAACCTAAAATATATAGCGCATTATACACTATTATGGATAGCTTATATGGATAACACGTGCAACATACATAGAGCACCTAAAGATAAGAACCGGAAGTACCTAGTAAGGATATATTAGGCACCAGAGGAAAAGCGGTTTAGGAACGCTAAGTATATATATAGTTAGCACCTAGTAGAAGTACAAGGTTAAGGAGACTTAATACTTTAACTAGGAAGATTCCTTATAGAAGAATACCTAGATAGATAACAGTAGTGGGAGTGCCTAGAGAACACTTATCTATAGCATATAGAGGAAAAGAAACAAACTAAGTATTGGCCAAAGTTAGACTAAGTATAGGCAGGATTAAGCAGCTAACAGTTAGAAAAAGGGGAGGCGTATAGAACTAGAGGGAACCAGTGTTAGAGCCTTAGACCCTTAAAGAAATTTAAGGATAATACCTAAATTTAAGAGCTAAGTGGCAAGATCAGCAGTTTAAAGTGTTGGTAGACAGTAAAGCAACTAGGAACTACATATTACTAAAGGTAGTAAAGAAAATGGGGTTACTATACAGATAGAAGGAACACCTATATCTACTTACAACAATTTTAGGAGATTAGATAGCCTATAAAGGAGGCATTATTAATCTTAAAACAGGACCTATTTAGATAACTATTAAAGGGAGACCAGTCAGAATGTCTTTTAATATCCTACCATTAGGACAGGACAAGGCGATACTAGAAATGCCTTAGTTATAGGAGTATAATCTAAAGGTTAATTGGGTTACAGGTTAAGTCAATATTAAGGATATATAATAACGCAAAGTGTAACAGCAAACTAAGTTAGTATAGTACCAAGTTGGAGCGACATATAAAGAGACTAAGCGAGGCTTAAGTTATATACTAAAGAGATACCATAAGTATGGAAAAAAGTTATGGTTACTAGAAAGTAAGAAGCTATTAAAGCATACAGCTTAGGACTATAAGATAGAATTAGAAGAAGGAATAAGTCCAAAGTTTTTTCTAATCTATAAGCTTATTAAAACAGAGTTAGTAGCGCTTAAGGAGTTTATCTAGGAAAACTTATAAAAGGGATATATTAGACCGTTATAGTTATTAGCAGAATATCCAGTACTATTTATTCCAAAGAAAAATAGGAAACTTAGGATGTGTATAGACTATAGACAGTTAAATAGCATTACTAGGAAGAATAGGTATCTTTTACCCTTAATTAGCGAAATCTAAGACAGGATAGGTAACGCAAAGATCTTCATAAAGATAGATCTAAGATAGGCGTACCACCAGATTAGAATCAAGGAAGGCAATAAATAGAAGGCAGCCTTTAGGTTAAAGGAAGAACTATATAAGCTATTAGTTATGCAATTCAGGCTTATAAATGTACTAGCAACGTTCTAGAAGCAAATTAATAATATATTAGGAGAACACCTAGATGAATTTATTATAGTATACCTTAACAACATTATTATCTACTTAAAGAATAAGGAAGAACACAGAGAACACATTAAATAGGTCTTAAAGAGACTATAAGAAGAAAAGATGCTAGTAGCAATTAAGAAATACAAGTTCTTTACTAAGAAGACTAATTTTATTAGATTTATTATTAAACTAGGCCAACTTAGTATAGATCCAAAGAAGATTAAGGCTATAGTAAATTAGTAAGAACTAGAGAACGTTACGCAGTTAAGGTCGTTTCTAGGATTTTGCAATTACTGCAGAAGGTTTATAGCGTAGTAATTACAGGATATTAAGCTGTTTACGCGGTTAACTAAGAAAGAAAAACTGTAGGTATAGGGAAAGGAATAACAAGAACTATTTAAAAGAGTTAAAGAGTTGTTTACCTAGGAGCCAGTTCTTAAGATCTATTAACCAGGTTTAGAGACGGTTATAGAAACAGATATATTAGACTTTATACTAGAAGCGTGCTTCCTATAGAAATATTAAGATAGATGGCACCCAGTGGCATACTATAGTTAAAAGATAACACTACTAGAGTTAAACTATGACATCTACAATAAGGAGTTATTAGGTATAGTTATAGCACTTAAGAAATAGAGAGCATTCTTATAAGGCACAGAAAAACTATTTATAGTAAAGACAGACTATAAGAACCTTACAGGATTTCTAACAATAAAGGAACTTAACTAAAGACAGGTTAAATGGGCGGAAATGCTTATAGAATACTATTTCGAAATTTAGCATACCAAGGGTACAGATAATGCACGAGCAGATACTCTAAGTAGAAAGGCTAAACTATAGAGTAACAAAAAGCTATTAGGAGCTTTGTTATAAAAGGATTAAGACAGATTAATTAGATACAATTATCTAAAGATTGCAGCAACTAAGGAAAGTCAGATCCATAAATTACTAGAGAGTGAATAGATATAAAAGATCTAAAAAGCATAGGCAGAGGATCTAGACTTAGAGTAATACAAAAATAGAGAAGTAATGTATATACCCAAGTCTATCGCAGAAGAGTTTATTAAGGAATTCCATAAGGGAATAACATAAGGACACAACAGAGCTATAGGCTTAGTGTTAAGACTTTAAAAGGAGTACATTATTTAAGGAATCTAGGGACTAGCAAGATAAGTTATAAAGGAATATCTAGATTGCTAAAGGAATAAACTAATAAGGTATAAGCCGTATAGAGGGCTACAACCTATTAAGACACTAGGAAGACCATAGGAGGTTATATTATAGGACTTTATTATTAAGTTACTAAAGTTAAGAGATTCTATTACAGGACAAGATTACAACGCGATTTTAGTAATAGTGGATAAGCTAATAAAGTAGGGATACTTTATAGCGTGCACTAAAGAGATATTAGTAGAAGATGTCGCTAAAATCTATATAAAAGAAGTGTTTGCAAGATATAGAGCACCAGACAAGATTATATTGGATAGAGATCCAAGATTTATAGCAGTATTTTAGAAAGTATTTCTGGCAGAATAAGGGGTTTGCGCAGCAACATCTATAGCGTATTATCCACAGATGGACGGATAAACAGAAAGACTAAACTAGACACTAAAACAGTATTTAAGGCATTATATTAATCATGTATAGAATAATTAGGTATTATTATTACCAGTTATATAGTTTGCATACAATACAACACTATAAGAAGGAATAGGGACATTACTATTTAAGGCGAATTACGGGTATGAGCCAAGAACATCGTTATCGCTACGTTAAGCAAAAAAGACAAGTAGTACAGCTAAATAAAGAATGGAGATGTTAATGAATCTTTATATAGACCTTAAAGAAATAGCTAAACTAGTATAAGAACGAATAAAAAGGTACTATAATGCTAAGAGATCTAAGGGACCAGATCTTAAGGAGGGGGATAAAGTATGGCTACTATATAAAAGTTTTAAGAGTTGACAACTAAGTAAGAAGTTAGACTATGTTAGACTAGGACCTTTTAAAGTTAAGCAAAGAATTTCATTGGTTATATATAAGTTAAACCTACCAGCCAAAATGAAAATCTACCCTATATAGCATATCGTAATGCTAGAGCTAGCATACGGGAATGTTAAGCCACCAGTCTATAAGGCAGACACGTATAGAGAATAAAAAGAAGATAAATGGCAAGTTTCGAAGATCATTAGTTATAAGGATGTAGATAATAAAATATAGTATAAAGTAAAGTAGATAGGCTATAGTAAAACTACCTAGGAACTACTAAGCAACTTAAGGAATGCTATAGGAAAAGTATAGGAGTATTAGAAGAGAATAGGTTAGGTATTATTAATAAGGAGGAGTTACTAAAAAATGAGTTACCTAAGGGGGACCTAAGAGGAGCAACTGCTAAGCTACTTAGAGTTATTTCCCTTATAGGAGGAGAGTTAATCCTTTTATTACCTAGCTTAGACAAACCCTATTAAACAAGTTTCCACTCCTTAAAACGGACCTTCTTACGGACATGTTTAAGACAAAGAAGATGGGCAGAGGCCGATAAACGGGCTTTAAGGGCATGCTATTAAGTAGCTACAGCCTCTTACTTTGCTTTCTATAAATGACAAAGCTTATCTAAGGCGCTTAAGAGCTTACTATTAAGCTTTGTAATGGCAGATTAAACACAAGACCCTATAACAAGTTACTTAGGGAACTTAAAGACTGTTAAGAGTTATAGGACGCGCACACTTAGCGTTAGAGACAGAGCGAATATCGCAGGATGATTAAACGTTTGCTTTAGTACACTCTAAGCAAGACAAAGGTTATCGGGATAAAGGACTTGCTAACGCGATATACACTAACCCTACTTTTACGCAACGAGAACACAGAGACGACATTATCTTACCAAGCAATAGTATGGCAGCCATGGTGCGAGCACAGCACTGCGCTTGCGAGGAAGAAGAAGCTTTAGGTATAATAAGTACAGATATTAACCAGACTAATTAAACGGACATTACACCTCTAGTGGACGACTTGGAGATGTTAGGAATCTTTAAGGACGAAGATAAAGAGGAGGGAGATGGTGTTACAGACGCTTTAAGTACAATGTTATAACTACTTAGAGAAGAGTTGTAGGAAGCTAGTTAGTTGATATAGACACAGTCTAGGATAGATCTGGTGGAACCATATAATGAGGAATAGTAAGTGAGTTACATGACGTTGTACGCAGTATACAAGGAGTACGCAGTATACGCCATGTATAATACGTATAACACATACCTTATATACAAGAGAGGATTTCTTAGGAGTACGGTTGTGTATTTAAAGGACCTTAGTCCCTACTGTAGATAGTTCTCTCCTTGTAGTGAATCTTAGAATATAATTGGAGTTAATCTATTAGGCAACCACTCCACTAGTTGTTATTACGTTGTCGACTTGTCGTACCTATATACCCAGCCTATTGACAGAACCCACTGTAGTTCCTGCTACAAGGTTCCGTTACAGGTGCTATAGAAAACTTAAACACCCTTTCACCTTCTTATGCTTTAGGTTTAATCGCATATAGTATAGTGCTTAGTGCTATAGTAAATTTAAAGTCTCCTCCTATAAAAGACATTAGGATAAGCATCTAAGTGCTGTCTTCGGCTTTTAAAGTTAAGGGGCCCATTTTAGCACTTAGAGAAATGGATTCTTCTTAGCCACAGCTATTAAAGCTAGGTTTTGGCGAGTCTATATAAGGCATGTAAATAGTAGAGTCTTCTATTTGTTTTATTTAATTGCTAGCCTCTACTAGTTGTAAGTTTATATCTCCGTAAGCATTTCTAAAATAATATAATCTTGCGATATACTCTTCTTAATATACGTTATAAATGGTATAAACATTTAAGTCTATGATAAAGCTTCCATACTATAAGCTTTCCGCTTATATTAAAGAAGACTAGTAGGAGAGTTAAATTAGTGGCTGCACAGCAGACACATATCCTAGTTAAAATAATGCCTTAGAATCTTATATCTGAACCCCTCTAAAGTTTTAATATACTTATAATACAAATCTAGACGCTAGTAATTTCTATTATAATCTTTAATAGGACAATCCCACTCTCCTTTTATTTTTAGGGGTCGAAAATGTCTAGCTCCTATATAATGCTTAAGGGCGAGAATGTGACTAGTGACGGCCTTGATAAAGGCGGCTTCGTCCACTTATATTATAGGCGATAGCCTAAACATCTCCTCTAAAACACTAACTTGCGCAGTAAGATCTTTGTATAATATAAATAAACGGTATTATGGGTTAGCATCTTTTCTCTTTAACAGACATTAATGTTTAGCACATTAGGGGTGAGGTAGAGATGTTTTTACAGATGCATTTATTGTATAAATTAGTTTTTTTGTAAATATTAGTGTATATACCGTCTGTAGCGTATAAAGAGCTACTTACTGCTATCCTATTTAAAAGCTATTAGATATGTTTAACGGATGGGTAGTTGGTAAAATATTATAAGTATATATGCTAAGGTTTACCTAGCCTATGTCTAAGGTCTTACTGTCTAGGGGCCGTTCTAAAGCAAGTTTTATTTGGGCTGGATATATATAATAACTATTACTTATCGCTAGGTTTGGAACACATTAAATGCTTTATTAGAGATAGTTTGGTTTCTCTACCCTAAATGCTTATTTATAGTGCATTTACGAAGAAGAGAATTGTATATACCTTTTGCCAGTAATGCGCAGCCCCCTTTACGTTTGTTAAATTATTTCCTCCTTTGCCTTATACATATTTGAGTAAGCCTCTTAGTTTGATATGTATTTACAGTTACTTAGAAGAAATTCTTATATAAGCTTCTTGGGCCTCTATATAGACCTGCAGAGGCGTACTATAGTTTTTATTAAGCCTATATTTACTATAACAGAAAATTAGTTATACATTAATGGCTTAAGTGTTTACTCTTATATTGCAAGAACGTTTACTAGATATCTTTTTTATATCTCCTAGTATTTCGTGCACTAAGCTCTTATGGTGTAGCGGAGATAAGTACACTTATAGTAAACCTAGGTATAATTATACATTACTAATAGCAAACAGAAGGGAATGGATATTAAAAGATATTAAATAATAGCAATAAATTTGAGCATTTTATTCTTAAATAAAAAGGATTACTAATTAAAAGAGCGTATATTGCTTTAAGCGTTGGAAAAGCAGGGTACCTAAGATCCCTATTGCCACTAAAAAGTGCTAAAAATTAACAAAGTATTTACGTAGGAGCTCGTATCACGCAACACTGTATAGGGCCCTCTGGACAAACACTAGATAAATAATAAGTACATCCCCTTTACTATCTTGAGCTACCAGAATCTATTACTAATACTATTAAATCTAGTACGCATGTTATAATTGGATTAGATCTTAATGTGGGGCTCTTTATGCTAGTGCTTACAGTATAGAGCGTTTATAATTTGGTGGTCCCGGTGCGGAAGTGTCTATAATTTAGTGGTCGTAATGCGGAGGCGTCTATAATTTAGTGGTTGCGGTATAAAGGTATCTAGGATTTAGTAGTTACTATAAGCCACCAAACCATTTAGGGTTCCGCTATAATTTAAATAAGAGCTAATTAAGAAGCTAACATTACTTTCTTTCCTCTTAATGTTATCCTGGACATTGTAAGGGCGCGAAGAGGCTTTGGGGAAGATTCAAAGGAACAATATAAATTCTATCTAAATCTAAGGGTATATAGCTTTTCAAGAGAACAAGACATTGCGTAAAGAAGAGAAGGGAATAACCAGAGAATCTTGTAATTAAATAGTTAGGGGTCTTGGTCAATACGTGCGCACGTACATACGCGGACGGACTTTGGTAGAATTCGATTAATCTAGCAGAACTTGGCAGAAGTCAATCAAGCTAGCAGAATTTAGCAGAATTTGGTCAAAGCGTTAAGTTTATCTTATTAAGTATTTTACCGAGACATTCCTACTATAACTAGGCTAGTCCCGTTACAGTACCCCCCCTTTAGCCGAAGGTTTAAAATAATTCAATTTAGTTAAGAATTTATAATTTTTTTATCACGTATTATATTTTCGCGTTAGGTAGTAGTCTTAGCAAGGCAGATCTAACTAATTAGACAACTTTAACCGCTGGTTAAAGTTCCTTAATATCTTATATGTTATATAATCGCGTTATAAACGTTATAACTTATTTTAAGTTCTTTTTAAATTCGAGTTTCATGTATTCGTATTAGGTGGCAGTTATTTGCCTTTATATTATGTCCATCTAGCCAGAGTAGGCCATAAAGGATAGTCCTTATAGAATTCTTTTACTAGGAAAGGCGCGTTGGCCTTAATCTAATTATAGGTTTCCTAGGTTTGTGTTTTATATCCTTCCCACTTAATAAGAAGTTTAAATTGTTTAGATTATGGTTTCTATCGTATATTATTAATTAAGTTAATAAAGTAAGAACCGTTACTATTATTAACAATTATAGGAGGTGGCGGTGGTACTTTATAAGTTATAGGATTATCTTTTAAAGGTTGCAATAAGCTTACGTAAAACATTAGGTGTATTTTTATCTTAGTTAGCAGTTTAAGCTTATAGGCGTATAGGCTTAGTTTCTTCTTAATTTAGTATAGCCTTATAAACTTCTAATTAAGTTTCTTTAAGGGCTGTTAAGTCTATATGTTTTGTATATTTAGGTAAGCTATATTACCTTCCTTAAAGTCCCATGCGGGAGCTCGTCCTTTGTTCGCATGCCATTCCTATACCATTTAAGCGTACGTTAATTTACTTCGTAATAGTTCTATTAACTGCTTTATTTAATTAACAAAGTTATGCGCGTTAATTAACTAGATCTGTTTAATTGTGGGTCCTGTTATGTTAATTTTAGGTTGTGGTTTAAATCCAAGTTAAGGGTTTTATCCGTAGGTTGCGTAGAACGGCGTCACGCCTATTAATACGTTTATTATATTATTCGCAGTAAACTTAGCTAAAAGCAGCCATTTTTCCTAGTCGTTTTGTAGGTAGGAGTAGTATATTTATAGGTATTATTCTATAATCGCGTTCGCAATTTCGGTTTAACTATCTATCTCTAGATAAAATATAGTTAAGAGTTATATTTAAATACTTAATTATTTATATAGAGCTTACTAGAAGTCTAAAACGAACTAGCTTCTATGGTTGGATATTATTAAGTTAGGAAGTCTATATAGCTTAAAGACATGCTTAACAAAATATTTAGCTACTAATATCGCATTAATTAAGTCTATGGGAATTATATATCGCATTTTTATAAGGCGGTTAACAACTACTATAATATTCGTGAACCCATTACTGCTAGGCAAGTCGACTATAAAGTCAATTAAGATGTCGCGCTATCTTTATATTAGAATTGGTAGCGGTCAAAGTACCCCTTGCTTCTTTATATAAGAGGTCTTTCCACGTACATATATCCTGCATGCTCGAACGTATTTTTATACATAGTCGTATATTATAGGCCAGTAGTATGCTCGTTAAATAATCTCATAGGTCTTTACACGGCCAGGATGCCCTGCTATAGGGGAGTTGTGTATAAAATTAAGTATCTTAAATTATAAAGGTTTGGAATTCGGAACTACCATCTTCTGTTAATAGTACAATTAATTATTTTAAATTTCGCATTTAGCGAGTGTAATATCCTTATACTATCGTTTTCCTATTTAAATTGCTTTTATTATATCTATTATCTATATATCGTTCTTATATTTGTATTCTATTAGCTTATTAATTTCCATTTCCTATTTATTAACTTCTAATTTATTTCTATTAAGTTCCGCATCTAGGAACATAGGACGTAGCTTTTCAAAATATTTAGGGGGTAGTAAGATCCGTAATTAATTTATAATCTATTTATCTAAAGCGTTTACAGGTAGGTCCTATAATTATTATATTAATATATTAGGCTTCTGATTAAGTTTACCTAGTTAGTATATAATCTTAAAGTTAAATTATAAGAGGTATTCGGCCTAACAAATTTAGCGCTGCATTAATTGTTTTATAATTATAAAGTACTGCAGGTTCTTGTGGTCCGTTAATACGCGTATTAGGAACAATAATCCTTTAAGCTTAGGACGCCATTGTTTAAAGCATTTAATAATTATAAGTAGTTCCTTATTATATATCTCATAGTTTAATTTAGTAGGGGCGAGTTTCCAAGAGAGAAAGGCTACTGGACGTAGCTCGCCGTTTTTATTATATTGTAATAACACTCCTCCTAGTGCATAATTAGACGAATCTGTTTCGACAATGCATTCGAGGTTAGGGTTAAAGTGGGTAAGAATTAAAGCAGTTATAAAATAATGCTTTAGGTCGTTAAAAGCTTGTTTACATTTAGTAGTTTATTTAAATTTTATGTTCTTTCTTATTAGGTTTACTAATGGCTGGGCAATTTCCAAGAAGTGGTTAATAAATTAATAATAGAAGTTTGCAAATCCTAGAAATCCTTAAACGTCTTATATATTGCTAGGGCTTACCTAGTTTATAATCGCGGCGACTTTCTTAGGGTCTATTTTAATTCCGTCGCGGGATATAATTAAGCTTAAGTACGTAACCTTAAACGCGTGGAACTTGTATTTTTTAATATCGCATTATAAGCCTATATCTTATAGGCGTTTAAGAACCATTCTAATATATTTCTAATGTTTAGAAAGCAAGGATAAGTAGATTAAGATATTATTAATATATGCGGTAATAAATACATTAAGGAATTTATAAAGCGTATTATTAATATATTGCTAAAATATACCGGGACCGTTTTTTACGCCAAACGGTATTATTAGGTATTTAAAGAGTCCCTATTGTGTATAAAAAGCTGTGTACTTCTTATCTCCTTTACATATACGGATTTTATTAAAGGCAGCGACTATATTAAGCTTTGTGAAGTACCGTGCCTTTGCTAAACGGTTAAGCGTTTCTTAAATTAGGGGAATTGGATATTGGTTTCAAATTATAATTACGTTTAGAGCTTAATAATTAATATAAAATCTTAAGCCTCCTCCTAGCTTTTTAATGAATAGTATAGGTAAGGCGAATAGAGATTAACTAGGGCAAATAAATCCTTTTTCCAGATGCTTATTAAGGTATTATTATATCATAAGCAGTTCTTCTTATAACATACCGTATAGCGGACCAAACTTTGGTGTTATACTAGGCTCAAGTTCTATCTTAAAATCGTGCTTATCTTAGTACGGGGCTAGTTGGTCTACAAATCATTTTTTAAACTCGTTAATTAGATTATGGTACTCTTTAGGTACAAGAGGTTAAGGATTAATATACTATTTCAGTTCTAGTGCTTTCTTAATATCTTCCATAGTTATAGCAAAGATTTTATAATCTCATCTTTTTGCTAACAAGATAATGGGTGCGGCCTATATTATACAAATTTCAAGAGGTTTTAATATAACATCTTTACATTCTTTACTACAATTAGCAGTCGTAGCTTTATTATATTGGTTCAAGGTTCGTGGCAAGGGTAATTTATATTATTTTAAATTTAAATAGTTGTGTGCATATTTATAGGGTAAATGGGTTTTTAAGCAATAACTTTAGCAGTAGGTTGTATAGAACTTTAGTGTTTCTTTAACCTAGCTAATTAAAGGGTTGTATTGTTTTAGCTATCTATGTCTAAGTATCATCTTATATTGCTTTAGGGGTGTTATAAATAGGGAAATATATTCAAGGTATTTACCTATCTATATTTTTATAAGAGCGTAGTATGTTAATTCGCTATATATTAAGGGTTTGCCGTTAAAGCCTTATAGGCCTTAGGGCTTATTAAGTTTCTTTAAATTTAGGCGTTGGGTTTTCGCGTAGTTTATATTAATAAAGCCTATACTAGTAGCTCCGCTATCTATAAGGATTTATACCTCCTTCTATTTTCTAAGTATTTAAATTTCGCCAAGTACATTAAGGGAGTCGTGTTGTATATTAGCGCTGGAAGAGCCTAGACACTTATGCTCTTCCACTTCTTGTCCTAAGGCGCGACTTGGCCCTAGGATAATTCGTTTTCTAAGTTAGCTAAGGGTAAGATGCTTTATAACGACCGGGTATAATTTATAAAATGAGTATAAGTTAAAGAGCGAGTATGGCTTAAAGAACGAGTATGATTTAAGGAGCAGGTACGATTTAAAGACTGGGAGGAACTACGGCGGACTTTTTTAAAAGGGTAAGTTTGGCAATTCCTTTAGATATGTCCTTTTCTACCATATCCAAAGCATTCTTTATTTGCGGCTCAAGTTCTTTGTTTGTCGGTTCCTAAGGGTACGTAGAATTAAGTGGCGTTGAGGTCCATAGGGTCGTGCGTAGGTTTTAGAGAAGGGTTGCGCTTTAGGGTATATATCAGTTTTATAGAGCTTTAAACACAAGGTATAGTTGGCTTTAGAGAACGAGTCTATTTATTATATTAAAGGTCCTTATTAATTCGTTAACACATTATAGCAAATTTAGGTGGGTCCTTTAGCAGTTCCCTACCTACTAACTATGCTCTAATTTTATCCAAAATAGCTTATTAAAGAGCAGTAACTCTAGCGGCTTTATTCCAATCTAGTTTGCTAATAAGGCCTAAAAATTCCAAAAAGAAGCTTATAAAGTCTCGGTTCCGTTATTATAGGTTTTTAAGTTTGGTAATAGCAGTATATTTATGGCTGGCGTTATTATATATTCGTTCTAGTAGAGAGATAAAGGTTTTGAAATTAACAAAGGTGCCATTATAGAAGAATGGGTCTATGGTTTATATAGTATCTTTACTTAAATAAGACATTCCATAGCTAACCTTACTAGCTTCGGTAGGGTATTAGTTATAGTTTATTAAAAGTTTAAGACGGAGCTTAGTTATAAAGGGATATAGGTTATTTTAATTTCTATTAAACATTAGAGGGTTAGGAAGCTTTTCTAATTTCGCGGCAGGTACTAGGTTTGTTATAGGTATAGATTAAGCTACCATTACTAGTTTAGGGTTTATATTTAACGGGCTAGGTTTGGATATAGTTATATTAATTTTATTTATAGGCGGTATCGGGGTCTCTAATATAAATGCTTAGATGTTACGGAGTTCTTTATAAAGTGCTTCTATTAATCGCTAATACTAGGCTTCTAGTGCAGCCCGCTACTAAGCTAAGGCATCTATAAAGGACTATTGCATTATGGTTAACTGTTCCCTAACTAGGGATATAATACTTATAGTTATTAAAGAGGATTTAGGTTCGTTTGCCATTTTAATAATAGTTATTTTTTAACATAATGTAATGTAAGGGCGCGAAGAGGCTTTAGGAAAGATTTAAAGGAATAATATAAATTCTATCTAAATCTAAGGGTATATAGCTTTTTAAGAGAACAAGATGTTGCGTAAAGAAGAGAAGGGAATAACCAGAGAATCTTGTAATTAAATAGTTAGGGGTCTTGGTCGATGCGTACGCACGTATGCACGCGGACGGACTTTGGTAGAATTCGATTGATCTGGCAGAACTTGGCAGAAGTCGATTAAGCTGGCAGAATTCGGCAGAATTCGGTCAAAGCGTTAAGTTTATCTTGTCGAGTGTTTTACCGAGACATTCCTACTGTAACTAGGCTAGTCCCGTTATAGACATAATCTAAGCCAAATTATAAAAGATCCTTAAGGTTGGATAACCCAAGCCTTATTCTACAACTCTCTATATTCTGTAAGCCTTTACTATAATTATTTAATAGGCTTAATAGGAGCCAATTGGATTTATCCCTAAAGCTTATTGCCTATTTAAGAAGATAAGCCGTTTTAAAACCAAAACAATTTAGGAGCATGCATACTCCAAATAATAGCAATAAGCACAATGTGTGTTCCCTACAAGTATTATAGGTAATTAAAGTGGCCCTTTTTCCTCACTCGCTCCTTTTACCTATATAGCGTTTCCTAGACATAGGACTTTCTAAAACTTCCTAAGGTTCTGCTTAGCAGTCCGCTCCCTAACAGTCTGTCTTTTTAACTTTTTATATTCTACTCTTCTACTATCTAGAACGTGGAATAGTAGGATGCCTTATGCTTTAAATAGAGAGAAATCTAGTGTTCTATATTAGGAATGCTTATATTGCTATATTAATTGTTAATACGCCAGATCATTCTATATATGATATTAGTGTTAGCGCCACGTTAATACGTGGAAACTTTATATCCTGCCTCCTCTTAGTGGTCCACATCTTTAATTCTATATATTTCTGCATTTTAAACTTCTTCAATATTGCATATAAACTCGGCTGTCTACTTTTAACTACTAACTGCCGTAATAGAATGGAAATAGGTAAGTAAAAGGATACTCTACCCTATGGTTACTAGAGTTAACAGTCTACCTATAGAGGGGCAGCTACTGATGTAGAAAACTTATACATGTAACTATAGCGATTGTAAAAAAAGTTATATTTAAGCGGAGTACTTAAGGCGGCACTAACAATCCTGTAGGTTCCTACTCCATTTAACCGCAGTATATATGCCTAACTCTTATAGACGCTAAAGAGCTGACCTACTATTATGACGAATGCCCTAGAGATTTCTTCTAAGGTGACCTCCTTAAGTTATATAAGAAGCATTATAAAACAAGGGCTGTTGCCAGCCATAGTTAAGACTTACAAATTTAGGTGCTAGGCTTAAAGTGGAGAATGAGATCGCCACGAAGTATAAACCTATACCTTTAATGCTCCTTTAAGAAACGTAAGTATAATAGCGATGGCAACAAACCTTGCCCAAGATGCTTACTGGCGGGTTCACAATGTATTTATAAGTGGAGGTGTAACTAGGCAAATCTCCCAGAAGTATTAAAGGAGGCTATAAAACTAGCAGAAGAGATAAATAGGAGAATGATAGGAAATAAAGAGGATAAATTGATACTAGGGGTTTAGTTCTACTCCCCGTCCTTAGATTTATCTACTATCCTATCTTCCTTAAACTCCTGAGCGGCCTTATTTAAATAACTGTGTTACCTAGAACCAAATTTTCTTTTTAAAAGCATCTCCTGGTGCTAGACTTGCTTATATTTAGGGTTCTCTAAAAAGACTAGAACATTGCCATATAAGTGCGGCTATATATAGGATGAGCACTATAGCAATATAGAGCATGGTTAGGCTCCTTTAGGTTTTATGCCTCTACTATAGATATATAATAATACTACATTACATACCTCTTCCGTTTCTTCTTAGTATTGTTCTTTAGTGCCCTTAGCTAATTTTAGTACGTATAAGCCCTCTATAATATGCGTAAAATGTTAAATTAACATCTAATATACTAGGAGAGTTCCCTCTACTAATAATAAAGGTTAGTGAATCATTTTCTAAAAGACATTTTGTTAATGCCAATAACAGTAAAGTCATATAATTCTAAGGTATCTTAAATATGCTAAAGCATTATATAATTACTCTTTGTACTAGATCCTATTAATTTAGAAAATGTATTTTTATCTACTGGGCTTTATATAGTAGTGTATTTGCAAGGTTGGTTTTATTAGTCTACTTACTTAGTTAGCGAATTATTAGTAGGGAATATAATATCTTTAAGACTTATAAAGCAATCAATCAAGAATCTAGTTAGTGCCCCTTATCTAAAAAGTATACTTTAACTAGCTGATAACAAGAAGGTTAATAGTTAGGAAACCGCTCTTAGAGGTATAAGAATAGTGTAATTGGCGGGCTGGCACGTAGGAACATAATACTATTTAACTTTACTTAATATAGCTTAGAGGAGTGCAGAGCCTTAACCTAAGCCATAAAAATACGTCCTCTAACTAAGCCTCTATTACATAACCTAACTGCTTCTAAGCGCTACGGCCGTATACCTCGCCACTTACCCTTTCTAGAACTTTAGAAGTTATATAAGTCCTTAATTAAGCGACTAATGTTTAAGGCTCTAACTAATTAGCTAAATCCGTTATAGATTAGATAAAGCTAATAATGACTTTTTAATGTATATATAGAGGCTCTAGAGCCATGTTTAATAAAGTAGAGTTCTCATTCTTAATCGTCCTGTTTGACACCAAATTACTCTCTTAAATATTGCTTGAGATGCAGTTAAAACTAGAACTAGAAAAGAAAACCAACAAAATATACCATTTAAAAGTGTTCCGTTTGGCTTAGCGCAGCTTATAAACAGCGAGAAATATAGCAACTTAAAACTTATATGCTAGGGGCTGGAGTTTAAAGTCTATAAAGCAATTATATGCACCCAATCTCCTACACTTACAGCTGCCTGTAATAGAGGCTTTTAGGTAAAAGCTAACTAAATATCTAATGGAATTAACTCTAACTAACTAACTAACGGGTAGGAGGCGGTGACTAATATTATAAATATTAACAAATTCGATTCTGGCACTGTTAAGAGAATAATCTAATTTATATATAAGAGGGACTATAACAATGGCGGTGGCGATAATAAAGACATAACAATATGGCCAATAACGGCTGATATTACACTTCACCACGTCCGCGTTAATGCAATTGCTAATTACTATAATATACTACAGCTAAAAGAGTTTGCAAATACAAAAATCTAATATATTCTAGGAACTAGCTGGTCTGTGGATAGGTTCCTTAATGTTATTAAGGATGTCTTCAGCCTAATAGGCGACTTAGCATTGCATAATATAATTACCTTAACAGCGGCCGAGCATATTAAAGAGCTTGTTAAACTTAAGGACTTTGCAAAGCTAGACGTTATAAGTAATTTCGCCATTAGCATTATATAGATAGCAATTACCGCATCTAAGGACATAGAGGGAAATTTTATATAGAAACTTTAAGCTGTCTAATCTTAGCTATAATAAATAGAATTACTACTTTAATCCGCTAAAGTAAGGTGCGCTACAGTTAAGCGCAAAAACAAAAACATTAATAACTGTCTTAATACCCTCTGCTCTACTAGGACCTATTATAATATTAGTTACAGCGTTAAGTTTATATATTATATTAAGGACAGTAGTTATCTATCTAACCCTAATCGCCCTTATATACTTTATTATAAAAAGTGCCAGCGTTATATATAAGTAAAGATGCATAGCTTAGGAGATTAGCTTAGGTAGGAAGTTATTATATAATACTTCTCTTCCTTTCCCCGTTTGGGTTAATTTAAGAAATTTAAATATATATCTTATCCATAGTCAGTCCGTTAGATATTGTATAGAAACTATATAATCCATCCCCTATTAGCCACCCATTATCTATTACCTTACCTTTTACCTTACCCTTTACCTCACCACTCTTTACCTTACCCTTACCTTACCTATTACCCCTCGCCCCCTAGACAAATTATAAAATCCCAGTTATTACATCTATTCTATTAAATACTAGAATAGGATTGGATAATAATAGACTAAAATAAAATAAAAAGCGATAAAGAATAATAAGATAAGCGCGCAATAACTAGAAAAAGGTCCTATATATACTAAGTGCATAGTTTTAAAGATGCATTTTATACTTAAGGATTACTTTACAAATGTTGCACTTAATCTTACCCTGCTGTAGGAGTTTAGAGAGATATGTTTATTAAAAATACTTCATAAGAGCAGCTAGAGTATGGAACTTATATATGCGCTTACTAATTGCAAGATTTTTATTCCCAAGGCAGATAAAGCATATTTTTAGTCTTTTCTCCTTATATAAGGATAACTTTGCCCTCTCTAGCGCTTTAGCAGCTTCTAAAATCTCAGCATCTTCTTTAATCTTAACTTTGCCAAGGGCGACATCTGTCCTAGACTGTCTTTAGTAATGATTTTGCCAATATGCTCTACCTTCCTTAACATTGCAGTAATCTATAACCGCATTAATGGCATTATTATGTCTGTGTATTTTATCTTCTAGTAATACACCAGGAAGCGTTATAATCGCTTAAATAAGGTGTTTATATTTAACTAATCTATTATTACTAGATTCTAAGGTTGCTTTAATATCCTTACTAAATTTATCCCCAGAAAGTTACCGCTTAATATTAATTATAGCTTATTTATTATCCTAATTCTTCTTAATATTTTCTAATAGCGTATTTCTCTAATGTTGCCTTTTATTTGTGATTTCTTGGCTAAGTTTTTAGTATTCTATACTTCCTGCGGTTTTGTGCTTAAGGCTAAGCTTTAGCTTATTTTGAATTTTAATTAAGGTATAAATGCGCGGGTTCTTGTTTACCAATAAGAATTATTCTATTATTAGGTGCTGTGGCCACCATAGGTTAATTAATCGGCTTATTTAGTATACTGCTTTTATTAACTTTTCTTAAGGCTTTAAGCCTTAAATAATTGCCTATATATCTACGCTAATATGCCGCAGAAGGTAGTGCTTTAGGAATATTTAAGTGTCGACATACTGTATTATCAGGTTCTAAAGGGCGTTACTTATATTACCTAGGTAGTATAGGCGTTAAAAAGGTTTTAGTAGAACTAGCTCTATATAATAGAACTTACTATTCTTATTAAATGCCTTGCCTGTGCCGTAACGGAGACTATATAGGCGCGTAACCTGCCAAAATCCTATAATTGCGCCAAGGTCCTTAATCCAGGGTAAAAGAGTTAAGTATAATAAAGGCTAGTTGTGTAAGACCTTGTGGCCGTAGGGGGTTTTAATTAATTGCCAGAATATAGGGATATTATCTAGGTTTAAACGGAGTGGTAGTAGCAACTTATTACGCCTAGGCTTAATATATAGCTTGCTAAGCTGCTCTGCGGACGTTAGATTAGGGGGTATAAAAGCTTAGTCAGTAAAGAGAAGACCTAGAAGAAAGATATAAGGGCTAAGAATAAGTAAAGGGTTAAAGATAATCTTAGGAATTAGTAAAGTATTACTAGTTCTCTATAAGTATAAGGTAAGAAGAATAGGGTAGAAAAAGAATATACGCTTCTTTTATGCTAAGATATTCCTTAGTAAATTCAAATATAAACTTAAGCATAATCTTATAAGGCCCGCCTTCTGGGTTATAAATAAGTGTAACTATTATATATTAGTAGCATAGATTAAGAAGAGCTTTAGGTTAACTTATAGTGTAAAAGCCTAGCTGTAATAAGAAATAAACTTGTATCTAATATTGTCTAACTATATATCTCTTCCTTATTGTAACTAAGTTAGTTTTAAGAACTAGGGCAAGATCCTCCACGTCTATAACAGTCTTTTCTTACTTTTTCTTGCTTAAGCTATGTTTCTTTACCAGTTTCCAAAGTACCTAAGAAAAACATTTTAGCTTTGCTTTATCTTACTAGGTTAAAGGGTTAACTAGGAACATAATTACCTTATATATCTAATAGTTTAGTTTATTAGGAATTTTTCCACTAGTTACTTTCTTATATATAAGGTAATAGTACTTCTAGTATAAGCCAAGCAAGCTAGAAGCCTTCGTCCTATACTATTTCCTACCCCTTTCCCTTATTTTTAATTTAGAAACTAGTTAAAGAAGCTATAAAGAAGCTAAAGTAAAAGGACTTAGTATATTTTCTTAGGGTCTTTCCCTATATAGGTGTAGTATCTAGAAATTATTAGCTCTCTGCCAAGTTAGGCCTAAAAGGAAGCCGCTAAATAGGTTATTACTTACTAATACCAGTGCTCTTTAATGCGGTTAAGGAGATTCTTACTACTATTAGCATAGTCCTATATTATAAAATTGGATTCCTTAAACTCTTCTAACTGTTTAAGGTAGTATTCTAGTAGATAGTCTTAATCCTTATAAAGCCACGCTTAAGCGGGCGCTTTACAAGTATTATTAGATCTAGTAATGCTATTAATATTAGGTCTAGTAATGCTATTAGCGTTAGATCCAGTGATGCTATTAGCGTTAGATCTAGCAATGCTATCAGCGTCATAGTTGATGCTACTGTTAGCGTTGCAGTTGGCGTCACTATCGGCATTACTGTTGGTATTACTGTTAAAGACGGTTGGTTCTGTCCCATAGCTATCACTATTGCTATCCATATCCATGTACTTATTATTAGTAACGCTAGATAATAAGCTGCAATCCTATAATTAAGCGCGCTGTATTCTAGGGAGCTAGAAAAGAACTTAGGGCAATAATAGTAGAAAGGATATAAAGAGTAATATGGGGTTAAGGAGATGGGAGGGTAGAGAATAAGAGAAATAGGGCCTAGATTAAATAGATTAGAGGTAGGAGCCATAAAGTATATATAGCTTTGGCGCTAGGCGCATAGGAGGATTATTATCTGCCTATTAAAAAGCAAGGGGCATAGGGTGGTAAGCGAGAGGCATAACGTTAGACCGGTAAGCAAGAGGCTTAGGGCGGCGAGGAGTTTTAGTGATGCGACCTCTAAAAACGGCGACAGAATCCTCTAAAACCAGCAGTTAGATCTCTATTTTCTTTTTTAATAGAGTAAAATAGCCCCTTAAAAAACATACTATACTATTTTAATAAAAAATTTTAATAAATTTTTTTTAAAATAGATAGCTATGCGACACCAGATTTTAATTTTTATAGTATTTATATATATAGACTTTTAAAATATAGCTGTTTTAAAAGTCTATATATATAAATACTATAAAAATTAAAATCTGGTGTCGCATAGCTATCTATTTTAAAAAAAAATTTATTAAAATTTTTTATTAAAATAGTATAGTATGTTTTTTAAGGGGCTATTTTACTATATAAAATAAACTATTTTATATTTTAGGCGCATAAAGACATTTTTTTAAATTTTTTTTTTATAAATTTACTTAAGACTATATAAGCTTTAAGTTTAGAACTTTATATTATTAATAATATATTACTAATACTGTTTTTATAGAGGTGGAAAAACGGCGTTTTATATAGGAAACCCGTCTGAGTTTAGGAGGTAACCGAGTTCTAGGGGTCTAAGCTTACGTAATAAGGTTAAGACGTTGCGTAAGGAGAGAAAGTAAGGAAACGGGAAGAAGGGATATATATCGTTAGTTTAGTTGCTTGGTCAATACGTGCACGGAGCAGAATAGGATTCGAGGAGCGGTCCTGGCAGAACTTGGCAGGATTGGTGGATTTTGGCAGAATTTGGTGGACTTTGGCAGAATTTGGTGGACTTGGCAGAATATAGCAGAATGCGGCAAATTGCCGTAGATTGCCGTCTCGCGGTCGGTCTCTTCTTACTGCGTCGGTAGAAACAGGTAGATATGTGTAAGGTGTTATGGAGGTGTCCTATGACAGGTCTTAAGGCGGTTACCTAATGGCTTATTAGCCAAAATATACTAGACCAGTTTTGGGTTGCAAAGAAAATGGTAATAGAAGGCAAAGGGGCGAGTAATAGGCGCCCCCTGTTAACTCTATAGTAGTAAAGTAAAGTTTATAATACTAGCGCGTCTATAGGTTTATTATGGCAGCAGTGGTTCCCAAGGAGGTTAGAAAGTAAGGTAGTAGAGTACCACCAGCGACTTATAGGCGCTAAGTAGGCGAGTCCTAAAAGGCGGGGAGATGGATTACGGGGTTTTCTCTTAAGTAGAGTTTTCTCCCTATATGTATATAAGGAGTAGTCTGCGTGGGCCTAATAGGGATCTAAATCGGACGTTAAGCAATAAATAATTATTATAAAGTTGTTTAAACTAGAGATATTATATTTAATAAGACCTCATTCTATAACCCTAAGGGTTAGAATATTAACTACCTACTAAGGGAAGCATTAGAAGATATTATCTAGACAATTAGTCTACTAAAACCTCTATATAAGAACAAATCTAAAGATAAATCTATCCTATATAGACCTACCTTAAATATAGATTAAATAACTAAATTAAGCGACTTAGCAGAACCTCCTATAAAGGACATTAAACAGCTACTAACTCCTAGTAGAACGGTATCTCCAGATTTACTAGAAGCAAACACCACACTAAAAGGACTTTAAGATGATATCTTAGATATAATTAAAGCAATTCCTACCCAGCTAGGTTCGCTAGAATTGTTTAATATAGCTCTATAAGCTAACTAAGTCTTAGCCAATTCTTCTGCCGACCTTATCCTATTAAAAGGTTTTAAACGAATTTAATATTAAGTATATGCAATAGTACTAGCCAATCTATCTACCCTATTTGGTTACTACGCTGGCTTTGCTATAGGACTAGTAAAGGACGTCAATTAAACTAGATCCTTATCTCTATATTAGAATAATCTTCTTCCTAAACTAAGAAACCTTAGAGAACTAAGAAAGCATCTATTAACTACTAGCTTTTAAAAGGCTATAGAAAAAGAATATAATAACCTAAAACGCTAAGGGATATTTAAGACTATACTAGAAAAAGAAGTATATAATAAGCGGATCCTTTTATTAAAATAGGTCTTTAAATATAAGTTCAATAGCGATAGTTACCTTTAAAAGCTAAAAGCTTAACTATATGTCTGTGAAGACCTATAGATTACCAAAGAAGAGACCTATGCAGTAACCCTAGCTGCTTAAATTTTCTGTGCCCTTATAGCTATAGCAGCCGCATTTAATTTGGAGATTTAATAGTATAACGCTATAAACATATTTATAAATGCTAGACTAGTTAAGCTAGTTTACTGCTACTATCTAAAAGAATTTAATTAAAATGGATATATCCTAAAGCTACTTATAGCGCTATACGGATTAAAAGTCTTACTATTACTTTAGTATAAAGAGCTTACCAGTATACTATTAAAGTTTAGATTAAAGCCTATTCTAGGTTCTAATTGCCTATTTACTAATAGACAACAACTTATTATCTATTACGGGACTGCCTGTTATATGCACTACGCGGTGCGCGTAGCTGGCGTTATGGGATTTCTTCTTTGTTTATTTGTTTTCTTCCTTATTTGATATTGCTCGGCAGCTAGTTTGTCCGCCCCGATTGCCCCTATATAGATTTGCCCGCAGCTGTATTCTTGTTAAGCTCTCCAGCAATCCTCTTATGTGTCTATAATAGCCGTATATAGCTATCAATTTTATAAATCTGATGCTTGTTCATCTAGTGTTCGTATGTGATATATCGTCATCGTAATATTATCTTTTTCTATGTAAACGATATTGCCGTTCTATTTACCAAAAAGGACCTTTAAAGACTAGAAGAATTTAAGGCTAAACTTCTACATTAATATAAGATCCGTGCACTAGGAGACCTATAATAGTTCTTAGGAATTTAAATTAAACAAAATTATATAAGTAGAAAGCTCTGGCTTTGCCAAGATTTTTATATTAAAAAGATAGCTAGTCGATTTAATATTTAACCAGGAAGATTTCTTAAGTTATTACTTTCTACTAAAGAACTAATTTTGTCCAACCGCCAGACAAACCCTTAAAAAACACTAGCCTATTAGCAATAAGTTGGTTCCCTTATATACCTTACCATATTTAAAAGACCTGATATTACTAAGACGCATTTAAAACTAGCTAAATTCCTTACTAATCCAAATTAAAAGCACCTTAATGTATTAAACTAAGCTATTGCCTATTGCCTTAGAACAAAATCTATAGCTATTAAATACTCTAGCGAAGTATTTAGAGCATATATTTACTTTAGAAACCCTAAAGGAGAAGATATTACCTTTTATAAAGCATCTAACGCAGCATTTGCGGACTATAAGGAGACTAGATAAAGCTCTTAAGGATACTATTTTATTCTATTTAGAGGATTAATTAATTAGAAGGCAACCCTACAACAATTAATAACTTGCTTAACTACTAAGGCGGAGCTTCTCTCCATATTTAATAGCAGCGTTTCTTTAAGGCAATTGGCTTTAATCTAGAACGCGAATTTACCCTATTATATAATAATATGCAGACGATACGGATCCTAAGATAGGATATACTAAAACTTAATATAAAGCTTCTGTAAGGGATATTATTGTGGACACCTTGGGTTGCCCTTAGGACAACCTCTAGATGCCCCTTAGATAGTCGCCGGTTACGTGCTAGAGGCACGTGCCCGTAGTATATAGTCTCCATAATCCTAGAGGCCTTACCTCCTTAAGGATTCATCTCTCTTACTAATCTATCCTATTCCATAATCATGTCCTTATAGCCCCCTATCTATAAAGTCCCCTTATATTTAAATCCTTTCTACTCTATTTAGAAGGGTAGCTGGCTTAAAGACTAGATTGTTTATTTATATCTTTGTTTATATCTACTATTCCTCCCTTAAAATCTCGCAATAACTTAATGGAAACTCTATGAATACCTTATAGAAAACCATCGCGCTAAGGCAGGAAGGTCCCTCCGATAGTAAGAGATTGCGATAATATAAACCTTTAGGTAAGACGGCCGAATAAGCCTTAATACCTAGATATACTAAGAGCTTAAAGACTCTTGTACACCTATGGTTACCGGCAACGCTAAGGAAAATATAAATACCCTCTATAACGGTTATAATACTGCTAGAAAGCAGCCGGAACCCCTCTAGCCCTATTTAGGCTAATTAGAAGATTAAGCGCTAGAGGTAAATCTAAGATCTTCCTCTAAATTAGAAATGCTAGAGGAATATACTAATACGCCTAACTAGGGACCTAACTGGAACCCTTCTAGAAGACTACCAGCCTATAATTAGCATAGTGGCGACGTATAAACTACTTATAAGCCAAGCGGGCTTACCCCTTTAGGTAATCCAACCTAACTACTAACTTAAGACTTAAGCCTTATAGGGAAACCTATATTAGCTACTAGTACTAATACTACCTCTATAGCCGGAGCTTCCCTAGGCCCAAGGTTAGAAAGTTAAGAGCCCTATACTAATTTTCTCTAAGGAAGATATTGGGAAGCTGCTATAAGGCTCTTAGAAGCCATATAGAAAGGAGCTACTAATAAATATATTAGAAACCTCTAGGGGCAGGTCTAGATCTAGCAGAGCTTAATCTAGACTAGATAAAATCTCTTACAACCTAGCTAAAGCTAAGGGCCTTCTAGGGGCTACCCAGTACCTATTTAAGGAGGTATGGAAGACTTAGAAAGGTATCTATATAGCAAATAGAAAAAGGATATAGACCGACTGGCTAAGGCCTCTAGTAGTTTAGAACTCCGCTATAGACCTAACGCCTAGTAGCTAGACGACTGGGTTTATAAAGTAGATAACTTCTTTAAGATGCTAATAATACAAGACAATACTAAAGAGTGTACTTAATAGATTATTAGCAAGATTAAAGACCAATCCCTAAATTAGATCGCACTTAATTAGCTTAATAAATAGTAAATTACTATATAGCCACAGCTGGAAACCTTCCTAAAGAAATAGACTTAAGATCCGCATATTATATAATATAATAATGCAGAACTATTCTGGAATAGGATATAGCTTAACCGCTATAATTTCCGCTAGTTTATAAACTTTATGGAAACTTATACTTAATTAATAGATCTAGAGCCCTTTAAAAATAAGGACAGTAGTATCTATAAGAAGGAGAAGATTGGATTTATCTAGGCTAGAATTAAGCTAGTAATTTATAATAAAATAAAGCGCGTGGGAGCCCTATTACGGATTACTATATATATAGATTTCGAACGAGCGGTTCTAAACGCTAAGGATATAGTAAGGAACTAGACCTCTTCTAGTAAGAAGCTAGGGGGTAACTAAAAGCGCGGGCACTCTAGTAGTAATATAGGGTAGACCTAAGCTTTAAAGAAGCCGTTCTTAAAGAGAAATCTAGAATAGTTAAAGTTAGGAACCTGAAGTAATGGGAAAGACTCCTAGGGCCAACCTAACACCCGTCCGGTATCCTTATGGGAATACTCTAAAAAGTTAAGAGAAAACTTCTCTGGAGGAAAACCTAATTAGAAAAATAAGCAGGGTAATAACTATACTAATAATCTAAAAAAAGAAAAGCCTTAGTTATAGACCTCTCCTAGCTATAATTAGGGTAAGATATAGAAGGAGAGACTCTCCGTATTGCTATTAAGCTGGAAATAGTACTCCCTATAGGCGAGGTACGTTAGTTCTAAGTACTATATAATAGTGGCGCCGAAATTAATCTTATATAATATAATTTAGTAAAAGAGCATAAACTTATCCTGTTATTAAGGTGGCAGAAACCTATTACAGGGTTCCTAAATAAGCATTAGATTAAACTATATAGTGCCTATAAGCTTATGGTGTTAGTGGCCAATATATATAACTATACTAAGGTGGTTGGCCCGCAACCCTTCTAGGTAGCTAACTTTATAGGCTATAACCTTATTCTTAGATATCCTTAGCTTGCAGAAGTAGATCCTAAGATACGCTTTAAGATAGGAGCCTTTAAATAGTGGAACAATAAAGAATTGGAAGGGCGTATTTTACTAATAAGCTTAAAAAATATCCTAGAAGATGTAGCTCTAGGAGAAATAGTATACACTCTATACCTAAAGGAATATTAGATCTAACCCCTATTCTATAGCAAGATGGGTATAGAGCCTAGTATAGGCAATAACCCTTCTGTAATAGATACCCTATAGGGAACTGCCAGATAGGTTACAGAGATACTGTAGGGAGGTGGTAATCTTAAAGATCTTATAAGATACTTCTACCGCTATAGGTTACTCTAGCTTAAGCTATATACAGAGAGTATGCTATAACACCTTAAACGCTATGTTAAAGAGTTCCCTACCCTCTACTAGCTACCGCATAAAACTATTTAACGTATAGTGGCAACTATATATAAACAGCCACTATAGCGCGCAACGCTGCCCGTGAGCGATAAACGCGACCCTAATTTATTAAATATCCTAGTAGGCCTAAGGGACTTACTAAGGGTATTTTTGGGCAGATAAGCAAAAGTACTTTAGTGGAACTTAGAATATAATTATATAATTAATCTAGAAGAAGGTAAATAACTACTAAACCTTTTTATCTATAACCTCTTTTACAAAGAGCTTAAGATTCTATAGGAGTACTTTAACGGCTTACTAGAAAAGGGATAAATACAGCCTAGTAAGTTGCCAGTAGGCGCGCTAATCCTTTTTATCCCAAAACTAGATAAAACCACAAGGCTATGCGTAGACTACTATAGTCTTTATAAGATTATAATTAAGAACTGTTACCCACTACTACTAATTAATAAAATGCTGAATTAACTATTTAGGGCAAAGATCTTTACGAAGCTAGATCTATAAGACGCCTATTATAGGCTCTATATTAAAGAAGGCGATAAGTAGAAGACCGCTTTTAAAACTTAATATAGCCACTTTAAGTATCTAGTAATGCCCTTTAGGCTAGCTAATGCGCCTATAATATTCTAATTGTATATTTACAGAGCCTTAGGGGGACTAGTTAACCGCATATATATTATCTATTTAAATAATATTCTAATCTACTTAAAAGATAAGGATTAGTATAAGCAACATATCTATAAAGTGCTAGAATATTTAGATAATTGGGGCCTCTATACTAAGGCGTTAAAGTATATCTTTAACACTAAGCAGGTTAAGTTCTTAGGGTATATTATAACGCCTATAGGTGTAGTTATGGACCTAGTACAGGTGTAGATAATCTAAGAGTAGCTAGAGCTAGAGAGCTACTGGAATATTTAAGTGTTCCTAGGCTTTGCCAATTTCTATAGATGCTTTATTTATAACTACTTAGACATTACCTAATACCTATTTAACTATATTACTAAAGCTTTTTAAAACCTAGCCTAAGGAGCAAAAAGCTTAAAGGTGGGAAAGAAGAAAACTAAGAAGGGACCAACTAAATAGTATAAACTATAGTTATGGCCTAGAAAGGTATAGGAAGCCTTTTAGAAATTACGCGCAAAGTTTATAAAAGCTCCACTATTACGGTATTTTAACCCAGATTAGCCACTAATAATGGTTACTAATATATCAAATTTTGCCTTTATTGGTATCCTACTACAACCTAATAGGCATCCAGACGCTACCCAGCTCTACCAGAGACTGGTAGTATTTTATAGCAGAAAATTCCAGGGACCTAAAGTTAGGTATTATACTTATAATAAGGAACTGCTGGCTATAGTTAACTGCTTTAAACAGTGGCGGCACTACCTTAAATACGCGAGCTATACCACTCATGTACTCTTAAATTATTATAATTTACGCTACTTTATAACTATAAAGGAGCTTATACCTTAATAAGCCAAATAGGTAAAGGAGCTTACACAATTTAACTTTAAGATTGAATACAAGCTAGGGGAAAATAACCCTACTAACAGACTATTATAACGGCTAGACTATGCCAAAGGCTTTAAAACGGGAGAAGGAAAATAGATAATAGATATCTTACTCTCTATATTGCAGAATAAGCTCTAGGTGTGAGATGCTTAAGCACCTATAGCTCTAAGCACTAAGTTTTAGGTGGTGTAAACCCTACTAGCTTCTACTAATATTCTAGCTGGTACCTGGTCTATAGCTAATAAGGGTCCAAAGATACCTAGACAGGACATCCCTAATATAAGTACGGAACCTAGTAATATACTACCCTTAATTGCTAAGCTATCCCCTTAAACCAAAAGCGAAGTTATAAAGCAATTAGAACTTAGAGCCCTATAAAAACTAAAGAACTTTAACCTTATAGCGGCCTTCCTAACGCACGCGCACTAAGAAGTTATAAAATCTATAATACTATCTAGTCTTATACTTAGAGCAGTATAAGGCAAAACAGCTTTTACCTAGGAACTATCTAAAAGGTTAACGGATCTTATCTATAAGGTGCAATAAAGGGACGCCTCCTATACCATCTTTAATGCGGAAGTAGACTGGAAATATAATGGAAAAAAAGCTATAAGGCGCTAAAATTGGGAACTGGACCTAATGGGCCTACTGCGTAGAACTGGCAAGGTTTGGGTGCTATAAGAAGTAAATCTATAATAGAAAATTCTTATAAAGAATTATAATAATCCTTTAGGCGGCCACTATGGTTAAGTTAAAATAGTGGAATTACTTTAACGTAAATACTATTGGCTAAAGCTTAAGTAAGAAGTAAAGGAGTATATTAGCTACTGTGAGAAGTGTTAAGTATATAAAATCTAAAGGCATAAGCCTTGGGATCTACTTAAATCGGTTCCTCCTACTAGCAAACTATAGTAATATTACGCTATAGATTTTATTACGGATCTTCCGCTATTAAAGGATAAGTAAGGATAAATATATAATTCAGTCCTAGTACTTATTAATAGGTTTTTAAAGTATGTCTAATACCTTTCTATTAACAAGATAATTAATATATAAGCGCTTGCTAGCCTAATTAAGGAGAAATGCTTTCTTAAAGTAGATTAGCCGCACTTTATTATTACTAATAGAGGCAGCGTCTTTATAAGCCAGTACTAGTTAGATCTATGCTTTTATTTAAAGATAGACTACTACTATAGTATAGCTTTCTATCTGTAGATAGATAGGTAAATAGAACACTAGAACTAAGAACTGGAGTCTTATCTATAAATGTATTTAAACTACCAGTAAGATAATTAGTATAAGCTACTTCTATACACGGAGTACGCTTATAACTTAAAGTAATATTTATTGTATTAGTTTATACCAATCTAGATTGCCTATAGTGTTTAACTATTAGAATTTAATAGTATACCTAATAATTACTGGCTAAGGCCGTATAATTAATTATAGGATTCTACTAGGAAGTCTAAGGACATCTACTAGAGAGTATAAGGGTACCTTAAGGAATAGGAGGAGTAATAGAAGTATGTAAAGTAGAGCCTATAAGATGCGTAAGAGCAGTAGAGACTTTAGTACAACCATAAATACTAAAATAAGTATTTTAGCGTAGGCGATAAGGTTCTATTATATTTAACTAATATTAAGACCCGTTAACTATTAAAGAAGCTTAATATAAGATACCTAGGTCCCTTCTAAATTAAGGAATAAATTGGTAAGCTAGCCTACTATCTCTAGCTACCCCTATCTATGGCCCGCGTGCATTTAGTATTTTATATAAATCTACTAAAGCTATGGTATAGACTACTATTAGAAAAGAACTTCCATCTAGGCCTAATTAAACACCCTAAAGTGGTGGGCGAGCGGTATGAGGTTAAAGCTATACTATACTATAAGTCTATTAAGAACAAGCTTTAATATAAAGTTAAATGGCTAGGCTGGCCTACTAAGGACTCTATATAGGAACCAGAGGATTACCTTAATTATTATAAAGATATTTTAAAAGAATATTAGGACCAAGGTCCGTAATCTATAAATTGTAGAAAGCGCTCTAATGCTATAGTGTTATCACAACCTATAAAGAAAGCTTATGGTAGGCTAAGAGAGGCCCTAAAGAGTAAATAGGTTAAATTAGATATGGAACGGACAAGCTCTAAAAACTATAAGGATTAATTAGGGCTACGGCCTAAGGTAGGATGGGTCCTTAGCCTTTTTATATATATAGCATAGAATTAATAGGGTATTTTGCTAGAATTGTATTTCCATTTATTAGTCTATATTAGGAATAGTGTTCCTATACCTTTCTAAATACCTTATAAGGCCTTCCTGATTGCTACTATATATAAGAATTAATTCTAAATGCCTAAATTAAAAGTTACTATACCTTATCCCTAGGTATAGGATTAGTATCTATTGGCCTACTAAGTAATGGCTAATGGGAATAAGATCTAGATCTAGATCCCTTAGTAGGAGTATAGGTAGATATAAAAATAGGGGTAGGCCAATAAGGTGTAAATGGAGCAGAGATCCTTAAACGCTTAATATTAATATTAGGCCTAAACCAGTACTAATAAAGTTCTTAAGGCGTAAGCTTATAGTTAATAAAGATATACTTAAGCCTAGAATAAATAGAGATATTAGCTGGCTAGTAGAGACCAGAACCACCTAGACCTTGCTATAGTAATTATTAGTTACCTATTTGCTAGGTACCTAAAGGGTAACCTACCTAATATTATATTATATTGTGCTCTTTTAAAATTTAACGCGTATACACAAACTCCTTTTTATAGTAGATAACAACCTTCTTCTTATTACCCCCATTCTTTACCCTATCCTTAGTATACCAACCTTGCTCCCTTATTAGGCGTTGCTGGCTAGCTTACTGGGAATTATAGGTGGTATAGATGGCTATGGTATAGTCTTGAATTTAACCTAGATATTTAGTATTAGTGCTAGAATAAGAGAGAGCCTGGGCGATATAGTAGTTAAGGATATTAAAGGATTGTTACCACTCAGGCCCAGGCTATATTGAAGTTTAAAGTCAGCAATAGAAACCTATTAAGGATAGAAAAGCTTACCTTAACGCAACTGCTACTTTTAGTACGTATGCATTAATTATAAGGACTAAAGGTGTTAGACCTTACGTAGTAGGTCTTATTATAAGCATCTAGAATCTTCTTATTAGACTTCTGGTCTTTTAAGGACGTGCATACAAAGTTATTTAGGTAGGACTAGCACTAGTTGTGGGTTAGTGGAGGTTGGGGTTCTATATATAGCGGCAGGGCCAGAATACGCTATAGAATTGGATTAGAAGAGCAGTTAGCAGGAGAATAAAGAGGTATATTAAATTAATAAAAAAAAAGAAAATCTTAATAATATATTAAAGATACGTCTAAATTTGGATGAAGGTTAATAATAGGAAGTAAGGTGTTAAGGAAAAGGAGCAGCTTAGTAAGCAAGGTGTCTCTATACTTTACCTTCTAATACCCTTCTGGTAAATAGCTGCAACCTTGCCGATATAACTCTGTTATAATAGCATAATTTAGAAGGAAGGAAACACGCGTATATACTATTTAGCCATTACTTTCTTATAAAAACTGATTACGCGGCCGGAGAAGGCAATTGAGACGTTAATTATAGACGTATATAGGTTAAATTACACCTAAACGATACTATGGTATTAAAGAATAACATTATAAACGTTTTTGACAATTGTATAATAGCTAGAGGCGCTATTGCGAAGTGTCCCTTCTGTTTGCTAGGCAGTAAAGCTATGCCAAATATATAGCATAGAACCAACGAGAAAGGATTATAGATTAATATCTTAAAAGTTAAAAACAACGGTAAGCCAAGGCTCTGTATGTTAAATTCTATACTAAAAGGTTCTATGGAACCATATTAGGAACACTAAATTGCCTATAATACTTGCGATTAATTACAGACTGGCATAAAGGCTTAGAAGTAGAGTTGTATAAAAATTCTTAGGTTAGCCTAGGTAGTTACTAGCACGTTTCTGGTAGGCTTTTAAGGGGTCTCCTAGCAATCCTCATGTCTTTTCTCTAGTTATATTTTTTTCTTATTAAGGTTTTTAGGAGTTTAAAGTAGGGGTTAGATAGATAGATAATATATAGCGGCATACCAATATCTCCCTAATATCTCTCTAAACCCCTTTTGGGATAAGCCCTTATAATCTCCCTACTGCAAGGTAATAGCGATTAGGGGCCGACCGTAAGAAAGGGGGGAGCAATGTAAGGGATATTATTGCGGACACCTTAGGTTGCCCTTAGGACAACCTCCGGACGCCCCTTAGATAGTTGCCGGTTACGTACTAGAGGCACGTGCCCGTAGTATATAGTCTCTACAATCCCAGAGGCCTTACCTCCTTAAGGATTTGTCTCTCTTACTAATCTATCCTATTCTATAATTGTGTCCTTATAGTCCCCTGTCTATAAAGTCCCCTCACAGCCTCGATATATTGACGTTTATTAGCACTGGCTTAGACAGAAGGTCTAAGATAAAAAGATTAATATATAATAGATCCCTATAGACAAGATACCTACTAATGGCCTTACTAAGATCCTACTCCGTCAAAGGCACGAGGCATAAATAAAGTAATTAAATTTGGTGGATATTTGATATTAAATTACTACGTCCTTTAAAGACTTTTAAATATCACCCTATCTTTCTATCTTTATTTTATTTTCTATAGCTTTAACTATACCGTCAAATTTGGGGGGGTATGTAATAGTTTATTAGCACTACGCTAAGACCTAATATCGTCGCCTAAGAGGCTTTGAGACAGGATTAACCCTACCCTCATATATCTTGGATACGGTTAAATATTAAGTTATAGACTTTAGAGTTCCGGGTCTACTTTTATGTATTTAGTTCACTTGATTTCTATAGATTTAAAATTAAGTCGCTTACTTAATTCTCCTATACTATAAGCTTATAAAATTATCCTTTATATTAAGGAAGCGGAAGCTTAAGCGGGATAATATTACTAATTATAATTCTAATAACCCTATTAAAGAGAGTAGCGGGAGTGGTAAGGGTGGTAAAGGTAGTAATAGTCTATATCTCTAAAAGTAATAAAGGCCACCTACCTATTTTAAAGACTTATTTTTTAGCCCCCTTATCCCTCCTATTCTTAACCTTAACTCTTAATACCTATAAGTTAACTAGTAAGTAGTATCTACTTTACGGCCTACTAGCCCTTTACTTTAGAAGCCTACTCTTTTCTATAGTATTAAACCACTATATAATAAGGCTAGCAGTTATATTTATAATAAGGAGGATAGTAATAGTGATAGCGTCGCTAATAACTAGAGTAATGTTTTAACCCCAAAGCCTACTATAAAGCGCTATACCTAAACTAAAGAAGATAAAATTAATAAAATAAGCTTAGATAATAAATAGGAGATTGATAATATTCTAGGGGAAAGAATAACTATAAGGGATCTTTTAGCGACTGCTAAGGCTAGCCTTCGGCTAGCCCTTAGCACCTCCTTATAAGCTCCCTTAGGCTTATAGCCCTTCTCTCCTTATTGGTTTGTCTTTGTATAAAGTATTGCTATACCTACTCTTTACTATATTGTCCTCTTCTATTGACTCTTTTTATAACTTATGCTCGGCTTCCCGACTTCCTACTATATACTTAGGCAATAGTCTTATAATAACTAAGTTAGGGCGTAAATATAAGGTGGCTTAGAGGCCTACCTAGGTTTATAAAAGCGGGCTTTTAAATTTTAAAGATACCCTTAAATCTTACTAAAGACGCGTTTAATAAGCCAAAGCTAGATTATTATAGGTATATATTTTTTTTCTAAAGTTGTAGGGATAAAGGGTAGGGTTACTATATAGAAGAGATAGATCTAGTAGGTTTAGTTAATCTTGCAAAAATAGAAAGACGGGGTTTATATTTAGTGGTTTAATTATTTAAATATATTTTCTTGAGGCGGTGTTGCTATATGCAGCCGTTTTTATCCAAATTTTACTGCTAACTTATTTATATTATATATATCTAATCAAAACGGAGCCTTATAAGTTGTAAGACATATTATATTAATAATAATAATTTATTACTTAACGTCTGATACGGATCCTATCTTACAGCCTATATAGACTACTCTATTATAGGGGGAAAACTTATAATTTATAGAAAGAAACCCCTATAAGCCACCTTAGTAGGATAAAAAACCCCAATTTGCTATATCCGTCCGTAGTAGTGGCTCTATAGGCCTACGGCTATGTCCTGCTTAGATGTTTAAACTTTTTAGGAACTACTACTTCCTTCCTTAGCTTATCCCAGTAGGCCTTGCCAATTAATTGCTATACGATTTGTATTCCATATCTTAACTATCCCCTATATGCTATCTCTTATAGACTATTGCCATATACGCCTTGCCTCCCCCCCCCCCTCTAGAGCCATTAAAGGCATAAGGGGGATTTATCCATTCTAGCTACCGTAATACTAAGCAGCGGGATATATTATATTGGGTATTATTATTATTTATTGCTTAACGTCCGATTCGGATCCCTGTTAGGCCCACGCGGACTACTCCTTATATACATATAGGGAGAAAACTCTATTTAAGAAAACCCCGTAATCCGTCTCCCCGCCTTTTAGGGCTTGTTTATAAGTCGCCTACAAGTTACTAATAGTGCTCTACTACCTTACTTTTTAACCTCCTTGGGAACTACTGCTGCCGTAATAAACCTACGGATGCGCTAGTATTACACACTATACTCTACTTCTATAGAGTTATTAGGGGGCGCCTATTACTCGCCCCTTTACCTTCTATTGCTATTTTCTTTACAACCCGGAACTGGTCTAGCACATTTTAGCTAATAAGCTACTGGGTAGCCGCCTTAAGGCCTTTCTATATTAAGAGCAGTATATTATAGTTTTCTATGCCAGCTACTAAGAGCATTACTTCTTGGCTGGTGTGTAAGGGGCATAATAGTATTACGTGTTTTGGTGTCTGTCTTAGCTAGCTATATTTGCACCTTAGGCTATTTACTAGAACACCTACCTAGTAAAGCCAATCTTTTAGTCCTATTATTCCTGTTCTTAAGAGTGTTGCTATTATATTTTCTGCCTTTGTTAGGCCCTCTTGGAGCCCTTAGGTATTTACCTCCTATAGTATTACCTATACTATAGCTTGGGTTCCCCTTGCCTAAGTCTACCTCTATACCTTTAACTCCTATTTGTCTCTCCAGCGTCGGTCCAACTAGTATTATATTACGGTAGATAGTTTTTTAGTACTCTTTTATGCTCTACTTTAGCTCCTTTCTCTCCCTTACTGTTGTTTTTGCTGGCCTCTTATACATCTCTTTTCTTTCTCTATATAGGCCTGGGCCCTAGCGCTGTACTATTCTTCTTCTGCTTTCTCTACCTGTTTTCCTAATATATCTTCTCTACTTTAGGGTTGTTGGTTCTTTCTCCTATAGGGCACTCTAGGGTCCCTCTATAGTTTGTTTAGGCGTGTCTTAATATACTTTATAACATTAGAGTTACATTTCTTTTATACCCTTTGCATTGCATTGGCTTCAATATATAGTTATAGGGGGGAAATATTGGCTTCCTTCTTAAGCAGTACTATAGCCGTTCGCTTATACCCACCTATTATACTCCTAAGGCAGGCTATTTAGACCTTTTAAAGTAGTTTAAGGAGTAATTTAGGGGGGCCTTTCTTAATTTCTCTAGTGGCCTAAATGCTAGATCTATACGTTATGGTTAGCCGGACAACTGCTGTATATAGTAGGCGTGACCTCTGGAAGTATAGACCCCATATAGAATTAACGATCCTGGACATGGCGATATACTATACTTAGCCCTTATAGGCCGCTTACGCTGCATATACGCTCCACTAGAGCTTACTGTCTACCCACACTCCTAATACCCTTAGGCCTTAAACCGGTTAACCCCCAAAGCCTTAGATATAGATTATATGCTAAAGATCTATAGATTGGTTACGTTTTCTTATAAAATAGATTAGCTGGTATTTCTTTGGTAAGAATTAGACTCTATATCATCTTGCCTATTCTATATAGGTGTTATAGGCTTTTTCTAGTGTCCTACAGTTCTCTGCGGCTGTTGGCCTATATATAATTAGGTTTATATTATTAATAAAGCCTATCCCCTAGGTCGCCCCTTCCTTAAAGGTGTTAAGCAGGTTGCTTATAAAGAAGAGAAAGAGTATAGGCAATAGAGGTAATCCTTATGGTATTCCTATTATAACTGTAATAGAGGGGCTCTAATATCTGCTAAAGATCAGTAATATTTCTTTCTGGCCTATAAATCCTTAAATAAATTAAATGATCTATTCTGGGAAGCCCTTTGCCCTAAGGATATATAGGAGACGCTTATAGGGTATATTATTATAGGCGCCGCTAATATCTAGGCTAAGTATTAATACTATAAAGTCCTTTTATATAGCCCATGCAGTTTTAATAGTAGTAGCGAGTAGTATAAGTGCTAATAGCGTTAAGTGATTCTTTCTTGCCCCCATTTAGCTTTATAGTAGTAGGGCGTGTTCCTCTACCGTGTCTGCTATATAGTCCGCTATAACCTTTTCTAAGATCTTGCTTAGGGTGTTTTCTAAGGCAATAGGGCGGTAGCTTTCTGGGATTAAGTAGTCTACTTTACCTTCTTTTTATAAGACGACCGTTGTTATAAATCTTCCAAGTTGCGGGTAATAGCCTATTATAAAGTATACTCTGGCTACATCTGCAAGCTAAGGTGCTATAAGTAGTTTATAGGTCTTTAGGGCTTTGTTTAGGATCCTATCTAGTCCTAATACTATGTTATTTAAGAGGCGGCTAATAGTTCTAGCCATTTCTTTAGTTGTTATATCGCTATTAACCCTTAGGCAAGTCACCGGTGTTTTACTAGTAATATTACTAAGGTCTACTAGAGCTGGTTAAGGGAAAAATCTTTCTATAAGGATCTTTGCCTTTTTATTATTGTTACTTATAGCCTATAGTTCGCCTACTCTTTATAGGGGTAGTAGGTATAGATCTTCTACTAGGCGTCCCGCCTTTTTCTTTACCTATTTCGCTATAGTCCAAAGGCCCTTATTATAGGGGAGACTTAGGTTAGTAGTATATTTATTTATAAACTATCTCTAGTTATTCCTTGCTTCTTTTCTTAGGGTATTCTTTAGCTGGTTTCTTATGTCTTTATATTGTCTCTTATCCTTAGAATTGTGGCTGCTTGTATATTTCCTCCTTGCTCGTCGTTGGCCGGCTATAAGGGCCGCGCACTATACGGACCATGCGTGTTACGCATAGGGGCCTAGTTTTAAAACTGGGCAGTGCTCTTTTAGCCCACTTTTAATTACTACCTGGATCCTTTCTAGTCTTTAATTAATTTCCTTGGGGGTAGCCAATAAGCCTCGCTTATTTAGTATTAGGTGGATTTCTTCTAGGTCTTAGAGTTATTATTTAATTATATTAAGAAAGCTATCTATATTAAGCTTCCTTATTACATATCTTTTGCTATTTAGTTACGCCTTAATGTCCAGATCTAGTTGTATCTAGATAGGGATATGGTCTAAGGTAAGTACCCATTCTTCTTTAGGGGAGCACCTTTTAAGTCTCTAGTATAGGTTTTCGTCCATAATTATAAGGTTAATTGTACTTTTAGTAGTACCCTATTGCCATATAATTACACCTAGGGGGGTAGCTAGCTTAAGGCCCCCATTGTCTATAGCTCTTAGTAGGCACTCTACCTATTAATTAGCAGCAACATAGATGCCCCCCCACTATAGATAGTGGAGGTTTATATCTCCTAGTAGGATAGACTCCGCGTATTTAGTTTCTAGCAAGCTTATTATAGATATAATATTCTCTATCTATACTACCCCTTTAACCCTAGGGTTATAGACATTAATAATTTGTACTAGTCCCCTATATATCTAGATAGTTATAACTGTAATATCTAGGTTAACTGCCTGCTATAACTATAAGGTAAGGCTAATATTTTTGCTAATTATAAAGCATACGCGTGTAGCTGCTTTTGGTTTATACAGGAGCTGGAATCCTTAGGGGCAGTATATTAATTATATATAGGTATTATAATACGGCTCTTATATAGCAAGAATATAGTATTTCTCTAGGTCTAGACTGTCTAGTAGGGGCCTTACTAGATAGTGGTTTGTATTGCTACAGTTGTACTATATAATAGTTAAATAGCGGACCCCTAGTAGGGGTCCTTTACCTCTCCTTTACTCCTCACTTCTTCCATTTCTACTTTCTCTAAAATATTTAGAACTTCTATTTCCTGTATTTACTCCCTAGCCACTACTTATTTTATGTAGAGCTTTCTATTTCTATATCTTATGTTCCTACTAGCCTTTTTAAATCTAAGTTTGTTATTGCCTCTAGTTCTTCCCCTATTTTTACCAGTTAGCTATATGCCCCTTATAAGCTAGCTATATATGTTATGTTTACCGCGTTAAATCTAATTCTTAATTATCCTGGCCTTAAACTTGCTATAGCCGTCCATAGGGGTCTTCCTACTAGGCGTTCTCTCCCTTGTGTCCTATATATCCCTTATGTCCCTATTCGGTTTGGTAATATCACACAGTATTACTTTTAGCCCGTTAAGGCTTAGGATAGCTAGCTTAGCCCCCTAGTATTAAAGGTAGGAAACATTAGGAAGACACCTGCGTCCCCCTAGCTTATCGCCTATTGTTTCTATTTATATAATTTGGCGTGCAGTTGTTCCCATAGCTATTAAGCCCTTTCCTTCTGTTTCCTATATTTAATGCAGTCTTCTCTCTCCTACGCCTTATATGTGCTTTAGTGACAGTTCGCGCATTTTATTTAGTCTTAATTTATACATTGTCTTATATTATAGGGGCCTATACAGTAGCCGCAGCACACCTGTGCTGCGTATGTAGATTGGGTGTGTCCCTATTATACATAATAATAACATCGTTCTAGGCGTAGTCTGTGGTTGTAGAGCCTTGTATTGTATATAAGGCCATTTATAATTATTCCTTTTTGGATAAAGAGTTTTTGCATTCCTAGTATATATATACTAATAATAAGGGAGCTATACGTTTATCTATTGTCTCCCTAGCAAGTCTCTGGCGCCCCTTATATCCTCTTATTGTTCTCATTATATGCTTAGTTTGTATTTTCCTATTAAAGCTATTAGATTTAGGTAATTATAAATCCTAATATAAGGCGTTCTGTTTATTTTACTATCTCCTATATAGTTACTATATTGTCCGCCTAGCGTCCCCTTTCTACCCTAAGGCTTATAGGAACTGACAGGACTTCAACTAGGTGATCTTTATAAAGCACTTTTATGCTAATACGCTCTCCTAGCCTGTCCCCTACCTTTACGGCCCGTTCCTTTGCCTATTGGTCCTTTAGGGTGACTCTAATATCTCCACTCCTAAGGTATTAGACTGTAACGGCGTTGTGGACCTCCTTATAAATCTTTATAAGAACTTCTGTTTCTAATTATCTCCTAAGTTCCTCTGCCTTTTCTATATTTGGTTGTATTATAATTGTATACCTAGTTATTGTTTTTAGGGGGGTAGGTTCCCTATACTATAGAAGCGCAGCTACGGCGGCCTAGGTACGGTTCGCCTATAGAGGGGGGTTTTATTTATCTTTAATTTTATTTAGCCGTTGGAGAATTTAATTAAGGGTTTGCTAGAGGGGCGCCTAAGGTTCGCTAGACTGGAGCCATTCTGCTAGCTATATTAGTTTATAATAGCTAATAGATACTCCCCTATAGTTCTAGATACTAGACGCGTCCAATAGGCTTTATATTTTATTAGATGCCTTCTTAATTAGGGTATTTCCGCTTTCTGGTGTAGTATTCGCCCGTCCTTGTTGTTGTTGTGGGGGGCTATTATTAGGTATAGGTCTAGCGGTCGCGTGCAACTGCGTACCACCGTTGTTCCACCTGTGCCTTCCCTATAATGCATGCATCTCAGGGGATTATTAGGGTGTTTTTTAGGGTTCTTTTAGTTAGTTTGGTCTTTTTAGGCTGGGTGCAGTAAGAGCTCTAAAAGTCGTTTAGGGCTATATTATATTGGGTATCTTTTATGCCTAGGCCCTAGCTAGGCCCTTTTAAAGGGTTACTGCTCCGTTAAAAGGAGATAAGAAAAACCATAGGTTGCAATCTAGGCTACTAGGCAGTATTATAGTAGTAAAACAGCGAGTAACTGTATACTCCGCGGGCAATCGCCCTAGGGGTTAAGAGGGGCCGTATATTTACTTATTTGTTCGTTTACGCATTTATTTATTCATCAATATAAGGTTATTAATACTTTTAATTAGGGGTTAGGGGATGTTATTAAATACCACTTATCTATGTTGGATCGTATAGGTGCCTTAGATAGGAGAATAGCGTAGTAGCCATATTAGAAAGGGCTAATAGTAGTGGTTTTTAAGATCTTACAATCCGAAAACTTTTCACTACCGCCCCTAACGTATAACCACCACTAGGTCCTATCCGCACGCTATATAATATCTCTGCGTTGGCTCTAAGTCTAAACTTTAAAGACTTAGGTTTGTAGCTATTACCATATATAGGTACAGAGTCCGTTTTCGACGGCTAGACTTATTATATTACTAGGCATTATAGTATCTATTTGTTTATATTACAAATCCTCTCTTTTACTATCAATATACTTAAAAGAAATTGTTAAATTATAAATTTCTCTATACTTAAGATGTGCCAATTTACTAAAATTACTGTTAAATATAAAAAGTGCTAGAAGAGACCAAGATATTCTTTAAAGATAAATTATATTGTCCCCTACCCTAGCGCTATTATATAAGATAGGTAAATACATTCTAATCTAATACCTATAATATAAAGTATGGCGCAGTTTAGGAGCTTGCTAGCAACTAAAAATTATCTAGTATATCCTAAATAAAGAATGGTTAGTATATTATACTTTATTAAAAAAGAAAATGGAGATCTAACTGCCGGTTTGGGAGGGTTCTGTCGCTGTTTTTAGAGGTTATGTTATTAAAATTCCCCGCCGCCCTAAGCCTCTTACTTGCTGGTCTAACGTTAAGCCTCTTGCTTACCGCTTTATGCCCCTTACTTTTTAATGGGCATACCAATTTATCCTAAAAATACGACCCTTCTACGCGCCTGGCGCTAAAGCTATATATACTCTATAGCTCCTACCTCTAATCTATTTAATCTAGGCCTTGTTTCTCTTATTATTTACCCTCCTATCTCCTTAACCCTATATTCCCGCTATTATTGCCTTAAGTTCTCTTCTAGCTCCCTAGAATGCGGCGCGCTTAATTATTAAATTGTAGCTTATTATCTAGCGTTACTAATAATAAGTATATAGATATGGATAGTAACGGTAATAGCTATAGGATAGAACTAACCGTCTTTAACAGTAATGCTGACAGTAATGCCGATAGTGATGCCGATAGTGATGCCGATAGTAACGCCAACTGTAACGCCGATAGTAGTATTAACTATAACGCTAATAGCATCGCTAGATCTGATAATGCTTATAAAGCGCCCACTTAATTATAGCTTTATAAGGATCAAGACTATCCACTAAAGTACTACCTTAAATAGTTAAAAAAGTTTAAGGAATCCGATTTTATAATATAAGACTACGCTAATAGCAGTATAAATCTCCTTAACAGTATTAAGGATTACTAGTATTAGTAAGTAAAAACCTATTTAGCGGCTTTTTTTTAGGCCTAACCTTAAGCTAACGATTTTTAGATACTGAACCTATATAAGGAAAGACCCTAAGAAAACGTACCAACTCCTCTTACTTTGGCTACTTTATAGCCTTTTTAACTAGATCCTAAATTAGAAATAAAGGAAGGGGGGTAGGAAATAGCATGGGATAAAGCTTTCTAGCTCGCTTAGCGTATACTAGAAGTACTATCGCTGTCACAGAGTGAGTATAAGTGGTAATAATATATAGCGAAGTATATATTATTAAGCTATGTATATAAACTGTGTAATAAGGTCAAGACGTTGCGTAAGGAAAGAAGGTAAGGAAACGGGAAGAAAGGGTATATATCGTTAGTTTGGTTACTTGGTTAATATATATACGGAGCAGAATAGGATTTAAGTAGCGGTCCTGGCAGGATTTAGTGGACTTAGCAAAATATAGCAGAATGCGGCAAATTGCCATAGATTGCTAGCAGAATGCTATTAGATTGTCGTCTTACGGTTGGTCTCTTCTTGCTATATTAGTGGAAATAGGTAAACATAGGTGGACGTATATAAGGTATTACGGAGGTGGCCTATAACAGTACCCCCCCCTTTAAACTCGAGCTTCTGCGAAATAGGGCTGTGGTAGCTCTAGGTAGAGTTTATAAAAGTCTTCTGCAGCTTATATAAGTCTTATAGAGTTAACGGGTTCCCATATAGGCTTAATAAAGCCTCTCCAGTTTATAAGGTATATATATTTGCGTTTCCGTTTATTATACTTAATGTTATCAACTCTTTTAATAAAGTATTTATCCTTACTATCTACTTTAACTAGTGGGGGAGGGTCCTAGATCTATTTAGGTAGGGCATCTAATATAGGGGCGGTAAGGTAAAGGACTAACATATAGAACATGGGGTGGATTTTAACCATATTAGAGAGCTTTAGTTAGTAGGTATAGGGAGAGATAACCTTTTAGACTTTATAAGGGCCAGCGTTCTTTTAATCAAATTTCTTAGTAGGCTGTTTTATATTTAGGTTTCTTATATCTAGCCAGACAAAGTCACTAATTTAGTAGGCTAGTACTAGGGTTTGATTCTTATTTGCTATGGCTTTATAGATAGATTAGGCCTATATTATTTTATTAATAAGAAACTCTTATAGTTCTTCCATCTTCTTTATAAATTTATTTGCCTTTATAACTTATAAGGCGTAATAAGCTAGGCAAGGAATATTACTAAAGGGTTTAAAACCCATTCGCGGGTACTAGCCGTAGTTAGCTAGAAATAGGGAGACCTTTATGGTTTCTAAGATGGGGTTATTTATAGTAAACTTAGTAAATGCAAGCCAGTCTATTTAGTCGTCCTATAAATATAAAGTGTATATTTAAATATACTGTTCCATTATAGCATTTATACATTCTATTTAACCGTCCATTTCTGGGTGGTATGCTATAGATAATAGTGCTTTGATGTGGAGTTAAGTAGTTAGTTCTTTCCAAAATATAGAGATAAACTAGCTACCTCTATTGGAGATAATCGTTTTAGGAAGTCTATGGAGTTTCTATATATAGTCTAGAAATAGTTAGGCAATAGCAGACGCTAATATATTAGGGCAGGCAATTAAGTGTTTTATCTTAGATAGTTAGTTTATAACTACCATAATATTTATACAGCCTTTACTTATAGGGAGCTCAACAACAAAGTTAATTAAGATATCCTTCCATCTTTAGTCTGGAACAGGCAGTGGCTTTAGAAAGCCATTATATATCTTGTATAAAGCTTTAGCTCATTAGCAGATATAGCAGCTAAAGACATACCTTTATATTATATTATGCATATTTAGCCAGTAGTACTCCTGTTGGAGTAGTTCTAGGGCTTTTCTACGGCCTAGGTAGCCGGCTACTAATAGGTTATATACATGTTTAAGAAGCTTAAGCTTAAGTTTGTTGTGGTTAAGTATAACTAGGCGGTTTTAGTAGTATAAGCGGTCTCTATAAGCTTTATATTTACTTAAAGAGATCTTTTTAAAGCGTCTAACGCCATCTTAAATTAGCTTAAGTGTCTTTTAGATGAACTCGTTATTTAGGTATTTATTAACTATTATCTATTTAATTAATTACTTGGTTATTTTAAGGATATATATTATAACGTCTTTAATAGGAGGGTTAAATAGCTTAGGGCGAAGGAGGGTTTAATTACGGTAGGTATACGCTTCTTTTTATACTAGTATATCTTATAAACGTTAGGTTAGGGTATTAGGTTTCTAACCTTAAACGCCTAAGCAGTATATAATTAAGAATTGAAAATAAGATAGATATTCTAACTAGTGGGCCTAGTAACGACTTAGCTGTTTTATAGTTATAAAGTACTATAGATTCTTATAGTCGCTAAGGACCTTAATTGGAAATCCGGCGCCTTCTAGTTTAGGTCGCTATTGTTTAAAATATCTAATAATGGCTAACAATTCCTTATCGTAGATCTTATAGTTATATTTAGCTAGACTTAGTTGTTTTAAAAAGTATACTATAGGGTACAGTACTCCTTTCTTATTATACTGGGATAGAATGCCTCTAGTAATATAGCTAAATAAGTTGGCTTCTATAGCACTTTTTTGGTTTAGGTTAAAGTATTAAAGTATAGGTGCGGTAGTAAATATAACTTTTAGGTAGGCAAAGGCCTTCTTATATTCCTTATTAAAGATAAAGGCTTTATCCTTTTAGGTTAAAGCTATAAGGGGTAAAACTAGGGCGGAGAAGTTGCTAATAAACTATTAGTAGAAGTTAGCAAATCCTATAAAGGCTCTTACGTCTTTAACATTCTTAGGTTCTTACTAGTTTATAATTACTTTAATCTTCTTTAGATCTATTTATATACTATTTATAAAAATAGTAAGTCTAAGGTATAGGACTTCCATTTTATAAAATTTGTATTTATCTATATCTAACTATAGGCCAGCTCTATACAGAGCTTTTAGAATAAGATTAATATGTTTCTTATATTTAGTTAGGTTATTACTATATACTAAGATATTGTTAATATAAGTAGTACAGAAAACGTCCAGGTAGGGTTATAGGGTATTATTTATAAAGTGCTGAAATAAACTTAGGGCATTTGTAAGGCCAAACGGCATCACTAAGTATTTAAATAGTCTATACCTAGTGTGGAATGTGGTAAGCTATTTATCTCCTTTTATAATACGGAGGCGGTTAAATGCGTAGATAAGGTTAAGTTTTATATAGTAATAAGCTTTACTTAATTAGTTTAATGTTTCTTAAATTAACAGGAGCAGGTACTAATTCTTAATAGTAATAGCGTTAAGAGCTTGGTAGTCTATATAGAAGCGCAGACCGCTACTAGGTTTTTTAATAAAGATTATAGGTATAGCTATAGGTAAAGAGCTTACTCTAATAAATCCTTTACTTAGGTACTTATCTAAGTATTTTTACGGTACTTTAAGTTTATTCCAGGACGTTCCGTATAAGGGTCCAAATCTTAGCTATTTTCCTTCTTTAAGTACAATCTTGTAGTTATATGGTTGGTATTCTGCTAACTTATTAGCTTTCTTTTATAAGAATACCTCTAGGTGCTTATAGTGGCATACTGGTACTTTTATAGCAGGGTTAGTATACTTCTTTAGTGTTAGGGCCTTTTTAATATTAGCTATTATAACGGCGAAGATTATATATTTAGGTTTTTTGGCGAGTTATACTAACAGGGTAGCTCTAATTATATAGATATATACAGCCTGCCTTAGGAGTATAACAGGCGGGTATAAGCGAACGGCTATAGCACTGCTTAAGAAGGAAGCCAATATTCCCCCCCTATAACTATATATTGAAGCCGATGCAATGCAAAGGGTGCAAAAGGAACGCAACTCTAACGTCATAAAGTATATCAAGACACGCCTAAACAAACTATAGAGGGACCCTAGGGTGCCCTATAGGAGAAGGAACTAATAACCCCAAAGTAGGGAAGATATATTAGGAAAACAGGTAGAGAAAGCAGAAGAAAAATAGTGCGGCACTAGGGCCCAGGCCTATATAGAGGAGGAAGGGAGATGCGCAAGAGGCCAGTAAAGATAATAGTAAGGGAGAGAAAGGAGCTAAAGTAGAGCATAAAAGAGTACTGGAAAACCATCTACCGCAATATAATACTGGTTGGACCGACGCTAGAGAGATAAATGGGAGTTAAAGGTATAGAGGTAGACTTAGGCAAGGGGAACCTAAACTATAGCATAGGTAATACTATAGGGGGTAAATACCTAAGGGCTCTAAGAGGGCCTAATAAAGGCGGAAAATACAATGGCAACACTCTTAAGGATAGGAATAATAGGACTAAAAGATTGGCTTTACTGGGTAGGTGTCCTAGTAGGTAGCCTAAGGTGTAAATATGGCTGGCTAAGACAGACACCAAAATATATAATACTGTTATGCCCTTTATGCACCAGCCAAGAAGCAATGCTCTTAGCAGCTGGCATAGAAAACTATAATACACTACTCTTAACATAGAAAGGCCTTAAGGCGGCTACCTAGTGGCTTATTGGCTAAAATGTGCTAGACCAGTTCCGGGTTATAAAGGAAATAGCAATAAAAGGTAAAGGGGTAAGTAATAGGCGCCCCCTAATAACTCTATAGGAGTAGAGTATAGTATGTAATACTAGCGCGTCCATAGGTTTGTTACGGTAGTAGTAGTTCCCAAGGAGGTTAAAGAGTAAGGTAGTAGAGCACTACTGGTAACTTATAGGCGACTTATAAGCGAGCCCTAAAAGGCAGGGAGATGGATTATAGGGTTTTCTCAAATAGAGTTTTCTCCCTATATGTATATAAGGAGTAGTCCGCGTGGGCCCAATAGGGATCCGAATCGGACGTTAAGCAATAAATAATAATAATAATTATATAGATATCTAAGGTGTTAAGTGAGCTTAGATTGTCCTTAGTTTCTTATTTAGGTTTAGGTTTGGTATTAGGTATAGAGTTAGTATTAAATTTAGGTTTGGGTTCTTTAAGTATCCTTTTTATAGTAGAATACTAGTTCTTCTAGTACTTTTATATATTAAGCTTAAGCTTCTGCTTAGTTTGGGGTATAGCAGTTAGAGTTAGTTTATATGGTTATATATTATTTTTAGGTATAAGGGCGCGAAGAGGCTTCGGGGAAGATTTGAAGGAACAATATAAATTCTATCTAAATCTATGGGTATATAGCTCTTGCAGAGTACAAGACGTTGCGTAAAGAAGAGAAAGGAACATAGGAAACGTGTAACTAAATATTCGAGGGTCTTGGCAGCAGACGCGTAGGCATGAGCGCACGCGAGTTTCGACAGGGTTCGACCAAATTCCATCACGTCGGTGGAATTTGGTGGAAAACGGTGGATTACGGTGGACAATCGTGGACAGTTGCAGACAGTTGCAGACAGTTTCACAGTTATCTGTCGAGTGTTTCACCGAGACATTCCTGCTGTAACTGGGCTAGTCCCGTTACATTAGGTTCTTAGTGGACGTCAGTAGAAATCTTATATTAGTGGAATTTGGTAGAATTCTTAGGTTAGTAGAATTTAGTAGAATTTTTGGGTTAGTGGAATTAGGTGGACTTTTTAGGTATAGGGTAGATGTTAGTAGAAATTTTAAACTGATAGATCTTAATAGATTTTTCAGATTTTAGTTTAGGGTCTAAGTAGTAAGTTATAAGGCACTTCTGCTTATAATAGGAGGCGGTAAATAGAAGCTTAAGGTTGTCCTAATTAATAGTTACCTTATATAGCTTTATCTAGGGTTATCTAAGAATTACTAAGTAACCTAGGGTAGTTATAAAAAGCTTAATTAATTCTTTATGGTTTAGGTATTAGAGTCTTAGGGCCGCTATATAAGTAATACGGCCTAAGACAGTGCGTTTACCATTAAATCTAAATACATTAATATGCCGGTTAAAGGGTATTAGGGTAAACCTATTATCTTATATAAAGATCTTATAAATAAATCCTATGCCGCTAGCTCCTGTGTTAATTGGGACTTAAGTATTAGCCTATTAACCTTTTTGCCAAAAACAGTAGTTAATAGTTATACTATAATCCTAAGAGTTAGGTTTTATAATATCTAATATATTTAATAAGATCCTATAATATAGCTATCCTAAAGAGCGACTTAACTCCAAGATATACCTTTTTGTAAGGGCGCGAAGAGGCTTTAGGAAAGATTTAAAGGAATAATATAAATTCTATCTAAATCTAAGGGTATATAGCTCTTGCAAAGTACAAGACGTTGCGTAAAGAAGAGAAGGGAATAACGAGAGAATTATATAATTAAATATTCAGGGGCTTGGTGGTTAATGCGTGCGCATATACGCACGCGGTCTTTAATGGATTTTGGTAGAATTTGGTTAAAGCTTTAGAATTTATCTAGCAAGTATTTTACTAAGACATTCCTATTATAATTAGGCTAGTCCCATTATAGTACCCCCCCTTTTAGCCGAAGGTTTAAAATAATTCAACTTAGTTAAGAATTTATAATTTTATTACAGGTTATATTTTAGCGCTAGGTAGTAGTCTTAGCAAGGCAAATCTGACTAATTAGATAACTTTAACTGGCGGTTAAAGTTCCTTAATATCTTGCGTGTTACATAACTGTATTATAAACGTTATAATACTTTTTAAGTTCTTTTTAAATTTAAGTTTCCTACTATTATGTTTTATGTATTCGTGTTAGGTGGTAGTTATTTACCTTTATATTATATCCATCTAGCTAGAGCAGGCCGCAAAGGATAGTCTTTGTAGAATTCTTTTACTAGGGAAGGCGCGTTGGCCTTAATCTATTTATAGGTTTCCTAGGTTTATGTTTTATATCCTTTCTACTTAATAAGAAGTTTAAATCATTTAGATTATGTTTTCTATTGTATATTATTAATTAAGTTAATAAAGTAAGAACTATTACTGTTGTTAATAATTATAGAAGGTAATAGTGGCACTTTATAAGTTATAGAATTATCTTTTAAGGGTTATAGCAAGCTTATATAAAACATTAGGTATATTTTTATCTTAGTTGGCAGTTTAAGCTTATAGGCATATAGGCTTACTTTCTTCTTAATTTAGTACAGGCCTGCAAATTTCCAATTAAGTTTCTTTAAAGACTGTTAAGTCTTTAAGTTTCATATACTTAGGTAAGCTATATTACCTTCCTTAAAGTCCCATATGGGAGCTTATCCTTTATTTATATGCCATTCCTATAATATTTAAGTATATATTAATTTGCTTTGTAATAGTTCCTATTGGGAATAAGGCAAGCTGCTGTCACGCTAGGCATGTTGCCGTCACGTGCTGACGTGGCCCTAGCGTGGTAAGGAACCTTAAGTTCCTTACCCCTTTTCTTATTCCTATTAAGAAGAAGAATAACTATTATACTATCTATAAATCGTAGCTACGTGATATCCCCTTGTGTAACCAACACTAATTAGTAGTTAACTTCACTGTTATACTATAGAATAGCTAGGTATTACTAAGAAGAGATAAGCCACTATACCAGTGCTACTCGTGCTAGAGGAAGCTGTCTTTTAAGGTTAGAACTGGTCCTAAACCTTAAATAGAACTCTTCCACAAATCTAAGGATTTAAAAGGCTAGAACTGGTCCTAAGCCTTTTTGAGATTATGGATTCTTGCGTCTATTATATAGAATAATACGCTTTACAAGTCTTTGTGATTTAAGGCCAGAACTGGTCCTAAGCCCTATAACCGCAAATATATGTTATAAACGCGTACTAAACAACAAACGCGTACTAAATAATAAATATATATTATAAATGCGTACCAAATGATAATCCCTATACTAATAACACTTCCCTCCCTCTAAAAATATGGCTATGCCTACTTTAAATAACTGGAAAGACTTCTTACTACTAGGGGTAGCTAAGTATATAAAACTTATTGATGAAGATTGGGACGAATTCGCCTTTAATATAATAACTTATACTATAAAATAAGTTAACGGCTTTCTCCTACACCATATTATATTCTACTGAAATAGATACTATGCTGATTCACAACTATAGGAGTATTTTAGGGAGGATTTTATGGGATGGACTGCTGATACCTGGGCACTTGGCAATGTTAATATTGTTTGGGATTTTTAAGACTTCCTCTATAGGAATAGGGTATATGTTGCTAAGAATAGTAACCCAATTACTAGTAATATTTAGGCCATTATTACTAGTATAGAAAAACTAATATGGACGGAAGCTAAGATTATACGTTAACTATAGAAACCTAAAAACAACCTATATTCTTTAGAAGGCAACTTTAATTTGTATTAAAACCCCTAGAACGCTAACCCTCTACCTAGAGCTGCTCTCCTACCTAGAGGTGCCCTCCTATTTAGAGTTGTTCTGCCTCTACCTCCTTTACTCCAGCTAACCGGTGAGCCTTTACTATAAGAAGTTACGAATCTGATAAAGGTATATTTGGATAAAGAAAAGAAGTTTAAAGGAGAACTATATAATATGCTTAGAGCAAAACTATAGGTCTTCTATAACTGTTATAATAAGGTCGGAATTTAACGCCACTAGTACTATTATGCTTTCTTGGTTATGTTAAGGGGATAGGTAGCAACATTCTATTATAACTATATTGTGGGTAAAAACTATAGCTTTAATATAATGCTTTAGCTTACTAGAGCCCACTTTAAGACTGATAAGAATCGCCAACTTTATATATCTAAATAGCGAGAGACTATGTTCTAGAGAGTTATTACTTCCAACCTAATAAAGACTTGTTTAGAGTGCCTTTAACTACTCTTTAATAAACTCTAGAAAATCTAATATGGCCTTACTAAAACCTACCAAAATGAGAATAGCCTAAGGGACTAGGTTATTTTAGCATGCTGTGGCGTTCCTAAGTGTAACTTGGCGCTATATAAACCTGCGGATATATTTAAAGGAGTATATACTAAGCTACGCTCTGCTATAGGTACTGCGATGTAAATATAAGAATCTTAATAGCTCTATACCGAAAACTCTACCTAAATAAGTATTCCTGACTAATATAATTATAACTGGACTGATTGAATATATGGTGGCTGTAATAGGGAATACAGAAGAGGGTATAATTAATGTTAACTATAAGGCAACTATGGAGGTCCTTGTGGAGGTTTATTTTAAAGTAATTATTAAAAGAAGTGCTATGTTTATAAGAAGCCAAAGTGCTGGTTAACTAGATACTCCCTTAATAAGCGAAAAGAGGCATATAATAAGTTCTGTTAGAATATAAGAAACGTTGGAAATTATAAGGTTACTGTAGCCTACTTCTAAAACTTCCTAGTTTAATATAAAGGTATAGAAGATCTTAAGGGTAAGGTTAATAAGGTCAAATAGCTCCTTATAGATATGGAAATTAAGGACTACTCCCCTAACCAATACTTCACTAAGTATAGTAAGGTAGATAGTATATAAACCGTTACTATTCTTAATAATTAATCTACGCTCCATTCTATTACGAAATTAGATATCTTTAATAAGCTAAAGAAGAGTTTTACGTTTTCCTTTAATAATAGATACTTGGCGTACGTCTTCTATAGTATTATGTTGGATATAGGAGCTGCAGGAGTATCTATAGTAGGAGAACCTTAAGTTTAAGCTCTTTAGTAGCTTAATAGCTCTATTTAAATTAACTAATTAACGGTAGGCCAATATACAATTTGATTTAGTAAAGGTACTATAATCTCTCTTGGCATAATTAGGGTTTAAACCCCCTTAGGATATATTACTTTCTATATTATTCCTATAAACACTCCGTTTCTATTTTATATTAAAGATATAGATAAGTTAGGCGTTAGGCTTAATAACCTTAAGAATATACTTATTTAGGGAGACAATTGGGTGCCCGTTATATATAAGTAGGGTTACCCCTAGTTACTCCTTTATTAACTAGAAAAGAGTGTTACTTAAAGCCACTTAACTAAGTTGGAATTACGCCAACTATACTGTTGTTTTGGCTACCTATCCATTTATTAATTACTTATGGTTCTTTAGCGAGTAGGCTATAAAGTTAAGGTTAAGGCAATTAAGTATCTTATAAAGTACTGCTATTACTGCTAAATAAACTAGAAGTCCCCTGGCTGATTTAAGTTCACCCTTAAAGATAACTATAACTTTAACTTCTATATTATTGTTAACGTTATATATCTTAGTGGTAAGCTAGTACTCTAAGTTGTTAACTTCTTAACCTCCTTCTAAGCCGCATAATTCTTAAAGGATATGTTAGCTAGGAACATATAGGATACCCTTTAGTTATGCTAAATTAATATCTACCTAGGACCCCCTAATTAAATCGTCTATAATATAGGAAAGAACTTCTTATCTACAGAGTTTTAACAATAGATAAAGGTAATAGTAATTAAGGTTAAGGAAGTCCCTATTAAGGTATATAATAGTGTTAGAAAAGTAGAGCGATATTATATGCCATTACGCCGTGTATATAAGATTATCTCTTTAGAACTAGAGGACGCTAGTAAAAAACTTATCTTATAAATGGCTATTAAAGCTATTAATGATTCTGCTGGCCTAGATGGACTTATACCTATATTGCTAGTCTTTAGCGCCTACCCTTAAATAACTAATAATTCTCCACTATCTCCCTCTATTGTGCAATAAGCTAAGGCTATTTATAAGGCAATAAAGGAGGTATAATGTCTCTACGCTATACGCTAAGTTAATAACGCACTAGGAATGAGAAATGGCTTAAATATCTTAACTACGCTTAATCTGCCACTCCAGTCTAAGGTACGCATATGGCGTAAAAAGGGAGGATGGTTAGGCCTATATTAACTTATTACAATTAATAGCCAGACTTGCACTATTTAAATACCTTATAGACCCACTTAATTCCATTTAACTGTTATTAAGCCTTACTACAAAGATAATAGTTCTAAGCCTTTATAAGATGCCCCAGAAGATGCCCTAGAGGAGAACCATAATTAATGTGCTCTAGAAGGCGACTACGATCCTAATATAATATTAGTAGATGTGCTATAACCATGACGCGGTAGAGGTCGCCTAAAGGGATTATGAAATTGCTAATATCTTATTAATTTTAAAGAGTAATTTATTGCTGCTATTAAAAATAGAGTTAAGTTATTAATGGCCTTTATAACAGCTAAGGAGAAGAATAACTTTAAACTTACAAAACAGCTTTAAAAGGAAGGTTATATTATAACTCTAGGAGCTCCTTTCTAAGTATTTAATAAGTAGGAGATTAAGGGTCTTATTGTAAGAGGAGTTTTTAAATTTAAGAAGTATAACCCTACTAAGTTTAATAGAGTTTGTATCTTTAAGTTAAGAATGGTTAATAAAATTAAGGGTAAAGCTACTAACGCCCTATTTAAGAAATTAAGGCTTGTTATCTAAGGCTACAATGATAACAGTAAGGAGGTAATTCTTATGTAGTCTCCCACAATTTAACGAGCTAGTTAGTGAGTTATTATTGCGCTAGCTCCCTTCTTAATAAAGAATAGAATAGCGGTTTATTTATAAGATATCACTTAAGCCTACACCCAATTAGAGACGCACCTTTAGTGCTTAATATTAGCATACCTTCTAGAGCAAATTCGCTACCAGTATCCTAAAGATACAATTATGGTTGTGCTTAAGCCATTATATAGAATTGCAGAGGTAGGAACTTACTAGTAGGCTACCTATAGTAAGCACTATAAAGAGAAGCTTTTAATAACTACTTTTATATTTAATCCCTGCTTCCTTATTATAACTACGGGAACTCTATTTGGAATTGTTGGTATGCAAACTAATAATATAATTATCTTGGAAGACAACCAATTCTTAGCTCTTAAAGAAGACAAGCTAGTAAAGGCAAATCTTATAGCAAAGCCAAAGGAAAAGCTTAGTTTAACAACACTATTACTCTTTAATAGATGCATCCTCTCCCTAAATAAGAATTCTATTGCTCTACACCAGAAGGGTTAAGGCAAGAAGATTAATATTATTAACGCTAATTCTCTAAAGTAAGGATATGTGGAGTAACGCACTTGTAGAGCTTATATTGCTTCTATCTGTTAACTTAAGGCTTTATTTAATCTCTCTATTGCCGCCTAATACCAGGAACCAACTAAGGATGATATTCTTGCCCTAAATAAACGCCTTTCCTAGTAAATGAACTATCTTAACCAGGGCCTATACTACGTGCCTATTAATCTTCCTACTACTAAGCTCTTTGTATTTGTTAATAGATCGTTTATAAACAACAAAGATTTTAGCTCCTAGCTAGGATATAAGATTATTATCACAAATGAGTTTACTGGAGAGAATAACTTTATAATCTATAGCAACCTTATCTATTAGAGCTTAACTAAGAGCAAGCGTATTACCTAAAGTGTTTTAGCGTTAGAGATATATAGAATGGTTGGCGGAGTTAATATAGTAATTGCAATTGGAACTACCCTAAAGATAATTATAGATCAACTCGAACTTTCTGTTATCCCTATAATCGTATACACCAATTTATACTCCCTCTATAAGTGCTTGGTTAAGCTTAGTACTATAAAGGAAAAGCGCCTTATAATTAATATTATAGCACTTTATTAATCCTATAAACGGTAAGAACTCTTTAAGATTTAATGGATTAACGGTTAAGATAACCTAGTAGACGTAATAATAAAGGCAAACCTAAATAAGGCTCTAGAAACGTTTGTTAACACAAACACTTTATATATACAAGTTAAAGGTTAGGTTAAAAGGGAGTAGGAGTATAACATTCTATAGACCCTGACTTAAACCAGCCAATTAGGATTTTCCATCCCCGGGATAGAAAATCGCTATTGGCTCGCTTACTACTAGCGCCTTGGCGGCCTACCCGTCTTTGCGTTATCTGCCAACTGCCGCATTGTCGTATATTGTCGCATATTGTTGCATATTGTTTGGTATTGTCGCATATTGTTTGGTATTGTTATACACTATCTGGTATTGTTGCATCCTGTCTATTTGTATATATATAGATGGTAACCACAAAAAGAAGAGTTGCCAGTGTTGGGAATGAGGCAAGCTGCTGTTACGCCAGGCATATTGCCGTTACGTGCTGACGTGGCCCTAGCGTGGTGAGGAACCTTAAGTTCCTCACCCCTTTCCTTATTCCTATTAAGAAGAAGAACAACCATTATACTATCTACGAATTGTAGCTACGTGATATCCCCTTGTGTAACCAACAGTTCCATTAACTACTTTATTTAATTAGTAAAGTTATACGCGTTAATTAACTAGATCTATTTAATTATAGGTCCTATTATATTAATTTTAGGTTATAGTTTAAATCCAAGTTAAGGGTTTTATCTATAGGTCGCATAGAATAGCGTTACGCCTATTAATATATTTATTATATTATTTACAGTAAACTCAGCTAAAGGTAGCCATTTTTCCCAGTTATTTTGTAGGTAGGAGTAGTATATTTATAAGTATTATTCTATAATTGCGTTTATAATTTTAGTTTAGCTATCTATCTTTAAATAAAATGCAGTTAAGAGTTATATTTAAATACTTAATTGTTTATATAGAGTTTGCTAAAAGTCTAAAATAAACTAGCTTCTATAGTTGGATATTATTATATTAGGAAGTCCGTGTAGCTTAAAGACATACTTAATAAAATATTTAGCTACTAATATCGCATTAATTAAGTCTATAGGAATTATATGTCGCATTTTTATAAAATGGTTAACTACTACTATAATATTCGTAAACCCATTATTACTAGGCAAGTTAACTATAAAGTTAATTAAGATATCGCGCCATCTTTATATTAGGATTAGTAGCAGTTAAAGTACTCCTTACTTCTTTATATAAGAGGGTTTTCCATATATGCACATCTTGCATGCTTAAATATATTTTTATACATAGTTATATATTATAGGCTAGTAATATGCTTATTAAACAATCTTATAAGTCTTTATATAGCCGGGATGTCCTACTATAGAGGAGTTATATATAAATTTAAGTATCTTAAATTGTAAAGGTTTGGAATTTAGGACTACCATCTTCTATTAATAGTACAATTAATTATTTTAAATTTCGCATTTAGTGAGTGTAATATTCTTATACTATTATTTTCCTATTTAAATTGCTTTTATTACATTAATTATCTATATATTATTCTTATATTTATATTCTATTAGCTTATTAATTTCCATTTCCTATTTATTAACTTCTAATTTATTTCTTTTAAGTTTTATATTTAGGAATATAGGACGCAGTTTTTTAAAGCGTTTAAGGGGCAGTAAGATCTATAATTAATTTGCAATCCGTTTATCTAAAGCGTTTATAGGTAGGTCCTATAATCTTTATATTAATATACTAGGCTTCTAATTAAGTTTACCCAGTTAGTATATAATCTTAAAGTTAAATTATAAGAGGTATTTAGCCTAATGAATTTAGCACTACGTTAATTACTTTATAGTTATAAAGTACTACAGATTCTTATAGTCTGTTAATACACATATTAGGAACAATAATCCTTTAAGCTTGGGACACTATTGTTTAAAGCATCTAACAATCGCAAGCAGTTCCTTATTGTATATCTTATAGTTTAATTTAGCAGGGGCAAGTTTCCAAAAGAGAAAGGCTACTGGATGTAGTTCGCCATTCTTATTATATTGTGATAATACTCCCCCTAGCACATAATCTAATAAGTCCATTTTAACAATATATTTAAGGTTAGGGTTAAAGTAAATAAGGATTAGAGCAGTTATAAAGTGATATTTTAAGTTATTAAAAGCTTATTTGCATCTAGCAATCCATTTAAATTTTATATTATTCTTTATTAGGTTTACTAATAGCTAAACAATTTCCAAAAAGTGGTTAATAAATTATTAATAGAAATTTACAAATTCTAGAAATTCTTAAATGTTTTATATGTTGCTAGGGCTTTCCTAGTTTATAATTACAGTAACTTTCTTAGGGTTTATTTTAATTCTGTTACGGGATATAATTAAGCCTAAGTATATAACCTTAGATACGTGGAACTTATATTTCTTAATATTGCATTATAAGCCTGCGTCTTATAAGCGTTTAAGAACCATTCTAACGTATTTTTAATATTTAGAAAGCAAGAATAAGTAGATTAAGATATTATTAATATATACGGTAATAAATATATTAAGGAATTCACAAAGTGTATTATTAATATATTACTAAAACGTACTAGGACTATTCTTTACTCTAAATGGCATTATTAGGTATTTAAAGAGTCCCCATTATGTATAAAAAGCTATATACTTCTTATCTCCTTTATATATACAAATTTTATTAAAGGCAGTAGTGATATTAAGCTTTATAAAGTACCATGCCTTTACTAATTAATTAAGCGTCTCTTAAATTAAGGGAATTAGATATTAGTTTTAAATCATAATTATGTTTAGAGCTTAATAATTAATATAGAATCTTAAGCCTCCTCCTAGCTTTTTAATAAATAGTATAGGTAAGGCAAATGGAGATTAACTAGGGCGAATAAATCCTTTTTTTAGATGCTTATTAAGGTATTATCGCATTATAAGCAGTTCTTCTTATAATATACCGTATAGTGGACCGAACTTTGGTGTTATGCCAGGCTCAAGTTCTATCTTAAAATTGTGCTTCTCTTAGTATAGGGCTAGCTGGTCTATAAATCATTTTTCAAACTTATTAATTAGGTTGTGGTACTCTTTAGGTATAAAAGGTTAAGGATTAGAATACTGTTTTGGTTCTAGTGCTTTCTTAATATCTTCTATAGTTATAGTAAAGATTTTATAATCTTGTCTTTTTACTAATAAGATAAAAGGCGCGGCCTATATTATATAAATTTTAAGAGGTTTTAATGTAACATCTTCGCATTCTTTACTACAATCAGCAGTTATAGATTTATTGTGTTGGCTTAAGGTTTATAGTAAGGGTAATTCGTATTATATTAAATTTAAATAGTTGTATATATGTTTATAGGGCAAATGGTTTTTTAAATAATAACTTTAGCAGTAAGTTGTATAGAACTTTAGTGTTTCTTTAACCTAGCTAATTAAAGGGTTATGTTATTTTAGCCATCTGTGTCTAAGTATAACTTTATATTACTTTAAGGGTGTTATAAACAGGGAGATATATTTAAGGTATTTACCCATCCACATTTTTACTAAAACATAGTGCGTTATTTCGCCATATATTAAGGGTTTGCCATTAAAGCCTTATAGGCCTTAGGGCTCATTAAGTTTCTTTAAATTTAGGCGTCTAGTTTTTGCATAGTTCGTGTTAATAAAGCCTATGCTAGTAGCTCTGCTGTCTATAAGGATTTATACTTCCTTCTATTTTCCAAGTATTTAAATTTTGCTAAGTATATTAAGGGAATTATGTTGTATATTAGCGCTGGAAAAGCCCAGACACTTATACTCTTCCACTTTTTATCCTAAGGCGCGACTTGGCCTTAGGATAATTTGTTTTCCAAGTTAATTAAGGGCAAGATGCTTTGTGGCGTCTAAGTATAATTTATAGATTGGGTATAATTTAAGGAATAAGTACGGCTTAAAGAACGGGTATAATTTAAGAATTAGGAGGAATTACGGCAGACTTTTTCAAAAGGGTAAGTTTAGTAATGCTTTTAGATATATCCTTTTTTACCACATCTAAAGCATTCTCCATTTATAGCTCAAGTTCTTTATTTATTAGTTCCTAAGGGTGTATAGGATTAAGCGGCATTAAGGTCTATAGGGTTATACATAGGGCTTTTAGGTTTTGGAGACAGATCGCGCTTTAGAGTATATACCAGTTTTATAAAGTCTTAAACGCAAGGTGTAGTTAACTTTAGAGAACGAGTCTGTTTGTTATATTAAAGGTCCTTATTAATTCGTTAATATATTATAGTAAATTTGGACAGGTTTTTCGGCAGTTCTCTACCTACTAGCTAGGCTTTAATCTTATCCAAGATAGCTTATTAAAGGGCAGCAACTCTGGCGGCTTCATTCCAATCTAGTTTGCCAATAAGGCCTAAAAATTCCGAAAAGAAGCTAGTAAAGTCTTGGTTCCATTATTATAAGTTTTTAAGTTTAGTAACAGCTATATATTCGCGGCTGGCGTTATTATATATTTATTCTAGCAGAGAGATAAAGATTTTAAAATTAACAAAGGTGCCATTATAGAAGAATAGATCCATAGTATAAGTAGCGTCTTTACTTAAACAAGACATTCTATAGCTAACCTTACTGGCTTTAGTAGGGTATTAGTTATAGTTTATTAAAAGTTTAAGACGGAGCTTGGTTATAAAGGGACGTAGGTTATTTTAATTTCTATTAAATATTAGAGGATTAGGGAGCTTTTCGGATTTTATAGCGGGTATTAAATTCGTTACAGCTACAGGTTAAGTTACTATTACTAGTTTAGAGTTTGTGTTTAAGGGGCCCAGTTTAGATATAATTATTTTAATCTTATTTTCAGGTGTTATTGTTAGGGTCTCTAATATAAGTGCCTTAACATTGCGAAGTGTGAGGGCGCGAAGAGGCTTTGGGGAAGATTTGAAGGAACAAATATAAATTCTATCTAATCTAAGGGTATATAGCTCTTGCAAAGTACAAGACGTTGCGTGAAAAAGAGAAAGGAATATAGAAAACTTGTAACTAAATATTCGTGGTCTTGGCAGCAGACGCGTGGGCATAAGCCCACGCGGATTTCGACAGGTTTCGACCAAATTCCATTATATTAGTGGAATTTGGTGGAGACTGGTGGAAATTAATTAAGTTGGCGGAATTTGGCAGAATTCGATTAACTTGGCAGAATTTGGCAGAATTTGATTAAAGCGTCGGAATTTATCTGTCGAGTGTTTCACTAAGACATTCCTACTGTAACTGGGCTAGTCCCGTTACACGAAGTTCTTCGCGGAGTGCTTCCATTAATTACTAATACTAGGCTTCCAGTGCAGCCCGCTGCTAAGCTAAGGCGTCTATAAAGGACTATTGCATTATAGTTAACTGTTCCCTAACTAGGGTTATAATACTTATGGTTATTAAAGCGGATTCAGGTTCGTTTGCCATTTTAATAGTGGTTGTTTTAATGTAACGTAATGTAAGGGCGCGAAGAGGCTTTAGGGAAGATTTAAAGGAACAATATAAATTCTATCTAAATCTAAGGGTATATAGCTCTTGCAGAGTACAAGACGTTGCATAAAGAAGAGAAGGGAATAACGAGAGAATCATATAATTAAATATTCAGGGGCTTGGTGGTCGATGCGTGCGCATATGCGCACGTGGTCTTTGACGGATTTCGGTAGAATTCGGTCAAAGCTTCGGAATTTATCTGGCGAGTGTTTCACCAAGACATTCCTATTGTAATTGGGCTAGTCCTATTACACTTTTAGTGGTAAGCAGGAAGGGGTTCCTATAGAACATTAGTTATAACTTTGTCCTTATAAGTGGTGCTTATTAAATATAGAGTTAGAGCCAGGTAAAGATTAGGGTTAGCGGCTAGAAGATTAGTGCGGTAAATAGCTGCTAGCGTTAACTATTTATAGATCTTTTTAGAAGGGGGTAGAGCAGTAGTTAAAGAGGTAGGAGCTACTTCTATATTTAAAGCAAAGGCCTAGCTTAGTGCGTTATTCTTGTTTAGAGGACCCTAGTAAGGTATATTCTAGGGTCCTAGTGTTAATATCTATGGCGTTAGGGTACTTAGGTTAGGATAATAACTTAGTAGACATTTATAGGGTTATTGTATTATATTAATAAGCGAACTTTAGTGTTAGGCGTAGTATATTATTATACTATTTATTAATAATGTTTACGCAGGCGTTAAGGGCTTTTAGTAGGTTTATACAAATTAGGGAGGTTTTTAGTTTAGGGCTTAGAGATTTAATAAGGCTGTTAATTAGTGTAGAGTTATTCCAGCCTGTTTCCTTTGTGTAACAATTAAATTTAGAGAAGTATACTGGGAAACTTTTCTTTTCTTAAGTTATATGGTTTATCTTCCTTTAAGTAGTAGCTTAGCAGTTTAGGTTACTATATATAGCTTTAAGAAGTACAACTAGGTTTTATACTAAGTTCGGCCAGAGAGGTTTAATAAGGTTAGCTATATCTCCTCCTAGTTAACTTAGGGCGTAGTAGAGTTGGTTAGCTTTAGTTAGGTAATAGTTAGCATTACTGATTAGATTATTTTTAAGCCGGCTTAAGAATAACTAAAGCTTTTATTATTTGCTAGTAAATACTAGAGAGTTTAGTAGTTTTTTAGATTGTTATAATGTAGTAGTTAGTTCTACCAGTAGGATAACTATTACTAGTTTAGGGCTTATGTGTAACAGTTTACCAGCACTACGCTGAGACACAAGATTGTCGCCTGAAAGGCTCTAAGACATAATTGACGCTACCTTTATATGTCTTGGATACGGTTAAATATTAAGTTATAAACTACGGAGTTCCGGGTCTACTTTCATGTATTTAGTTTACTTGATTTCTATAGATTTAAAATTAAGTCGCTTATTTAATTCCCACACTGCACTGTTACATTATGTTCCGCGTATTGGCTTCTAGTAATAGTAATTAGTCTTAAGGGCTTAGCGTAGGCGTCTTAAGGGTGCGGATTTCTTCTTAGAGGGCCTTAATTGTTTTCTAGTGCCGTGCTTCTTATTTAGCTTACTATTAAGCTATAGTAGCTTAGTTTTATATAAGGGCGTCTATAAAGGACTTTTATATATCTGCCAATTGCTCCTAAAGTACGGATATAATATTAGCGGTTATTATAGGGACTTTAAAGTTGTTCTATATTTTAAGTAGGGTAGGGCAGAGTGTAGGTTTTTAAGGTTTTAACGCAATATAGTGTTATATAGTAAGTATAAGTAGTAATAATATATAGCAAAGTAGATATTATTAAGCTATATATATAAACTATATAATAAGGTTAAGACATTATATAAGGAGAGAAGGATAGGAGCGTTTAGAGGGTCTCCTAGCCAAGCTATGGAGATTGAGGCCTCTATTCCCCCTCCTAGAATTATATTCGAAAAGCTTTGCAATAGCTATGCACTAAAAATCCTAAAGTTTAAAGAAAACCACACAATTAAGAAAGCCTATATAGAAGAGGTTAACAAGATAGAGACGAATTAGCAGCTAGTTCTAGCTCTAGTTCTAGCTCTAGAAACTCTACTATAAGGTACCTACTACAGCCAAAAACACAGCTATTATCCCTAGTCTCTAGGGCTAAACAGCTAGTACAAAACTGGAAAATAGAGAAAATCTCTCTAGAATGGCAAAAACCGTGGTCTCCTCCTATTACTGCTCGTTAGGATTTCTTATTTTTACTAATTTTCTACTGTTTTTATACTACCTAATAGTTGATAGTAACCTAGTATCTTACTAGGGAGCGGTAAACCTCTAGCGTAGAGGCTTATAAACTATTAGGACATAGTTACTAGTACATATTAAGCTGCCTAGAAAGGATTCATGTATATAGGACTATAGCGCCATAGCCTAGAGGCTGCATGCGCAGTATTGTACGTAGTATAATACAATAGATTGAAAAAAAAAAAAAAAAAAAAAAAGGAGAGAAGGGAAGGAAACGGGAAGAAAGGGTATATATTGTTAGTTTAGTTGCTTAGTTAATATATACACAGAGCAGAATAAGATTTAAGTAGCGGTCCTGGCAGAACTTAGTAGGATTTAGTAAACTTAGTAGAATATAGCAGAATGCGGCAAATTGCCGTAGATTGCCGGTAGATTGCTATTAGATTGTTATCTTGTGGTCAGTCTCTTCTTACTGCGTTAGTGGAAATAGGTAGATATAAGTAGATGTGTATAAGGTGTTACGAAGGTATCCTATAACAATCGCCTTGTATATAATTAATAATTTATTGCTTAATGTCCGATTTAGATCCCTATTGGGCCCACGCGGACTACTCCTTATATATATATAGGGAGAAAACTCTATATAAGAAAACCCTGTGATCCATCTCCCCGCCTTTAGGACTCGCCTATATAGCGCCTACAAGTTACCTATAGTGCTCTACTACCTTACTTTTTGACCTCCTTAGGAACCACTGCTGCCATAATAAGCCTACAGACGCGCTAGTATCGCGAACTTAGTTCTACTACTGTAGAGTTATTAGGGGGCGCCTAGTGCTCGCCCCTTTGCCTTTTATTACCATTTCCTTTGCAACCCAAAACTGGTTTAGTACATTTTAGCTAATAAGCTACTAGGTAACCGCCTTAAGACCTTTTTATATTAAGAGTAGTATATTATAGTTCTCTATGCCAGCTACTAAGAGTATTACTTCTTAATTGGTGCGTAAGGGGCATAATAGTATTACGTATTTTGGTGTCTGTCTTGGCCAGCCACATTTGTATCTTAGGCTACCTACTAGGACACCTACCCAGTAGAGCTAATCTTTTAGTCCTATTATTCCTGTTCTTAGGAGTGTTGCTATTATATTTTCTATCTTTGTTAGGCCTTCTTGGAGCCCTTAAGTATTTACCCCCTATAGCGTTAACTATGCTGCGGCCTAGGTTCCTAGGCAAGAGGGGTGATCCTTGTAGTATTCCTGTTATAACTATAATAGGGGGGCTCTAGTACCCGCTAAAGATTAGCAATATTTCTTTCTGGCCTATAAACTCTTAAATAAATTATATAATCCATTCTAGGAAACCCTTTACCCTAAGGATATATAGGAGGCGCTCGTGGGGTACGTTGTTATAGGCACTACTAATATCCAGGCTAAGCATTAATACTACAAAGTCCCTTCGCATCGCCCATGTAGATTTAATAGTGGCGGTGAGTAACATAAGTGCTAATAGTGTTAAGCGGTTCTTTCTTGCTCCTATTTAACTTTATAGTAGTAGGGCATGTTCCTTAGCCGTGTCTACTATATGGTCCGCTATTACCCTTTCTAGGATCTTACTAAGGGTGTTTTCTAAGGCAATAGGGTGGTAGCTTCCTAGGATTAAGCAGTCTGCTTTGCCTTCTTTTTATAGGATAACCGTTGTCATAGACCTTCTAAGTCGTGGGTAGTAGCCTATAGCAAAGCATGCTCTAGCTATATCTGCAAGCCAAGGTGCTATAAGTGGTCCACAGGTCTTTAAGGCCTTATTTAGTCAGGTAGTTATATATTAGCTAGTAATACAGTAGAGTTTAACATGCCTACTTATCTAAGCCTCTACCCCAGTTTTCTAGTGCTTTAGTCCCAGTCTATGAGCAGTTAGCTGCCACCACCACTCATACAGGGAATTTCACCATTCTTTTAGATATCTTATAATGGGTTATTAGCCCAAGTACCAGTCTGCCCCCCAGCAGTCTGTATAAGAGTCTCCTCCTAGAGTTAGTACGCTTTCGCACAGCTTGGGAGCCTTCCATAGCCTCTAGTTTCACGCCTTTTCCATTATTTCCGCCAGCATAGGCATAAGCTGCCATTTCCAGGGGTCGCAACTCCCGTCTTACGCGCCTACTGGCGTAATCCTGTAAAGGTGTCGTGGCTGCATCCTGCAATGTAAACTTAGGCGCACTTTCTACGGTTAGGCCTAGCCAAAACCTTCCTGCCTGAGTAACTCCTGTTTGCTCCTTAAGCATATCTCGCCGGCGTACCGCCCTAGAGACGAACGGTTCCGTCTATTGATATACCAACACGCGCATCCGTTCTCTTAAGCCACGTAGTAGTCTCTCCGGCCAGAACATAATCCTGCCTGCCTACTAGGTGCACGAAGGGTCAGAGCCTAGCTAAGGGGTAAGGTCCTTAGAGCCAGCAGTGGCTACTACGCACCACGCCCCGCGGGAGGTTCCCGTTTCGCGTTGCCTGTAAGAGTCTCCTTATAACAGGCCGACCGTATCTTGCAGGAGAGGGGCTGTAGAGACACCAGGTCCCGCACCAGTCGACCTGCTCCCCCCTCTCCTACTAACCAAGCTTGTGTCCCCCTATTTTATAAACTGGCCTGTGTCTCTAACTGTCGAGACCTCGTCCAACTGGCCTGTGTTTCTCCTATAGCCTCCCCTATATATATGCATCAGGTTGTGTGCACCACGCCTATTAAGACCCTCCTGTGAGTCGCCTTATGCATATGCGCATCAGGCGACTCACAGGAGGGTCTTAATAGGCCTTATATATAAGAGAGCAACTAGGGGGAAAATCGCTGGCAAATTAAACCGCTAGATATATAAGTATCTAATTAAGGTTGCGTCTTTATAGTTATATAACCGCAAATTGCCGTTACGTAATGGCAATCTAGGGCAATTTATAGCAATTTGTGTGACGGGCTTATATAAATACTTCTAAACCAAAGCTTGTAGATTGCTACTATATAAGAATACTAAGCTAAGGAGAAGAAGGAGAAGAAGACTATTAGAGGCTAATAAGATGCAAGGGGTCGCCAAGGCGCTAGTAGTAGGTGAGCTAATAGTAGGCGAGCTAATAGTAAGAAACAGTAAGAAACAGTACTAGATAGTATGCGACAATATAATAGGTGGTAGAATATAGCAGAACTTGGCAAAATTTGGCAGGTGACGCGCCCTAGCACTGTTACATCACCCCCCCTCCTAAAAAAGCCTGCCCTTAGGCTTTGTCTAAGTTCTTTATTGTTATTTAAATTATTATAGTTATCTAACCTCTCTTCCTAGCATTTAATCTAGCTATCTAACTTGCGTAGTAGTCTAAGGAGGGCTAGGTGGGCTAGGTAGAAATCTTATAGCTTATAGGGAGAGTACTTAAAATTAGATACGGGGTACTATTCTAGATCTTCATTATAACCTACCTAGCTTATATAGTATTTTAAGGTACCACGGTCCTTCTTAACTGCTAAGATCTCTTTAACTTCCTATTCTTTGTCCTTTGCAATCTAAATTTACGGTAGGGGGTTGTTGTACTATCTAGGCAATAGGTTATCTGCGGCCTTTTGTAGTTGGTCTAAAGAAAAGACAGGGTGGATTTTTATTAACTCTAGTTGCTTAATCTTAAAAGAGTACCCTACCTTCTTAGGGATCTTATAGGGGCTAGCTATTTAGTGGTCTAGCTTATAGCTCGGCCTCTAGGTCTTCTAGTTCTTTATTAACACCTATACCTTATCTCCTACATGGAAGTCTACCTTATAATAATATTGGTTTACGTTAGCCTCTTTCTTCTTTTATACCTTTTTTATAATTGCTTAGGTGGTCTCCTAGGCTCTATATATTCTCTTAGTAAATGCCTAGGCCTCTTTATAGCTAAGGCGTTCGTGGGCTGTTATAGGTCCTATAGGTCTATCCCAATTAAAGGATATTTATAGTTTATATCCGTAGAGTAACTTAAATGGTAATATTCCTATACTATTATAAGGAAGCGTAAGCTGTGCGTAGTCTATTATAGGCAGTAGTTCTAACTAGTTGTCCTAGTAGTAGCTAATAAAGGGGCAGAGTTGCTAGTTAAGGTACTGGTTTATAATTTTAGTTTAGCTATTGGTCTAAGGGTAGAATACGGTAGAGAGCTTAATTTAGATTCTAAGGATATAGCAGAATTTGTCCTAGAAGTCTAATATAAATTAGGGTCTATAGTTAGAGATAATTAACTTAGGAGCGCTATAGATTTAGTAGATGTTGTTAATATATAAGCGGGCCATGTCCTTTACGGTTGTGGTCTTAAAGTAAGGAAGGGAAATAGCTTGCTTATTAAGTTAGTTAACTACTATAAAGGCCATGTTATAGCCGTGTTTGTCCTTTAGGAATAATTTAAAGTCTATTATAATATATTGCCAGGGGCGTTTAGAGACTAGTAGTAGTTGCAGCTATTTAGGAGTTTGGTTTTTAGGGGTATTTGCGCGTTTATAAGCATAACAATTTCTAATAAATTGTTCTATATTAGATAGGAGTCCTTGCCAATAGTAATAAGGCAATAGTAGTTAGTAGGTCTTATCTCAACTAGGGTGTGCTATAGAGATTTAATAGTGGGCTTTACAGATCAGCTCTATTCGTAGGTTGTTAATATTTGGAACTATAAGCCGTTCTTAGTATAGGAGCAGTCCGTCTTCTATTTCTAAATTAGGGTTACCTTCTATAGCTTAATTGCGGAGGGCTTTTAGGGACTCAGCTATGCGGTTTATGGTTAGGATATAGTTAATTAGTCCTATTAGTTTATCTAGGATCTCTCTTTCCATAGGCGCCAGCTTATTCTGTTTAGGGCTTAGTTCCTTAAGAATATATAGGTTGAGCTGTTTGGGGTAGAGGAAGGCATATATCTGGTGCTAAGCCTTTAGCTTATCCTATAGTCCTATATCCTGTTCTCTCTAGGTAAGGGTATTAGCTTTAAAATTTTGCCTACTAGGGCGGTATATAATTATAAAGAAGAATTAGGAGAGTATTTTAGCCTACCTAACCTATTAACCAGTAAGCTGCTTTATTGTTATAAAATACCTAAGGGCTTTATAATTAGTATAGACCTTAATCTAAGAGTCTGTGCTTTTAAGCTCTATATATCACTAGGATAATAATTATATAATAGCCAACATTTCCTTATTATGCACCTTGTAGTTATACTTAGCTAGGGCCATTGTTTTTAAGAAGAATATAATAGAGTACTATTTACTGTTTAGGTATAGCTGTAAAAGGACCCCCATTACTACCTTGTTAGAGGCATCCGTTTCTAGTATTAATTTAAGGTCTAGGTTATAGTGATAAAGGATTAAAGAGGAGATAAGTTAGTCCTTTAACTCCTTAAAGGCTTTTATATAGTTATTATTAAAGATAAAAGGCGTATTATTCTTAGTTAGTTATTATTATTATTCATTACTTAACGTCCGATTCGGATCCCTGTTGGGCCCACGCGGACTACTCCTTATATACATATAGGGAGAAAACTCTACTTAAGAAAACCCCGTGATCCGTCTCCCCGCCTTTTAGGGCTCGCTTGCGAGTCGCCTGCGAGTCACTAGTGGTGCTCTACTACCTTACTTTTTGACCTTCTTAGGAACCACTGCTGCCGTAACAAACCTACGGACGCGCTAGTATTACACACTATACTCTACTCCTGTAGAGTTATTAGGGGGCGCCTATTACTTGCCTCTTTGCCTTCTATTGCTATTTCCTTTGCAACCCAGAACTGGTCTAGCACATTTTGGCTAATAAGCCACCGGGTAGCCGCCTTAAGGCCTTTCTATGTTAAGAGTAGTGTATTATAGTTTTCTATGCTAGCTGCTAAGAGTATTGCTTCTTGGCCGGTGTGTAAGGGGCATAATAGTATTATATGTTTTGGTGTCTGTCTTAGCCAGCTATATTCGCACCTTAGGCTACCTACTAGGACACCTACCCAGTAAAGCCAATCTTTTAGTCCTATTATTCCTGTCCTTAAGAGTGTTGCTATTGTATTTTCTGCCTTTATTAGGCCCTTTTGGAGCCCTTGGGTATTTACCCCCCATGGCATTACCTATGCTATGGCTTGGGTTCCCCTTGCCTAAGTCTACCTCTGTACCTTTAACTCCCATTTGTCTCTCCAGCGTCGGTCTAACCAGTATTGTGTTGCGGTAGATGGTTTTCTAGTACTCTTTTATGCTCTATTTTGGCTCCTTTCTCTCCCTTGCTGTTGTCTTTGCTGGCCTCTTGCGCGTCTCCCTTCCTCCTCTATATAGGCCTGGGCCCTAGCGCCGCACCATTCTTCTTCTGCTTTCTCCACCTGTTTTCCTAATATATCTTCCCTACTTTAGGGTCTTAGTTAGTTATATAAGAGGCTAGCTATAACTCTATAGTTATAGATAAACTAATAGTAGAAATTATAAAAGCTAAGAAAGGACTAGATACCTTTTATAGTATAAGGGGGTTTCTAGTTATAGATTACCTTAACCTTCTCCAAGTCAACTTTAATCCCTTTTATACTAATAATAAACCTAAGGTACTTTATGCGTTTTACTCTAAATTCGCATTTTTTAATATTAACTTATAGGCCTGTATTTTGCAGTCTCTCTAGGACCTTCTTAATATAAACTTAGTGCTTAAGTTCGTTATCTAAGTATATAAGAATGTTGTCTAGGTATACCGTATAGAATTTATTAAGGTAGTTAAAAAGAATATTATTTATATACTGTTGGTATATAGCTAGCCCATTTGTTAGTCTAAAAGGAAGAACTTTATACTTATAAAAACTATAGCGGGTGCGGAATATTATCAGATCCTCTACAGTCAGTCGTTAAAAGTTTGGGTCGCCTGGTCAATGCACTACCAAAAACCAACGAAACTCTCGATCTTTGTAAGTAGAGTCACTTTTATATAATAAAAATCTATAAAAGTCTTAAATACGATAAATTATTACCTTTTCTATTAGTTTACTTAAAAAATTCCTTATTAAAATTTTTTTTTACCGTCTAATAGAGCCAGAAAGTAGGGCCTCCCTACGCCTTATCGGATTTATTAGTAAATTCACCGAAAACTCGCCGAAGTTCGACGAAAACCAAAAGGCTCCAGCGCCGCACCCCTTTTAATTAATATATACTTTTTAATAAATAGCTAAAATAATTTTCAGGTATAGTTTTATTTAATTCTTAAGTTTTTTTACTTATTTAAAATATTGATTGTTGAGCTTTTTAAACTAAAAGGTAGTAAGTTTAGTGGTTTTTGGCGGGGAATTAGGTAGACGACCTAAACTTTTAACGTAGTACTGTAATATAGGGTCCATCCTAATTTAGTGGAAAGCTTAGCAGATATTAAGCTTAGTAAAGATTTTGGCTTGGCTTAGATATATAAGGGTCTTGTTAATTAGGGGGAGGAGGTAGCTGTCTTTTTAAGTAATAGTGTTTAGTTTCTAATAGTTAATATAGAAATAGAGGCCCTTATTAGGTTTCTTTATAAATAGAATAGGGGAAGTAAAAGGGGCCTAACTTGGTTTAATAAACCCCTTATAGAGGTTATTAATTAAGTACTGCTTAGTTGCTTTTAGTTCCTTTATAGTTTGCTAGTAAAGGGGGCTATAGCCTAGAGAGTTGTTGGCCTCTAGTTAAATCTTATAGTTATAGGTTTGGTGGGGGGGCAGTATATCTAAAGCTGCTTTTAAGAACGCGTCTCTATAGTCTAAGAGGTATATAGGGAGGAGGCGTTTAACTAGCTCCTTATTAGTTTCCTCTACTGGCCCTTCTTTCTTCTTATTAATAATCTAGTTAATTTTATATAAGCTGGTTATAAAGACCTTATTATCCTTCTAATATATATTAAAGTAAAAACCTATAGCGCTAATTACCGCGATATCTACTATAGGGGAGTTGTGCGATAGTAGGGGTGTCCGTAGCCTGGGGGGCCTTTGGCCTATTAGCATAGTCTTTACTCCTTTTAACTCTTATTATATCTTCCAAAGGTTATTCTCTACGTCCTATTAATATATCCTCTTCCCTATTAGCTAGATCTTTATAATTTGGAAGTTGTTTATATTACTGTCCGTTCCGCTTCTATAAGTAGAGCCCTCCTTAACTATAGTCCTTTAGGGGAGTATCCTTGTTAGTATAGAGTTCCTACTAGCTTTGTGGCGGGCGTCTTCTTAAGTAAAGGCTAGGTTACGGTCCCTAACATCCTACTAGTAAATAGGGTTGGTCTTTATAGTTAATGTCTTATAGTTAGTATAGATTTCTCTAATAAAGGAGGGTAACTTTGGTCTATTCTTTAGCCAAATATTAAAGTAGGACATCTATTTTTGGCTAAGAATTATATTATGAGACCCTAGGTCTAGGATATTGAAAGGGATACTAAACTAGCGTTGTCTGTTAATAGTAATATATAGCTTTAAGACATAAGTAACTAGCTTACTAGCTTAGCCGTTATAGCCTTTTACTTAAATAGGCTTCTCTAGTTAGGTAGCATTTATATTTAAGAACTTAGTAACATTATTTGTATAAGCAGTATTTATAAAGGTAAAGCTATTTGCTCCAGTATTAATAAGGGCAGTTATATTAACTCTATATCCATTTTAAGATATTATATATAGAACTGTAAAGTATTTTCCACCCATTAGCTAACTTAAATTAATCTCTTTAAAATTAATAGGATACCCTAGGGGGGAGTCTTTCCCTAAGGTTCTTCTTTTTTTAACTTATTAGATATTTCTTTTTCCTTTATCTCCTTAATATTACCTATATCCTTTAGCTCTAGGCAGGATATAGTAAAGTAACTATCCTTTTCGCAATTAAAGCATATAACCATAGTAGGGTTAACTAGGGTGTTGCAATAAGCATTAGCTAAAGGCATAGTACATAGCGATTTGGACGAGGCTTATAGATAGGTAGTTATAACCACTTTTAGTATAAAGGCAGTTGTGGTTTATCTTCTAACGCTAGCTTTTATTAGTATAGCGGATAGGTTCTAGTCATTATAGGGTCTCTTTAGTTAATTAGAACAAGTATTAATTTATTTTAGTTCTAAATCCAGTAATAAATATTAGGTTATAAGTCTTTAATAGGTTAATAGGTTGTCTAAGGCTATCACAATCTTCTCTTATAGTTAGACCGTTAGCTTATTATATAGGTCCAAACAGTAGTTCTTAAGGGGAACCTGGCCTTTGCCTACTAGGTATAAGAATTAGGTCTAGAACTTGGCAAAGAATTAATTTAGTTTTATTATTAGGCGGTTATAGTTATAATAGACATCCTGTATTTTATTTGGATTAATATAGATAGTAGTTAGATGCTATATTATCTTATTAATAGATATAAACTAAATAGGTAACTTATCTTTAAACTTGGCCTAGAGGTATTGCTAGGCGTCCCTAATAGTTTAACCGAAGAGGTAGAGCATTTTAGCTTCTTTAGAGGGGAAATGGTTATAGTTAACATGGAGCTTTCCTTATACTTAGATCCTCTAATTCTTAAAGGTAGGGTCTATCCTGTTAGATAGCAGTTAAGGGTTAAGGAGCTTAACAGGCTTTAATTATTTCGTTATTATATCCATTCGCTCTAGTGTATTACATTTAGTTAAGCAAATGGGTTAACTAAGGCTTTGTAAAGGGGAGGTTAGGCTGTTTTATAAGGTAGTAAGGCTTTTTAGAATCTCCTTTAGAGTCTCTTATATGCTTTAGGCTTAAAGACAATTAACCTTCTAATTGGCCGTAAGGGCACGAATCTGCTTGTATATATCTATAATGTTGTTATTATCTTTAATTTCTAATCCCAATTGGATCTTGTGTTCCTCTTAGGTAGAGGTAGGTCTTTTTAATAAGCTCACTTTAAGTACCATTGTTGGCTTCCTAGGGTTTGTTAAAATTATATAATTTAGTTTTAATTCCAAGGTACTTTTAGGGGTTAGGTTAAGTACAGTCTGGCCTATAAAGTAGGATATTATTAGGGCCTTCCCAGGCGTGGTAGTATAAGTTTTTTTAATGTCTAAGTATAATATATTAACGCGTTATTATAGACAAAGGTCTTCTTTTAGGGTGGGATATTATTAAGGCCTTCCTAGGTAATATAGGAAGAGCTTAGTATAATGTAACGGGCTTGTATAAATGCTTCTAAACCAAAGCTTATAGATTGCTACTATATAAGAATACTAAGCTAAAGAGAAGAAGAAGAAAAAGACTATTAGAAGCTAATAAGATATAAGGGGTTGCTAAGGCGCTAGTAGTAGGCGAGCTAATAGTAGGCGAGCTAATAGTAAGAAACAGTAAGAAATAGTACTAGATAGTATACAACAATATAACAGGTGGCAGAATATGGCAGAACTTGGCAGAATTTGGTAGGTAACGCGCCCTAGCACCGTTACAATTTGCCTGCAAACGCGAGTTAAAAGGGGTTGATTACGTAAGCTAAGCGAGCTTAGGAAATCTATTAAATTCCACCTATAGAATAGGAGAATTAATCAAGCATTAATTAAATCAGTTACTACCCTAATATTATTGCAATAGCAGTATATATTACCGGAAGTGATACTAATAATAAGGTAATTATATTTCTAGTTAACCCTTTAGACTAGTAAAGTAAGCTAGAGCTAAGATATCTTTTCTAGGTACTTTGGAAACCGGTAAAGAAATATAGCTTAAGTAATAAGCTATAAGAAAAACCCGCTATAGATATAGAGGATCTCGCCTTAGTTTTTAAGACCAACTTAGTTATAATAAGGAAGAAATATACAGTTAGGCAATATTAGATACAAGTCTATTTCTTACTATAGCTAAGCCTTTACACTGTAAGCTAACCTAAAGCTCTTCTTAACCTATGCTACTAATATATAATAATTACACTTATTCGCGACCTAGAAGGCGGGCCTTATAAGATCGTGCCTAAGTTTATATTTAAATTTACTAAAAAATATCTTAGTATAAAAGAAGTGTATGTTCTCTTTCTACCTTATTCCTCTCCTTACGCTTATAGAGAACTAATAATACTTTCCTAATTCCTAAGATTATCTTCAACCCTTTACTTATTTTTAGCCCTTATGTCTTTTTCCTAGGCCTTCTTTTCGCTAACTAAGCTTTTATAGCCTCTAATCTAATTACCTTAGAAGCCTAAACTAAGAAATTGATTACAGATATAGGAATATCCGCACTATCCGCTAAGCTAATTTAGGACGGTAATCGTTTTCTTGGTCTAAGAGACTTTAGCGAGATTTATAGGAAAACCTAAATATAGTTTATATAAGAAGACCTTATTAACTTTAATAAAATTAATCTACCCTTCCATAATACCTGTTGGTATAAAAATTATACTAAATTATAGAGAAAAGCCTACTCTATAAGTTATAAGATCTTTAGCTCCTTATATACACGCGACGTTAAGAGGAATCTGTCGCCGTAGAGGCCCTAATTCTACCTCCGCACCGCCAAGCCGCTTAGTAAACACTAACGCTAAACGCTTACGCCCACGCCGCCAGCCCTCTGCGTAGAGCTATGGAGCTTTGCAAGAGCTCTGCGGAATAAAGCTTAGGGGGAGACCTATATAAAGCTCTGCAAAAGCTCTACATAAAGCTCCGCATAAAGCTCTACATAAAGCTCTGCTCGAAGCTCTACTTAAAGCTCTGCTTGAAGCCCTATTATCGATTCTCATTACCAAATACTGACTAAGTAGCGTTGTTGACAGTGACAATTACAAATCGTAGTTGTTAGCTCTATTGTTAGCATTGTTATTAGTGTTTTGCCGCCTACCTTATGTATATATAGCCTCTTTTCTTCACCTATATAGAGCTCTAAAGCTCTACTAACACGCAGTACTAATATACTAGGAAGGTTCTATAATTGCTCATATAAACGCCCGTACGAACGCCCATATAATCAATTGATCAATTTCCTATACAATCGTCTCTATAAACGTCTCTATAATTGATCGCCCGTACAAACGTCTGTATGTCTGCACATCTACATATCTGCACGCCTGCACGTAGCTCTATATAAAGCTCTGCACAAAGCATAAGGCTCTATATAAAGCTCTACTAAAGCCCTATACAAAGCTCTGCATAAAGATCTGCCTAAAGCTTACCCCCTAGTAGTAGTAGAGGCACTCCGGGCCACAGCAGGACATTTTTAAGGAAGTACCCAACTATAGCGCCTACTAGGTGTTGCAATAGCTTTAAGTAGTAGATATCTATATATCTGTATAGTTTTGTTTATATTAGCAGACGATTTAATAAGATATAATAAGTGCTTACGCTTTTAATAATGCGCTTTTTAACTTTAACAAAATTAATATTAGGACTAAGCAATAGCCATATTATAAAATTCATACTATTTAGAAGCCCTAAGTCTTAAAAATATTTATATTAACTTTTGGTAATAATAACGCGTTATATAAATAAATAAATTAGATATCCGCAATATCCGTTATACGGATTTTGCTTACGTTTTTAACAAAGCTCGCCAAACTGCCTTAGACGTAATTAAGCGAGATGGAAGACTGACGCTAGCTAAAAAAAATCATGTCTAAGCTCGCTAAGGTAACTAATCTAACGTCCGCAGAGTAGCTTAGTAAGCTATATATTGAGCCCAGGCGTAACGAGTTGCCACTACCACTCTGTTTAAACCTAGACAATATCCCTATATTTCGGCAATTAATTAAAACTTTTTATAGCTATAAGGTCTTACCTAACCAGCCCTTACTATACTTAACTCTTTTGCCGTGGATTAAGGACCTTGGCGCAATTATAGGATTTCTATAGGTTGCGCGCCTATATAGTCTTCGTTACGGCATAGGCAAGGCATTTAACAAAAATAGTAAGTTTTATTATATAGTGCTAGTTTTACTAGGACCTTTCTAACGCCTATACTATCTAGGTAATGTAAGTGACGCCTTTTAGAACCTTATAATGCAGCACATAGACGCTTAAATATTCCCAAAGCACTACCTTCCGCGCCGTGTTAGCGTAGATACGCAGGCAATTATTTAATGCTTAGAGCCTTAAGAAAAGTTAATAAAATCAGTATACTAAATAAGCCGATTAATTGACCTGCGGCGGCTATAGGGCCTAATAACAGAACAATCCTTATTAGTAAACAAGGACCTATGTATTTATTTTCTGGTCGAAGCTCGAACTAAGCTAAAGTACAGTCTTAAGAGCAAAGCTATAGGGAATATAGAATATTAAAAGCTTGGCCAGAAGATTATAAATAAAAGGCGACGTTAAAGAAATACACTATTGGAAAATATTAAAAAGAATTAGGACAACGAGCAAGCTATAATTAATATTAAGTGGCAACTTTTTGGGGTTAGATTTAGTAAGGATATTAAAGCAACTTTGGAATCTAGTAATGATAGATTGGTCGAATATAAACGCCTTATTGAAGTGATTATAACGCTTCCTAGCATATTACTAGAAGATAAGATACGCAGACGCAATAATACTATTAGTGCGGTCGTAGACTACTGCAGTGTTGAGGAAGTTAGAGTATATTGACGGAATTATTACTAGATAGTTTAGGATAGATGTCACCCTTGGCAAAGTTAAGATTGAAAAAGATACTAAGATTTTAGAAGCGGCTAAAGCGCTAGAGAGGGCAAAGCTATCCTTATATAAGGAGAAAAGACCAAAAATATACTTTATTTGCCTTAGGAATAAAAAGCTCGTAATTAGTAAGCGTATATATAAGTTCCACACTCCAGCTGCTCTTACGAAGCATTTCTAATAAGCGCATTTCTCTAAACTCCTGCAGCAGGGTGAGATTAAATGCAACGTTTGCAAAGTAACCCTTTAGTACAAAATGCATCTTTAAAACTATGCGTTCCTTATATATAGGACCTTTTCCTAGTCACTGCGCACTTATCTTATTATTCTTTATCGCTTTTTATTTTATTTTATTAGTCTATTATTATCTAATCCTATCCCAGTGTTTAATAGAATAGATGCAATAACTAGGATTTTATAATTCGTCTAGGGGGGCAAGGGGTAATAGGTAAGGTAAGAGTAAGGTAAAGGGGAGTTTAAAGCTTGGTCAGTATTATTAAAAGCTCCGGAAGTGCTCGCTAAGGCACTAAAACCTCGGCTAGTGTTGACACTCTGACTCTAATACAGCTTTACTTAGTATATAATTTAAACTTTTATTAAATTACGTTTAGAGGTAATAATATAATTATATTTTAATTCTGACGTTAATAGAGCTGTTTGGAACCTTTAATTAAAAACTTTTTACTATTTATTATAATTTTAAGAGATATTAGTAATAAAATAGACGAGGTAAGTTTTGGAGGTTTACATTAAGGTTATATTAAGGTTATATTAAGAATCTAATATAGCTATAGACCCTAGAGAACCAGCAGTCTAGAGAGATATTTATTAATTTTCTATTTATATTATTATCTTAATTTAACTTAACCATATTAGTTGCCACCAAATCCCTTTTAGTCCTTAAGGAATAACGGTAATAACTCTTATATAAGCACTATAGATATATATCTAGGTTATATCTATAATCTAATATAGAATAGACACCACTTAATAGTCTAAATATATAATTTTGTAATAAGGTAAAGTGACTTTTAGTGGTTATAAGAAGGATCTAATTAGAATATAAACCAAGAATTTTCTCTAAAATAGGCAGGTAAATGCTTTTAGTGGGATAGAGGTCGCATAAGATATAAGTTATATTTTAGATAAAACCATATTATATCTATAATCTGACCTTAATAGATTATTAATAAAGTTCTTAATAGTCCTAGTAGCTCTATCTAAGATCTAGATACCACTATAATAGCTATATATAGCACTTTAGCGAATATGGTAGTAGCTTCTAAACTATATTCTAATCTAGACTTAGACAGTAGTAAGGGTAAGGGTTCTAGTACTTATAATGCTAATCCTGAGCTAAATACTATAAAGGGGCGTATTTCTGGTGCCCCTAGCTAATATACTAAGGTATAGTACCTTAGACTTAATAAGCGCCTAGGGTAGGTTCCATTCTTTTATATTAAGGTAATATTTAGTATATATTTAGCTTATATCTAAGATATAACCTAAATATAGCCCTATGGCAAATATTTCCTCATCTATATTCTACTAGAGGAGATTTTCTATTAATAGGATTGTATTATTAGGAAGACTATAAGTTATAAATGCTATTTATCTTTGTTATATCCTAAATCTAACTATAATAGAATCTAAATGCCAAGTATACTGTTTGCATTTAGGAAAAAAAATTCGCAAATAGTTGTGGAGGATTAATTAAGCATATTAAGTTGCATTTCCTGGTAAGATCCCAGATGTATCTATATTATATTTATATTATAACCTCCTTCTAACTTTAAAATAAAGAATGGTGTAGGCTGTATAATTAGGAGTGTAAAATCCAGAGGTTAAAAAGAACTATAATTGGATAATTGGATAGTATAGTTATCTATATATCTATATAATATCCTAGATCTAATCTATTTTAGCGGCTTAGAAAACACTTTGTAAAGCTATTTATATAGAAGAGGAACTGCAGGTTATATGCCCTATTAGTAAAGCAGTAAGAAAGGCTAGAATATATTATAATAGTATAAACTATTATTCTTCTATCTAGGATATATTGCTAATATATTTTAGCCCCCCTAGCCGAAAATGCACCCTTAATAGCTATAGGTCGTAGAAAATATAAAGCAACTTTAGCAGATCTAGGTATATTATTATTTATAATCTTATTATATTATAGATCTAACTAAAATATATAGAGGAGCTAGTTAAGTAGATGTATATTATATTCCATTTTAGAATTCTATTAATGCCTAAGGGTAAGGTAAGTTTAGGCAGTTCTAATTACTATATAACTATAATCTAATCTTAATATAGCCTAACTACACTATAATATTTAAGGTTATTGGTAAGTCTAATAAGTAGAAGTGTTTTTTTATATAGGATTAGTAGCAAGAGTAAGTTTACTAGTTATATTTTTATTATATTTTAGATCTAATATAAATAGCATACTTATCTAACTGGGCTATATATATATATATGGTTTAATAAGGTATGCTTATAGTCTTTTATTATATTGCTAATATATTTATAATGTAACTGTAATAGAACTTTATTTTACCTAAAATAACGCTACTAGAGGTTGCAGATAACTTAGATAATAGGGAGACATTTAATACTAAGGAGGACTATACTATATAGGTTAAATAGGTTATAGCGTTTATATATTTTAGATATATCCTAGTTCTATCCTAGTTCTATTATAGACGCTAAAGTATTAAGCGTGGGCATTAAACATTATACGGAGTATAGCGTATAGCGTAAAGTATATAGGTTAGGCTTTTTTAAATATTATAATATCCTTATATCTAGGTAATAGCCTTAATATAAACTCTACTCTTTATACTTGTAAATATAAAATTTTGTATTAACTAAGTTCTTATTCTAATTTTCTTAGCTCTAACTCTATCTTCTAATTTTATAGTTTAATTGCCTTTGCTTTAGCTTCTATATATAAAACCCTAGTCTTTTATTTATAAATATTTAATTAGGATTGCTATAGTGTTAACTATTATATAAAGTAAAGACTATAAGCTACTCTTATATCTTAGATATAGTTAGCTTATAAGCTAAATATATTAAGGATATATCTAGATAATCTTAATAGTAAAATAGGTTTAGGAGAGAGTAAAACCTAGCTATTATTTAATATTATAATAGAGGAGACTGTTGGTCACACAGGGTGACTCACCAATAACGACTACTCGAGTAGGTTACAGTGATATTGGTTAATAGCTTTATTCTATTGGAATGAGGAAGGGCGAGGAGCTTAAGACTCCTCGCCACGCTAGTGCCGCGGCGTCACGTGACGACCGCTTGCCTAATTCCCAACACTGGCAACTCTTCTTTTGTGGTTGCCATCTATATACAAATACTGCTTAACTAGCGTAACAAATATTAATCCTCCTTACTTACTATTACCACCGTAATATAAGTCTCGCTGTCCTAAAATTTGCCTCTTAGCACGTGGTGCTTTCTTACTTGGAGTCGCAGATAGACATCATATCAGGGCCGCCAAGGCGCTAATTGTAAGCGAGCTAATAGCGATTTTCCATGCCGGGCATAGAAAATCCTAATTGGCTGCTTTTAAATTGCTATATCTCTTACTCCCTTTTAACCCAACCTTTAACTCGTATATATATAGTATTTATGTTAACAAACATCTCTAGTGCCTTATTTGGGTTTGCCTTTGTTATTACATCTACTAGGTTATCTTGACCATTAATCCACTAGATCTTAAAGAGTTCTTAACGCTTATAGAATTGCTAAAGTGCCATAATATTAATTATAAGACGCTTCTCCTTTGTGGTACCAAGCTTAACTAAACACTTATAGAGGGAATATAAGTTAGTGTATATAATTATAGGGATAATAGGGAGTTTGAGTTAATCTATAATTATCTTTAGGGTAGTTCCAATTGTAATTGCCATATTAACTCCGCCAACCATTCCATATATTTCTAATGCTAGAACGCTTTGGGTAACGCGCTTGCTCTTAGTTAAGCTCTAATAGATAAAATTGCCGTAGATCATAAAGTCATTCTCTCTAATAAATTTATTCGCGATAATAATTTTATATCCTAGCTAGGAGCTAAAATCTTTATTATTTATAAACGATCTATTAACAAATACAAAGAGCTTAGCGGTAGGAAGATTAATAGGTATATAAAGTAGTCCCTAATCAAGATGGTTTATTTGCCAGAAAAGACGCTTATTTAGGGTAAGAACGTTATCTTTAATTAGTTCCTGGTGTTAAGCGGCAATAGAGAGATTAAATAAAGCCTTAGGTTAATAGATAGAAGCAACATAAGCTCCGCGAGCGCGTTACTCCACATATCCTTGCTTTAGAGAATTAACGTTAATAACGTTAATCTTCTTACCTTAATCTTTCTGGCGCAAAGCAATAGAATTCTTATTTAGGGAGAGGATGCATCTATTAAAAAGTAATAGTGTTATTAAATTAAGCTTTTCCTTTGGCTTTACTATAAGATTTACCTTTACTAGCTTATCTTCTTTAAGAGCTAAGAATTAGTCGTCTCCTAAGATAATTATATTATTAGTTTATATACCAATGATTCCAAATAGAGTTCCTATAGTTATAATAAGGAAGCAGGGATTAAATATAGAAGTAGTTATTAAGAGCTTCTCTTTATAGTGCTTACTATAAGTAGCCTACTAATAAGTTCCTGCCTCTGCGATTCCATATAATGGCTTAAGTACAACTATAATTGTATCTTCGGGATATTGGTAGCGAATTTACTCTGGAAGGTATGCCAGTATTAAGCGCTAAAGGCGCGTCTCTAATTAGATATAGGCCTAAGTAATATCTTATAAATAAACCGCCATTCTATTCTTTATTAAGGAGGGAGCTAGCGCAATAATAACTCACTAACTAGCTTGTTAAATTATAGGGGATTGTATAAGAATTACTTCCTTACCATTATCGTTATAACCTTAAATGACCAGTCTCGACTTCTTAAATAGGGTATTAGTAGCTTTGCCCTTAATCTTATTAACCATTCTTAACTTAAAGATGCGAACTCTATTAAACTTAATAGGGTTATACTTCTCAAATTTAAAAACTTCTCTTATAATAAGACCGTTAATCTTCTGCTTATTAGATACTTAAAAAGGAGCTCCTAGAGTTATAATATAGCCTTCCTTTTAAAACTGTTTTGCGAGCTTAAAGTCAGCCTTCTCTTTAGCTATTATAAAGGCCATTAATAACTCGTCTCTACTCTTAATAGTAGTAACAAATTGCTCTTTAAAATTAATAAGGTGTTGGCAATTTTATAATCCCTTTAGGCAACCTCTACCGCGTTATAGTTACGGCATATCTACTATAATTGCATTAGGATTGTAGTCACCTTCTAAAGTATATTAATTATAGTTCTCCTCTGGGGTATCCTCTAGGGCATCCTATAAAGGCTTAGAACTATTGTTTCTATAGTAGGGCTTAACAATAGTTAAGCGGAATTAAGTGGGTCTATAGGGCATTTAAAGAGTATAAGTCTAACTATCAATTATAATAAGTTTATATAGGCCTAACTATCCTCCCTTTTTACGCCATACGCGTACCTTAGATTAGAGTGGCAGATTAAGTATAGTTAAGGTATTTAGGCCATTTCTTATTCCTAGTACGTCGTTGACCTGGCGCGTGGCGTAGAGATATTACACCTCTTTTATTACTTTACGAATAGCCTCCGCTCGTTACATAACAGATAGGGATAGTGGAGAATTATTAGTTATTTAAGGGTAGGCGCTAAAGACTAGCAATATAGGTATAAGCCTATCTGGGCCAGCGGAATCATTAACAGCCTTAATAGCCATCTATAAGATAAGCTCTTCGCTAGCGCCCTCTAGTTCCAAAGAAATAATCTTATATACTTATTATAATGGCGTATAATATTGTTCTACTTTTCCAACACTATTGTGTGCCTTAATAGGGACTTCCTTAACCTTAATTTTTATTGCCTTCGCCTATTACTAAAACTCTATAGATAAGAAGTTCCTTCCTATATTATAAATAACTTAATTAGGGGGTCCTAGGTAGACATTAATCTAGTATAATTAAAGAGTATCCCATGCGTTCCTAGCTAATATATCCTTTAGGAAACGTGCGGCTTAAAAGGAAGTTAAGAGGTTAATAACTTAGAGTACTAGCTTGCCGCTAAGATACATAATATTAATAAT
>Ga0307507_10000453_pt1 | contig 85623 bp, 33 predicted proteins | sample 7_EM_MG_FD_207223 | JGI IMG/M metagenome (GOLD analysis project Ga0307507, IMG submission 207223) | Populus trichocarpa ectomycorrhiza microbial communities from riparian zone in the Pacific Northwest, United States - 7_EM | ecosystem: Host-associated > Plants > Roots > Unclassified | place...
TTAAGGAGTACGATATTAATGGAAATATTGGGTATTTTATAGCCGATAATACGGAGTTAAATAATACGTGTATTAAAGCAATCCTTTAAGCTCTCTATCTAAATATATTAGGGGTTGTTTGGTTATAATATAGAGGCCTTAGATTTAGTTTATAATCTAGTAATTTAGAGTAATTTTATCTATACAGCCTTAAAAATTTAATGTTCCTCTTACCGCTCGCAAAATGCCAGAATAGTACGCTAAAATATTGGCAACTTTACCGTATACAGCTTCTAAAATGGAGCTCTTGGCGTTATTTCAAATTGCTATTATAGGACTTGGCCGTAATACCCTTTTCCTACTATTTCCCGCCTGTTCTACCACCGTCTTCTACCGCTAGAAGTTGTCCGCTGGCAACTTCAAGGAACTTTAACCGGTTGTGGGCATTACATTATATATAAGGGCTATTTCTTGGAAGGCTTCCTAAATTCTATTAGAGGATTATCGCTTATAATTATGAATAGATATATAAGTGTCTTTGGCACTTGTACGGGCCTCTATAGAAAGGAACATTTAACGATTAGGAGGTTAGTATAGTAGAGGGAAAGTCTTAAGCTCCAATTTTACCACTAGTAGAGGTTATAGCTACTTGGGCAGCTATTAAGAAGCTACTATAACAACTACCACCAATTAAAGAGACTTAGGGATAATCTTTAGCTAGCTAGCTTAGCCTCTTCCTCTTCTACAAATATGCGACTTTGATTATAACCCTAGGGTATTATACATTGTTATACCAGAATAAAGCGTCTGGCTTATATTTTAACTTTATGCTAGGTGGAATATTGTTAAGTAGAAAATATATCTTAGTTAATTGGGCTAGGCGCACTTTCCGCGTAAAGAGGGCTGCCCTGTCTAATCTGCTCCGAATTACTTTTAGCTGACTTCGAAACCGATATGTCTTATAATTACGCTCTTATAGCGTAATAGTTATATTGTCGGCCTAAAATCTCAGGTCAGAAAAGAAGGATAAGAACTCTCTCTATTAAATATAGCCCTAGGGCCTCTATATATATATAAGGAAGGTGTAGGAACCTAGGGGGGGTAGCAACTAAAACAGGTGGAATAGAAGGGGTAGGCAATTAAGACAGATCCAATCCTAGTTAATATATATACATCCCTAGCTTTAGGTAGGGTTGGACTACTTTACTAATCTTCCAGATATCTTTCTAAAAATGATTCGCCTTTCTCTATCTCTATTTAAGGGAACTCTTCCGCTAAGGTAATTAAGTACGTCTTATTCCTTATTAAGGTGGGTATATACTTACTAGGATAAGCTAATGGAACTAAAGGAATAGTAAAGGGGTTAGTAAAGGGATTGGCCTATACAGCGTGCGGGTATAAATGTGTTAGGAATACAATATCTAATATAGCTTAGCTGTAGTTACCCAGCTCCTCCGCGGAGAATAATTCGTTAAGTCCCCCTAAATATTTAATTAAGATGCTTTCCTTACTGACTTCTTGTTCTTTATTGCTATTTCTAAAGTCTTAACCTTTGTACTTACAATCCTTATTCCTCTCTCTACACGTACTGCATGGATAAGCTCTATTATAATGTGCTTTAGATCTCTGGTAAGTAAGGCAGGTAATGCGTTTCCGGCTAGTGTATTGCCTTATGTTTAAAGTAATAGGCTCCGCGTTAGGTTAAGAGCTGTTAACAGAAGTTTCTTTAGGAGTTAAAGGACACTGCTAAGAAAGAGAAGATTTAATAGAAGAGTTAGTAAACCTACTATCTATAAAATACTATATATCCATAGAATGTACCGCATTCTACATTGGTTTTAGTAACTGCTCTAGGCCCTTATCTAGCAGCACCAAAAGTTCTTAATCTAGATTTTGAGAATTTTGTAAACTACATTTCTTTATCTTATCTTTAGAGGCTCCTTTCTTTTCTAGCAAGCTTTAAAGCTTCTTATTCTCTTCTAATAGGCGCTTAACTTTTTTTTTAAGGTCTTTAATTAATTCTCTCTGGCGTTGGCAAAAATGGGCTTGGTTTATATACTTACATTCCCATGATTTCTATGGGCAAAACTTAGTATTGGATTATGTTGATTAACTAAACAGATATTTACCTTGGCCGTCTCTGGCATGGTAATATAGCAGCCGGATACCAGAAGGGGCTATATTAAAGATTCTTGCAGAAGAAAGAGGAACGGTAGTAGTATATAAGTGTTTTACTTCTAATATCCCTAGGGGAGGGAGCATGGGTTATATAGAATCTTGGAATAACTTAATATATTAGTACCTACCTTATAAATAGAATCTGATCTCTAATTTAAACATTAGCGATTATTATAATAACATAAGCAAATTCCTAGCTTATATCACTAGGCCACTCTATTTAAAGCGTTAAACCTTCTACGTTTCTCGTCTTAATTCTGCTTTGTATATTTAGGGTATAGGCAACAGGTATCCCTATCTTAATATAGAGGCTAATAAGATCCTCTTAGTTTTAGTTATAAAGATATAGGAGCTATAGCAAGTTCGCTTTACCCTCCTTGAAATCTTCGTAAACGCAGATTAATAAGCGCTATTAGAGAGGCTCAGGAATCTTAAAAGAAAATAAAGATTACCACCTAGCCCACAACCACCATAGACACCATTATAGGAGCCGTGGCGGAAGCCGCCTTTAACGCCGCCATAAATACCACTAATGATATCGCAGAAACATTTCTAAAATCCAACATAGAGGCCGCCTAAGGCGCCTCCACAAACACCCTAAATGCCACCTTAGGTACAGTAATGATTGAAGCGGATACTATAATAATAGCGGCGAATAAAGAAGCTCTTTTAAAGCATTTAAGGAAACCCAAAAAGCATTTTGTCCTAAAAAGCATCCGTATACATTTTTATGCTCACTGTTGTTCTTATAGGCAGGAGGAAAAAATAAATCGGGAAGGGACTAAGTGCCGCAATTACCGTCACGAAAGATGCCCTTAGTGTATAGGTTAAATAAAGATGACGGTTAACTTTGTTAGTCGGTTAGGGTGAGAAATAAATTGGTTTATAAATAACAATAGATAGTACTAACGTAGTAATAAGCAGCAGCTAGAATATCATATATTAGATAATAAAGGATTATTTATAGGGAATTCTCTTTGTATAAAGGGTGTTAGAATTTTATTGGTTAAATAGCAATGTATTTCCTAACCTGTATTAAGAATAACCATTTGGGATATTATATCTTAGGGCTTCAAGTGTTTCCTTAGATAAAGAAGAGATTTCTTCTATTATCCTTTCAGTGGTCACGTCAATAGTTTTTGTAATGGAAATTCTCCTAGAATAGCGTTAGCCTAAGATTAAATTAAGCATGTTATTAACTTACCACGGCTGCGTATTATTAGATCCTTTGAAGAAACCTTCTAAGTTTGCTATTAAAGCTTCCTCTATATTAGGCTAAGAAGAAGGATGTCTAAGGTTCGAGTTTAGCGCTACTGTGCTCCCTAAATAAGTCTATTCCAAGGAGTTTTGATTCTTGTAGGGTCCGTAGGTTTGTATACAGTATTATATATAAAGAGCGCCAACGTTTGTGGCGCACTTAAGCAAGCTATACGCCTATATAGATTAGCGGACGATTTTAGAGGGTAATCTAGCTTACTTACTAAAAAGAATTTCTTATTACTAATAAACGGAAGGGCGGTAATAATGTTGCATATAATAGCGACAGTTGAAATAACTACAATAGCAAAAACACTTAGTTTATGGCTTCCGCGGGATCGCCACAAGCAGACATATAAAGCCCCCATATATACTATATGCACACTAAAACTTCTAACGGTTGCTAATACTAATCCTAGTACTCTGTATAAGTTAAAAAGTAAGGAACCCATAACCTGGAGGATAATTGCGAGAGGGATGGAACAATAAATAAACCTATTTGGGCTAAATCCTAAGGAACACCAAAGCATAAAGACCTAACTATACTTAGCATTTACTTTAACAGATTATGCTTAAATAAACCTTAATAATTATCCCACTAAGCCAAGAGCTTATAAATGACGTATGCATTAACCTAAGTAAGGTAATGGACGGCAACTTGAACTAAAAAATGATAAGGATAATAAGGACAACAAAGACAATTACGAAAACACCATAGTAAGTCCGTTGGAGAATAATCTAAAGTTGTAAGGAGTGCTCTAAAACTGGTAAATACTGCCAAAACACTGCCTGAGCAATAAAAAGGAGGCAAAGAATCCCTTCGCAAGTAAATGCTAGAATTGAATAATTTTGCATTGTTTTTAGTTGGTAAGAACTAACCAATAGGGAGTATTAATGCAAGGTAATAAGGTAATGAGGTAATAGGGCAGTAGGAATATAGGGCGAGATCTATAAAAAGAGAAAGGCAACTGCATTTTCAGCCTAGTAACTATGCAGTATTATAAGTATGCTAGCGAGCCTAGAACTTTTCATTTGAAACGACTTAAGATATTAAAACTTTAACTTGTTTTTTTAACGGCATTATATCTAAAACCCCCAACCGCGCTGACTAAGGTTTGAAAGTTATGGGGCATTTATGACTTAGGATCTATTATGGCGTTCTAGTAACCATCTTTTTAAGATTAGGCGAGTTACAATTTCCCTAATTTTAAAAATTAGGGAAACCGTGACTTCTCCTTCTAATATTACAAAGCTAAACTTAACCGTGAGATTATAAAGGGCCAGGCTAAGGAGAATGCAGCTTTATAATATTGCCCACTCCTAATATCAAGCTCCTACTATCTATAATCTAGGTTTGAGCAGCACTCTATCCTTGTCTAAGTAATTACTTAATTGTTTACAACTCCAGACTTTCTAGGGCAGAGATTCCCCTTATTTTCTTGCAAATATAGCCTTTATTACAAACAGTTAGACACTATAGTTAAAAAATAGCTGGCTGCTAGAGCTGTATATAACTACATGTTAAAGAACTTCCACTATAACTAGGACTTTTTACAAGAATATTAGTAAGCTTTTTAAAGGTTATATCCCACTAATAACTGCTGAAAGTTAAAATTAGCTATACCTCTTCGGACTCCCCACCTTTATTAGGGCTAGGAGCGTTATGTCTTTAAGCAACAGTATTATGTCTTTAGGAGCTTGTCCAATCCACAGATTTGTAGAAGTGTGTAGGGAATTTAAAAGGCAGCCAGTAGTCTAATTAGTCGGGCTGGTCGCGGCTTTATACTAGAGATGGAGAAGCGCGTCTCCCTAAACGTTTAAGAGAACTCACCCTAAGTATTAATAGTAGCGCGTCCAAGGACGAAGGTTTGAGAGTACTCACCCTAAGTATTGACAGTAGTGCGTTTAAGGACGAAGGGGAACATTTAGAACGCCTTATAATATAATAGAAAGACTAGCCCAAGCTAATAAATTAGCAAAAGCTCCTGCTTAAACTATATAATAAAGGGAAGTTGAGCTGGCCCGAAATTATAGAGAAATGGAACCTTATCTATGGGAAAACCAAGCCAGTTAAGGTCTAGGCACTTAAGATGCGGCTAAGTAGGGCGTAGGACAAGAGTAGGGCGCAGGACAAGAGTAAGGCGTAGGATAAGAGTAGGGCGTAAGACAAACTTGACGGCCCTTACTAGATCTCTAGTTTGGTTTCACGCTTGGTTAAAAATGTAGTAAAGAAGATTTACAAAGGGTTTAAAAAAAAGTTTAGTATAAGTCTATTACTTAGGATTTGGGCGTAAGCAGAGCTAGGAATATCTATTAAGAAAGAGCTCTTATTAGATAAAGTAATAAGTCGTATATATACATTTGAGATGCTCTTTTAGAGCCAGGCGGAGGCTATAGAGAAAAATATAAAAGTAAGTAGGTAGTTTAATTGTTTTCTTATATCTTGTCTATTTATTATCTGCTGCGCCATAACCCAGGTTAATATTGAAAATAGGCAACCTGCTTATATTAGGGAATCCTCCCGAAACAGACGTGCGCCTAAAATAGTAATAATTGTTAACTTGATTATTAATAAACTACTGCCGAAATGGGACTTGAAGGCTAAGTCTATATACTTAGCTCTTACAAGTTAGCGTTACTTTATATAATGTTACGGAGTAATTGCTAAAATTGCGTTAGAAAAGACATACCACTTTAATAATGCTTTGGAGCTAAATGTCAAGGACCGCAGTTAATTTATAAATATGGTAATAGAGGGCTTGCTAGAGAAGGAGAAGTTAGAGAAGGAGAAGCCGGAGAAGCAGAATCTAAAGCGGCAGAAGTTAGAGAGAAAGAGTAAATATCCTAAAACGGAACTATTATTTAATCCTGCCCTCCTGATAAGCTAAATTTATAGCAAGAAGTAAGCTTTATTTGGTCTTGATTATAGATTTATAAGGCTGAAAGAATGTCTAGGTACTCTAAGATCTCCCTAATTCTTAGACTTACAAACTTAAAAGAGCCTATTTTAGATGGCGGAGTTTATATTACCTATTACCCTTTAGGTCTGCCACTTGATGGCGCCGCTTTCCCTATTACTACTTGCCTCCCGTACAGGTTGCTCGGTAACGCTATATAGCAAGAGCCAGACCAGCACATATCTCCCCTAATAGTGGAAATCACTCCCACGGAAGGAGAGAAAGGAGAAGGAGAGGAAGGAGAAGGAGAGGAAGGAGAAGGAGAGGAAGGAGAAGGAGAGGAAGGAGGCAAGGAAGGAGATACGGAAGGAGAGGAAGAAGAGGAACAATTTAAAATTAAAGAAGAATGGGAAGAAGAATAGGCGCTAGGATAGGAGGCTATAACTATAGAAGATCTTTTGCTAAATGGGTTAGGTGAATTTCTTAATAGCTTGCCACTATTATGGGAGACTGAAGTTATAAACTTTAATCTTAATCTATAGAACGTTGGTTTAGAAGCAGTAGATACCTAGCAACAATTGGACACGTCCATTTGTATAATAGGCAACACTATTACTAAACACCATGCATCCTAGACTAAATAGATTCTTATTTACAGGAGCAAAGGCACCTCCTCTTTACGCCATTATATATAAACTAAAGTTAAATATATCCCTCCTCTACCGGGCGAATGTATATGAAATAGGTCCCCCCACTATACTATTATATTACCTACTTTCAGCGCCATTAAAACACCTTTCTAGGAAGATCTTAACGACGTATTATAAGATCCTTTAATAAATATATACCAGCCATTTTTAGGATTAAGGTCTGTTAGGGCAATAGTAATAAAAACTTCTCCCTAATTTAAGTGGTAACCCTTATTGGACTCTAGGGCTGTTTTGCGAAATTCTCTAATATAGATAGATTGTAACTGACGAGTAGGTTCACGTTTAAGGAATTTAGTAAGAGAGTATTCCCTACCTTTATTCTATTTATATATTAGCATGTTCTTGGTAAAGGTAGGGAGACTTACTCTAATAAACTCGTCTTATATAGGGTAGCAGATAGGTAGAACCTTGTACTTAATGTACTTTTTAGTCTCTTTTTTAACTTTCGCGTTACCCTTTATCAGCGCCACTGCCTCTTAAGTAAGGTTTGGAGATATTGCTTCCTAGATAACTGCATAGCCTGCGCCACTTACTATCGCCGTTTAAATGTTTCCGTAAAGGGGTGGCAAGGTTGCAGATATAAAAGTTAGTAGTAAGGCTTTTCCGCGGCAAGGTGTAATGTGGGCGGATTTATAGCTAGTGCTTAGCAGTTTAAATTTTGGTGCTTTTTACGTTTTCTAATAATTCTATACCGTAATTATAAACATCTTCTGCCGCTTTTATTTAAAATACCGTATTGGTTCTTTGGCTGGCTATTAATGCCTGCATATTTTTCTATTTGGGTTGGGTAGTTTTGTTTTAAGTATAAACTTTTGCCAGGAATTACCAGTGCCATTATTAGGCTACCTGTGCGGCTATTGCGATGCACTTACCTTGGTAAGTGTATCGCGATAGCCGTATAGGTAGGCGAATAAGAGTATCCTATTATAATCTATTATTCTTTGTAACCAGGATCAGAACAACACGTATAGGCTATATAGATTTGATTTAATATAAACTATTAACTATGCCTTTTAATTGTACTTCTGATGATGTAAACCTTATTTAGCCGACTTAATATAACGCTTAACCAAATCGTGTCTTAAAAAAGTCTCCCTTAGAGCCTTGGCCATTGCCTAATCTTTATTAAATGCCGCGCTAAATATATCTAGTGCCTTGCAGGACATAATCGCAGAAGGAGGCTCTATAGGGTGTAAAACATTTTATTTATATCTTCTGCCGCTTTTATATATAAAATACCGTATAGATTTTCTAGCTGTTATTAATGCATGTTTCTCCTATTTAAGTTAGGTAGCAAGCTCTCTGCTAAGCGCAGTAAAAATTATAGTACTATAGAACGCTCCCTATCCCTAGTAGCCTTAGGCTTTTAAGGTAAAGCTCCTAGTAACTTTAGCCTCCTAGAAAAATTAGTCTCCTAGGAGCCAAGTGCTAGTAATAGCAGCCTGCAAAAATTATGTGGCTAAAGAAATATGCTGCCTATAGAAAGTATACAGCCGCAGCGCTTAGGAACAACTTATAGCCTAGGAGTATTACCCTAAGAGTAATTTATTTCTAGTGGCCTTTCCTATTATATAGCCCTATTATTTTTGGCAGAATATCTAATAGCATCTAAGCTCTTGGCCGGGGCATCTGGAGGGGAAATATCCCCTTGGGATGCTTACTAACTAAACCTATAGTGTAATAGCCTGCTTGGCGCCGTGCCCTATTATTTATAGTAGATAGTATTGCGATCCCTTACCTTACGTTCTACCTTTTCTATTATTTCCTTTCTACCTTTTATCTCTACAATATTGCTTAAGAACATTTTGCCTTTATCCCCTAACCTATTATACTTAAAATTTCTAAAGAGGATAAATTGGCGTGGGTCTAAAGTATAGCGGAAAGTAAATATATCCAAAACCTAATAGAGCTATTAGACTGTATAACAATTATATATATAGCAGCTTTTACCTTAACACTCTTAAGGTTATCTCTGCTGTAGTAGTTATAGGGAGCCTATTAGATCGCTTTAAGAAGAATATAATTATGTCCTATTATCTAAACCTAATTGTCATTTCGCATTTCTAACATCTCTATTGCAATACTAAGGCGACTCGATGTTTGGAGGTGTAATAAATAAGTACAAGTAGATAATAGCGCGAGGGAAGTTGATAAGAAGATGGTTTACAGGAGGCCTTTTATAATATTTATCTCTAGCCACTGGCTAATGGTGGCGTAGAAGGTTTAACCCAGTATACACCAGATAGTAAATCCTTGTACTTAGTAGGAAGTTAATCTTAATCGCCATCTATAATATTTTGCTAAACCTAATAGATTCCAGATTATGGACTAATAAGTGCACAGCTATGTGAGTTAGGTAATATAAATAGACACTTTAATGCTAAGGGCCGCGTGTATACTTACCTTACCGCCGCACTCTTCTTTGGTAATAATAAGAAGAAACATTTAATGCCTTTCTACGAATTTAGGGTTATAGATTGTTACTTAAAGTATAATAAAACGCTTTATAAGTTGTTTAAAATACTTGTCGCTGAGTTTATAATAAAATACGGCATATCTCCTAAAGACACTGATATATCTCCTAAGAACACCAATACTAGCCTTATTGATTTATAAACGTTGGTAGTATTCCCGTGGATGGAATACGGATTATATAAGGAAGCGGATATATAGGAGACATGGTATAATACGTAAGGGGGGAGGGGATTGTGTCTATAGAGCTACAACCGGCACTGCGATGTAGATGAAGGAATGTGGAGGTAATTAAAGATACTTATAAAGAGTGTTATGCCTACTGATCTAAATGCGATTAATAAATATGTATTAGTTCAGTTTATTAACCTCTCCTGTTGGCGTTACTAGCTTAGCAATCTTGTATTAATAAGCTTTCTTATCCCAACTATAAAAAAATAGTGTTAGTAGGACTATACTTGCACGCTTATGAAGATATACACTTTGTTTACCGTCTTGTACTCCAATCTGGAAGCTTGCGATATCGCTTTAGTCTTAGGATCTTCTGGGGCTGGTAGCTCGACAATTGGGCCTCCTAGGGTAGAGGTAGAGGTAGACAACGTATTTGTCGCTATAGCTACCTTTAGCAGCTCTAGGAATTGCAGAGCATCCTAAATAGTAAGGGGCTAAGCTAGCAATAGAGTAGGGCTGCTTGGAGATTTATTTTTATCCTTAGCTTCTTGGCTTTTAATTGGTTGGCACGCTTTTAAGCCTTACTACCCTATTTACACTTAATTGCTCTAAGTCTGATAGAGCCCCCAGTTTATCTTAGCACTAATAGTTGTTTTTATTTATTACACTTATAGTACTTACCTAGACTTTAGAGCCTTGCGTTATAGCCTTAAACTACTTGCCTAATAGAGGTTAGCTATAAGCCTTATCCACTTTAAAAGATCTGGTATAGGCGTGGTTGTATAAGACGAATACTTATTTATAGGAAAATTATATAATAGGGACAGCAGAGCCACTAAAAATGCCAATAAATAGCTTCTTATATATGAGACTGCCCTGGATTCTCCACCCCGGCGCGTAGCGATGCATTTTATAGACTTAAAACGGCGACACCTTATATATACTATAAATGTTGTGATCGGTGTGCGTAGATAAAAGAAAGCCCCTAACGTGGGCGCTTTTGCGTATAAAGCTGGCGTATATACCTTTGAAATGATAATTACGCATTAAATAGGCGTCACTGCTTATAATAGGAGATAAGGTTTTATTTGGGCGTTTGAGGCGGGTTGCGGCGAAAATAGTTACCATATTAAAAGGAAAATGAGTCCTTGCAATAAGGCTTGGCCACATCACTACTTATATTAGGAGATGACGATTTATTTAAGCGCTTATATTAACAATCGTTCCGGATATATCTTTTTGTATGTCTACTACCTATATCCCGCTCTTTGAACAGTTCTAACCTAACTTGCCACTTATGTGTCCCTTATAGGATTATACTATAGATGCCGTTCCTTGGGTTGATTAGTTAATTGGCTTAATTCCCTTTAGGGTTTTTAACTTTCTGCAGTTAAAATTTAACTAAGGAATTCCGTATTAATTATAAGATAATTTTAAACTAACCAGCAATCTTTTTAAGGACTTTAGGCATATGCTAGTTTATAATATCCCTATCTACTTTAGGTGTTTAATTAAGCCTTAGCTGCTAGTTTATACGTTCTCTAACTGCCGCTATCTTAAATAAAGGGACATTACCCTATTTACGCTATAGACGGATGATGTTTCTGGCTTTGTCCTTTATAAAATTCTGCTAATCTTTATTAATAACCGTATTTAAGCTAGTCTTATCTGTACTTACTAGGAACTTTCTCTATTAGTCTAGGTTATATTGCGCATATTACCGCACGTCCTCCAACTTATTATTAGCATTAACTATAATGCGTAGTAGCGTTATAAAAGGGGAATATTGGTGAAACCCCTAGGACCAATATATCGTGGTAGAAGCGGGGTTTCGCCGCACGCTATCGGACTTTCTTAGCTTAATATAGGGCCACCCCTACTAAATCTGTATGGTCCGTGTGGTCCGTGTAGTCTGCGTGGTCTACGTGGTCTGTAGGGTCTATATTAGACCTCTTGGCTGAACGCCACTCCTTTTAAGTCTTTGCGTCTCCCTGCAGCTACTCTAGGTGTACTATGCTCCGTTAAACTCGCTTACTTATCCTTTATTGGCGTAGAGGATACGGCAACTAACAATCTATAGGCAGTTCCGTCTTTATCGCAAGTGCCATTAGTGTGACGGCGCTAGGGCACATTACCTACTAAATTCTACCAAATACTACCGCATGCTGCTACATTCTGCTATACCCTATTATTGGGTCGCCTACTACTAGCGCCTTAGCAGCTAGCTCTATATATTTGTTTATATCGGTCCTAGCGGCCCCTTTTCCTTCTCCTTAGCTTAGTATCTTTATAAGATAGCAATCTACAAGCCTTACCTTAGAGGCATTTATGTGAGCCATTATAGTTAGCCAGTTTTGTATCGCTAGTGGTTGATTAAGTCCATATATGCAGACGGGGCTAATGGGGTATGACCCTGGCTGCTCCGCCTAACTTACTTATAATGGGTTCTGTGGTCTGTGTAGTCTAGGTGGTCCGCATGGTCTATATAGCCCGTATTGGACCTCTTGGCTAAACGCCCCTTTCTTACGTCTCCCTGTAGCTAAGTACTAGGTATATGTCTTACCGTTAAGTCCAAAGCCAGTAATGTATAGGCCATTGCCGGATATACTAAGACTTAATGGAAGCGGATCCTGCAACCAATTAAGTATAACCCGAAATACTGCGTAAGCTGCCTTGGGATCCAGTAAAGAGCGGGAATAAGTAATAAATAGCCAGGATAAGGATGTGTAAGGCGGGCGAAGAACCAATATAAAGCGGGTATTTGATGGAAGGGGGATTCTATCCTAAAGCATTAGATTAATACCACCTAATACTAGTTTGCTATATGGCCCTTCTCTATCCGCCTTATTCCAACTCCCCTAACGTATATAGAATCTGCTATGCACGCCCACGGCCCACTAGATGTTAACTAAGAGTTGCTACTATCCTAGTCCTTATCCGTTGGATAATTTCGCTCTATATGCGTTCTTATCCGGCATCTAGGCCTCGATCCGAAGTTAGGCTTTAATAACGACTCTGCCTTATTTTTGGTTCTTTGACTATTTAGAGAAGGCTAGGTGCAAAAGGTCTGGCAGGCTGTCTTGCTTAAAAAATTATAATAGTAAATGTATCTTATTCTATAAAACCACAAATTATGCAGCTATTTAAGACTGTTAACTATATCTATTCCGTCCTTCTAGTTGTTTCTTTCCTCTCCTATACCGTGTAATCTATAAGATTGCAGTCGTTACTAGTTACACGTAGAAAGCGGCCAACTTATATATTGTGGATGGTGGTAGGAATTGTGGCTAGCTATATAAGTGTCTAAATTCTATAACTATAAGTATATCTAATAATGGCCAAGGGTATAGAAGGTATTCTCTAGGCCGTATACCAGTAAATTACTCTACACGCATATATATAACGTCCCTATATAAAATTGTTATTCTATACTAATTAGATGTTTAGGTCTTTACAGAAAGTTTAATACTTATATAGAGTACTATTTAGATCCTTTTTTAACTCAAATTAATTCACCTAAGGCATTTTTATCTTAGCTCTTGCCTAACTACCTATACCCTTAAAGTCGCCTGTTTTATCATCCTTACCGTTGGCCAATTAATTAACGTCTATTAAGTTATGCGCCTTACAATACTAATTCTAAGGATATTTCTATTGGTTGGGCTCTCTATCCTATATAGAATATCTTACCTGGCGAGCGAAGTGGAACCGCTACTTAAGCAGCCTCAAGCTAGTGACGTTAAAAGCTAGCGGGATTGTATGGAGGATCTCTTAGTGGTTATACCGTACCTACGGCCAAAGGACTTAAAAATATGGTCGTTACTTTACCTAGTGGGTGTCCTGCAAGTCTTAGCTAGGCCACTGGCGATATTGCCATTAATATAAACGGGTGCACTTGTAGATGCTGCTATAGATAGATCTGGTTTATATTCTTGTCCTTTTTAAGTAGTATTAACTAACCGCTAAAGGTTCTATTTCTGTTCGAGAATTTGTCTTATAGGTAATGGCGCTACTTACCTTTATTCTAAACCGGTTTAACTCGTGCATAAAGGGGCACGTTATGGAATGTTTAATATATAACCTAAAAGAGCACGCCTTAAGACACGTTATAACACTCTTAATGGACTTCTATAGCAATAACAGCTCTGGGGAAGTCTTGGAGGTTATAGTTTTAGGAGAACGGTATATCTATCTTGCGGACAGTCTAATCCTCGATTTAATACCTTCTGCAATTAATATCATTACCTTCATGGTTTATTTCTCGCACTTTATTAATGCATACATAGGACTTATTATAATAGACGTAATCGTTATTTATATCTAGACTGAGCTCGTTAAGAATCCTAAGCTTTTTCAAATGCATTAAGACTATAGTATAAATAGGTGTAAGGAAAGCCAGATTAAGTACGATATAGTTATATACTAGGATCTGGTAAAAACAACCAATTATCAAGATTAGGAGTGGCGCGGATATTCCTCTATATTAGTGGACAGTAACAAACTAGGATTATGGATGAAGTGTTTATAACTTTTTACTAGTCTATTAGGGGAGGGATTAAAAGCAATTGGCTTAGCAATCTTAGTACTAGTCTTACTTCTTCGCCTTACGTAGGATACCGCAAGTGTGGGCAGCTTGTTTATTTTAATCAGTTCCTAGCCAAATATATTTGCGTTTATAGGCTATCTCGTATAAACGTACAATATGCTGATGGGTTGCCTTAGTATAGGAGAACACTTTTTTAAACTTCTTTGAACTAAGCCATCTATTATTAATAAAGAAGGAGTAACACACCTTAAGGTTACCGCTGGTCGCGTTAAATTTAACAATATCTTATTTTCTTACGCCAATGACGAGCTAATGGTAAAGAAGATTAGTTTTATAGTTAAGGGCGGAAAGACTGTTATGCTTATTAAATTAACCGGGAGTAGTAAGTCTATACTTCTTAATCTCCTAAAGCGGTTCATTGACCCTAGTAAAGGGAGCATTAAAATTAATAGCTAAAATATTAGTAATGTCACACTAAGAAGTCTGCGAGAAAATATAGCAATTATACCCTAAAATCTTAAAGTACCAAATAAGTTAATTAGGGAAATTGTATTGTATAGGCTCTATACTAATAATGCTAAAATTGCGGAAAGCTATAAAGCCGCTTCTATATATAAACGGATTATATATTGCAATGCTAGATACAATACAGTGGTTAGGGAAGAAGGCATTAAACTCTTAGGCAGTGAGCGTTAACGCATTGCCATTATAAGGGCCTTTCTTAAAAATTTAAGGATTTTGCTTCTTGACGAAGCCACGTCTGCTATAGATAATATAACGGAGAAATTGATTTGCGAATCGCTTAAAAGTTAAGGGAAAGGTTAAACAATTTTAACTATTGCTTATCGTCTTAGTATAGTTAAGGGTGCCGATGAAATTATTTTCTTAGAAAACGGAGAGATAAAAGAAAGGGGAAGTTATACTAAGTTGCTTAACCAACGTGGATTATACTACAAAATGTAGATAGTAGTAGATGATGTGGATAAAACAGAGGGGGTTAGAAGCTAGTATATACGCTTTATAGATAGTATATACGCCTTATAGATAGCTGGTATGCCTTACAGCAAGTATAGTACGCCTTGCAGATCTCTGCGTTAGTAGCTATAAATAATATACGGCCCGCCGAATATAAAAGTTTATATAATGTGCCAAGACTTCTGCCTTTTAGGCTACCCTATATGTCCACCTATAAATTCCAGACTTTTGACCTTCCTATTCTTAATCCCAGCAAGGAATATCCAGCATAGAAAAACACACGCAACTATTAGAGCAACTTGAAAAGCTTAATCTTAGTACCGGATCTAACTAGGAAGAAAACACGCTTATTAAATCTAAGAGTTATAAACCACGTATTGTGAGTTTTGCTATTAAATAATCCTATAGGCCCTACAATAACAATTTCAGTTGCCGTAGCAACGTTGGATTTGCGTATGTATCCTTCTATAATAATATTAAAAGGCCTAATAGAAGGTATAGCAATGTTGTAATGGAGCTGGACTTGGGGAAAGGTGCCCTAATTATAAGTATTTAAAGTGCGTATAATATAAACCTATATAGGCCTTAACCACTGTCGCTGTTTTAGTGGTGCTAATATAGGCCATATAGATTTTCTGTAATGGAAGTTATAGAGGCTAGCCACTCTTAGTCTCCTATATCTAGCTATATAGTCTGGTATTGTATAAGTCTGGCCATTTTAATTATTAAGCTTATTGTAATCGCTACTAGTGTTACTGCGGAGATGGTCTGCTAAAATATAGAATAATGTATGTGTGTAAATATAAAGCCTGCAAGGAATATCCAGTAGAAACAGAAAAAGAGCCAAATATAGAGTTGGATATAATAACTTGGTGCGTTATAGGCATACCGTATAAAGAGTCGGATATGTCGGATATAAAAACTTAGTACTATGTAAGCATACCTACTTATATTTGTGTAGCACTGCTAATAGTGAGAGAGTGTTAATATTAAGCTAGATACGGACCTGTTAAAGGACCTATAGAAGTTTGCGAATATATATACCTTTATTGTTCCAAGTGCGAATATAAGTTTTGTTAGGGAAGGTAGCTATAACACTAGTACTAGGAGCCGTAAATAAGAGGGGTAGTAGCAATAAGGATCTAGTTATAGTTTATCTTTAGTCTTAGAGTTGAAAAGCACTATATATTTGGCGCAGTTTGTTAGATTAAAATTAAATAGTGCTAGCTGTTGGAGGATAAATTTAATGCGCGCTTATAAATGCTTTTATGTCTATATTCTATTACTCTAACCATTGTTCCTTACTTTCTCCGTAACGATTTCCTTTAGGCACCATCGATTGATTAAGGAATTTTATAAAAAGAGCGAGCTGGGTAGTTGGGCGTAGCGCCCTCTAAACATACAGCTAGGATCTTAACGGATTTAGTGGCTGTGGCTTTAGTCCTATAAGCTAGGAGGTTATAGGAGCTGGGGGCTTATGGGAGCTAGGGGATCCTACAAGGTAGGTAATTATACGAGTAGGGTAGTCTAACTTAGCGTCCTCTAATTAATGCCTAGTGTGTAAATTGGGTATTAATAGGTTTAATAACTTCGGCTTTGATTATATGAGCTAGATGCTTATAGGAACTGGCTGATTCTATAAGCTAAGTAATCATGCAAGTATGGTGCTTATAGGAGCTAGGTAATCCTATAAGCTAGGTAATTATACAAGCTAGGTAATTATGCGAGCTGGGCGATTGTGCGAATTAGGTAATTATGCGAGCTAAATACTCGTGGGAGCTGGCCGATTCTACAAGCTAGGTAATTATGTAAGCTAGGTAACCGTGCGAGTATAGTGCTTGTGGGAGCTGGGCAATCCTATAAGCTACGTAATTATGCGAGCTGGGCGATTGTGCAAACTGGGTAATTATACGAGCTGGGTAATTGTGCGAACTGGGTAATCATGCGAGCTAGATGCTTGTGGGAGCTAGCCAATCCTATGAGCTAGGTAATTGTGCGAGCTAGGTAACTATGTGAGCATAGTATTTATGGGAGCTGGGCAATCCTGCGAGCTACGTAATTGTGTGAGCTGGGCAATCGTGCGAACTGGGTAATTATGCGAGCTGGGTAATTGGGTAATTGTGCAAGCTAGGTAATTATACGAGCTGGGTAATTGTGCGAACTAGATAATCGTGCAAGCTAGGCAATCATGCGAGTAGAGTAATTGTGTAAGCAGAGTAATTATATAAGCAGGGTAATCTAACCTAGCGCCCTCTATTAACGCGTAGTATGTAAATGGGAAGTAAATGTTAGGAAAATACCAGAACTATAAAAAAAGGAAATATATAAGTCCCAGATCTAGAAACATTGAAGAAGTTCCCACATATATAGACTTTATAATGACTTAAAGCCTCCTTATATATACTTAGAGAAGTTTATATATAAATAGCCCTATAAGCGTAGCTATAAGTCTAAGCCCCCTTGCGTAACCCAACTACCCCTCCCTACTACACCGGAATAGATGAACAACCGCTATATACTATAAGTAGAGAAATGATTTGAACAAAAAAAAAACACTATAAAAAAATATATTTATATCCTTAAGATATAAATCTATAAGTACTATAGTCTTAAACACGACTAATAGTTACTAATGTAGTATACGTCCTAGGTCTATAAGAATTTTAAAAAATTCTAGGTTGTTAGCATAGATTTAGCTTCTATTATCGCTTTTAAAATAGTGAATAAATTTATCTGAGTGGAAGTATAGATTATTATAAATACTTTATAGCTCGCTATAAGTTAAGCGGGCGGAGACTCTAGTGGGAATAGTAAAATATTATTTTGTTTCGCGATAGGCTAAATAAAGAGAGGCTAAAGTTTTAACCCTTTTACTAGCTTTTATTAGAACTCTTCTTTACATTTTTATCCTTTACTTATAGATTTAAGACTATAAAGTCAAGGCTGCCGTATTTAACCGTCGCCTATATGGCCTTGTTGCTTAATACCTCTCTATTACTGCCTGCCCCTATTTCTTGATCTTTAGTGCTGAAACTATTTTCTCTACTATATAATGTATCTGCGTCCTATTCTTGGTCCTTATTGCTAAAGTCACTTTCGCAACTAGTTTATGCCTCTATGTCGCTATTATTATCTCTAAAGTCGGGTTCTCTATCTATAAATACCCACTTAGTAGCTAGCAATTTAGGGATAGTACACTTATAGGTACTTAATGGTTACGGGATACTACTTAAGGAGTTTTAGTTAATGCTGTTGGGATATAGAATATGTTTATAGACCTCTAAGTACTAGCTGCTTAGTGCCTTAAGTAAAAGATCTCCCCTAATGCAAGGCAGATTAATAGGAGTTGATTACCGCCCGTATAAGGCGGAGCGCTTATAAATGGCTTAGCTATAATGCCAATTAAACCACCCTGCAGGCACCAATAGCTCCTTTGCCACAGATAGGGGGTTAATATATGAGATTAACTGGCTAGGATAAGTGTACTGCTTAGGCAGTGTCTTGCCCCAGAAAGGATAGGCGTTGGAAGTGGATCATATAATACTATTCCTACTAAAAGAGGCGTTATTAGGGGTTATTGCTAACTTCTAGTTCTAGTTTATAACTTTATACAAACGCCTCTGAACCCTGCTAAGGCATACGGCGTCTATTGGGAATTGTTAGCCGTTTAAATTCAGCAACAGCTTAGCCAATAGCTACCCCTAACAATGCCTCACTTAATGCTTTACTTGTGGATCACTTTAGGCGCCTATAGTCTTGGGCGTAGACGATACGTAAGCTAAGAGTAATTACAGCCACTAAATATTGTACTACAGACACCATATAAAGTGGAAAAAAGCGGCTAGTATGCTCTACCTTTCCTTTCTGCCTTTTGCCCTAACTCCGCCCTAAGAGAGAAATGGAATATAAACGTCGTGCTCCTAGCTCTTATATGCTATTAATTTAACTTACCTTTAAATCTGACCTCTTGACTATATATCCCTTACCATCTTTATAAGAATACTAGATATTATGTATGCTGCTTTAACTAAGCTTAGATACGTTGCTAATATAACCTATAGGTCCTTAATCGGTACTTATAAAAACATCACGATATGCTATTACCCCGAAGATAATATACCTGTTTATTAACTTGCTGGAAACCTTAAATTATCCTAGAATTATATCGATAACAAAGACATAGTATTTGCCAGTAGGGAAAAGAAATAATTATAGCTTTCTAACCCTATGCAGAAACTGATACCTTATACGCCTACTCAAACACCTAATAGGGTCAACTCTTATAAAATCGACGACAATACGGAGGGTAATATATAAGAAGATATAGAAATGTACACCAATTACCTTAAGAGCCTGGAAGGCCGCAGCGAAACCAAAATAGTTTTACCTAAGCTAATGGAGAGCTATAGCGAGGCTAAAACAGATTTACTTTAACCAAAAGAGGTTTATATTAAAGGTTTGCCGGTGCCTCTAGGTATGTTTATAAAACACTTATATTTATTTAGTAATACTAATAAGTAAGTAGGGAATAGCTTAGCTAATCTTATAATGTTTCTTAGAGTTGCATCTCCCCTATCTAAAATATTAACGATTTCCGATGCCATGATTTTGCGTGGATAACTGAAGTATCTTGTCTCGTGGTTGCCTTCTTATTTTATAATAAAGGACTTAAGATGTCTCCAAAGCCCTAGTTATAAATTATTCGTATCTACGTTTAGCCCTATTATAGTAATATGCTGGTATTCTACCTGGGTTTTAGCCGTGGACATACCACTAAACAGACTTGCATTATACTATGCTGAGAATCCCCGTCTCTTTCGCCATTATGCTGAGGTATACAAACTACTTAAAGATGTTATAATAGAGATAGCCAAGAGGAGCAAACTATACAAGCAAGGAGATCAACTAGGAAAGGCATTAGAGGATTTATTAGAAGAGATATTAAGGAGAAGGGTACGTAAGAGAAAGGTGGATCCTACTATAGATAGAGATCCTAAGAGGTCTAAGGTATAAGAAATTTCTTATAAGGAAGATTTTTGCAATTATATTCTTGTCTTTCGGCATTAAAAATTAAGGCGTTAATTAGGATTTCCTTAGCTTGGTGTTTTATTTCTATCTAGTTGCTTCTATGTCAAGAATATCTCGTTATCGTTTGCGTGTATAGACAAGTTTTTGCATATTGGATTGAAGTTGAGAGACTTACTTACAGTAAGCTTATAAGTTCTCCACCTTTGTATACTTAGCAGCGATGAGTTAGCCAGCCTATAACTCGTTTGGTCCTCTATAAAGAAAAGACTTATTATAAAATGTAGAGTTATTCCAATTAGATTAGATTAGCTTAGTAAGCCTATAGCCCTTCTTGGCACCCTATAGCGTAAGAATAAAACCAAATTAAACTAAATAAAAAGACTCGTCGCTTTCTAATCTAGATATCTTAGAATTAGCCTTTATTAACCTACCCTCTTTAACCTAGTTAAAATGTGCTGGCGTCTTCTTAACTAGTGCAGGATAGAACTTTTCCTTTAAAGTAGTTAGTAGTCTTAGATGAACCTCGGTCTACTAAGCTATGTCTTTTCTGCCTACTAGCCTCTAATGCGCCTCTATTATATATCCTTCCTCTATCCTCTATCCTTTACTCCTAGTGTCGTATTTCTACCCTTAACCAATGCTCTCCTATACTCGCCTTTGTTACCTTTAGCTACTAGAGATATGCCCTCCTTATTAACTAATAAGGGAACACTTTAGGTATTATAGACAATAAATAGACCTAATAAAGGGCCACAAGTTAATTCTATTAGAGATTTGCATAGCCTCTGTGGTATATCTGATTCGGAAACTGGTATTTTTAAGCGCTTGGTCTTTACCTTTATTAGTAACCAAGACTATGTCTACTTTGGTAGAGCGCCAATTAGAGGGATGTATTTAAGCTCCTAGGATCTCAAGAAGGCCTTAAAACAAGTTCTAGACGAGGATATATGCCCTAAAGTGCCGTCGCAAATTACAGTTACGTCAATCCCAGCTACGGCGAGGAGGGGCAGGCTCTTTGGGGGTGAAATTAGGAGTGGGTGTATGGCGGCGAGTTCTACGTAGCCATTCAACTTTATATAGGTGAGCGAACTATGCGAGTCGCCATCTATAGCTGCGTGACTAGGTAGCAGTCTCGGTATCTCTAAAAAGGGATCACACAGAGAAGGTGTATGGAGTGGCTTATAGGCGGACTAGCTCGCATAATTACCTAGCTTATTTAACCTTAACCTATCAACTTGGGCATGTAGGTTATTGATAAAAGTCTACTAATTAAATCAATAGGATTTAGTGGCCGTGCTTATTAGTATTCGCGCACGGGCCTTCCCTCTACTAACGGGTTAAGGGATACTAGTGTGCATAAAGACCCCTATGAACTTTGCAACAACTTAAAGAAATTTTTTTTTTTTAAGAGAAAACAAAAGAAAGCAACATTCTAGCCAACCTGGACGGCTTAATAGATATAAGAAGATTAGCCTAGGGTTTGCTAGAAAGCTATATATATAGCTTATAAAAATACCATTTGGCTCTAGGTAATGGAAACTGGTCGACACCAATAGAGGAGTAAAATAGCAATTAGAGGCTTAAACTAAGCAGGATAGAGAGGATCTAAATATTAGTATATATACTTTAATCAACGGGCACAAATATCACTATATAATACGTATACGTTGTTAATTGTTGGATAATTAATTATCTAGAAGTAAGGGGTTGCTCTAAGGTTAGGTTAACTAGCCTCACTTCGCGGTCTCGTAACTATGTTATATAACTAATATTCCAACACTAGAGCAACTCTAAAAAGAAGGCTAATCTATATTCTAAAGCTAAGTTTACTTCTAGACTTATTCGCAGCGTATATATAATAGCTAGAGATCTAATTAATACGCAATAGCTTCTACGCTCCTTTTATAGGTCCGTAATTACAAGAAGAATTATTAAGGGTAGCAGGTTAATATATCACAAGGGCCGCCAAGGCGCTAGTGGTAAGCGAGCCAATAGCGATTTTCTATCCTGGGGATGGAAAATCCTAATTGGCTGGTTGAATTTAGGGTCCATATTGTTATAATTAGTTACCTAACGCTAAGCTAAATCTGAGTTCGTTTGTTTAACCCATCCTATAACTTATAGGTTGATTTGGTTCGTATTAATAAGCCATTAAAGAGCCGCACAGGGCTTTCCCTTTGTTATAGCGTTAGTAGGGTTGGCCTCTTTATTAATCTATTTTACCTCCATAATCTGTCTCCGTTCATAGGCTTGCCGGAGGCATATTATATTAATTATTAGGCGCTTTTCTTAGGTGGTTCTAAGTCGTACTAAACAGTTATATAAGGACTTGGAATTAGTGCAAAGTATAAATAAGAGGTTAATTTATAGGATCTTATCTATTATAGATTTAATCGCAACGCCGATATTAAAGCCGTGGGCCGTACTGTAGAGTTCAGAAGCTAGTACGCTCTAAGTAACTCTTTTATACTTAACTAAGCTCCAATGGACGATGTTGGCCTTCTTTGTAGCATTAGCTAGTATAATAACGTAGCTAATCTGCGAAGAGAGGTCCTTGTTGTTAGTAAATAACGCGTCCGTAAATACCAGGAGCTATAGGGTTTTAATATCTAACTTAATGAACTTAAGGCCTCTATTAGCGTTCTCGATTTGCCAGTTTAGACGCTTGTTTAACTATTTTGCGTCTTTCTTGTTGGGGTTAATTACTTGGGCGGCAAAGGATAAATTAAATAAGGCTTCTGGCTGGCAAACTAAAGCGATATATACACCTTTAGCGCGTTAAGCAATGTACTAGTCCTTTGGAGTTAAGGTTCTTATAGCTCCTCTTAATTCTGTACTTGTGGCAAGCTTGGTGCTAATTGTACTAAGGTTTATACATTGTTGTTCCTAAGTAAGCGTAATGCTCCCGTTAGTTAGTAGCTGAATGACTCCACCGTTAAACTTAATAGGCGTATTAACGGTAAGTTGTTCCCATTCTTTAGCTATAAACTTGGCCTTATACAGCTCGTTTTGCTCTGTGTTTATAAAGGTCTTATCTGCTAGGAATAGAGTATTGTCGGTTTGTAGGCCTATAATGCTAAAGGGTTCGTTGCTCTGTAGGAGATAGGGGTCATATATAGACTAGTCTATATACAACTGTTAGATGTGATATAAGTGATATATCTTAAACCAGTGGTTACCGGCTTCTGGTACTCTGTAGAGTGGTTTTATAACCTTTAAAATAGAGGCCTTGTTAATCCCAAGTTGCTTAATCAGCTCATACAGAGGTTGTACGTAGAATTCTCGATTTAGTGTGGTGGTTGATTGTATATAGGCCTATAAAATGTCTTAGAGGTAAAGTCGTGCCTATAGAAGCTTTATGGCGGCGATATAGAGAATTAGTTATTAGCTAACTCGTTAAATAGTTAGTAATTAGGTAAGAACCAGTTCCTTTTCTAAGTCGTTATAAGCTTGCATAACTAGTTGGGATTTCTTAAAAGCCTTATTAGTTCCCTTGTTCTTAATCTTGTTAATAAATCGCGAATTAAAGAGTTGTACGCCTTATAGTATATCCGTGAGTCTTATAATCTTAAAAACTCCCTTCTTAAGTAGACCAGTAAGCTCCTTTTATTAGAAGGCGCTGAATTAAGTACTAAATTAACTGTCATCCTATAGGTAGATGGTAATGTCAGCTATAGCCGTAAGTAGAGGGTATTTACGAGGGCGTCCTCTACCTTGTTTTGGGGGTTGTTACTAAGCTTTAGCAGGTCTCTCTAAAACAGTCTTAGGAAGGGCTAACCTAAATAGAGGTTTAGGTGGCGATTCTGGTCTAACAATTTGCTCCTGCGATTCAGTTGCTTAAAGGTAGGGTTTTACGACCGTAGATCGGAAGGCTATAAGTCCGCTAGATAGTTTAATAGTGCATATTTCACCCTTAATGGTAAGTAAGGTAAATGGCCTGTCCTAATGGCTGCTTTGGCTAGTGTTTCCTTCTCTCTAGACTAAAACAGGCGAATTTGGTAGGAGATTATAAATCGCATTAGCATTAGGTCCGTTTCGCATATTTAGCACGTTAGCGATCTGTCGTTTAGCTCGTAGCTTCTGTATCTCTACTATAGCCTTTTTGATTACGGCAGCGCGTTATATAACTATAGGGGATAGTGCATCGGATTTAACCATTTGGGGGTAGGCTTTAAAGACTAGAAGTATAGGAATTAGTCCTCTAGGGCCAGCTGAATTGTTAATTACTTTGAACGCTATTTGGAGTCCCATCTTCTTATTAATTTTAGGGATTTCAGTTATAATAATCTAATAGGCTCAGTGTAATGGATTATAGTAGCGCTTTACCATTCTAATAGAGTTATGTGCTTTAACCGGTACTCCCTTTATACTAATTCCCATAATGGTGGCGTATTGCTTGAATTCCTTACTAACGAAGTTCTTTTTAGCGTTATGGGTAATTAGGTCTGGTGGCCCTAAATAAATATTAATCCAGTATATCCATAGAACGTTTTATGTGTGTTTAGCGCTGATGTCTTATAGCTATCTACCGGCTTGGAATCGCGTTCCTTTATTAACAACGTATAGGAGGGGTGATCCGCTAATGTACATAATGTCGACAATGATATTGTAGTTAAAATTAACGTCATCTTATAGGGTGAAGCGGAATCTGCCTAGTAATTTGCTAAACTTCTAACAGTAGTAGTAGAACTTAGTTAGTTGCTTAATGGCCATTCTATCCGTTTTATGGCCAGCATGGTAGAGTAGTTTTTGCAATTTCTTAACTAAGGGATGTCCAAATCGACAATGTAGGCGCCGTAGCTCTATATCTATTAAGTAGTAGGGGTTTGCGTTAAAGGATTTAGACAGATATAACTATAGTAATAAGCTTTATAAGAGAAACGGGTGGCCAAACTATTGCACTACTGGTACTTTTTTGGTGTGAGTAATGACAACGTTTCTAAGGTTGTTATAGTAGATTTAGAGTCTGTCCATATCCGCTAAGTAGAGCAAGAAGGGGGTATCCGCATAGACAATATAAAACTGTATCTTGCCTATGGGGGTGACGATATCCGTAGTTCTAATAGAGGTAGCGATTCTAATACCAAACTGTATGTTGACTTGTCCTTTAGTTAAGGTATTAAGTCTTATAGATTGGTCCGCGTTCTATAGTGCCTGGAATTGTCTGTAACCGGCCGTAGACTTCTTTAATATACTGGTATCAATTATAATTCCCATAAATACCGTGGAAGTATAGCGTGAAGCGGCGGTTATTATATTATAGTTAAACGGGTTGGTTTCCGTAGTAGGTTCCGTGGAGATTGTAGTAAGTAAGTAAGTATAAGCCTTATTAGCTAGTTCTATGCTTGTAAAGGTTGCTTTGTCTATAGTAAGAGTCCTAAATAATATAAGGTAGCAGCCGTTAGGGTCTTCTAATTCTTCCTTACTGTTATTATTATTAGTGTTTTTATTAGTATCTGTATTTAGCACAAGAGCTTTAAAAGTTTTATTATACTCATTGTTGTTGTCTCCTTTATAGTAGATAGTATATTGTCTAAAGTGTTCTTTAAAGTTACCGTTACGGCCCTTGTTATTGTTAAAATGTCTTTTATACTTATCTCTAGAACGGTTCCGCTCCTTCTCTATGTATTTCTATAAGCGGCAGCTCTCCTTTTGGCAAACGTAGTACTTGGCCTTTAGGGATCTGACGGTGTTTTGTCTATAGGAGCGGGTTCGATCACGGTTATTACAGATGTTATAGCGGTATGTATGATCCGTAAAGTAGGTTCCTTAAGACGGTCTTATTAAGACCTAAAAAGGGTGTTCCTTCTCCTATATAACTATAGAAGATTGCAACTTGCTAATTAACTAGGAGAGGTCTTTAGAAGGGTTGGAAATAGTGATACGGCATACTAGTACTCCTTAGCAAGCGGTGACTAGCTTATTTGTAAGGAAGAGGTCTATATAAAACTCTAGGTGTAATCTATAGCGATGTTTTAAGAGCTTATTAAGGAGTAGTTAGAAACTCTAATAGATTTGCTTATTAGGGTTCTCGTTAATAATTCCTTAGAAGTTGGTGGCGTTCTATTTAGTAAGGTTTCTCTGATAGTACTCTGGTCCTTTAAAGAAGTAATACATATGGTTATATGCCTCAGTAAATAATCTAGTTAAAAGGCTGCTATTGTAGTAGTAATCCTAAGCAAGTCCCTTTAGTATGGTTGGGAGTGCGGTTATATAGCCTTTAGGAGGTAGACCAGCTCTCTTGCAGATATTATAGAAGATAGTTAACTTAAAGTTAAAGCTATTACTTACTCCATTGTACTTCTGGTCGTCTGTGTAGATCTTAGCAATAGTGGCTGCCTCTTTACTATATATAGGCAGGTGCATAGCAGGGTCAGTATTGGCAGTACTAGGGTAAAGATACTAGGCAGGAGGGGGACTAGGTGGAGTAGAAACAATTACTAGAGGGAGGGTAGAGGCAGTTACTATAGGCAATAATTGCTGATTCTACGTCTATAGGAGTTAAGTAAGGAGAGTAAGTAGTTGATCTTAGGTAGAAGTAGGTGCAGCTTACTATTAGGTAGCAGTTGGTGCAGTTTGCTAGGGTATAGATACAACAGCTAGTTAGGGTGTTATAGGGGTAGGTATTTGCGTTCTAGGTATTACAGCTGTAGCTATAGGCTGGATTATAGGCGTTAGAGGTAGTGGAGGTAGTTAATGGCTTACAGGCGTCAGCACCGTATGGGAAGGTAGTGGGCTGTAAGGGGGGGTTATAGGAGCTGAAGAGGCTATAACTAACGGGGGTATAGCTTAATTCGATATTAGAGCTATTTATATCAAGTTAAGCCGTTCTCATAGCGCCACTATAATTATAGGGCTGACTGCCTTGAGAGCTTCTGTAATTTCCTTATCTATCTATTTATAAGGTTCTTCCTCTTAGAGGAGGTCGAATAGTGCTTCTAAGATTAAATATCTGCTATTATGCTTTCCCACATACACTCCTCTCTTAAGTAGATAAGTGCGTAACTTTGCTCTTATATTAATTCGCATGCGTCTAAAATCTTTAGTAGTAAAGCCTTTAAATTCCTCCTTAAATACTATCTATAATATATAGTCTGTGAAGTTCTCCTATATATGTACGTAGACCTTTGTTGCTATATAGTCTCCTAGCTTATCTTTAGAAGCTATAGCAGCAGTGATTTTATTATTATATTTTAATATCTTCTCATACCACTCCATTATAGTTATGGGTTGAGTATCCATAAGGTTTAAGTGGAGGTTTAAAGGTAAAAAGGTTTAAGGTTCAAGATTTAAGGTTTAGGGTATTCTCTACAGCCTTAGGGCCTATAGAGTGTCCTTAGTCTGGGAGTTTAAGGGTTAAGGCTTAAACAGAGGTCGAGGTTAAGGTTAAGGTTAAGGGTTAAGGTCGAGGTCAAGGGTAAGGTCGAGGGTAAGGGTGTAGTTAAGGTTAAGGTTTGTGTATACGTTCTCTACAGCCATCGGACCTATAAAGTGTTCTTAGCAAGGCTGCTATTCTCTTAGCAATCTGCTGTATTAGCTATAAGGCCAATACACGCTCTCAAGCTTAAGTAGAAGTCGTAGTCTTCTCCTTTAATAAAACAGACAAGAACTAGGCGATTGGTAAACTGTTTCCAATACTACTCCTTAAGCGCTAGCTATTGCGTATTTCCTAATCTATATGTCTACTAATCAGTATTGGTATACATGCTTTAATTAACGGGCACGAATATCACTATATAATACGTATACGTTGTTAATTATTGGATAATTGATTATCTAGAAATAAGGGGTTGCTCTAAAGTTAGGTTAACTAGCCTCGCTTCACGGTCTTATAACCACGTCATATAACTAACATTCCGACACTAAAACTTGTTTTGGATAAAACCAGCCGGCAACTGCAATAATAGCATAGATTGCCATAATAAGAACGCCTTTAAGCCAGTCTATTTTAGTATTAGTTAGAGTGGATTACCTATATAGAAAGAAAAACTTACTAAATTTGCTATCTTGGATAAGATAGTTTACTAGGAGCACGGTAATAAATAAAACAGTGATTAGAAAGGTATTAAATAAAAGCATTATACAATCCTGGCCTATAGTCCAACCAAGTATAACAACAAAGGGGAGAACTAAAAAGGCGATTTATATACTAGATCTAATAGCAACATTAATTACTAGGCTTATTTTATCCTTATAAGCTACTATAACCGCTATTACGTGCTCGGCAGCGTTCCTAACAATTAGGAGTAGGATAAGACCGACAAAAGTGGTAGAGATAGTGCCGCTTGCTATAATATCACTAATGCTATTAACTATAAACTCGGAACAGAAGGCGACTAACACGGTAGAGAATCTAAGGGTTATAATTGCACCCCAGATTGTTAATTTGGGCACCTTAATCTCGTCGTCTTCCTTTTCTGCGTTTAAATCCTGCTTAACTTGGGAGGATTTACGCTTAGGAGCCCTTTGGCTTGGAGCATTACACATTTTGGCATGTGACTTTAATTGAAATATAAGGTAGCAAGCGTATACAATTAGGAGGATGATAGCTGTTCCACGGGAAAGCTCCCAATTAAGTGTAGAGCTATTAAGGCTTGTAGCTACGTGGGTTAGTATCTATTATAGGTCTAAAGCTATTATTAAACTTACTTAACAGCGTAGAGTGGAGGGCGGTTGGAATAATTAGACTACCAACAGACAGAGCTAGAAGACTAGCTATAGTATTTGCTACTATTATATTGAAATGTTATTCCATCCGGTTAATGCCTCCAAAGAAGAAGCACATACTAAGGATAAGGAGTAAGTTCGAAAGCATACTACTAATTAAGGAAGTTTTGACAATGGTAATCTGGCCCTTAGTTAGGGCTAAAATAGAGACAATTAATTTGACAGTGTTTCTGCGCCAAATGTTAGATAATATTAGGACAAATAAGAAGCGAAGAAATGTACCTAAAAGTTGCGTTTAAAAGACTACCTAATATATTACCGGCGCGGAGCGTAATCTCTTTAGTAGTGTAACTAAGCATTACAGCAAGCGGAATGATGGCAATAAAGTTAACAATAAATATGGTAATACTGTTAACGTGAAGATAATTAACCACAAAGCCGACGGGAACGGCAAGAAGAAGTATATTTATCTATAAGCTAAACAAGATGGCACGAACCTAATCCTTAGCAGGTATATTACGCTTTAAAGCTGCTTTCTACCTTTCTTTGATTGTTAGCTTAAGATATAAGGGGTTTTGCAGGCCTATACCAGCCTCTTTATTGGGTCGTTTATTGTTGGACCTTATCTAGGCTACTTAACAGGCTTTTAAGAGTGTTGCTAGATCTAAATATGCTATTATAAGCACGGTTTTTAATTGTTCCTAGAAAGAGTACAATAGAGAAGGGCAATTTTATAGTCTGGAGGGCACCCATATATAGCAAAGACTGAGAAGTCCAATGGTACTTAGGCCAACACCAACGCCTCAAATCCACGGTGGTGTATTTAGCTTTTTTTTCCAGTTAATTTCACAAGCGAGGATCTAAGGCAAATTCCAGAATAGTTGTTATAGAGGAGAGGAGGATTAATGTTAATAACTAGCTAAAATAGCTAGTGAAAAAAGGAGAAGATAGAGTGTTCTAATAGACGAATAATAAGTAAAAAGTAAACCAACTACTTATAGAAATGAGGACGCGGTAGAACATATAAATAAGGGTATAAGTCTGTGTGCCTCTAAGTACTAGCTGCTTAGCGTCTTAAATATAAGTCCTCCCTTAACGCAAGGCAGATTAATAGGAGTTGTTATACCGCCCGTATAAGGCGGAGCGCTTATAAAGGGCTTAGCTAGAATACTAATTAAACCACCCTATAACGCACCAACAGCTCCTTTGCCATAGATAGGGAGTGAATATACGAGATTAACTAGCTGAGATAAGTCTACTGCTTAAGCAGTGTCCTGCTCTGTAAAGGGTGGGCGTCAGGAGTAGATTATATAATACTATTTCTGCTAGGTAAGGCGTTATTAGGGGGTTATTGTTGGCTTTTGGTTCTAGTTTATAACTTTATATAAACGCCTCTAAACACTGCACTGTTGGGGCTGTCTAAAAGCTAAGTTGCCTATTTACCTTGTCTTAACCTTAGGCCAGGCTCGTCAGCTATTAAGGCGATAGGAAGTTGCGTTAGGTATATAATAGGACTTAAGTAAAGCTACGCAACTAGATGGGCATTGCTATGCGAAGCAACGCTTAACTGGCTGCCTCTATATCGCCGTCTTAGAATGATTGGAAGAAAGGGGTTGGTGCTAGCCCTTATCATTTAATATAACCCTCCTGTGGAGGCACAGTAAAGTGGGGTGTAGATAGGGAAGGATTATACTCCTATTATAGCTGTATTATAGTGCATTTATAATGCTATGCTAGTATCCCTAAGTTAGTAAATCGGCTCAACTTTTAAGGCATAGTTAAAGCGGAGCCCACCGTTAGCTCTCCTATTAGCCAAGCGGCAGAGAGGAGCAGGATATAAAAGGCCTCTATATCCTTTAACCAGACCAGCACCAAGCACAGTATCCTTTAAGGAAATCCCTTCTTACTTTCTCGCAAAGACACTCGAACTATCAGCTACCTTATCTCTTTAACAATAAGCGACTTAAGCGACTCGGATGCCACAATAGAGGATACCATATTGTATTGGATTAAGGTGCGCTCTAAATATTAAATCCTTTATAGGATACCGCTAACGGAGCTAGGATATACCGCTTACCTCCAATCCTAAGGGCTCCAATAAGGCCGTTAATACAGTAGGGTGGGTATGCGATAGTTACTTCCCTATAGTTTTGTCCGTTCGCTAGCTTATTAACATAAGTAGGATATCTAGTTAGCACCAAAACGCAAGAGTAATTTAGAGAACAATAAGGCCAATATAGAAGGAACTATAAGGAAATACCCACCCCGCACTAATAAAATAAAGAAGTCGTCTTAATATAGTCCGCTTGGTAACTCCTTTCTATAAAGCTTATTAATCCCTAGCTTACTCTATTAGGGACAATAGAGAGACTAGGTAGCTTAGTTAATTAACTTAACTACAGGCTTAGCCAACTTAAAGAGAAAGTTAGCAGCCTTAAAAAAAGTGACCTCTACATTATGCGTTATCTAGGTAAGGTTAATAATTAAATTAACAGCCTAAGAAGTGACTAGGAAGAAATAGAAAATACTATTAGGCGGTTTCAAAACGAAATCCACACTCTTAAGAGAGGCAGTGATGAAACTTCAGATTACGGAGATAAACAGGTTATAAAGGCTAGAAACAAGACATCTAAGAGGAAAAGGGCATACTTAGCCTAAGGGCAGAGAAGTCTGTAGAATTAAGGAGGAAATTTATTAGCTTAAATAGTACGCTCTTTAGTTATTGTATCGTTTGCTTATTAAAGAAATTTATATATTGGATTTAAGCTAGAACTAGCCCTGCCCTTTATAGCGAGTGTTTGCCGCATTTATATACTTAATTAGCAATAAGTTAGCAGATCTAACTAAGCTTGGTCCTTATTACCTCTTCTCTACAACCTCTTTTTCACCGCATTCGCCGCCTGCTCGGCCTTATACAACTACACTACCAAGGCTGATCGTGGGACAACACTTAGAAGCGTGTTTGTATATCGCCAGACGAATACTAAGCGCTATAGGATATATTGGAGAAGGACACACACCTTAGAGCCTGGGTTGTGGACAAGCTTTGATATAATTACAATTTAGTTATACCCAAGAATTTCCACTCTTTGGCCCTAGCGTCACGAGAACATAAGAAGTAGTATTTATACTCCTTCTACCCTCTAAGATTTAGTATATTTTATCCACATATCCTCTTATAAAGAAAATGGCTTTAGAGCCCTCCTAAGACACTAATATTACTGGAATCCTTTAGGAACCCAGCAACTAAAACATAGTACCGCCCTTGTTTAAAGTAGTGAAGCAATACAAACCGCGAGGTAAATGGACATTGTATTAGCTTGCTTTATCTACCAGTTTTATATGCCGTTAATATAATAAGTAGAAGACGGCGAAGCTTATAGCTACACACTATAATTAATAGGACGACCTTTACTGCAATACTTGTTATAGTCAGCTTCTCTTAAAGAAGTAATAAGGTCTGTAATACCCTAGAGCTAATAAGATATATTAAAACCTAACCAACTTAGGAGGGAATTGCTATTAATTTAATCTAATTCTAAGGGGTGTGTTATAGGGGATTTTTGCATCTAGTGTAAATAAATGGAGATAAACGCTCATTACCTATACAAAATAGACACTGGCGAGGGTCACATTCTAAAGGGAATAAATAAGGCGTTGCTAAGGAGACAGCAATAACAATACATTTCCCTTGCAATATATACCAGTAGAGGGGGAGTCTATATATACTGGATCTAGTTCTGGGAACTAGAACCTATTTTTAGGAAATAGGTTAATTAACTGCTATAAAAAGAGGTTAACTGTATCCGTATTTAGCATGTTAGATTTAGCTTATTTTAGGACTAGTAACCGTTTATTAGCGTTCTTGGGCGCCCCTTTAGCCTCGCTATATAAGAGCTTTGCTGCATTAGAGCCTTACGCGTTACAGAACAGACTAAAATAGATAACTTTAATTAGTTATAGACCGGAAACGTTACATTTTGGGTCATTATGGCTTAGCATTTGACTAAGCCCTATAAAGCCTTAGTCTAAGCCATGTTGGGTTAGCTTAACTTTTCCACACCCAATTCTTAATTCTCGCGTTTGCTCGCACCTTGCTTTCTTCCTTACACTTTTCTCCCTGGTCATTTCCTTATTACAAGACGCTATATTTATTTGCTATTATACCGTCCTTATATGCTAGCCTCTTTAATCTCCCCTCCCCGCCTACCTACCCGCCTATTATATTGGCCCTCCCAACATAGCTCTTAGCGCGTTCTCCCACAATAGCAAATCTCTCTAGATTAAAGATAATCGAAATAAAACCTATTAGAGAGGGACTGAATAACTTTCGCGATTTATTTAACTTAACTTATTAGAATCTAGGTATCTCTAGCTCTTTGGACTTATTGCACCAAATTAGCAATAAAGGTAATTGTTAATTAGTCTACTATAGGTCCCGTCTAATATACATAGGGCTTAAGAATCTTGTTATTAACCTTATCCTAGCATTACAAAACCTTTACGCTGCTTGACTACTTCTGTCTAGCGCTAGCCATGGCACTTTTTGTAGCGACCTTCTCTAACTCCTCCCTTTGGTTAATTCTGATGACTTTAATATTAAACAGTTCACCCCTCTCCTAAAAACAGTTCTTAATTGCGAATTAGATAAGGACGTTTGGAGCAATACTATCGCCACTATTATAGAGTCCACCCCCCCGCCCTAACCGCTGCCACTCTACGTTTAAACCCCGCATCTACATAATACAAGTAGCTTTACTAACTTATCCAAACGTAGGGAATACGTGGATTATATTCTAAAGGAGGAGCTAGGCCCTCTTTATATAGGGATTCCTGGCTTATATAAAGCATTCTTTAGGGGAGTAGAAGGTCTTAAAGAGGCAAGCGCTGCCATTTTTAAAAAATGTAAGGAAGGGGACAATCCACTATACACTAAGGGCGGCTGGCGTAACTGGCCTAAAAGCGCAAAGCAAGATAATATCCTGGTGTGGTTTAATAACCTAATTAAATTATTTTTGGGCTTCGTAGAGGAGCACAGGTCCGCCCTAAAGACACGATGAACGCTTGTTATATATACTAAGCAGCCCTTATAAGGGTCTACAGTAAAGCGAAAGCTAGATATCGGTTTTATAGATAATCTAATAGCTAGCAAAAGCTCTTAATGCTATTAGTTGTATATACTTATGCTAGAAGAGCTAAAAAGTAATCCAAACACTAATATAGCCTCGCAGGCATAGTTTGATTTGGGAAAATATATAAGAGAAGTCTTCGCCGCTTAGGACACTCGTCGCTTTGTTTTAGGCTTTACCCTCTATGGATCTATTATACGGCTATAGGAGTATAACTAGGTAGGAGGCATCATATTATTACCATTCAATATTAATAAAGACGGATTATAATTTACCTTAACGATGTTAGGGTTTCTCTTAATAAATAAAGAGCAGCTTAGGTTTGACTCTACTATTTTAACATTAGACAGCAAACGATATATTAAGGTCGTGCGCAATAATTAGACTAAGTGTCTTATCCTTAACGAACTTATAAAGCGGGCACCCTATATTATTAGTTAGGCGATAACTTGCTAGAAAGCGCACTATAAGGGTAATACCTCTAAGATACCTCTTATTATTAAAGACTCGTGGCAGTACCTAGAGCGTAAGGAAGAAGGCGAACTGCTATATAAGGCAGTAGAGAAAGGAGTGATTAATATAGCCAGGTACTATTACTATAGGACTGTTTGTATAGGTAGACAAGATAATAACATCTTTAATATCTATAAGGGGTTGGATATTACTAAAGCGATAAACTACAAGCCTAAAAGCCTAATAGTGCCTTTAAGCGTAGCTAGAGTGCAAGGCAGTACAAGAAAAGGCCAAAGTATTAGTAGAAAGAGGTCGTCCAGCTACACTAACGCCCCATTACCGCCCAACAAGCGCCTATGTTTGAGCTCTTCGATTAAGCGCCCTATTATGCAGAATTGGGTGCATTGACATATTATTACCTACGACTATAGAAAGGCTCTTTATAAGGCAAGCTCTTTGGCTGCAATACTTACTGCGCTAGAGGGTAGCATTAAAGGATATAAGTCTTTATATACGTAGGCTAGCATCCTCTAACGTAACATTTTAATAGGCAACCTCTTAATAAACGAGGAAGATAACAATCCCTCCTAGAAGTTATTCTTAATCGATCTCAATCTCGCAATTAAAGAGAAGCGAGAAGGACCTTTAGGAGCACGGGGCAAGACCGGCATAAGAGCGTTTATAGCTATAGAAGTGCTTCTAGGCGAGAAACACTCCTTTAGGCATAATTTAGAGTTATTCTTCTAGGTGCTTTTCTGGATATGCATTTATTATAAGGGTCCAAATAAGGAGCGCAAGCCTATCCCAAGGTTTAAGAAGTGGAATTATATAGATACTAAAGAGCTAGCTAAGTTAAAAAAAGGAAAGGTGGCTTATAAAGGTGATTTCATTAAAATAGCGGAGGAGTACTTTACGCCGTACTATCAGTTATTAGTCCCCTGGGTTAATAGGCTCCGGAAAGTAGTGTTTCTAAATAGTAGGAGGTGGGAAAAGGATAATCTAGAGCTATATTTTAGGATAAAGAAGATACTCTAGCAAGTATAAAAGGATCTAAAGGTGTTGGCAGAGTAGATAGAATAATATTTTATTATCCTATACTCTTCCACAGCACAACTAAAGATTTGGGCGGCTAAGGCTAGGTAGCAGCCTTGGTCGAAACGTATATAAAATAGCATAGGGTAAGTCGCTGGGGCTAAATAAACCTAGGAAAGTAGATAACCTAATCTTCCGCTAGATTATTAGGTCCCCATACCCTACTATCCTATATAGGCTTTATATTTCTATAAAATATGCAATCTACTTCCTAGCCTATTAGAAGCTACCTTATGCCGCCTAAATAGAGGCTATAGGAGAATTAATCCCTTCCTCTAACCAATCCCCTACCTAAACAAGTCCCCTACTTAAACAAATCCCCTGCGGGAGCCAATGCCTATATGTTTTACCGCCCTATGGGAACCAATCCCCTACTCTTAATAATCCCCTATGGGATCCGATCCCCTACTCTAACAAATCCCCTATGGGATCTACTCCCCTATGGGATCTACTCCCCTGCGGTAACAAATCCCCTATAGCAATAAATCCCCTGTGCTAACGAATTCCCTGCGGGTGCCAATGCCTATATATTCTACCGCCCTATAGGAACCAATCCCCTACGGCTTGCATTCCTATATGGCTTTTGCTCCCCTATAGGAGCCTATAGCCACGTTTTCCTCTCCCCTATGGGAACTAATGCCCTACGGCTTCTGTTCTCCTGTTCTTAGATTTACTATAGAACAAATCCCCTATAAATTCCGTTTCTGTATATAGTAACTATATCTTTTACTGCCCTGTAAGAACTATACCCTATAGCTCCTACTCCTGTACGGCTTTTACTGCCGTATAGGAACTAATGGCGATTTCTTCCGCTCCCCTATGGAAACTAATCTTATACAGCTTGTGGTTCTCTATAGGGATTATTACCCGCTTTCTTTATCGCCTTATAGCTTTTAATTCCTTATGGGAACTAACGCTTATATCTTCTATTCCCCTATAGGAATTAATACCCTATAGCTTCCGTTCTCCTGTTCCTAGATCCATAAGCAATTCGCCCGCGCTATAGCCTACTATATAGGCCTTGTTGTTACAGGAGCAAGCAAGTAATTTTAAGAAAGTAATAAGTAATAATGCTACTAGCTACAAGATCTATAAGACATTTAATACTGTATATATATAAGCGAATCTACGTATATAAGTTTATATTCTTAACTAATCTAGCACCTTTAAAGTCACTTTCGAAATCTTTATTTAATGTAAGAGCCTTATTTAAATACTTATATGTAAGTTTCTCCCCCTTACTTTTAGCCAAGCCGTAGCTAATTTGTATGGTGTTCTTAATCTAATATAGTATATTAGCACCAGGCTTAAAACTTTTACTTAAACATTGCCTTACCTGTCTTCCGTTTAATTAATGGTCTAAAAGCCGCTCCATATCCCTTTTAGAGATATTGGCAGCAGCATTGGCTTACTTTAGGAAGTTTTTCTATACCTACTTTCTTACTAGTTTTTTTAGCTTGTTATATCTAAGTGCAAGATATATTCTGCTCTATATAGCTGCATTAAATACGGTAATCCTGTTTGTTGTAAGAAATATAATGCCTTAGAAATACTTCATCTGTTATAAAAAGACGGATACTAGGCTATTACGTTAAACATTATTTAAAGTTCTTTCTGTAAGAAAGACATCGGCCTTGTTTAAAAGAAGGACAGCGCTCTAGCAGTAAACGTTTTTAACTATTAGAGCTAGGTTTTGTTCCAAATAGGCTAGATCCATATTAAGGTCTCCCGCACAAGCCTTCTTATGGTTAGACTGGTATATAAATACACTTATAAGGGGGAACAAACCATATAGAGGGGTCTCCTCTGAGATTTAGCAAGTGCTTTAGCTGTTAACGTCTTTCCCACCCTAGGTAGGCCACTAAAACGGTCAGCCTTTAAAACAGCCAATGCCTTACCAGAAAACTTACTATAGTAAAAAAACTAGGCCTTTCCCCTTCCCTTTAATTACATTATTAAACTTTGATTTCCTGGACCTAGACTAGTAGCTCTTTATAAGTCCTTAAAGCACTATTTTCTTGTCCTTATTAATTGCGAGTGACTTAAATGCTAAGGCATTCCAATCAATGTCCTTAATATTAGCGACGGCAAATTCACCTATTAGTGCTTATATTAGTACATTGCTAGCTCTAGAAAAAGAGTGTAGAAAGCCTAACCCTATTTTTTATCTACTAAACTAAAGGCTAGGGCTGTTAGTGGATAGATTAGGTACTTATTATCTCCTATCTCCTTAGGAACTAAACCCTAATTCTTTACATCGCCTTGCCAATTGGTCCCTTAATCGTATACGCCAATTCCATACACATCTGTAGCGATTGGTTGCTTACCATAGTTAAAATTCTAATAATGAAATACTATTACGTCCACTATAATGCGGCCGCTTGTAGAAAATCTTAACGGGCTATCTTTAGTCCAGAAAAACACAATCCCTTTATATTTACGGTGGTTAATGCCTCTTAAAGACACAAACTTCCGGCTATTGCTAATAAGATCCTACTTTATCTTGGCTTGCCTCTTATAATGCTCTAGCGGAAATACCTTAAGAGACGTAATTTTTATAGTTAAACGGAATTCTGGAATAGAGAGGGTGGTTTTTACCTTGCTAAACGCCTTCCTATTATAGCTAAAATAGTGATAGTCAAGTTCGAAGCTCTTTTCGCCAAAAAGTAAGGTTTTAAAGTTGCCTAAATTATATATAAGGCATCTTAGTTGATCCAAGCCTTCGCAAATTATAAGAACGTGCGTATTTGGTTTAAATAAGGCCCAAAGGAAATTAAAATTAATTTCGCTATAGTCCAGAAGCGGCAGGAGACTATTAGTTATAGGCGCGAAATAGTCTTTAAGGAATCTTAGTAACCCCTAAAGGTGCTTAGCGCCGATTAAGTTAGAAGAAAGACTCTCCTAGTATGTTTTTAACTGGGGTAGGAAATTAAATATAAGGTTTATAGGAATCTAGAAGTTAAATTAAAATCAGCTATATCTGTATAAAGGTCTACTTACTGTAGGCTTATCTTCTTAAAGGGAGATAGCTTATACGCCATTTAGTACCACCTATAAGGCGTCTCTTACTTCTTCTAAATTTATGCTTAGGTATATATTATAGTCTTTCTTATCCTTTTCTAGCTTAAAGTTAGCATCTTAGTTAACATGTTTAAAGGCACCTAAGAGACAGACCAAATTTCTTCCTAAGGATATAAATATACTGATTATGCATATTACGCTCACTTAACGTATCTGGCGAAGTCTCTATAGTCTTATACTGGCAGCTTTATTTGTCCCAGCTATAGCAGACGCTGCATTAGCGTATTTCTAAATATGTTTTAGGGATTTCGTGAGCATATATCTTATTTAACACCTTAACTTCAACCTTAGAACCTCTTACTTTGGGTATCTCTTTAACCCCTAAACTTATAGGGGGAGGTGGAGGAGGTGGAGAAGGTTAGACCACCTAGAGTATCTTCAACACAGTTATAAGCGTTTAAGAGAGAAGAAGCTGCGCTAGTTACTTATAATATAGATGCGTTTGGCTTGGGCTACCAGGGGGGGTGTTTATGCTATTACAAGGCAGTGAAGGCGCTGGCGTAACGGGCTTAGATGCAACTGGCATTACTACTCTATAAAGCTTTAGTAACGTGACACTAATCTAAAAAAGGAGCTGAGTGGAAAGAGGAGCTAGATAGTATTGTTTTTTAGGCCAGATCTGCCCTTTTCTTATATAATATGAGTTGTGCTATGGGTATATCTGTACTCCTCTTCTGGTAATAGACTACCCTCCCTAATTAATCCTAGCGGACTTTAGTTAAGATACGTTAATATTATCTCCGTCGTGGTAAATAAAGCCATGGTATACATGCTTGCTATACCTATAGAAATAGTCCCCTGGCTTACATATAGGATTTTAACTCCGGCACTAGAGCGAGCTTAAAAAAAAATATTACCTAAAGTATAGAAGTGCTCTAATTGATATATAGGAGATAGGTAATGTCTTAGGTCGAATTAAAGATATAAGTGCAGAATTAGTGCTAGCAATGCTGGCTGGATTATAGCAAGCGATCTAGCTATGCATTGTTTAGCTAGGGGAAGTAGCATATAATTGGGTTAACTGGTCTTGTCTTATCTTGTCTTGTCTCGTCTTATCTTATCTTATCTCTTCTCTTCTCTTCTCTTCTCTTCTCTTCTCTTCTCTTCTCTTCTCTTCTCTTCTCTTCTTTTCTTTTCTTTTCTCTTCTCTTCTCTTCTCTTCTCTTCTCTTCTCTTCTCTTCTCTTCTCTTCTCTTCTCTTCTCTTCTCTTCTCTTCTCTTCTCTTCTCTTCTTTTTTCTTTTCTTCTCTTTCTTCCCGTCTCTTCTTGTCTTGCTCTTTCTTGTCCTGGCTCTCTTTATCCTTCTTTTTATTCTTAGTTAAACTTCTAATAGTATTAAATAACTGGTTTTACAAGCTTCTTAAGGAAAAAAGAAAGACGTTTAACGCTAATACGTATCCATTACTCTCCTATTAAAACGACGCGTTTAAATTGTGCCTTAAAGTGCTGCGAGAAAACGCGACATCCTTAGGGAAACGTTTAAAGGCGCGACGAAGTATAAGGCTATATACACGCACTCTATTAACAGATGTTTTTATCGGCTTAGGTCCTAAAGTATTCCTCCTATATACTTTAGCAGCGCCTATCTCGAGGCTGGTAATAGTATTGGTAAAAAACCTCCTCTAAGAGCTTTGAGAATGGTGGGAGAATTGCCCCCACCCCTATAGTCTTACAGTTGCTGCTAGTACACTTTATAAGGCTAATTTAATCAGCACGTTAATTCCTTCACCTCCAAAACGTCTATCTTTAGAGGTGGATCCCTCTACTGGTATAAAAGAGCCTTGTATTTTAAATAAATTATTAATAAATATTATTAGAGGAACCCCTAATATTAGCCTAAGACTCTTGGTTATTAGAGAGGAATTCTAAAGCTCTAATCCCTTAGGACGCTAATCAAACGCTTAGTATATAAGTCTTGGGTATTTATTAATTAGTTATTTATATATCCTAGAGCAAGATTTATTGTAAAAGAAAAGTATAATCTTGTCCGATAATCCTAAAACCAATAGTTGGATACCTTGTTCCCTAAATTTAATATATAAATACTTATTTAAGACAGACGCCTCTTCTAAGAGTCCTCCAAGCGCTATTATGCCAGTATATTATTAAGTTATAGATAAACCATTATCAAAGCGTCCCTGGTTAGAATTATAGCAAACTCTAGGTCTGTAAAATAACCTTTAATAAGATATCGCATCTGTGGTTAATATTAAATAGGAAATCCAATATTGCTAAAGGAGGGCCAGTACTTTTCTTTCTTATTTATAAGGCACCATATAATTAAAAATCTCCCTAAGCCATTTCGCACCAAGATACAGATAAGCAATTTATAGAGAAAGGAAAAGAAGAGAGAAGGACTAGCGGTTACAAATTGCCTATCTATATACATGCTAAAAAAGGATAATAAGGACGCTCTCATTGTACTTAGGATCAGTCACAGTTATAGATGGAATATCTTTAATTTATTTGGTTTAGGGGACCTAGATACTCCAGAGCTTTTAAAAAATGCTATAGAAGAAGCTAGAGATTAACTCTTATCCACAAATAAATAGTATATATCGCTTTAGGTTACTACTTATTACTACCTCTTCTCTAACTTAATCCGTGCCCTTATTATATAATATTTATACCTAGTAAGAACCTCTCTTGTTACTTATCTATTTTCTATACCTAAAGCTTTAACCAGCTTCCCTTCGCTGTCTTTAATATTGCATAATCCGCCTTTAAATATCATAGTCATGTCCTCCGTTATCTTAAATATATAACCTCCAATTGTCTCCTATTCCCCACTAAGTGCCTTATCCCTAGCCTTAGCGGACATAATCTATATAGCTAGAAGTGCAACCACGCAAGTTAGCGGGACTGGTGGCTATAAAGGAGAGGTGTTCTATAGACATAAAATATTAAGCAAATATTATCTTTTGCAAAGTGTTTTTAATTACAGATAGCCGTCTAAGGAGGAATGGCGGCTGATTTAGGAATTTGTTTTAGAATAAAAGGCCGTAAAGCACATACGCATTAAAGCATAACTATTATAAAAGATGTAAGTAATTAGGCATATGCTACGCGGAATAGCTAAGCTAATATTTACCTTAATAGCAAAAATAGAATTGCTAGATAACTGCGAAAGGCAGAACGCAAGAAATATAAAAAGAGGTAGATTATAGACTTAAATAGAGAGCAGCTTTACAGAACTGCGCTATAAATAATTAGTAAAGTAGGGTTAAATGAAATTTATAAGGAAAAATAGAGGTATTACTACAGTTAATAGGTTTATGGCTGCTCAGTTATTAGTGCCCAACAGAAAGGCTTATATAAAAGAATTGCTAAGCGGCTACCTCTTAGGCTAAGCTGCGGCCGGATTTGCCCTGCCTTACTATTAAAGCTTTCTAGCACAGAACATTATGTGTATAATTAGGCCACTAGCTAAACAACGGGTAAGGCGTCCACTATAATGCGCATTTTAGCTGTGTATTGGAGTTACCGGATATATAGCCCCTCTGCTAACTAAAATATCTTATAAGGATTGGATTCTTGTGGCTCGTTCTTATTTATAAGGCAAATTAACTGCAGCCAGTTTATGCACCTTTACATTATATGTATGAGTTAATTAATTATTAATGCCCAACTTTATATTATTTGGACTGCCGTTCGGTTTTAGCTGTGTTATGTAATTTAAATTGGCTGGCTAGGTTATAAATATAGTTTCAGCCTTATATTCTCTATAGCTAGCCTATAACTAGACTAGCGCAAATAATAAACGCTAGAGAAAATGCATTGCTGTTTACACTAACTAGATCCGGATAATACAGGGTTAGTACATCTGCTATAAATACTAATCCTATCTAAGAATAGCGTCTAAAATCTAGGGTAAATAATAGATTAGTTAGCTAGACACCGGGATTTTGCCGCCCCTTTAGAGCCCTTACTATTTTAACACTATGGACCTTATTATAGCGCTACCCCCTAGCTGCAGCTGTGAGAATCTTATCGGCTGGGGAATTTCGGGCACTATATATTACAATGAACTTTAAAACGAGGTTATTAAAGCTCCAAACAACACAAATTCTTAACGCTTTATTAAAGTCGAAAAGGAGATCTATAAGAGACTCGGTTAACATAATGGACTCTTATAATACTATAGCAGCGAACTTTTCTGGAAGGATAACCGTATAGCAATACGTCTAGAATACGCTCTAAACGGCCAGCTCTACAGGTTTCTTTAGGATAGAAGTAATGACATTAATTAAACTTTATAAATGCGTTGGATTTCACAGCTTGCAGATATTCTTAAATATATTCACTCTAGAGGTGTTATACACGGTAATATTTTATGCCATAACATTCTCTTAGATAAATATTTAAACGTAAAGCTAATTAACTTCGCTGGTTTATTAATTAATGGATCTCCTCTTTTTACTTTATACTTAGTTTAAGCCCAACCTCCGTATCTAAGCACGCCTCAGAAAGACGAAATTTTTGCCTTTAGATTAGCTTGTTATTATATCTTAATATATTATATTGCCTTTTACGAACTTTCCGACAATAATATAGAGGATCGTTATAAATAAGGAATATTTCCCGAATTAAAGTCCCTAGGGGCGTTTAGAGTCATTATTAGAGGCTATTAGAATGGCAAATATAACTATATGGATGGTGTTATTAAAGAAATAGGTAAGTAAGGTATGTTTATAAAACTAGGAGTTTTAACTATCTAAACTTATTTATAGGTTTAAGGAATCCATCCCTAGTAATAGCGCCGCGGCATTTCCTCCACACTCTTAAGGCTTTCCTTTTAACGTTTACAAAATCTTGTCTTTGGCTTAAAAATCTAAAGGCTTCTCTATCTAGATTTATACTTTACCTATTTCTTAGGCGTTATTGGCGTTAACGTAATAAAGGTAAGTTTATACTTTATAAGTCTATTAGTCTTACTATCCTTATATACAGTGTAATATACTAACTATCCTTTATTTAGGACATGCTAGACAATCTCTGGTTATTAGCAAGCTCCTAAACTGCGCCGTACTTTATATTATAGGTATTAGGTTAGGACATGCTTGCCTACCTTATATAATGGCGCTAGGGTAGGGGACAATGCGATTTATCTTTAAGGAATGTCTTAGTTTTTTCCAGCACTTTTTATATTGGCCGGTAATCTTAGTAGATTGGCACATCTTAAGTATAGAAAAGTTTATAATTTAACGAAATATTTTAAGTATATTAATGGTGAAAGAGGATTCGTAATATAAATAAATAGGTGCTATAATACCTAGTAATATAATAAGTCTCACAACTTATAAGGCTCCGTTTTGATTAGATATATATAACACAGATAAGTTAGTAACAAAATTTGGATAAAAACGGCTGCATACAGCAATACCGCCTTAAGAAAATGCACTTAAATAATTAGACCACTAAATGCAAACCCCAGCTTTCTATTTCCGCAGGACCAACCGAAATACAAGAATACGCCTATGCTACTAGCCCTGTCTCTTCTGCACGGCAACCCTGCCCTTTACTTTCGCAACTTTGGAAAAAGAGTGCACCTACAATAATCTAGCTTTGGCTTGCCGAACGCGTCTTTGGTAAAACTTAAGGGCATCTTTAGAATTTAAAAGCCCGCTCTTATAAACCTAAGTGGGCTTCTAAGCCACCTTATATTTACGCCCTAACTTAGTTATTCTTTCCCCTAGAATATTATTAATCTCCTATTTATTATCCAAGCTTATTTTATTAATTTTGTCTTTTTTAGTCCGGGTATAACGCTTTATAGTAGGCTCTAGGTTTAAAACGTCGCTTTAATTGTTAGCGACGCCACTACTATTACTATCCTCGTTCTTGTTATAAGTACAATTGCTAGCCTCGTTATAAGACGGTTTAATGCTGTGGAGAAAGGTAGGCTTCTAAAGTAAAGGGCTAGCGAGCTGCGGAGTAGATACCGCTTGCTAGTTAACTTACGGGTATTAAAAGTTAAGGTTAAGGATAGAAGGGATAGGGGGGCTAGAAAACAAGTCTTTGTAATAGGTAGATGGCCTTTATTACTTCTAGGGACGTGGACTATTACCGCCCTTACCGCCCTCGCCACCCCCACTACTCTCTTTAGTAGGGTTGTTAGAATTATAACTGTTATTAGCCCTATCTTCTAGTGGTCTAGTATCGCAAGGAGATATATAGTGCTGGGGGGAGGAGCTAGTAGGCCGCGCAGTAGAGACCACTCGCTCCTTAATACCATTACCGTTGTTAAGGCTAAGGGTGGGAGAGCCGGAAGGCGTGGTCCTTTAGAAAGTAGGTAACCTTTATTACTTCTAGGGTTATATACTCTCGCCGCTCTTACTAACAGAAGTATTAGAGATATAATTAATACTATCTAGTTAATTAAGCTAATTAAACCTCCGCTTTTTTAACTTCTTAGCTTCTAAAGACTTTTAACCAGTAGCCACTAATATCCTAAGCTCCTGCCTAAACTGCGGAGTAGTTCTAATATAACACCCCTTAGCCGAATTATCCGTTTGATTGCCGTCTAGCGTTAAGGGTGTGGTATAGTTATATATAGGTACGTGTATCTCCTCTTCCAGCGTTTCTAACAAAGGCAGCTTTTTATTATCTTCATTGTCCTTATTACTGCCGTTATTTCCGTTATCTACTAATTGTTAAATAAGGCCATTATAAATTAAAAAGGGAAGCGCATACCTAATCTATAAGGTGTTAGTTAATTATCGGCTTTGTTAGCTTCGTTATTAGTGTTACTAGCTTTATTACCCTTAGCTTCCAAGTCCAGATCGGCTATATTATCTTTAATAACTATTAGATTTTCTACTAGTTGTTAAATATACATATTTACAACTACTGGGGGAATAGGGAAAGTGTAGTAGGGTAATTATAAGGGATAATTACCTTAACTTCCTCTAGAGACTTAACTGTTATTTCTATCCCTATAGGAATCTTCCTTGTCGTCCTTGTTATCCTTGTTATCCTTATAATACTTCTTATAAGCTTTTTCGTAATTATATATAGGGTCTACAGGCGCTTTATTAAACAGAATCTCTAAAATTAAGGCCCTAGGTGGAATAATATGCTATTAAGTGCCTAAGCTTTTAATGCTTCTTGGCTTTTTAGGGGGAAAAGAGGTACTCCCCTATTTCTCCTTTTAGGTTTGCTGCTCGTGCTTTTCTTAGGGGCTGTAATTACATAATACTAAGAAGCCCTTGGTTTTTTAAGGGGTGCAGTATAGAAATTAATATTATTAAGTGAAATTTCTAAATGAAAGCGAAGGGGTTAAGAAGATGCCACTATTGCTACCGCCATTATTATTAGAGTTATTATTGCTTTATATCTTTCCAATAGCCCTAAAGGACGGGTCACGCTGGGCTTTTAAGTCCACGCTAGTCTCCTCTTCGCTACTAGCTTATATCTGCAGCATCTACACTAAAATAACCCTACTAGCTTAATAGCGAATCGAAATGTATAATCTACACTCTATTAGTAATTACCGTTTGTAACATATAAAGGTTTGCATAGGCTTAAACTGTTACAAGATTAACGCCTATTAGGAAACTATAATTAAGACCTAACTAACTAAGCTAGCATATTCTGCCTCTAATAGGGGTATCGCACTAAGCCTCCCTATTAAGGAGGTTGGTGGCGAAGTGCCTCCTCTACCCTTATTCTTTAGAGTTAGGGCTAGTGCTAATATATCCATTTTCCACCCTAATATGCCAGCGAGCTGGATCCTCCACGCTAGATTCTCCGCGAGACCATAATTCCTAGTATTGAATAGGTAAAGGGCGTGCCGTGATTCTACTATAAGCATTAAAAGACACTCTAAGTAATAAGGGTATCCCTAAATCTCTCCCCTAAATCTAAGAAACTTCCTTAGTTATACTCTACGGAGCTTGCAGCCGCTGCTTAACCTCCTAAATATGCGCAAAAGCCTCGCTTTTACCTTTGCCCACAGCCGGATGTCACAAATAACATAAGGGGGTAGATAGCGCGAGTAGATTAGGTAATTATGCCTATATCTATCTCGGCCCTTTTAGCTGATGCAGCCACCGCATAAAGTCCGTCTCCGTTAGGAGATTAAATGCGCGAATTTTTCTCCAGTATTTGTTAGCTAAGAGTAGGATTATAACACCAGCTCTACTAGAAGCTAGGCTATGCTACCAGATAGGCCGTTTACCCCTAGATTCCGCCTTGCAAGTCTTAGGTCTATATAAAGGATATTTTTATAGGACCTATACCTCCTTAGCTAAATAGGGGGCTAGATTAGACTAAAGCCTAGCGGCTTCTTTAATCGCAATACAATCCTCTAATTATTAGGGAAAAGTAAGGTCTAGGTCTAGGTTAAGAAGGCGCTAAGGAGGGTAAAGGCTTCTAGCTTTTAGTGGCGCAGCTTTAACTAAGCTAAGTGACTGGCATCAGCCTATAGTTTCGCTAAGGATCTACTTTAGCATCCGGCTTCGCCTTTATTATAACGCTGTAATGCGACACTACCTAACGCGTCCCATAGCTTATAGTAGCTGTAACCCATGTAATCTATTACTAGGCGGTTCTCAGCACAGCCTTATAGCCATTTATAGCTGTTCCGACAGGGATTGAGTTATATATTATAGTCACGCCCAAGACACTGCTAGAGGCGGAGGTAAAGAAGAGGATAAACGGAAATATTATTTTGGTGCACTAATCAGTAGGGGACGTGGGCAGGAGGAGAGGAGAGAGGAAAGAAGAAAGGAGGAATACGGTAGGACTAAAGCATGCGTTAACACCAGGAGAGAGTATAAATGTATCCCATAGAAAGGGCCGAAGAGTTACAGCGCTAGGTAATTGTTAGTATAAAACATATAGAGATTAGGGAAGGCGGGCAGAGCACCTATATAGATGTTAAGGGAATGGAAAATGCCTTACAGCTAACAGCTAGAGTCTAAGGTGGCACGGTAGTGGGAAAAAAAAGAGGAGATGGAGCATAAGGGCAAAAGCAGTGAGGGAGAAGGCCTTTTATAGTTGAGGTTAAGGTTGGGTCTTGGCTAAACTGGGGTGGAAAAGCGAGCGCGCCTTGCCTATAAAGGAACCTCTATTTCCTGATGCGTGGTTTCCATTTTATTTTTTACTAATTAAAATCATCTACGTCTTAATATACTCTTAAAATACTCCTATATAAGGTGTCTTTGTCACTGCTGGCGCGCCTATAGTGACTTTGGCAGATTAGGTAAGTTCTATATAACTTTAAATCGATCGTCCCTAGTAACTAGAAACGGTCCTTACATGCAGCCAAAGGCGTTCACTATAATTACTATATACGGTTGGTGGCGATTGAGCGAGCCCGCGCACTGTAGCGAAATAAAATTTTGCCAGAGGGGGGGTGAAGCTGGTTATATACATGGCTATATATAACTATAGAACTCTATCTTAGCCCTTTTTAGCCTATTCTCCTTAATAGATCTTATTATTTATTTTAATTGCTTAATTAATTGATTTTCTTAGGCCATCTATATCTTCTACTAAAATAATTATATCCTAGACTTTTGCCTTAAGTCCTTACTTATACTATACTATAAGCGCCTTATTATTCTATTTAATCTATATTACGAGCATTTAAAACTATATTATATACTTAATTACTAAAGTTCGTTATATTAGGTTTTAAAGCTTTTATTTAGCTATAATTAGTACCTTTAGATCTCTAAATATTTATATAAGGCGGTTTATAAATCCTTACTAGCTTAAGAATATATACTTAACCTCTTAATTAATGGTCGCTTATCTATTCTCCTATATATCTATAAGGTAAAGTTTAAACCATTTTAGTGTCCTTCCTATTAAGAACAACCCTATATATGCCACTTACTCCATTAATATAGCTAGCTCTATGCCCTCTTATATTACCTTAAAACGCATTTATATAAGAAATCCTTTAAGTTTTAACTTCTCCCCTAAAAATCGCTTAATTAATAGTAACTTAACCTTCGCTACTCTAATTCTATTAATCCTCTCTAGTGACCTTTTTGGTCTGGGCTAGAGTGGATTTAGGCTCAAATCTACTTCACTAGCCTATTAAAAGCTGGAGCTCCGAGGCAAATATATACTCTAAATAGTAAGTCTTAGCATAACTATAGTGTTAAGGAGGTAGAGGTAAAGGTAGCAAATATTACTAATATTAAATTAAACTCTCTACTTATTGTCCTTATTAATCTCTCTATCCTTATCGCCGTCGTTATTATCGTCGCCTTAATTAAAAATCGCCTAAATAGTGGCGAACTATACCTCTAATGCCCCCTCCCTACGCTTACGTTATATTGGTAACATTTGCATTTTAGTATTTTTAGGCGCCTTTGTTAAGGCATAGCACCAAATATACTGCTTACCGTTTAGCTTAAACTCCTCCACTTTCCTTAACGTGTTAGTTTCGTTTGGGTTAATTTTTTGGGAGTAATAAGGATATTATCTAAGGTAGGTATACGGATAGGGAAGAATCGTTTTATATTAGTTAGCTGTAATAGAACCTTATAGCTTAGACTACGGTGGGTTCTGTTATTAGGCTAGGTATATAGGTATAAACTAAATTAACAACGTAGTAATAACTGGTAAAGTGGTTGCCTAATAGATTAACTCCAATTATATTCTAAGATTTACTACAAGGAGAGAACTATCTACGGTAGGGACTAAGGTCCTTTAAATACACAACTATACGCCTAAGAAATCCTCTCTTGTATATGAGGTATGTGTTATACGTATTATACGTAGCGTATACTGCGTATAACGTTATGTGACTCGCTTACTATTCCTTGTTATATAGTTCTACCGGATCCATCCTAGACCGTACCTATATTAACTAACTAGCTTCCTATGACTCTTCTCCAAGTAGTTATAATATTATACTTAAAGCGTCCGTAATACTATCTCCCTCCTCTTTATCTTTGTCCTTAAAGATTCCTAATATCTCCAAGTTGTCCACTAGAGGTGTAATGTCTGTTTAATTAGTCTGGTTAATATCCTTGCTTATTATACCTAAAGCTTCTTCTTCTTTATAAGCGTAACGTTGTGCTCGCACCATGGCTGCTATATTGTCGCTTAGTGAGATAATGTTATCTCCATATTCTTATTATGCAAAAGTAGGGTTAGTGTGTGTTATAATAGTAAGTCCCTTATCTTAACAACCCTTGTCTTGCTCGGAGTGTACTAAAGCAAACATTTAATTATCCTGCGATATTCGCTCTATTTCTAACGCTAAGTATACGTGTCCTATAACTCTTAACAGTTTTTAAGTTCCCTAAGTAATTTATTATAGGGTCTTATGTTTAATCTACCACTGCAAAGCTTAACGGTAAGCTCTTAAGCGCCTTAGATAAGCTTTATCGTTCGTAAAAAGCGGAGCAGGAGGCTATAGCTGCTTAACAGCATGCCCTTAAAGCCCGTTTATCGGCCTCTGCCTATCTTCTTCGTCTTAAATGTGTCTATAAGAAGGTCCGTTCTAAGGAGTGGAAACTAGTTTAACAGGGTTTATCTAAGCTAGGTAATAAAAAGACTGGCTCTCCTCCTACAAGGGAAACAACTCTAAGTAGCTCAGCAATTGCTCCTCTTAGGTCCCCCTTAGGTAACTTATTCTTTGGCAATCCTTCTTTGTTAATATTACCTAACCTACTTTCTTCTAATACTCCTATACCTTTCCTATAGCGTTCTTTAGGTTGCTTAGTGGTTTCTAGGTAGTTTTACTATAGCCTATCTACTTTACTTTATACTATGTTTCGTCATCTACATCCTTATAACTGATAATCTTTAAAACTTGCTATTTATCTTCTTCCTGTCCTCTGTACGTGTCTACCTTATAGACTAGTGGCTTAATATTCCCGTATGCTGGCTCTAGCATTGCAACGTGTTATATAGGGTAGATTTTTATTTTGGCTAGTAGATTTAACTTATACGTAACTAATAAAATTCTTTACTTAACTTTAAAAGGTCCTAGTCTAATATGGTTCAACTCCTTACTTAGTTGTTGACTCTTAAAATTTTTGTATAGTAGCTATACTTTATCTCCCTCCTTAAGATCTGGTCCCTTAGATCTCTTAGTATTATAGTACCTTTTCATTTGTTCTTATACTAGTTTAGCTATTTCTTTAAGGTCTATATAAAGATTTATTAACGTCTCTATTCTTTACTTAGCTGTGCTACTCGTCTTTTTTGCTTAATATAGCAATAATAATGTTCTTGGCTCGTATCCGTAATTCGCCTTAAATAGTAATATCCCTATTCCTTCTTGTGGTGTTGCATTGTATGTAAACTATATAACTAGTAATAATGATACCCAATTATTCTATACGTAATTGATATAATGCCTTAGATACTGCTCTAGTGTCTAGTTTAGTCTTTCTATTTGTCTATCCGTCTGCGGATAATACGCTATAGATATTACTGCGTAAACCCCTTATTCTGCCAGAAATACTTCCTAAAATATTGCTATAAATCTTGGATCTCTATCCGATATAATCTTGTCTAGTGCTCTATATCTTACAAACACTTCTTTTATATAGATTCTAGCGACATCTTCTGCTAATATCTCTTTAGTGCATACTATAAAGTATCCCTACTTTATTAGCTTATCCACTATTACTAAAATCGCGTTATAATCTTGTCCTATAATAGGATCTCTTAACTTTGGTAACTTAATAATAAAGTTCTATAATATAACCTCCTATGGTCTTCCTGGTGTCTTAACAGGTTATAGCTCTCCATACAGCTTATACCTTGTTAGTTTATTCCTTTAGCAATCTAGATATTTCTTTATAACTTATCTTACTAGTCCCCAGATTCCTTAAATAATATACTTCTCTTAAAGCCTTAACACTAAGCCTATAACTCCGTTGTGTCCTTATATTATTCCCTTATGGAATTCCTTAACAAACTCTTCTGCGATAGACTTAGGTATATACATTGCTTCTCTGTTTTTATATTGCTCTAAGTCTAAATCCTCTACTTATACTTCTTAGATCTTCTGTATCTAATCACTCTCTGGTAATTTATGGATCTAACTTTCCTTAGTTGCTATAATCTTCGGATAATTATACCTAATTAATCCATCTTAATCCTTTTGCAATAAAGCTCCCAATAGCTTTTTATTACTTTATAGTTTAGCCTTTCTACTTAGAGCGTCTGCTCGTGCATTGTCTGTACCCTTGGTATACTGAATTTTGAAATAGTATTCTGTAAGCATTTCCGCCCATCTAACCTATCTTTGGTTGAGTTCCTTTATTATTAGGAATCCTATAAGGTTCTTATAGTCTGTCTTAACCATAAATAGTTTCTCTGTGCCTTGTAAGAATACTCTCTATTCCTTAAGTACTGTAACTATACCTAATAACTCCTTGTTATAGATATTATAGTTTAACTCTAGTAGTGTTATCTTTCTACTATAGTATGCCACTGGGTGCCATCTATCTTAATATTTCTATAGGAAGTACGCCCCTAGTGTAAAGTCTAATGCATCTGTTTCTATAACCGTCTCTAGACCTAGTTAATAGATTTTAAAAACTAGCTCCTAGGTAAATAACTCTTTAATTCTTTTAAATAGTTCTTATTATTTCTTTCCCTATACCCATAGTTCTTCTTTCTTTATTAACTGTGTAAATGGCTTAACGTCCTGTAACTATTGCGCTATAAACCTTCTGCAGTAATTGCAAAACCCTAGGAACGATCTTAACTGTATAATATTCTCTAGTTCCTGCCAATTTACTATAGCCTCGATCTTCTTTAGATCTATACTAAGTTGGCCTAGTTTAATAATAAATTTAATAAAATTGGTCTTCTTAGTAAAGAACTTGCATTTCTTAATTACTACTGGTATCTATTCTTCTTGTAGTCTCTTTAAGACCTATTTAATATGTTCTTTATATTCTTCCTTACTCTCTAAGTAGATAATAATGTCGTTAAGGTATACCATAACAAATTTATCTAGGTGTTCTCCTAACACACTATTAATTCGCTTCTGGAACGTTGCTAGTGCGTTTATAAGCCTAAACTGTATAACTAATAGCTTATATAGTCCTTCCTTTGACCTAAAGGCTGCCTTCTATTTATTGCCTTCCTTGATCCTAATCTAATGGTACGCCCATCTCAGATCTATCTTTATAAAGATCTTTGCGTTGCCTATCCTGTTTTAGATTTTGCTAATTAAGGGTAAAGGATACCTATCCTTTCTAGTAATACTGTTTAACTGTCTATAGTCTATACATATCCTAAGTTTTCCGTTTTTCTTTAGGATGAACAATACTAGATATCCTGCTAATAACTATAATGGTCTAATATATCTCTTTTATAAGTTCTCCTGGATAAACTCTTTAAGCGCTACTAACTCTATTTTAGTAAGCTTATAGATTGGAAAGAACTTTGGACTTATTCCCTCTTCTAATTCTATCTTATAGTCCTAAGCTGCATGCTCTAATAGCTTCTTACTTTTTAGTAACCATAACTTTTTACCATACTTATAGTATCTCTTTGGTATATAACTTAAGCCTTACTTAGTCTCTTTATATATCGCTCCAACTTGGTACTATACTAACTTAGTTTGCTGTCGCACTTTACGCCATTATATATCCTTAATATTAACCTAACCTATAACCCAATTAATCTTTAGATTATACTCCTATAACTAAGGTATTTCTAGTATCGCCTTGTCCTGTCCTAATGGTAGGATATTAAAAGATATTCTAACTGGTCTCCCTTTAATAGTTATCTAAATAGGTTCTATTTTAAGATTAATAATGCCTCCTTTATAGGCTATCTAATCTCCTAAAATCGTTATAAGTGGATATAGGTGTTCCTTTTATCTATATGGTAACCCCATCCTTTCTACTATTTTTGGTAATATGTGGTTCCTAATTACTCCACTATCTACTAACGCTTTAAACTGCTGATCTTACTACTTAGCTCTTAAATTTAGGTATTAACTTTAAATTCCTTTAAGGGTCTAAGGCTCTAACACTAGTTTCCTTTGGTCCTATACGCCTCTCCTTTTCCTAACTGTTGGCTGCTAGATCCTACCTATACTTAGTCTAACTTTAGCTAATACTTAGTTTGTTTCTTTTCCTCTATATGCCATAGATAAGTGTTCTCTAAGCACTCCTACTACTGTTGTCCGTCTAGGTATTTTTCCATAAGGAATCTTCCTAGTTAAAGTATTAAGTCCCCTTAACCTTATACTTCTACTAGGTGCTAACTATATATATACTTAACGTTTCTAAACCGCTTTTCCTCTAGTGCCTAATATATTCTTACTAGGTACTTCCGGTTCTTATCTTTGGGTGCTCTATATATATTATATATGTTATCCATACAAGCTATCTATAATAGTATATAATATACTACATGTTTTAGGTTAACTCTTAGTTTGTTTTTGTCCTTAAGTTTAAACCTATACCTAGTTAACCTAACTACTGGTATCTCTGCTATGGGTACTAAGATTTATTACTTACTTTTTTAGTCCCTAGATCCCTCTTTTAGGTTCCTTAATATTATAATTAATACTCCTTTAATATAACTCATATGTTTTTCTGTAATAGGTTAGTCTTAGATACCTTTTTTATTTAGCTATATATAAAAATCTTCCTATTTATTATTATGTCGTTGCCTATACCACTTTCCATATAACTGGTTTAGTGTATATGGTCTATCCATTAGAAAGTACCTTATTATCGCTATATTATAACATCCTTTAGTATATCTTTCTTTAAACCTAGTTAGAATATCTAGATCCTCTTCTTATTCTAGTTTATCTAACTATTTTACCCTAGGTGTCCCTGCACTTAGCCTATTAATAATTCTTTATATAGGTGCTCTGTCCCTTATATAACCTAGTATAGCTAACCTCTTGTCTAGCTTTTGCTCTTGCTATATAATGATTCTTATTCTAAACTTATCTATAGTTTCTTGTTTTCTGCGTCTTGCAGCTAGATCTTTATAGTTATCTTGCTTTTTAATCCTAGTATTAACTATTTAATCTTTAAGCTAAACACTACGTTTACCTAGGATTGCTAACGTTCTTATTCGTTCTCCAAACTTATAGTTCTTAAACTTGCGTCCTATACTTATTCATTTGTCACTAAACTGAGTTGCTGCCCTTTTCTATTAGTTTTCGTCCATTATGGGTCCTTAGGTGTGTCTTATTTCACTTTAAAAATCTTAAGCTTCTTTTATCTCTTCTTAAGAATCTTAAGCCTGTGGCCTTTTACCTTTATTAAGTAATGAGCTAGCACTAGCAGTTATCTACTTACTTAGTTTCTTCTAAATATTACTCCTATCGTCTTATAAAGCAATAGAAACCATATCTAATGGTGTTATAATACCCATTACTGAACCTTATTTGGTAATGGTCTTAGTCTCTACTTCTGTTACGTTATTAAGGTTTAAGTGCTCCTAGTTAGCCTCCTTTTCGTCCTTATTACTGTTAATTAATAAGTACTCTAACTTTATTATTATTACTGCTAATCTTTGTCTGTATATTGCTGTAACATCTTAATTTAGCTCGTAGAGTTAATCTTATTCTTTGTTTAACTCTCTAGTTCCTTGGAGTCCTTTTAACTCTGGCTCTTGTGGCTAATAGCTTGCGCCGTACTTAGCGTCCTTATAAATTTGGCATGCGTTGTTATAATAATACGCAAAACTATTAATTGAACATTCTTTTGTTCCTTATAGTGCACCGTTATCCCTTTATACGTATGTGCCGTCTACTAGTCTGGTTCCCTTTACCGCGTAGTTACTCTAACTACCTCTATAGTCTCTGGCAAAATAACCCTATTTTCCGCAATTTATATAAGCTCCATCTTTAAACCATCTTTTTTACTATGGAGTCCGCCTAAACGTCTTCTACTACTAAGATCCCTGGTTTAGCCTCTGCTCCTAGGTCCTTTAATTACTTAATCCTTAACCTCTAAGTTTCTATAGTTTTTTTTCCCATCTTTAGGTTTCTTTAGTACTACTTAGGTCTATTAGCTCTGCGCTATTTTATAGTTTTTAACTCTATATCTATTATTGCGTACTCTACGCCTTATATAACTATGGAACTCTATCTTGCCCTCTCTTAGCTTATTCCCTTTAATAGATTTAGTTATTAATCTTTATTAACTAATCTATTAACTCTCTTAAAGTATCTATATCTTCCATTAGGATAATTGCGTCCTAGACTTTAGCCTTAAGTCCCTATTTATACTATGCTATAAGCGCCTTGTTGTTCCACTTAACCTATATAGCTAACGTTTAAAACTGTATTGTATACTTAATTGCTAAAGTGCGTTATACTAAGTTCTGAAGCTTTTGTTCTGCTGTAGTTATAGCCTCTAGGTCTCTAAACATCTATATTAACCGCTCTACGAACCCGTTCCAACTAGCAAATATATACCGTACGTCCTGGTTAGTAGTTGTTATGCCATTAGCCTATATTTCCATAAGATATAGCTTAAACTACTTAAGTGCCCTCCCTATTAGGAACAATTCTATATAGGCTACTTAGTCTAACGATGTTACTAACTTCGCTCCTTCCTGTACTACCTTAAAGTGCATTTATGTAAGAAATCCTTTAAGCTTTAACTTCTCTCCTAAGAATTGTTTAATTAAAGGTAACTTGATCTTTACTACTCTAATTCCATTAATGCGTTCTTTAAGTATCCTATTATTATTTTATAAGTGATTAACCATTTCCTATAACTAACCTTGTGTAACCACTTAAGAATCCCCCTTGTCTATACTGGTATCTCCTAGTCCTAAGGTTGTGGCTGTTGCCAATGCCGTCGTAACTGGTGCTGCTCTTAGTGGCATATTGTTTAACTTTGTTTAAATACTATAACCTTAGTAGTGAATGTATAACGGAACCTTATAGCTTAGACTATGGTGGGTTCTGTTATTAGGCTGGGTATATAGGTATAAACTAAATTAATAACGTAATAATAACTAGTAGAGTGGTTGCCTAATAGATTAACTCCAATTGTATTCTGAGATTTACTATAAGGAGAGAACTATCTACGGTAGGGACTAAGGTCCTTTAAATACACAACCATACGCCTAAGAAATCCTCTCTTATACGTGAGGTACGTGTTATACGTGTTATATATGGCGTACACTGCGTATAACGTTATGTGACTCGCTTACCATTCCTCGTCACATAGTTCCACTGGATCCATCCTAGACCGTGCCTGTATTAACTAACTAGCTTCCTGCGACTCTTCTCCAAGTAGTCGTAACATCGTACTTAAAGCGTCCGTAACACCGTTCTATATTAGTTAGCGAGGAACAACACTAAAAGGGTAAGTGGTGATACTGAGGGAGAGGGAGGTAAAAAGGGTAAGGGCTAAGGTATAACTAGAAGTTCTAGATTTGGTGGCTAATACTAGCTATTAAGAACGTTAAGCCATTGCGTGAGCCCCCAATTGGCTAATTCTATACACTAACGATATAATGTCCTTTCCTCCCTCCTGATTGGGTATAGGGTTTAGAGCCCCAAGAGCTCCACTACCTTAGATCCACTCCATCCACCAATTAAATTACTTAGATCTACTCTAAGGCAAGCCTCAGTCCATCCTAGCGCTCTATATTGGTTCCAGTCCAAAAAGATCACTAATCCTTTCTTTAAGTACTGTATTATTATCCGTTAATCAGTTAATTATCTCCTATAACTATCCCATCGTAACTACTTAAGAGTTAGTATCTCTTATACTAGTATTATTACTTAAAGTAATTACCACCGTTAATGGCTTTGTGACTAGTACTTTAGGTAGTATATTGTAGTGGTGTAGACTGGACATCGCCTACTGTCTTGGCATCTTCCTATATTTATAAAGCCTTCGGCTTCCCTCTTTCTTAGATATCACGACCTTACGAGTTACCGGAAATATATTCTTTTCTTTCTTTCTTACTGACTGCTTTACTGATGGATTCTGACTGATTACGACCGACCGACCGACCGACCGACAGACAGACAGACAGACCGACAGCACCGTAACTTTCTATCAGAAAGACACCGTACCCTCCCACAATATTATTCGACTTTGTTAATACTATAGCCTTAGTAGTAAGTATATAATAAAACCTTATAGAAAATGCTATAGTGGGCTTATTAATAGACTAGGTATATAGGTAAATAAAAAGTTAACAACGTAACAACTAGTGGAATAGGTTGCCTAATAGATTAACTCTAATTATATTCTAAGATTTACTATAAAAAGAAGAACTATCTAGGGACTGTAGTCTTTTAAATATATAACCTAACTCCTAAGAAATGTGCTAAGTATATCCCACGTTCCTATATTTCTATATTTCTATATTCTAAACTAGTTTTATAACTAGCCACGTAACTTAATTACTTCTTATTCTATGGCTTAATTGGTTCTAGCGCCTCCTATACTATCTTAACTAACCCGTTTATATCCTTTCTTAATAGCCGTACTACTACTAATATAAGGTCCGTAACAATTTTAGCTAAATCCGCTAATTTACTTATATATACTTCTTTATGCTAGTCTAGGGCTATATTAGTAATATTAGTAATATTACTAACTTTATATCTAAAATTATAATATTTCCCATAGCTATAATATTTATAATTATAAAATAAATAATAAAACTTAAAACTTAAAATTAACAGTAGCTATAAGGGATATTATAATACTACTTCTTTAATTAGCGGCATTTCTAATAATCTACTAGCTATATATTAATTTCCTAACTAGACCTAGGACCTATTTACCTATTTACCTATTTACCTACCTACCTATTTACTTACCTACCTATTTACCTACCTACCTATTTACCTACTTACCTATTTATTTATATATATCTAATATAGAAGCTCTATGGCTTTTTAGGGAGACTATTGCTTAGGTATTAAATAATTAATTAAGGAAATAAGGGGGAAGCCTCTTATAAAGGCTCTAAATTATTAATTAGCGGCGTTTCTAATAATCCGCTAGCTATATACTAATTTCCTAATTAGGCCTAGTACTTACCTACTTATCTATTTACCTATATATATTAGTATCTAATTTAATTTAGGGAAGGGTTAGCCTGATTAAAAGCTCTCCGCCTAGGTAACCCTAGCTACTTTAGTATTAGCAATCTATAAAATACTAACTAGCATCTTCTCTTAATAAATTCCCAAGCTCTAGTATTAAATTTAATGGATATTAGTATTAAGATATTATAAAGAAAATTATATACTTATAATAGTGACCTATATCTTTAAGAAGTAGTGCAGATAATAAAAATTCAAGTTAATGATAAGCGACCGCAATTTTAAGGATATATAGTGCGGATGATAAATTAACTAGATTAGCTCCCGCGCTCCAGTTGTATAATAGTGATAATAGACGTAATGGCGCAAGCGTCTACCCACATCTAAGAGCGATGGTGTGTTTGTCAGGCTGCTTGTTAGTTGCGATCTCTATGAAAGCCTCGTCAAATCAATCTCAGTGGCAGTAGCATGCGAATGGTTCCCGTTGGACTTATAGCTAATTTATCACAGTCCCGTTTTGAAACCTTAGGTTAAGTAATCAGGCCGTAGGATCTCCTCTCGGGACGGGGGATTTAGACAAAGGCGGAGAGGTCAAGGAAAACCTACTTATCTTTGACGCTGCGCTTTTACGCAGTTTGATCTCCATAATAATTTTCTCTAAGGCCAGACCTCTTTGCTCTCGCCACCCGTGCATGGCTATGAACTATTTTCGATTTTGGACTTCCGTTATCGAGGATGGAAATAGCCAATAAAGCAACCGGGCATATGAAAGCCTGCGAAGAAGAGTTCGGGGAGACATAAACCTTTCTCAGTCCTGCCTAAATTCCACCTCCTAACTTTTGAGGCCATTCTTGTCCGCAAAGATTCAATTCATAGGTCTTATGCGAGTCCTGACCTGAATTTATTGCAAGGCTACTAAGTTGGAAGCACTTGTTTTGTTCACTTTTCCTCAGTGTTCTTGTCATAGGTTTTCAACCAAACTAGATATTTCAATTTCTGCAAAATTGGATACACTGTCAATCTCCTGCACGAACATTCGTTAGAATAGGCTTGAATGTTTGACAAAAGCTGTCAGAACACGTGTGAGGATCAAATTAATGAGAATCTAGACTATTTATGTAGGGGGGACCCCACTGTAGAACCCCTGAATTAGGCCCTATTTGGCGTTCGGCAAAAGCAAAGGGCGATTAGCTTGTTAGTAAAATAGATACTAGGAACCAAAGACAACGACTAAACAATTGAAGGACGGAGATATCCAGAAGGAGATTCAATGAATTTTCAGAGTGTACTAACCCGTTCAATCTCAAGCAAGCACAGGAGTCGGGGAAAGGGAGAGACCAAATTTGGTGGAGAATAAATCTTGGAAAAGCACATTCAAGAACACCCGAATAAACATATTCTGTCTGCCTGGCCACCAAGCTAGTTAAGCATATCGGGTTTCTTGTTGCTCGATAGTGCTATTTTCTAGGCAAAACTCCTGTGTTAAAGTCTACTCGATTCAATGTCTACGGGCACTCATATTGGCGTTCTGAAATAATTCCGTTCAGATGGTTTCGGAACCGGTTGACCGCAATTTTGAAGCCTGTTTGATCTTTCCACTGATTGGAGGTGTTCGTAGCTTTGTTGGCCGGCGCGCTTGAACACCTGCTCAAGTGGCCGGGGGAAATCGTGATCCAAATTTCCGTTCGGATGGCAGAACTCAAGAGCCTTTTTAAAACTATGCAAGTGGCTTTGGATGAAGAAAGTAGCTATAAAGAATTACTGAGATGAGAAAAGCGAAATAGATGGCATGCGGGCTTCTCCGTACAGGGTTCAGCACGGGACCCCAGCCGGTGATCATCTAGCTCCGTTTCTAAACCTTGACGTCGTTTGCAGCGTGCCGTTATTTGACACATTCATAATGTTCTCCTGGCCACAAGTAAACCTTCTTAGCACCCTCTAAGGGCTGCCTCTGCAGTTCTTCATCAGCTTCATGGTTTCATTCTGGCCCTGGAAGGTATGTTTTCATTTGGTTCTCGTTTTGCCGATGCCTGCCCGCGTGCCTATACAGCTTTCAACCCCTTCGAGATACTCATGAAGATGCTGATACCGCGGCTACCTGCAGGGCGACACCTCCGCCGCCTCCTTCGAGAAGACCCTCTCTAATCTCGCTACTAAGATTTCCAAAACTGCCGCGAAAAATGACAGTCTGCGCCAAAGTTCTAGGCGCATACGCCTTATGTGGTCTCTTTATGCTGGCTTCGCATACATTCTTACTGTCCTTATATTGGTCTTAGTGACTGGGTGGAGAAGTTGGGGGACAGTTGAATATTCGGTTGTAGCCGGAGCACCGCTGCTGTAAGCTCCAAAAGTATCAAGAAATTTATTTAGAGAGGCCAAAGTTAAAGCTAATAAGCAACTTGAAAATGATGTAGGATATACTCAATCCGTAGATCCCTAACCGCGTACTACGACTACCGTATCTCTAATACTCAACTTTACCTCGAAAGCCTATACAAAGAGCGGGACACCACAATCCAACGGCTAAAAGAAGCAACAAAATACGACTCGACACAGCAGCTGCTCGAGAAATACGGCTCCCAGCCAAAAACCCCAAAGCCTTCCTCTCCCTCTGCGAACCGGCGCAAATCCCAAGGACCTCAAAAGGCCGGCGGCGAGCAGCATACTCGCACAAACATACCCCCGCCTCCCACAGCCAACATCCCGCGCAACCAAGGTCCACAACCAAGCACACCGCAACGTGCACCCTCCACATCGTCTCCTCGTCCTGCCAGCCCACCGCAACGTCTCGTCGAATCACCTTCGGAACCCCCTCCCGATGCCGAATTCGCGCCGAACGCCTTCGCGCCCTCTGATCAGCCGCGCCAGTACTCCACTACCTCCGCTGCGACCTACACTCAGCATAATTGGTACGATCGCATACTAGATGTTCTGTTAGGCGAAGATGAGACGCAGCCAAAGAACAGGCTCGCGCTAATCTGTGACTCGTGTGGGCTGGTAAATGGGCAGGCGCCGCCGGGGACACGTTCGCTAGAAGATGTAGGCCGCTGGAGATGCGGAGGCTGCGGGGCGTGGAATGGGAAAAATATAGTACCGGATGCTAGGGGCTTAGTAGAAGGCTGGGAGGCTGAGAGACGCGCGAGGGAGGAAGATGGCCATCCGAGCAGCGAGCATGGTGAAGAGAGTGCTAGGGGACGGACGGGGACAGGTGGAGTAAGCGAGGAAGAGGAGCTGCACACGGATGAAGGGTCGGCCGACGGTATTGTGGATGAATTGGTGACGAGCCCACCGCCCGCTCGGTCGACCAGGAGTAAATCGAAAGGGCAAGGCAAAAAGAAGTCTTAGGAAGAGAGTTGTGGAATGAGGCATGCAATCCTGAAATCTCAAGAGCGTTGTGCTGATGAAACATGAAAGCAGGTTGTTGCTAGTACACCTGTCAAACCATACCCAGTCCACCACAAAATATCTATTTTTTTCTTTTGTTTTGTATTCATTTGTTTTAATCCCAAAATAGGAAATTCGCATAATCCTACACCATTGACCGTGTGAATGTTCTACACCAAGGTGTTCACTCGTAAAGACTATCACACCAGAACGCTAACCAACACCGAAGACGTTGAAACCCAGCTTTCCGCGCCGGTCCGAGCCTGTCCAATAATGGAACGTAGAAACACATGGAAAACAATGACAAATAAACAGGCTTCACATGGGGGACTGGATACTCTTAGAAGCAGCCCAGAACAAGAATGGAAGAGAAAATCATAAATGGAACGGCCTTGTTACCCGTTATCAAGATGCCATTCATTGTAAAGCAGCCTCACAACTGATGGATCCTTCATATCCGAAACATTACGTCAGGACACGTAGCCTTCCAGAGAAGCGTCTATGATGCTGGTGGACAACAGAGTGATAGGAGTTTAATGGTTGGTAGCTGCAAAGCCGTCGAACAAAAGATGGCCTGAGGGATGGATAGTCGTCCTGGAGTCTTAACAACCGTAGATCCCCGAGGATAGATGATAGTGGAAGCGTTGCGGATGCCGTAAAAAAAAACTCGTAAAGTGTCTGATAATTCAGCACGTGTAAGAATAGAAATTTCACATGGTGCAAAACGGATGATGGCTGACTAGACCTCCCGGAAGTAGATATGTGTGATCCAGTCCTGCAGCCAGCCGTGGTGAAGGGAACAAGACGACTAGTCCGCTTATTCCAGATAAGTGTTCAGTCAATTTCATCATCCGCTGCAGCTGCAAGCATGCTCGCTGACAGGGCGCCTTCTTGGCTGGATGGCGAGGTGGGCGTGCCGTACGGACTCGCTTCCACTGCTGGCTGATGGGGAGGTGCCGGAGTGAAGAGTGCGGAGAGGAGTGGCTTGGCGCCCTTGAAGACATCTAGTAGGTCTCCGTCTTCATCATATTCGTTATCCTCCATCAGACCCGGAACATTACGTGCTGGGGTACAATGCGTGTATTTGACTGCATGTTGTCCAACGAAAATACTCCGACTCCCTTCAGGGTCCGACATCTTGCAATTTCTCCCCTTTAGGGCTCGCGGCTCTATCAGATCAATCAGATATCTGCTTTGAATACCCAAGCCATCCTCGCTATCGTCATCGCTGTAAGTGTAATCGAACGGCTGTCTGGCATGGCGTTCCCTATATATGCGTGACGACGGCCTGCCAAACTTGCGCTCCTTACCTCGTGCCGTTCGCGACCTACCACGCTGCTCCCCATCAACCAAACTGGCACCGCGCGCTTCTAGCACTGCTGCGCGCGCGTGCTCTTGATGAGGCAATCGGTTTTCATCCGCGAGCACCATTGCGATAGCTGACTCGTCAGGGTGTGGCGGCGTTTTTTTCCTTCGGTTCGCAAACATGTCATTTTTCTTTTCCAGACCTTCTTCCCCCCAGACGCGTTTCCCCAAATCCTCTAGTCCTTTCTCTACCGCTGGGCCTCCAATCTTTCCAACAGCAGGCCCAACAACTTCCGCAGCTTTGCTTGCTGCTCTCGCTCCCGTGACTAGCGCGGCGCGTGCGACGGCGGTGCCCGCTTGGCGGATTCCGGAGTCGGCAATAGCATGTGCAAAGCTAGATGTTGCTGAAACGATATTCTGGGTCGCGTGCTTAGTGGAGGTATACGCATCAGTCCAGGTGCCAGGGAAGTTGTAAAGGGGAATCGGCGGGGAGGCCTGGAGACTAGAAGTAAGTGTCGTTGCACCTAAAGGGGTTTTGGTAGATGGGTGGCATTGATATCTCTAGGAAATGAGGATAACGTACCGAAATTAGGTTTCCTTCCCCAATTTCCTCAACCATATCGTATTCGTCGCTGGTACGAGATGATGGTGGTTCCGATGGTTGATTTTCTGTTGTCGATGTTGATCTTCTCCTGTGTTTAGCAATAGCTTCGTCTGCCGCAGCAAGACCTCTTTTGATACGGTTCTCTAGGTCGTTGCTCTCCATCCTGATAAAGCTTGTATGGGTCGAAGATGACTATCGAGCAGGTTGTAGTGGTAGAAAGAAGCGATCTTCGGCCTGGTACGCCTTTCCTAGTTGTGATGAAGAGGAGTAGGAAGAGTTGGGTTGTTCGAGTTGTTGAAACTATGATGTTTTGATTGCAAGCCACGAAGACGGAGGCACAGAAACATACGCCAAGCTCCTAATTCACCCTTTGCAAACGCAGAAGCAAAGTTAAGGTTTGAATGAAAACGGGTCGCGTGGCTATCTTACGGGAAACAGATGAATTGCTAGAGGTGTGGTGAAAATGGGAGGAAGGAAAACGACCGGAAGAATAGTAGGAATGCCCCCGCTAACATAGCGCAACATGTGATTACTACTTAGCCTTACGTTAATTACCTGTCAGTCAGCATGGTTTGTGTGCTGTGGTGGGGTGTTTTGGGCATATATATTTCGATAGTTGGGAAGAGTCATGCCAAACTTTAAAGGCCATATCAGAGGCATATACCCTCTTACACTTGCCTTTTAAGATTCACCGCTATTTTAATTCCAAAGAAAATTTTTCATAGCTCTACGGCAATGCCGTGAATGAGCTTGAAGCTTGGCGGCCACTTAAATATTCGTCTTTTCCCCTTCTATCCTCCCATTCTCAGTTCTTTCAACAACCATCTGCACTGACACCACCCGAAACCACCAAGCTTACCCATAGCGTTCAGCTGTCTCAAGCCCGACATTCACGAAGTGTTACCTGTCGAAGTCACTTCGACTGCCACCACAGCGCAGAAGTTACCAACCATTTTCCGTGATAAATCTCAGAATCCGGCAAACATGACTCCTCGCTCCTATCCATGCATCATTAACATAATCAGGGACCTCGTCAATAGCATAGAGGACCGCTCGGGTATCGATCTGTCCTCCCCCGGATTCGATCCCGCAGAGAAGTTCGCAATCGAAAGTTTCCTAATCGGTGTCCTCGATCGTTATGGCAAAGTTAAGTGCAACAGCGGTACATCCGATCAGTCGAACAGTAATGGTGTCGACTTGCCATCGCCCAACAAACCCCCCTCTACGCCGGTATCTACTCCATTCAAGTCATCTCCAAAGGAGTCTCGATCTACTACGATAGATTTAGACACTGCTCAGACATCACCAGCCTCTGGTGCGAATAGCACGCCCGCGGCTTCTAGAGGTAGCGGTGCGAAGTCAAAGCGTGCTCGCGCTGGGGCTTCGAGGTCTTCATCGCCCTCAGGCTCTGACGGACGACAAAACATGTACCCGCGAAATCCATATCCAGTCCCAGCTCCTCTACCACCAAATTCCGAGGGTGCAGCTCAATCGGCCACAAACTCCAGCCACACAAGGATGTTCAGGTATGATTGCCCCGCAATTTCCGGTGCATATGCTTATCCTGCTCCAGTCTGCAAGTCGAACAACAGCCCATCCGTGCCCGTATGTGTGGTTTTGGCGATAAGGTAGGAACAATCCGGTTTATGCAAGTTTGGGCTCGGAGCTTTACTGAGACATACGGGAACTCACAGGACCGAAGACCAATTACCCCACCACCATGCATCAGACTCATTGTGTGTGACGCGAGTACTGGGAAAGAAGTTGACTTTACGTACGAAATGCCCTCCGCTAAGCTTTTCTGCTGTTCCTTTTTAAACCAATCCATCTAACGGCCGCGCCACTTCTAGCGAAGTCAATAGCACATTTTTTGTCCTTACGGTCGACCTATGGGATGCAGACGGCACACATGAAGTTAATCTCGTCCGTCATTTAAGCGGTGTACCAACCGTCTCCATTTCCAGCTCGACAATAACATCATATCCTCCTCCCAATCGCCCTCCGATGTACATAACCCAGATGTCCATGCAGACATATCGTGACCCTTACGGCCAACCAGTACCAAATCCACAACCTCAAGGCAACCCTTATAGTGCTCCGCCGCCCATTCCACCCAGCTATTATTCACCAACACCCAACACACCAATTACCCCTGCTGGGTTTCAGTTCTCTTCAGCGCCTAACGTTACAGGCACTTATGTACCGATAACCACTGCTATGCCATTACCACCACCACTAGCTACAGCTAGACTTGCTAACAATCAAGCGGACCCAATCGAGATTGATTAATTGATTGCTTATAAGTGTCGACCTGAATCGGATTTCTTTGCCACCTTGACTCGGTCACCGACCACTTGACTCGGTTTCCGACCCCTTGACTCGGTCTCCGACTCAGTCACTCTTCTCATGTATATATAGAGGCCCTAGAGCCACTTTCAATAGACAGACTTCTCATTCTGAACCTGTGCACGGACTTCCGGTTGACAGTTATGAGCCTGGGTGTCTTGCCGTATTACCCCTATTCAACTTATCTTTATACGCAATGCCTGATACGTACAAGTCTCATGTCGTTATCCTCAATGAGCCCTCTAACTAGGAGGAATGGATCTTCACAGTCAAGATTAGAGCGCAGCCATTAGATACATAGAAGTATCTAGACCCAAACAGTACGGTTTCTCTAAGGGTACCAGCCAACCCAGCACCTCTTCCTTCACAAGTTAAGGAAGGAGCTACTCTTCTTAATCTCTCCACTGCCGAATTAACACGACTAAAAACGTTAACGGAGTTATCGCGTTAAGATATAAAGAACTATCGCGAACAAACAGCTCTCTTTAGAGAAATCCACACCTATATCCTTAGTATGGTCTCTTATAAGAACCTTGTATACATCAAGAACTGTATAAGCACGTAGAAGATCCTTCGTAAACTTAAAGAACACCTCGCTCCAACAAATAGAGCACGGCAGCTTAAGGTCTTACACCAATACCAGGCTCTTCAGCACAGCCTTAAGGACACCAATGTTATAACTTGGCTACAAGACTAAGAGACAACCTATCAGCACGCTATCGCCCTAAAGCTTCCAGACGTTAAACATAAACGACCCCTATATAACTTCCTAAGGGCAATTAAAAGCAATAATGCTATATTTTCGGATATGTACTTTATCAAACTTAACCAAAAGACCGTAAAATCAAAGCCTCTTCCTACAATGTCTGAACTTCTTAAAGAATTTCGGAATTACAAGCAGATACTTACGGAAGAGTTAAAGGAATTTTACTTATTTACTACATTTCAAGGGGTACCCCTTCCACGGCAGGATTACGTATGCGGAGAGATTTATCAATTTAAGGAATGTCCATATCTAATTTAAAGCCTTTGTACACCTAGGTGGAACCCAGATCCAAAGATTTAAGAACGCATTAATGCAAAACTAGAGAAGTATCCATAATTAAAGACGCAGGTTCAGACGGAACAGGAATAAATAAGGAAGGAGCCACAGCAAGATATAATAACGTTTTAGATTTACCCTACGGCTAAATCTAAGGGGGTATGTTGACCTGAATCGGATTTCTTTGCCACCTTAACTTGGTCACCGACCACTTAACTCAGTTTCCGACCCCTTGACTTGGTCTCCGACTCAGTCACTCTTCTTATGTATATATAGAGGCCCTAGAGCCACTTTCAATAGACAGACTTCTTATTCTAAACCTGTGCACGGACTTCCGGTTGATAATAAGCAATCAATCAATTAATCCAAGGAGGCTTAAAATTTGGAATTAATTAATCTGCTAAGGCCCTAATTAATTGATTGATTGCATATCGATTACATATTTATATAGGTGGTGGATATAAGGTTTGTAATAGACTTTAATGTTACAGTCTTAATTTTATTCGTAGGGCTAAGTGCAAATATAGCAAACAGTCTACTTTAGGCAACTACTAGACCTATTTAAAACGTTTTTCTGCCCCAAATTAACACTAAATATACCTTTACATCGCCCTTAATTTCTACCTTAATATATTTCTTTATTAATTAACTTAACTACTATATATCTAACCCTTGTTTCTTACTATTATAATAAGCTAGGACCTTACTAAGTTAAACCTATATATAGCTGACACTCTCCAACCTAAAACTCCTATATTGGCACTCTCCGAAGTCGCTATACCAGCTAACAATGTACCTGAAATTAATGCCAGCGGTAATATTAACAACTATAATAGCATTAACTAGAAGCGCCTCCTGGATCTATAAAAGCCTTATTATAGCTCTAAGCGGACACCTAGCTGGATATTTAAATATAGCTACTAATGCTAAAGTCGCGTTAATATAAATTAAATCGTCTTTATTTGCAAATACTGCTATACCCATAAAATTATTAACTGCGGTGGGGCTGGCTAATATAATATTACTAGAGCAACCTTAGCAGCTGCTGGACATCTTAAAGCCAACACTAGAGGCCACGGCTATAATAAAAATGGAAAAATAACCTTTAAGAGTAAGAAGCGCTAGAGAATAGTCCTTAAAAGCCTCTAGGTAGAGGGCTATAAAGTATTATAGGCTGTTGCGAATGAGCTAATTGGTGGCTTTAACGCGACTTAATTTAGGCAATTAGCTATTAATTAGCTTATTAAAAATACTTACCCCTTCTACAAGTTTAAAACCCCTGCCTTCCGTAATTTAATTGCTGCAGCTAACCCTAAGGCCGAGCGTGTTCTATGGCGAAATCACTAGTTAGTAGCAGATTATATTATAGCCGAATATTAAGCCTTTTTACCCTTAGTTCGGAAGGAGCTTATAAGCGTAAACTTACTAGTTTATATCTCATTTAACGGCTAGATAACTTAGAATAGTAAACACGCTCTTATAGGTATATATATTTACCATTTAAACCAAGGAGGGCGTATAGTTAACTATTTAATTGCCCTTTTAAAGCAGATTGGCCGCTACTCTAGTATTAATTATACAGAAGTCGTTGGGAATATATTAGATAGCTTTAATATTAGTAAGGAACGGCTTGGCTACTTTATTATAGATAACGCTTTAAATAATAATACTACGCTTAACACCCTCGCCGTTAAATATAGCTTTATTAAAGAATATAGACGAACTTACTGTGCCTACTATATCCTTAATCTCGTCGCTTAGTCAATTATATGGGGCAAGGATAAGGAGTTATTTAAAAATAGCAACGAGAATATACCAGTAAGTCGCTCCTATATAGAGTACGCCGGTTATATAAGCAACTCACTAAAATCTATTAGGAGGAAGAGCAGTTTCTTACTAAGTGGTGTAAAGAAGGCCCTTTTAGCACGCTTTACGATCTTATTAACTCTATTAACACCCCTTAGCTTAATTAACTATTTAAATTGTTTTAGCGCGATAAGAATAAGCGTCTTTGCTAGCTAAACTTTAAGATTAAGCAACTAGTTAAGCCTATTAAGACTAGGTAAAATAGCTACTATAAAGCCTTTATACGCACGGCCGAACTCTAAGAGCTGTTAAATACCTTTGCTTAGTATTAAATCAATAGATATAAGAAGGAAGTTATATCGCTATAAGCTTAGGGCAAGCCTCTACCTAACGCGCGCCTCTATATTAAAGTTGGCGGCCTTAATATAAATAACTGGCAGATTATTAACGACTATATTAATATCCTTCGCCTAATTAGTGAAGCCATAGGCCTTTTAGAGGGTAGAGGTAAGGCTAGCCGCTATAGTGCTATTTAGGAGGTTATACCTACATTTAATTAGCTGCTTAAGGTGTTTAAGAAAAGAAAGGATAGACTTATAGAGGCAACTCTAGAGAATTATCCTACCTAGGAAGCTATAGAAGATTACGCTAAGATTAATATTAACCTTAGGTAGAAGAAGCTGTTGGCCTACTTTAAGAAGCTTAATAAGACGCTAGCTTATTATATAGCAGTTCTACTATATTCTTACCTTAAGCGCTTCTGCTATAATGCTTGGCGTAATAAACCACAGTAGTTAATTAACGGCGACGCTGCATTTAAGAGGCTTTAGAAATTGTATAAAAAGCGATTAATTATATTATTTACTAATCCCCCCCCTCTAAAGCGCGTACAAGCTTCCTCTGGCCGCGAGGACCATATTGCTGTATATACTAGAGTAACTACACCTGGCGAGACTTATAATAATAAATATAAGCGCTGGAAGCTCCTTAATCTACTTCTAAAAAAACACCCCTTAGCGGATAATCTAATTTAATACTAGCTGCTGTATTAACTAGAGTTTCCACGGCTTGCTTAGTTCGCCCTTAATATCCTTACTATTCTAGTAGCCAGCACTAACTGCGAACAAGTCTTTAGTGAGGCTAGTAATCTACTTAAACCTTATAGATTAAAGATAAGTCCAAATATAATCACGGCAATTCAATATGGGCGCTCCTGGAAGCGTATAAGGTTTAAAAAGGTCGTCAAACTAATAAGTAAGTAGATTAATTTATCTTGGGGCAGTATCTAATGATTTAGTAAGTGCTTCTTCCACTCCTATATCCACTTTATAAGTCTTAACACCATGCCAAGACTTAGATATAGACTCTCCCTCTATATGAGCTACCTCATCGGCCACCCCTACGGCGACTCCGACGATTGATATATTATAATTAGCAAGATTTCAGCTACTGGAGGACCTTTTTAGGCAACAATCTGCCATAGAGCGAAGCTATGTTAAAATTTGCATATATTACATAATCTATATAATTAATCAATCAATTTGCAATCAATTAGCTTGGATTTAAGCAAACAATCAATCAATCAATTAAGAGGCCACTAAAATAGGTAATTAATTAAGCGGAAGGGTTGTTAGATTAATTGATTGATTATTAGCAAGTCTGGCTATAGCAACTGGAATGTTTATAAGAAACCTTATTAGTAGCCTTACTGTCAATGCCTTTCGCCTTATAGATATAGAGGGCAAGGTTAGCTTTTGGTTTGTCCTCTAGGATCTCTCTATTAGGATAGAGGGCAATTTTAGGTAAGCTGTAGTAATTGCTAATAAGGTTCTTCGCACTCACGAGCTGGTATTAGACTTAAGATGAATTTTATTAATATGGGGAGCGGCCAAGGAAACAATACCTTAAATACTGGCAGAGCCCCCGTTCTAGCTATATGCTTCTTTAAACAATTCCAAGTCTATTTAGCTAAGAAATTCCCTGGCGTAATTAAGAGCACGCCACTTAGTAAGGTCTTTGCTAGCTAGGGCATTAAGATACCTATTCGCAAAAATGGTCTAAAAACGCTAAGTAATTAGGCTAAATACGATGCTAATAATTAAGGGGTCGTTTGGTTGCAATTTGGAGGCCTTAGATTTAGTTTAGAATAGAGTTGATCTAGAGCTCCAATCTGATTTTGAGGCGACTGTTTGGTTGAATTCCAGATCAACTTGACCTTAGTTATAAAATTTTGATGTTCCTCTGACTGCCCAAAAAACACGCTAAAACTGGGCGCACTTTATTGTATATAGAATCTGAACTGAAGGTCTTGGCGTTAGTTTGAAAAGGTGCCTCGAGCTCCTTAGTTGAATCTAAAGGCTTTAGATTGCACACGTCCGTGTAACTCGTAGAGCCACAGACGCGTGTCGAATTGGGAAGGAACGCGTTCTTTCTACCAGACTTTTAGTTCAGATTTAAAAGCGTTAGATTGCAACTGAACGACCCCTAAATATAGGAACCGGCCATGCACGGATATAATGGTCTATGGGTATAAGTATTAAAAGGGACGGGATTATAGTATTGCCAATAATTGTTACGTTTTAACTTCTCTAATAGAACGTATAATTGTGGACATATTTAAATAGGGCGCGGGTTATTATCTACGAAACCCTTTTGTTGATTATATCTGGCGTTATAGAGACATTGGCGTCGGTAAAACCAATGGCTATTCTCGCTTTTTTTACGGACTAAAGTAGAAGGGGAAAAGAAAGAGTCTTGTAGACTACCGTATGAGAAGAGCAGTGATCTTATTAGAGCGGGGTCTATTTGGAGCTCTAGGTGGATTGGGGCTTGATATGGATTTGGAGTTAGGCTTCTGATTGGTGGATTGGAGTAGATCTGAGGTTGATTTAGCTCTTGGAGCTCCAGATCTATACCTAATTTAGAGTGAGGCTGAGGAGGAATAGAACGCTAAGGAGTTAGTGTATAATATAAAGCCAATCGGCAACTCTGATGGGTCTACTGTTGACTTGTTATCTGGTAAGTAGTGTATTAGCCATAGAATTTAGGACGCCTGCTTACTCTCCTGCTGCTACTGTCGCTTTTACTATTACTCATCCGTATCTATACTTACTATTGTGGTGTTGTATTTGGCTCCTGTTGACCTAAATCGGACTTACTTATTACCGTCTTACTACCTTAACTCAGTTATTGACTTAGTTATTAACTCAGTTAACAATGTAGTCTACTGCCCCTTCCTTATATATATATAGAGGCTCTAGAGCTATATTTAATAGATAGAGTTCTTATTTCTAATCGTCCGTTTAATAGCTCCCTCTAAAATAAAACAATATCGGTTTAGTGAGTAGTAGTAGTGGAGGACACTCCGACGGAGCTAAGTAGGCCAATTAAGCTAGATTTGGATAATGAGAATAATAGCGATAACAACTCCTACGCTGCCTTTGAGGATATTAATAATATTAAGGTAATTGGGGTAGAAGATAAGGGAGATTTTATATTAGACTAAGCGATTTAGGCTTTATTTAATAAGCTTAATTTAATTTTCTTTTCTTACTTAAATACCCACCTGATGCCAAGATTTACTATTTATAGTATATATTTAATCTAGAGCTGTATTGGAGTCCTGGAGCTCCACTAGCTTTTTAGCATATAGAGTGGATTTGGGGGTCAAATCTACTCCACTCTAATCTAATAAGATTACTAGAGAAGAGTAACCAAGAATCTCGCATTATAAGTCTGAAATGCAAAACAGGTTTATAGCTCTTTAATGCACATTGCTTGGCTTCTACGTTATTTTCTTTATATGTAGTTTTTAGTAGGGCCCTACTTGTGTCTCTAATCCATTTTTTAAAAAATCACGATCATAATGGCAGGAGTTTAAGTTTAACTCATTTGGGAAGATACCTATCGGAATGTTAGTTATATGACGTGGTTACGAGACCACGAAGCGAGGCTAGCTAACCTAACTTTGGAGCAACCCCTTACTTCTAGATATTAATAACTACCAACTTCAACACCGCATATGTATTGCAATACAGTGATATTCGTGCACGTTAATAAAGCAAGTATACCGATACTGATTAGTAGACGTACAGATTAGGAAATACGTAATAAGCTAGAGCTTAAGAACCGTACTAGAAACAGTACACAGATTGCCTAGCCTTGTCTATTTTAGTTAAAGGAGAAAGCTATATTACCCTTAAAGCTTGAGACTACGTATTAGCTTAACTGCTAACGCGTTAAATCGCCTAGAGAATTGTATCTTTATTTAGAGAAGATTATAACCTCCCTTAAGCTTAAGAGAATTTATACTAGCCTTATAGCCAATACAATAGATCGCTGAGAGAATAGTAGTCTTACTAAGAACACTTTATAGGCCCAACGGCTGTAGAGGATGTATACACCCTTACCTTTACACCCTTACCTTAAACCTCGATCTTAACCTTAACCTTAACCTTAACTATAACCCTTAACCTTAACCTAACCCTAACCTTAACCTTAACCTTAAACTATAACATACACAAAGATACGACAATATGGAAATTGATTAGAAGGAGAGAATCGCTAGATATAATTACGGGATTAATATAGTAACTGCCTTAGAGGAAGACCTAGAAGAATATATAAAAACGAAAATCTATAAGTATATATATAAGAACTTTATAGATTATATACTACGGTTGCTATTCTAAGAAGAATTTAAAGGCTTTACCATTAAGGACTTTAGAAAGATACGCTCTATTTTTAGAGTAAAGCTCCGTACTTACCTACTCTAAAGAGGAGTATATGTCGCTATATATAGTAATAGATACCCACTTTATAAGGTTCTATATAATGTCCTTATAGAAGAGGAACCTTATAAATGGACAGATAAGAAAATTATAGGAGCTCTTAAGGAAGTCAGCCCTATAATTACAGTAGCACTATAAGAATAACTTAACTTAATATAAATAGCTCTAATATTAAATTAAGCTATAACCCTGTTAGTTATAGCCTCTTTAGTTCCTATAACCTCCCCCTATAGCCTATTACTTTTCTATACAGTACTGATGCCTATAAACTATTAACTACCTCCACTACCTCTAACGCCTGTAATTTAGCTTATAGCTACGGCTATAATACCTAGAACGCAAATACCTACCCCTATAATACCCTAACTAGCTGTTGCATCTATACCCTAGTAAACTGCACTAACCGCTACCTAATAGTAAGCTGTACCTACCTCTACCTAGGATTAACTACTTATCCTTCTTACTTAACTTCTACAGACGCAGAATTAGCAATTATTGCCTATAGTAACTGCCTCTACCCTCCCTTTAATAACCGCTCCTACCCTACCTAGTGCTCCTTCTGTAACCGACTACTGGTACTATGCTGTTGTCGACCTAAGATCGGACTTGCTTACTACCGTCTTACTACCTTAGCTGCTTACCCCTGCATATCTTACCATTTCAGCTGCTTACTCTTGTAATTCTTGCCACCTATCTCTATTCCCTGTATCTTCCTTATGTATATATAGAGACTCTAGAGCTATATTTAAAATCAAGTCGCTTATTTAATTCTCCTATACTTGCACTGTTATACCTTCTGCCCAGTATCTTTACCCTAGTACTGCTAATACCGACCCTGCTATACACCTGCCTATGTATAGTAAAGAGGCAGCTACTATTGCTAAGATCTATACAGACGACTAAAAGTACGATGGAGTAAGTAATAACTTTAACTTTAAGTTAACTATCTTCTATAATATCTGTAAGAGAGCTAGTCTATCTCCTAAAGGCTATATAACTGTATTCCTAACTATGCTAAAGGGACTTGCTTAGGATTACTACTATAATAGCAGCCTTTTAACTAGATTATTTACTAAGGTATATAACCATATGTGTTACTTCTTTAAAGGACTAGAGTACTATTGGAGAAATCTTACTAAATAGAACGCCACTAACTTTTAAGGAATTATTAACAAGAACCCTAATAAGTAAATCTATTAGAGTTTCTAACTACTCCTTAATAAGCTCCTAAAATATCGCTATGGATTATACCTAGAGTTTTATATAGACCTCTTCCTTATAAATAAGCTAGTTACCGCTTGCTAAGGAGTACTAGCATGCTATATCGCTATTTCTAACCCTTCTAAAGACCTCTCCCAGTTAATTAGTAAGTTACAATCTTCTATAGTTATATGGGAGAAGGAACACCCTTCTTAGGCCTTAATAAGACCGTCTTAAGGAGCCTACTTTACGGATTGCATATACCGCCGTGATATTTGTAACAGCCGTAACCGAACCTGCTCCTATAGACAAAATACCATCAGATCTATAAAGGCTAAGTACTATATTTGCCAAAAGGAGACCTGCCGCTTATGGAAATATATAGAGGAGGAGCGGAACCGTTCTAGAGATAAATACAAAAGACGTTTTAATAATAATAAGGGCTGCAACGGTAACTTTAAAGAACGCTTCAGACAATATACTATCTACTATAAAGAAGACGATAACAATGAGCGTAATAAGACTTTTAAAGCTCTTGTACTAGACACAGACACTAACAAAAATACTAATAATAACAATAGTAAGGAAGAATTAGAAGACCCTAACAGCTACTACCTTATATTATTTAGGACTCTTACTATAGATAAAGCAACCTCTATAAGTGTAGAACTAGCTAATAAGGCTTATACTTACTTACTTACTATAACCTCTATAGAACCTACTACAGAAACTAACCCGTTTAACTATAATACAACAACCGCCGCTTTACGCTATACTTCTATAGTATTTATAGGAATTATAATTAATACTAGTGCGTTAAAGAAGTCTATAGCCAGTTATAGATAATTCTAGGCACTATAGAACGCGGACTAATTTATAAGACTTAATACCTTAACTAAAGGACAAGTTAACGTGTAGTTTGGTATTAGAATTGCTACCTCTATTAAAACTACAGATATTATCACCCCTATAGGCAAGATACAGTTTTATATTATCTATATAGATACCCCCTTCTTACTCTATTTAGCGGATATAGATAGACTCCAAATCTACTATAACAACCTTAGAAACGTTGTTATTACTTACACTAAAAAAGTGCTAGTAGTGCGATGGTTTGGCTACTTATTTCTCCTATAGAGCTTATTACTATAGTTATATTTATCTAAATCCTTTAACGCGAACCCCTGCTACTTAATAGATATAGAGCTACGGCGCCTGTATCGCCGATTTAGACATCCCTTAGTTAAGAAATTGTAAAAGCTACTCTACTATATTAGCCATAAAACTAATAGAATGGCTATTAAGCAACTAACTAAGTTCTGCTACTACTATTAGAAGTTTAGCAAATTACTAAATAGATTCCGCTTTACCCTATAAGACGATATTAATTTTAACTATAATATTATCGTTGATATTATATACATCAGCGGATTACCCCTCCTATATATTATTAATAAAGGAACGCAATTCTAGGCCAGTAGATGGCTATAAGACATTAATACTAAACACATATAGAACGTTCTATAGATGTGCTAGATTAATATTTATCTAAGGCCACTAGACCTAATTACCTATAACACCAGAAAGAACTTTATTAGTAAGGAATTTAAGCAATACGCCACTATTATAGGAATTAGTATAAAGGGAGTACTGGTTAAAGCACATAACTCTATTAGAATGGTAGAGCGCTACTATAGTCCATTACGGCGAGCCTACTAGATTATTATAACTGAAATCCCTAATATTAATAAGGAGATAGGACTCTAAATAGCGTTTAAAGTAATTAATAATTTAGCTGGCCCTAAAGGACTAGTTCCTATACTTCTAGTCTTTAAAGTCTACCCCCAAATAATCAAATCTGATGCACTATCCCCCACTATTATATAACGCGCTGCCATAATTAAAAAGGCTATAGTAGAGATATAGAAGCTATGAGCTAAACAATAAATTACTAATATACTAAATATGCGAAACAGACCTAATGCTAATACAATTTATAATCTCCTACTAAACTTACCTATTTTAGTCTGGAGAGAAGGAAACACTGGCTAAAGCGGCTATTAGGACGGGCTATTTACCTTACTTACTATTAAGGGTGAAATATGCACTATTAAGCTGTTTAGTAGACCTATAGCCTTCCAATCTACGGTTGTAAAACCTTACCTTTAAGTAACTAAATTGTAGGAGCAAATTGTTAGACTAGAATTACCACCTAAACCTTTACTTAGGTTAGCCCTTTTTAAGACTGTCTTAGAGAGACCTACTAAAGCTTAGCAATAACCCCTAAAACAAGGCAGAGGACGCCCTTGCAAATACCCTCCACTTACGGCTATGACTGATATCACTATCTACCTATAGGATGACAGTTAATTTAGTACCCAATTTAGTGCCTTTTAATAGAAGGAGCTTACTGGTCTACTTAAGAAGGGAGTTTTTAAGATTGTAAGACTTACGGATATACTATAAGGCGTATAACTCTTTAACTCGTGATTTGTTAATAAGATTAAGAATAAGGGAACTAATAAAGCCTTTAAGAAATCCTAACTAGTCGTATAAGCTTATAATAACTTAGAAAAGGAACTAGTTCTTACCTAATTACTAACTATTTAACGAGTTAGCTAATAACTAATTCTCTATATTGCCGCTATAAAGCTTCTATAGGCATAACTTTACCTCCAAGATATTTTATAGGCCTATATATAATCAACCACCACACTAAATTAAGAGTTCTACGTACGACCTCCGCATAAGCTAATTAAGCAACTTGGGATTAATAAGGCCTCTGTTCTAAAGGTTATAAAACTACTCTATAGAGTACCGGAAGCCAGTAACCACTGGTTTAAGATATATTACTTATATTATATCTAATAGTTATATATAGACCAGTTTACGTACAACCCCTGCCTCCTATAGAGTAATAAACCCTTTAGTATTATAGGCCTATAAACTAATAATACTCTATTCCTAGTAGATAAGATCTTTATAAACATAGAGCAAAACGAGCTATATAAGGCCAAGTTTATAGCTAAAGAATGGGAACAACTTACCGTTAATACGCCCATTAAGTTTAATAGTAGAGTCATTTAGCTACTAACTAATAGGAGTATTACGCTTACTTAGAAACAACAATGTATAAACTTTAGTATAATTAGCACCAAGCTTGCTATAAGTATAGAATTAAGAGGAGCTATAAGAACCTTAACTCTAAAGAACTAGTATATCGCTTAACGTACTAGAGGTGTATATATTGCTTTAATATGCCAGCCAGAAGCCTTATTAAATTTATCCTTTATTGCCTAGGTAATTAACCCTAATAAGAAAGACGTAAAACAGTTAAATAAATGTCTAAACTGGCAAATTAAGAACGCTAATAGAGGTCTTAAGTTTATTAAGTTAGATATTAAAACCCTATAGCTACTGGTATTTATGGACACGTTATTTACTAACAATAAGGACCTTTTTTCGTAGATTGGCTACGTCCTTATACTAGCTAATACTATAAAGAAGGCTAATATCGTCTATTAGAGCTTAGTTAAGTGTAAAAGAGTTACTTAGAGCGTACTAGTTTCTAAACTCTATAGTATGGCCTATAGCTTTAATATTAGCGTTGCGATTAAGTCTATAGTAGATAAGATTCTACAAATTAACCTTCTACTTATGCTTTGTACTAACTTTAAGTCCTTATATAACTATCTAGTACAACTTGGAACCACCTAAGAAAAACGCCTAATAATTAATATAATATGCCTCCGGCAAGCCTATAAACGGAAACAGATTATAGAGGTGAAATAGATTAATAGAGAGGCCAACCCTACTAATGCTATAATAAAGGGAAAACCCTATACAGCTCTTTAATAGCTTATTAATACAAACCGAATCGACCTATAAGTTATAGGATGGGTTAAATAAACAAACTTAGATTTAGCTTAGCGTTAGGTAACTAATTATAATAGTATGGACCCTAAATTTAACTAACTAATTAGGATTTTCCATACCTGGTATAGAAAATCGCTATTAGCTCGCTTACTACTAGTGCCTTGGCGGCCCTTATGACATATTAACCTACTACCCTTAATAACTCTTCTTCTTCTTCTCTTCCTTAGCGTAGTATCTTTGTAATACAGTATTTTACAGGCTTTGGTTTAGAGACATTTATACAAGCCGTAATATGGGTTATATAATTATAGACCTGTAAAAGGAGCGTGGAAGCTATTGTATATACGCTATAAATAGTCTAAAAGTAAACTTAACTTTAGAGTATAGATTAGCCTTCTTTTTAGAGTTGCTCTAGTGTCGGAATGTTAGTTATATAATGTGGTTATAAGACCATAAAGCAAGGCTAGCTAACCTAACTTTAGAGCAACCCCTTACTTCTAGATATTAATAACTACCAACTTTAACACCGTATATGTATCGCAATACAGTGATATTCGTGCACGTTAATAAAGTAAGTATACTGATAATACCTGAACATTTGTCCGTTTTAAAATGAATTAGAATCCTTGGTATGTAGATCCCCAATTTTTGCACCTAACCTTACGTATAAAACCGTAAGATAGCCTATTTCCACGTTAAACGCGTCTTATTATTTATAGAGTTGTTTTATAAAATATCCTTTATCTAATAGAAAATGTATAAAATATCGCAATTAATAAGAATAAGAGTGCCCTATGCAGAGCTGTTCTATTTTAATTTCTTGCCTGCACGAAGCCCTGCATAAAGCTCTACGCAAAGCTCTGTGGGAGGCTCTACGCGAAGCTCTACGGAGGCTCTGCGCGAAGCTCTATAGAGGCTCTGCACGAAGATCTACACAAAGCTCTGCACACATAAAGGCTCTGCGCGAAGCTCTGCGTACGGAGGCTCTGCATGACGGCTCTGCGTATGACGGTTCTGCGTACAACGGTTCTGCGTACGACGGCTCTACTACGGAGGCTCTATAATAAAGCTTTGTGCAGATCTTCGTGTAGAGCTTTATGTGGAGCCTCCGTACGCAGAGCTTCGTGCAGAGCTTCTGATGATGGTTCTGGAAGAGTCCTCTATATGCGTTTTCCTGCTTATATAAGCAGATTCCCTTTGTTTCCATTTTGGTCGGTATCCTTAGTAATTACTTTAATACCGTGGATATAGGCCTATATAAGGGCCTATGTTCGTTATAAATAGAACTAGATATATACTTATTTTCTTCTTAATATTATCCAGTTCATCAGGTTATAAGCACTGGGTTGCTACTAAGCGCCATAGTTCAGCTATTTAACAGTTTAGAATATTAACACCTTACTATAGGTTGTATTAAGGGTTACTATACCCGTGCTAGGTCATATCTTACTGTTTTATATTTAACGCCTTACTATAGGCCGCATTAAAGGTTACTATACCTATATATAAAGTCATTTCTTATTATTAAAATTACGCGTTAAATTTTTTTATTCACGCGTTGCTATGGGTAAAGACTATTTAGGCATTTAACGCCTTAAGAATAACACTAATTTGGCAATTAAATCAATTTTTGCTCCCTAGGCCATTAGGCTAGCAACTATAGCTTTAAAAACAAATATTAAGGACTCCTAGATAGCCAATAGTTACTTAAATATTTATATATGCAATAATATTAAGAAGTTCGTATAGTATAAGGAAATTAAGCCTTTTCAGATCTATACGGAAGAAGGCTTAATAGAGGCCATTTGTTACGGACGCTTTAAGTACAATGTTACGACTACTGAGAAAGGAGTTAGAGGAAGCTAGTTGGTTAATTGAGGCACGGTCCAGGATGGAACCCGTGGAACCATATAACGAGGAATGGTAAGCGAGTCACATAATGTTGTACGTAGTGTATGAGGTGTATAAAGGGAACGTATGTACAATATGTATAAGGCGTACCTTATATATAAGAGAGGATTTCTTAGGAGTATGGATATGTATTTAAAGGACCATAGTCCCTACCTAGATAGTTCCTTTCCTTATAGTAAATCTTAGAATATAATTAGAGTTAATCTATTAGGTAACCACTCTATTAGTTATTATCTTATACTATTATATTATTAACTTCGTTTAAATATCTATATACCTAGCCTATTAATGAACCTACTGTAGTTCCTGCTATAAGGTTCCGTTACACATTTACTACCTGGTTACGGTATTAATAAGTTAAATAGTATGCCACCTAAAGCGCAAGTTACGCCGTTAAAGGTACCGGTCACGACTTAGTCTATAGCAGCTACGACCTTAGGTTTAGGAGGAGACACTAGTATGGAAGATACTAATTCGCAGCTAGTTATAGTAGGTTAGCTACAGGAAATAGTTAATTAAATAATAGATAATAATTAAATACTTAAAGAACGACTTAATAGAATCGGAGCAGCTAAGGTTAAGTTACCCTTAATTGAGCGATTCTTAGGGGAGAAGTTAAAACTTAAAGGATTCCTTATGTAAATGCACTTTAAGGTTATATAGGAAGGGGTTAAGTTGGCTATATTTATAGACTAAGTGGCGTATATAGGATTGTTCCTAAGTGGAAGGGTACTTAAGTAGTTTAAACCTTACCTTACCAAGATCTAAGTAAACGGAATAATAACTACTAATTAAAAAGTATGGTTTATGTTTGCTAACTAGAATAGGTTTGCGGAAAGACTAATATAGATATTTAAAGACCTAGAAGTAATAACCACAGCGGAAAGAAAACTTTAAAACCTAGTATAGCGCACTTTAGCAATTGAGTATATAACGCAGTTTTAGACACTTATAATATAGGTTAAGTGGAATAATAAGGCGCTTATAGTATAGTGTAAATAGGGACTTAAGGTAAAAGTCTAGGATGTAATTATTCTAATAGAAGACGCAGAAAGTCTAAGAGACTTAATAGATTAATTAATAAAGATTAATAACAGGATCTATTAAAGGGAATAAGCTAAGAAAGGGTAAGATAGAGTTCTATAGTTGTATAAGGCGCAGAGTATGTAATAATAAACATATAGTTAAAAACTATAGAATGGCGGACTAGAGCTAATAGACCTAAGCAGTACCAAAGAGTCTAGAAGATGGAATAAGAAACTATAAAAACCTAGAGGTTAAGGATTAAGTAATTATAGGACTAAGGAACAGAGGCTAAACTAGGGATCTTAGCAGTAGAAAACGTTTAGGCGGACTCTATAATAAGAAGAATGGTTTAAAAAAGGAGCTTATATAAATTGCGGAAAATAGGGTTATTTCGCTAGAGACTATAGAGGTAGTTAGAGTAACTACGCGGTAAAAGGCACTAGGTTATTAGAGTACAATAATGCGGATATAGGGATGTTGCGCGGGACTAAGGAGTGTTTAATTAAATACTTTGTATTTTGTTATAATAACGCATGCCAAATTTATAAGGACGCTAAGTATAGCGTAAGCTATTGGCTATAAGAGCTAGAGTTAAGAGGACTTAAAGGAACTAGAAAGTTAGATAAAGAATAAGATTAACTCTATAAGCTAGATTAAGATATTACAGTAACGTGCGGATAAAGATTAGTAATAATAACAATAGAGTTGGAGTACTTATTAATTAATAGCAACGAGGAAGAAAAAGAGGCTAACTAGGGGCGCTTAAACCTTAATAACGTAATAGAAGTAGAAACTAAAACTACTATAGAACGCGGATTAGTAACGGGTATTATAACACTGTTAGATACAGAATCCATCGCTTTATAAGACGGAAGGAGTAATATTTAAAAACAATTAAGCAAACAGACAACTGCTAGTACTAGCTTACTACTTAGTAAAGGTAAAAGGCCACAGGCTTAAGATTCTTAAGAAGAGATAAGAGACGCTTAAGATTTTTAAGATAAGATAAGATATACCTAAAACCCATAACGGATAATAACCAATAGAAAAGGGCAGCAGCTTAGTTTAAAGATAAATAAATAAGTGTAGGACGCAAGTTTAAGAACTATAAGTTTGGGGAATAAGTAAAAACGTTAATCCTAGGTAAACGCAGTGTTTAGCCTAAAGATTAAAAAGTTAATACTAAGATTAAGAAGTAAGATAACTTTAAGGATCTAGCTGCAAGACGTAGAAAATAAGAAACTATAGATAAGTTTAGGCAAAGAATTATTATATGGCAAAAGTAAAAGCTAGATAAGAGATTAGCTATACTAGGATATATAAGGGACAGAGCACCCGTATAAAGAATTACTAATAGGCCTAAGGTAGGGACGCCTAGAGTAAAGTAGTTAAACAAACTAGAATAAGAAGAGAATTTAGGGATTCTAACTAGGTTTAAAGAAAGATATACTAAAGGTTGTTATAACGCAGCTATAATAAGGTACTTTCTAATAGACAGACTATATACACTAAACCAGTTATATGGAAAGTGGTATAGGTAACGACACAATAACAAATAGGAAGACTTTTATATATAGCTAGACAAAAAAGTTATCTAAGACTAACCCATTATAGAGGAACGTATAAGTTATATTAAAGGAGCATTAATTATAATGTTAAGGAACCTAGAGGAAGGATCTAGGGACTAGAGAAGCGAGAGATAAATCTTAGTACCTATAAATAAAAGACTAGTAGTTAGGTTGGCTAGATAGAGGTTTAAATTTAAGGATAAAGACAAGTTAAGAGTTAACCTAAGTCACTTAGCGTATTATATACTATTATAGATAGCTTATATAGATAATACGTGTAATATATATAGAGCACCAAAAGATAAAAACCGGAAGTACTTAACTAAAATATATTGGGTACTGGATAAAAGAAAGTATAGAGATGCTAAGTATATATATAAATAGCACCTAGTAGAAGTATAGAGTTAAGGGGACCTAATACTTTAACTAAGAAGATTCCTTACGGAAGAATGCCTAGAGGGATAATAGTAGTGGAATTATCTAGAGAACACTTATCTATAGTACATAGAGGAAAAGAAATAAACTAAGTATTAGCTAAAAGAGGACTAAGTATAAGTAGGATCTAGCAGCTAATAGTTAGGAAAAGGGGAGGCCTATAGGACTAGAGGGAACTAGTAGTAGAGCCTTAGACCCTTAAGGGAATTTAAGGACAATACTTAAACTTATAAGTTAAATGGCAAGATTAATAGTTTAAAGTATTAGTAGATAGTGGAGTAATAAGGAACTATATATTACTAGTAGTAGTGGAAAGGATAGGGTTACTATATAGATAGAAGGAATACCTATATCCACTTATAACAATTTTAGGAGATTAGATAGCCTATAAAGGAGGTATTATTAATCTTAAAACAGGACCTATTTAGTTAACTATTAAAGGGAGACCAGTTAAGATGTCCTTTAATATCCTACTGTTAGAAAAGGATAAGGCGATACTAGAAATGCCTTAGTTATAGAAATATAATCTAAGGATTGATTGGGTTATAGGTTAGGTTAATATTAGGGATACTTAATAATATAAAATACAACAGTAAACCAAGTTAGTATAGTACTAAGTTGGAGTAATGTATAAAGAAACTAAGTAAGGCTTAAGTTATATATTAAAGAGATACTATAAGTATGGGAAAAAGTTATGGTTACTAGAAAGTAAAAAGCTATTAGAATATACAGTATAGGATTATAAGATAGAGTTAGAACTAGAAATAAGTTTAAGGTTCTTTCTAACCTATAAGCTTACTAAAACCAAATTAGTAGCGCTTAAGGAGTTTGTTTAGAAGAACTTATAAAAAGAATATATTAGACCGTTATAGTCGTTAGTAGGATATCCAGTACTGTTTATCCTAAAGAAAAACGGAAAACTTAGGATGTGTATTAACTATAGATAGTTAAACAGCATTATACAGAAGGATAGGTATTCTTTACCCTTAATTAGTAAAATCTAAGATAGAATAGGCAATGTAAAGATCTTTATAAAGATAGATCTAAGATAGGCGTACCATTAGATTAGGATTAAGGAAGGCGATAAATAGAAGGCAGTCTTTAGGTTAAAAGAAGGACTATATAAGCTATTAGTTATATAATTTGGACTTACAAACGCACTAGCAATATTTTAGAAGCGGATTAATAGTGTATTAGGAGAATACCTTAATAAATTTGTTATAGTATATCTTAATAATAATATTATCTACTTAATAAGTAAGGAAGAGCATAGGGAATACGTTAAGTGGGTCTTAACGAGACTATAAGAGGAAAAGATGCCAGTAGTAATTAAGAAATGCGAGTTCTTTACCAGGAAAACCGATTTTGTAGAATTTATTATTAAACTAGGAAAAATTAGCATAGACCTAAAGAAGGTAGAAGCTATAGTAAGTTAGCAAGAACTAGAGAACGTTACGCAGTTAAGATTATTCCTAGGGTTTTATAACTACTATAGAAGGTTTATTACATAGTGGTTAAAAAGTATTAAGCTATTTATAAGACTTAACGTATTTCACGGGTGAGCTGGTCAAACGGGTAAGCTAATCACTTCAAAAACATACCAAAAAATGGAAAAATCATACTTTAATATCTTAACAACCACTTAATAATAAATTTTAATAATTTAAATTTAGACTTTTATATATGCTCTACAGCCTCTATTAAAGTT
>Ga0307507_10000454_pt1 | contig 85563 bp, 63 predicted proteins | sample 7_EM_MG_FD_207223 | JGI IMG/M metagenome (GOLD analysis project Ga0307507, IMG submission 207223) | Populus trichocarpa ectomycorrhiza microbial communities from riparian zone in the Pacific Northwest, United States - 7_EM | ecosystem: Host-associated > Plants > Roots > Unclassified | place...
TATAGACCTTAAAGAAACAGCTAAACTAGTATAAGAACGAATAAAAAGGTACTATAATGCTAAGAGATCTAAGGGACCAGATCTTAAGGAGGGGGATAAAGTATAGCTACTATATAAAAATTTTAAGAGTTGACAACTAAGTAAGAAGTTAGACTATATTAAACTAGGACCTTTTAAAGTTAAGTAAAGAATTTTATTGGTTATATATAAGTTGAACCTACTAGCTAAAATAAAAATCTACCCTATATAGTATGTCGCAATGCTAGAACTAGTACACGGGAGTGTTAAACCACCAGTCTATAAGGCAGATATATATAGAGGACAGAAAGAGGACAAGTGGTAAGTTTTAAAGATTATTAGTTATAAGGACGTAGACAATAAAACATAGTATAAAGTAAAGTAAATAGGCTATAGTGAGACTACCTAGAAACCACTAAGCAACCTAAAGAACGCTATGGGAAGGGTATAGGAGTATTAAAAGAAAGTAGGTCAGGTAATATTAATAAAGAAAAATTACTAAAAAATAAGTCGCCTAAGGGGGACCTAAGAGGAGCAATTGCTAAGCTACTTAGAGTTATTTCCCTTATAGGAGGAGAGCTAGCCCTTTTATTACCTAGTTTATTAAAACCCTATTAAACCAGTTTCTACTTCTTAGAACGGACCTTTTTATAAACCCTCTTAAGATAGATTAACTGAGTAAACGCAACCTACTAAGACTTAAAGGAGCAATGTTAAGCCTTAAGGGCCCAAGCGGTTTCTTTAGTAGAATGGTAGAGTTTAGCGCGCGTGGTGGCTAACTCAGACTTAAGTTTTATAGTGGTAGATTAAACATGAGACCCTATAATAGGTTACTTAGAGAACTTAAAGACTATTAAGAGTTATAGAACGCGTATATTTAGTGTTAGAGATAGAGCGAACATTATAGGACGATTAAATGTTTGCTTTAGTACACTTTAAGTAAGACGAGGGTTATTGAGATAAAGGACTCGCTATTATAATATATACTAACCCCGCTTTCGCGTAATAAGAATATGGAGATAACATTATCTCACTAAGCAACAGTATGGCAGCCACAGTGCGAGCACAACGCTGCGCTTATAAAGGAGAAGAAGCTTTAGGCATAATAAGTAAGGATATTAACCAGACTAATTAAATGGACATTACACCTCTAGTAAACAACTTGGAGATATTAGGAATCTTTAAGGACAAAGATAAAGAGAAGGGAGATAGTGTTACGGACAGCTTAAGTATAATATTACAACTACTTGGAGAAGAGTCGGAGGAAGCTAGTTAGTTAATATAGGCACGGTCTAGGATGGATCTGGTGGAACTATATAACGAGGAATAGTAAGCGAGTCATATAATATTATACGCGGTATACGGAGTATACGTAGTATACGTCTATGTATAACACGTATAACACGTACCTTACGTATAAGAGAGGATTTCTTAGGAGTACGGTTGTGTATTTAAAGGACCTCAGTCCCTACCGTAGATAGTTCTCTCCTTGTAGTAAATCTTAGAATACAATTGGAGTTAATCTGTTAGGCAACTACTCTACTAGTTGTTATTACGTTGTTAATTTGTCGTACCTATATACCTAGCCCATTGACAGAACCCACCGTAGTTCCTGCTACAAGGTTCCGTTACAGAATATATATTTATATACTTTATATAGGCGTCCCACCCTTAGTATTACCTTAATTTAAGTATCCCACTTAATCTTAACCTAGGCTTCCTACTTAATTTAAGTAGCCTACTTATAGCTTATACTTAAGGTGCTCTATAAAGGAACCTATACTTATTTACTTTAGCATCTCTAAAGAGCTTAATTGCTTATATATGTAGGTTTATTATTTTAAATTAACTACTTCCTTTTAATCCCATAAAGATATAATTAGGGTTTATTCTTAAATTATGCCTTCTAGGGTATTTCTTAAGCGTATTAATTAGGTTAGTATAGCACCTAAAGACAACTAGATTCTTTAAGTTAGTGACTTATTAGGTGTATGCCTTATATAGTGTAATAGTACTACTATGCTTGTTGTTAAATAGAAGTGCTAAGGTTAGCACTTAATTCTTAATCCAGATAGTATATTTAACTATATAGCACTAGAGTTTAACTAGTATATTTCCTTAAAATAGAAGTAACCTTATCTTATAGTTGACCGTATCGATTATACATTTAATTGCGCCATTATATAAGTGCTTATATAGTAGACAATGTTTAAAATTAATACCTTAAGATATTAATTCGTCTTAAAATCTGCGGCTAAACTCCCCCTTTCTATTATCCGCTTAAATCTAGACAGCTCTATTACTAGTAAATCTCTCTACCCTTGCAATAATTTCTTTAATATACGGTAGTACCTCTTTATTTTAGAGGGTTTTAAGAGAAATAACCTAAGTATAGTATATGGCGTCGTCTAGGGCTAGGAGGTAGTAGTTATAACCTCTAATTAATATACTAATTCGTCTGGTAGTATTAAAGTATAGCCCTTAACTAGGTATCTTCTCGCGCTTAGTTATCTTCTTACTTAGTATTTCTTATATCTTCCTAGCTAGACAAGCTTCGCACATACTTTTACTAACTAGTACTACTCTCCTCTTAAGCTTTATACCTAGTAAGGAGTGCTATAGCTTAAATAGGTCGCTATAATTTATATATCCAGTTTGGCGGTACTATAGCTCAGCATCTATTTCACTAACGTTTAGTTATAAATTGTATACTTCTGTTATCGCATTAAGTGCTTTCTAATGCTCTTATAGTACGTAGAGGTTATTCCTTATAATAGCCTTAAATATTACTCCTAATTTATACTTGCTAGTAGCTTAATTATCCATATTAAAGGTAATTAAGTAGCCTTTTTAAATAAGAGTCCTTACTAAAATTAGCTTAATTATCTTAAACAAAGGTATAAGCCAGACGTCTTTTAGCCTTAGGCTACTAATTTAAACTTAACTGTAGCCTATAGCAGGGATAATAGTCCCATTTATAGTACGGACCTATTATGGCATATTCTATCTCTTTAAGTATATTAGGTCTAATTAGTTACTAATAAAGTGCTTAGTTGCTCCTAAGTTAAGAGCCTAAGCTAGAGATATTATTATAAAGCATAGCACGTTTAGGGTTAGGGTTAAGGTAGATTAAATCGCTATTAAATTCTTTTTTAGCTATTACTATATTCCCTACTTCCTCTACCTTAGGAGCGCCTTAATCTTTCTTCTTAGCGTTATTAAATCGGAATTATTTAAGTAGGGAATAGTTTTTCTAGTAGTAACCTTTCTAATAGTATACTCTACACTTATCTCTTTCTGGTTATCTTAGCTCTTTACTTACTTAAGACGACAAGCTATAATGTAATAAGGAATAATCAAATCTACTAGCATAACCTCTACCCCTTATTTAACCTTAGTTTCCCCTTCTCCCCCTAGGTTTGTCTTTCCTCTTATATATAAGTGCTGCGGTCTGTACCTATATAGGGAGAGCAGTCTCTTACTCCTAAAGTAGAGTAATACAGCTCTTAAGGTCTTATTTATCTTATAGGCACTAGGTCTTCGCATTTTACCACATAATATTACTTAGTAGGGCTAGGAGAAGTTGCTCTTTAATAATATTATTAGTAAGTACTTAAGGTATAGAGGCTAGATTGATCTTAAATCAATTTAGTATATAGATAAACTTAATAATTTATATCTTTATAGGGTTAAATATAGTGCTATAGAACTCTCTGCGAAGTCTAGAGATATAGACCTCGTTATTTAACTTATTTAACTTATTTATTCCTTTCCATATTCCCTAAATATTATACTCCTTTATTATTATACGCATCTCTTCCTAATGGTTGTCTCCTATTAAATTATAGATAATCTTATTTGCTTCCCCTTATCTTCTTCTCCTATTGGCTAAATTAACTTAAGCTGGGTCTTTTATACTAGTAACGAAATCCTATCCTTCTACCATAATTAGGGCTGCCTTATAGGTACGCTCCTAGTCTACAAAGTTGTCTCCATTAAAAATAACAATTTTACTGGCCTTATAATCGTATATAGGTATCATTAAGGTTAAGGTAGAAGAGGTTATTTTAGGGGGTTAATTTCGAGTTAGGATGTGTTGCTACCCGGGCTTATAACCTATTGGAATTATAAGGTTATAAGGTTATAGCAGAGCAGTCTTAAGGGTCTAATTAATAATAGAGATAACGTAGACGATAAATATTAATTAATTTATAATGCAGTAGATGCGGTTAATGTCTATATAGATTGCATGCGGACTTTAACCTCCGCAATATGTCCAGAGCTTAGCCAGCACCTTATCGCTAATTCTAACATAGTGGCTCTCCTACCTTATTTAACGTATAGGCTTTAGCCACTAGATATAGACTGTTTTGGACCCCTTTAACACTACTACGGCGTAGAAGTAGACGACTTCTGTTAATATGGCTATATAGGGGTAAATAAAGAGTATTTTATAAAGCTTTACCTAACGGCGCGCGCAAAGGCGTTTACCTATAAGACGATTTATAACGCCTAGAGAGCTATAGGTCTTCTACCATATAATCCTACAGTTGTTTTAAAGACTCTATTATATATAGGGCCCTCCGCAAGCCTAGAAACAAATTAATTAATTACAAATATAAGTCCTTAAACGCTAAGGATACCCAGAACGGTAGAGGACCTTCAATCTCTACAAAATTATATTACCAAATCAACTACCAAGCGACTAGACGGTATGCTTAAATCCCCCGTTTAACAACGTCTTAAAAAGCTATTTAAAGCTACTATAGGCTTTGCAACTAATATATATATACAGAGAGAAGAGAATAAGAAGTTTTAAGCGTTTAAGATAGATAAGAAAAGTAGTAGGAGACTCCTAAGTAAGGGTAGAGTCCTTACCCAGGAAGACGTCAATAAATTAAAGGCAGAAGATCTGGAAAAACAAGAGCTTGCTACCCAAAAGTTAGCTCAAAAGGAGTATAAGGAAGGGCTTTCTCTACCAGAGCCCAATATTGCTTTATATACTAGATCAGTATTAAACCCTAGCAAACGTAACGTACTTTACAAGCGAGTCGCGTATATAAGGGAGTCGCAATTCTTGATAATAATTAATGCAAATTTAATAGCGGCCTATTAATGTAATAACTAACTTATATAGGAAGTATTGGAAATCTTATATAAGCGGAAGTAGGTTAAATAGGAAAGTGGAGGCGAAATTGCCTCACTTTTTCTATTTAACCTACTTCCGCTTATATAAGATTTCCAGTACTTCCTATATAAGTTAGTTATTACATTAATAGGCCGCTATTAAATTTGCATTAATTATTATCAAGAATTGCGACTCCCTTATATACGCGACTCGCTTGTAAAGTACGTTAATTAAGACTGGGCAACCTTTGCGCACGTCTTTCAGTGTAATCCTCAGCAGCCTATAGAAGATTTTAGTAACAAATTGATCTGGAAGGGAGCTTTAGAAGAGTGTGGTGGTAAGCCATCTAACTGGCCAACGCCAGGTGTAATATCACGGCCATAACGTACCCGGAAACTTCCAAGCCGTTTTCTTCTGTAATAAGAAGCGTAGTCGCTTTAATTTAGGCTATTTAGATCTAGAATATATGCGTTATTAGTTTAATTATTAATATAAATGTATCTGGGTGCATATGTCTCGCTTAGGGGGGTGGCACGTTATCCCTTACAACGTTGAAATGGGCCCTGCGGTTATCGATAAGGGACTAGCCAATCCGGGAGCCTGGTTCAATGCAAGTGCCTAATTAAATCTAGTAGCGAACTCTCTAAGGACCCCAACGTTGTAAGGGATAGTGTTACTTTATCTAGGAATAGATGGTAGTTGTTAATGGGCAAATTCGCATGAGATCAAGCCCCGATGTATGATGGTTGACGGACATGTGGCGAAGCATACTTAATATTGGAAGATTGTAGTTCGTAACTTAGCGGGTAAAGTAGTCTCTCCTTGCAATAAATCCGGTGTTTGCTTCGATACTCGCAGTATCAGCATTCTAGATAGGCTCTTTACTCATGAATTACTGGCTGTTGACTTCAACAGTTAAAGAAGACTAGATGAAGCGATGGAGAGTGATAATAGATGAATCTTTAACAGGAAGTGTACTATTCAGGCAATATCAGCTTCATCTAGCCCTGCTGCCACCCGCCACACTATAAGTATCAAGTTGCTTAACTTCGTCCACGTTTAGCCTCCACCCCAACGCCTCCACCCCAACGCCTCCACTGCATCCTCTGCCATCTTTGCGTTTCTGATCCCAACGAGCAGCAGCGCCCCTCTTACTGATATTATAATTCAGCGCCACGGCAGCGACGTGCTCGTCGCACGTCTGCATAAGCCCATAGATCTCGGGATGCCGTCGTAGGATGCTGTATTCGCACTGGTTCGTCGCCGTGGTCTTTCAGCTCCGCCGCAAACCGCAGCATGTCGGCTGCGCTATAGTTAGAGACACCTACTGTAAGTGCCATACCCTCTTTGACGCAATCTGCCATCCCTTTGGCAGCTTGCGCAATATCTCCTGGGTGGACAGGGCCATGCACGAGATTGACGTCGACATATTTCAACTTCATACGTTTGAGGCTTTGCCTAAGCTTCTTTACCGGTGCAATTGAAGGGCGTAGCAAGTTGTCCTTGTCTATAGGCATGGGGGTAATACTTTGTTTGCACGACGACGGTGTCACGCGGCATGCTTGCAATTAGATCGTCGACGATTTCCTCGCTCTTGCTGTCCCCATACGCTTGCATGGCATCGACGAAGTTGATACCCGCACTATAAAGGACTCGCCAGGCTTCTCTCACAACGGGTAGCTCTGAGTCGTTCCAGTCGAATGTCGCCTTGTCGCCCCAGGACCAGGTACCGATGCAGAGATACGGGCGGTGACGAGTTGGACGCCTTGTGCGGACGGAAAATTGATCCGGGATTTAGGGCATGGGTTAAAGGACTGGGGCCGCAAGTTTTTACCGTCGTAGGACGGATCCAGGTGGCTGGGCTTTTACTGGTCATTGATGCCAACTGTAGCGGACATGCTAGCGCTGAGACCAGTCTGGAGCATTTTCTGGGGTTCTGGCATGTTGTGGGGAAAACAGCACTAGGATCGTCGCGCCCGTGAATGGTAACATCGACCAGGACTAAATCTCCAGGAGAAAGAGCAGTGACGTCAGGGTCAACCGCCGCAATTCGGGCTATAGCACTGGCCCCAGGAACGAGTGGAGTTGCGTAGTCGTACGCTCTTTTGCCATTGTAGATATCTCGTGCATATGAGAGGACGTTCGCTGTGAGAATGCGGACTACGGCACTGCCCGAGGTAGGTTGAGGGGTTGGAAGGGTTTCGATAGTTGGGGCTTTAGATTGGCTCTTTAAATACAGGGCATGGTGAGTTTTGGGAAGCTCAGAATAAGGTGGAGGGTCCGATGACATTATGTTGATTGATACGAGATGGGTTTCTAGCTAAAGAATTTAAGCTTTAAATGATATGTGAAGCACATGGCCTGTAAATCATTGATGAGGAACCATTCCTAGACTTATACCCTAATCTACGTTTCAGATACGTAGAAATTCGGTTAGAAAATAGATGGAGTTACCATTGTTAAATCCGACTAGAGCTGAGATGACCGTTATGCCCGAAAATCACTTACACAGTTGTCGCATAAAGCTATACCCAATCCACCTTTTTTGGTTAGTCGATGTGAGCTAGAGGATTTGCAGGGCTGAGTGCGGAGAGCCTCTCAACCTGTCAGATAATCTGTATTCTCTAAAGGCGTGGGTCACGTGCACGAGTCACGTGCACGTGCATTGTAAATCTCCTCAGAGCCCCAGGGGCCCCAGGTCGTCACTCAAGACGATCATTAAGATCATCAATCAATCAACCCATTTCATCAATGAACTGCTCTATCTGAATTATCTGACACAACCCCGCCGAACCCATGACGCCCTTCCTCACAGCTCTCCACTTAGCATTCAAACTGTCAGCATACGTAGAATCAACTGTGTTCTCTACCAAGCCCAACTTTTTGTAATGGCTGCTCAATCCGAGTTCTCCACTCTGGCTCCATTTGCCTGCAAATCGACTCCATCAGTCTCTTCGCCAGTCTATCAGCTTGCTAGGGCGTAAGGATGGGCTGTTAAACGGGCTGGCATGTTGAGGGTTGTATTAAGGGATGCTCTATATAGATATTGAGTGGCGTGACAGTGTCAACCTCTTGAGGTTTGTAATTCTTAGGAAACGAATTAGCTAGAGAAGTTAAAATTTGACAAACCAGTGATTGAGATGCTAACACAAACGACTGGAAATTATCTCACTCGCTCCTGTTCGTGAGATGATGAATCATGCTCCTATACGTTATACCGTGCCTTTCGGGGCTAGCATCGTGCAGCACATCGTGCAGCACATCGCTATGCTACCAAACCTCGGAAATTTAGTAACTGTACCCGTCCGGCATTAGTAAAGTCTCATTCACATATCCGCCCAAATTCGCCACCAAATATATCATATCCAGAATTTTTTTTTTCTCAAAATGGAGCTACTTTTAGCTTACAGCCACACAGCTGCCTCTAACTTCGTTTCGGATCCGCAAGCAACGCAAGCTCACCACCCCAGCTCAAAGCTCATACCGCGAGGTACAGAACCCAGCGTATCCAAGTCAACGATCTAGAATAGCCACTCATAGCAATCAAATCATCTTATCTCTCAGCTTGACTACGGTTGCTTGGTGATTCACAACTCTCTCGCGCAGCCTCTCAAATCACATCCGCCTCCTACATTTCTTCATAGCATACCACAGGGATTCTCGGGTATTTGAAAAGGAAGACCGCTATTTTTGATGTCTAAATGATCGGGAATGTAGTTGGAGCTTGACCTATCTCCGATTCGACAGCCACTCATTGATCTCGTGCCAGGTTTGCTTATCTTTGATGAGATCGCCGGCCGATTTGATACCCGCGTAGACCTAGCAGTCCAGTTAGCGTCTACAAGTCCTCACGTTGGCCGCTGATTTATGGCGATGGCCTTGTAACTTACTGCATCCCACAACTTGAACGCTGTTTCCAAATCCTCCACAAGATCTTGGCATTGGGGGAAATAGCGCGTCGCTGCGGTTTCTTTGACTGCAGCCTTGGCCTCTGGGGAAGTTGGATCTGGTTGAACAAGTAATTCATCCAGGTATGACTTGACAGCAATCCCGAGCGCACAGGTGTTGGGGAGAAGGAATGGAAGTCTGTTGCTTTCATCAGTATTCGATAAACGAAACGAGCCAAAAGAAAAGAAAATATTCTTACTCCATGCCCAATTCACTTAGATTCGGCAGATCACGCGTCGCATCCCCATTTAGCAAGAGCGTTGTCAAGCTCACTTCCGCTAGGTCGCGAAGAGTGCTGCGGACAGCCGAGACCATCGAATGATATGCGAGCAGGTGTCTACTGAGAGGACCAGTGAAGCCGATCGGTTTGTGACGGAGATTGCCAAGACAAGCAACACGTGAGACGAGTAAGTTGTTTCGGCGGTCGGTATCTGCAAAATGTTAGTCCTCCTGGATTCGTCTTGCCATCGCGTTCTAGGGGTCTTTTACCTGTTCCGCGCATAGGAGCACCGCCATAGTTAAACATATTTCTTGCATTGAGAAGATCCAAGCGAGCGAGTTCAACAGCGATAATGGCGGCTTCTTCAAGCTCGGGCTTGCCATCAAGCGCAGCGATGGTAGTAGCCAGGACTTCACCCCAGGGGGTCAGCTTATGGTTCGAATCGACATATTCTTGTAGATGCAGGAAGCGCCAGATGGAGTTATATAGAATTTCCTCTTTTGTAGTCAGGAGCTGTTACGTGTTAACATACTCCCACGAAAAATAAACACAGGGAACTGACTTGTTTTAGGTCTTTAGATGTGACAGTTTTCGAGGGGAATTTGGCATCTTTCAGGCTAGTGACGGCAGAACCTAGGATGCCATATCCCTAATTCCATTAGTAGAAATAAAGTGTACGGGATTTGTTCAATGTACCTGATGTTTAGTGATTTCGCTATTGAACACTTCAGCTTTCACGTTCCACTTCTCAACAATTGGGAGAGGGTCTGTCAAGTCTTTCATACTGATAACATCAGTATGTCGAGTCTCGTGGCGGCTGTCGAACCAACACTTTAAAGCCATATCCCTGTGCTGATAGAATCGGTGTAGTGAATAGGAGAGCAGGCAGATCGCAGATGTCCGAAGTGGTGTTAGTTTCTGACTGACGAGTCTCCGGTAGTCATCTGAGTCGCCTCCGTCCAAGGGTGGGAGCTCAATAATTTCGTTGGATGTTCGCCAGTTCAGTACTCGAGGACCGATGAGGCCCTTAGACAGGTAATAGTATATCTCATCTGGCAGACGCTGGCCAATGAACTCATGGACGTCATTAGGGACATGGCTGGCATCCAACGGCTCGATTTTACCCTGTATGGTAAGGACAGGGTGATGCTTCACCGCAAGTCTCGTTCTGCGATACTTATCTAGGTAGTTCATCCGCTGGAATCTTGGCTCATCTTGGTAGTGGAGGCAGACGGAGATGCCACTACGGCCGAGGCCCATCATCATCTCAATTGCGCTGTGTGGCTTGATGTTTTTGCGCTGGGGATTTGGATTTTCTAACTGCGGGAGGGTTGGAAGAAAATGCGTTCCAGAAAGCATGCATGCATCAACAAACATGTCTTCAGAGATATCTCCATTTCCGGCAGATCGCTTTAGATCTGCAACACATTTATCCCGCCTTATCCATCTAATTTCTCCATTGTCAAAATCCCAAGATGTGATAAACCGGTCGCAATCAAAGAGGAGTAGTTCGGAGGAGCCAGCGACAGCTTGAACATAACCGCGTCCGTGTTTCTCGAGGTATGCTAGCTACAAAAAGGTCAGCGCTAAGTGACATGCCTTATAGCCGCGATTGACATACTTGTGCCCATGCGCTGTACGGCGCGACTTGGAACGTAACCTTGAGTTCAGTCAATACAGATTGTAGGGCGCGAAACAGATCGCCTGCTTTCACGGAGCCGATTTCGCCATCAGCTGCACCGACTAATGCACGGTATACCTTGGGTCCTGTACAAGACTCGCCAAACATTGCGACGGCTTTCTCAGCCTCATGGCGGTTGTACAGCTCCCAGGCATTCCCATTAGTCACTGCAGCTTCTTGAGATTGAATAAACACATCTTCCTTCTTTCCAAAATCGAGGCCGCTGAAGATGAAGATGGGTTTTATATTGTATGACTTGAATCGTTCCATGTCAAGTTCAACGTGACGCTTCATGCCAAAGGGGAGACCGCCGAGTGCAGGGAGAAGTGGTTCCTTCCATTGCTGGTGGTTGAGAATACGATTGCTAATATAGTCTGCAGCCTCAATAGCAATAGCACAGCCGCTGAGGTCCTCCAGCTGCGAGACCTCACCAAGGGTGCTGTTCCAACTTTCGAAGTCGCGAATCATGGTGGGATGCGGCGTAGAAATCAGCGCAATGAATGAGGTTAAAGGGAAAAAATCAAAGAGTATAGGGCCCAGTAGCCTCTAAGGGTGAGGTCTACCTGAATGGGCCTGATGTGCGGCAATGAATGTTTGCGTGCCAAAGAGACGCCGACATTGAATTTGGCTGGGTTTCGAGCTTCCTGAGCTTTCTTTAGCGGCTTGGCATGTTGTCCAGCCCTACGAGCCAACTCCGTCTCATCCAGTCTTCTACAAGAGCGTCAGATCTGATCCATTAACATTCACGCCCAACTTTATAATAATGGGTTCTGTAAATGACACTGAAATTAGTATTCCAGTCATTGATATTTCTTCCCCTTCTCTCGATGTTGCCAAAGATATCCTCGAGGCAGCATCAACATATGGCTTCGTATTTGTAAAGAACCACGAAGTGGGAATACCTCCTGAAGACATCCAAGGAATGTTTGATCTGGTATATTCAACATGCCTAGCAAGATGTGCTTAGTCTAATACTTTAAGTCACGTAAATTCTTTAGCTCGCCTACTGAGGTGAAGGCGGAATGCTCAATACACTCCAGCAAGTCTGGCAAAAACCGCGGATGGCTGCCAATGCATACAGAAACCCTCGATCCTGCCAATCAAAAGGTGTGATTTGCTTTCTTATATTTATTGCATTCATCTTGATGGTGTTTTGCCAGATTTGTGTTCAGGGTATTCGCAATATCGCGGGCAATTGACTTTACTTTTCCCATTTTTGGGAACGAGTCAATAAGAAAATATATATTTATGGCTCCAGAAATGCGTTTTTTCTGAGTCGATCACTAACCTGTCATCAGAGAGGAGACTTCAAAGAGTTAGCACCCTAAAAACCCTCACCTTCCCATCTCTCTTTTCCTCCCCATATGCAATTCTACGGCACGAACCCTAACCACCCCCCAGAGCCTTCAACATCGGCGAATTCCTCAATGGCAAAGCAAATCAACCCCTCCCCGCCCCACTCGCTGCAGAGGAATCCCGCATGGCGCGCTTCGCCGACCAATGCCACGCCCTATGCGACAAGATCCTCCAGCTCTTTGGCGCTGCACTGGAGATCCCCTCCTCCGAAGGCGGCGCCGACTGGTTCTCCCAGCGCCACGACCGCGCCAAAGGCCCATCGGGCAGCGTGCTGCGACTCCTATACGTGCGCAACGCCCCAAACCAACAGCCTCTGGAACCTCTAATTACGCGCCTGGCTAACGCGCCAAACACAGTACCCCTCCATCCCCTCGCCCCCCGACCAAACCGACATCCGCGCCGGCGCCCACTCCGATTACGGCAGCGTGACGCTACTCTTCCAGCTGCCCTCGCAGCCGGGCCTTGAGATCCTCACGCCCTCCAACACCTGGGCGCCCGTGCCCGTCAACCCGACTTCACTCCCCACTGCCCCCATCCTCGTGAACATCGGCGATCTGCTGTCGTACTGGACAAACGGCTTGCTGAAGAGTACTGTGCATCGCGTCATCTTCCCGCAGCCGGAAGAAGGTAAGCAGAGCGAGGATCGGTACTCGATTGCGTATTTCTGCCATCCGCTGGATGAGGCCCGGTTGGTGCCGGTGCCGAGTCGCGCTGTGAAGGAGTTTCAGAGCGCCGAGGGCGAGGGGCAGAAAGTTAAGGTGGGATATGGAGGTGGAGCGGGAGAGGCGGATGAGATAATGACAGCGAGGGACCATTTGAACCGGCGTCTAGCGGCGACGTATGGATTGAAAGAAGAGAAGCCTGAGGTTACGTAATAGTCTTGCGATATTCGTTTGAAGTTAAATTTGATGCGATCAACGTTATGATGCGAATCATGGAGGAAGCGTCAACCTGAAGCATTGCGTGTTGTAGCGCGAGAGCTATGAAGATAGCCTTCGAGCTTTACTGGGCGATCTTTAAGGTGATAATCTCTATAACGTGACTAAATGAGAATGACCTCTTGCTTCTCACCCAGTATCGGAAGCGCAGAGGTTTTATCCGAGTCGGATTCGAATAGGACACTTGCTCTTGCTACTCTCTGGAAGGCACTAGGACTTTTGGAGGAGCGACTAAGCAATATACCAATAAAGCTTTTAGGAGTTTGAATTACGATTAGGAAAGCACACTCATCTCCGTGGTGAAGCTCAGCATCAGCAAGTACACAATTATGTACGTCGATAAAAAGACGATAGTTCCAAGGTAAGCGGGTAACATGACCCTCTGCTGTTGGCGCGAAGAAATCCAACGAAAGCGAGATCGTTGTTGCTAAGTACACCTCCTCAGTCAACACCAGTTCATTAGCTAGGCTAATGGAGTGGTTGACTTTTACAGGTAAGAGGTATCCAGACGTTTTGATGCTTCCATTCCCAGGTCCATAGGGGTTTAGGCCAGTTGAGACATACGAAATATCCAGTATTTCAAGGCTTACTTCCACTGGCGCTAGCTCATGGTGATACTCGGCATGTCCAGTAATGGACGCCCACGACCACGATGGCGCATATGATGAATCAATCCTCCGGCTCTGCCGAGTTTTGGCGACCGAGACTGACCATAAAAGTGCCTCGGGCAAATGGTCTTGCCATATCCCAAACATGTATTGGCCTGAAAAGTGTTGTTTGCACGCTGCCGCAATTCCAGATATTGCCGGAAGTCTGTCGGTTGCGAAGGTTACGGAACGCCTAGTATATTCTTCAATGAGGTTATTCCACATCTTAAAAATCGTGCTCTTGGGCAATGACCCTTCCTCGGGGATAATTTCTTGCGGAACTCGGTTTTGAGATGGCGGCGCCGCAGTTGTCGTGCTTTTCCTAATCGAGTTTTCCACAACAACACTCCTCAATTGAAATCCAGCCCTTCCATGCCTCCCTTGTCTGATGCGGCACTCACAAAGATTCGCAGAATTGCATGTCCATGCCATCTCCGATTTGGTATAATGCAAAATTCTTCGCCCGAGGAGTTGCTCCTGGTATACCCAAGCGCGTGTGCTCAAATGGGACCATGCCTGGCGAGTATGACTAGAACAGAATGGAGATACGGAGCCACTCCTGCGATCTGGTCTGGCATAGACAGTGCTTTTCGAACCTTCAGGACTGGGGCATTCGAACTGGAACGGAATATGAGCACGTTCTCCATCTGATATAAAGCATCCACCGCCGCCATCCAAGGCCGATTCTGCTGCAATCACTAAAGTGGCGTTGGCATAAACGGAACCCATCCTGGCTGCTTGTTCTTCCCAATCTAGAGTTGAGTCCTGAATAATGCACAGTGAATCGATCCAGAGGAGGCCAATGGCTAGACGACGTGCTATTGCAATAGCATCTCGGAATGTTTGGGGAAGCTGCGTGTATGGTAAGCACCTCTTGTACTGACCGAGTGTTTGTGAGGTGGCTGTGATGACCTGGGCCTTTCCCCAGGAATGACTCAGTGCCGCATATCGCCTGTAGCAAATAATTAGTCTTACTATACATATGAACATCCACTGACCAAGCAGAAGCGTACTTATGTGGTGAAACTTCATTGGTATCTTCCTCTGTATCTCCCGTTTCGATTATGCGGAGATCTTCGACTTTTTCTCCAAGATGTATTAGCCGGGTAGGTAATCGGATGCCCGGCAATGTTGATTGTGAGAGATTACAACCTTGATGATTCTCCACGCACTCACGAAGCCAATCCTGAGCTAGTTCAAAGCATTCCTCTGAGGACGAGTTAAAGGAAACATCACGAGCTGGGCCAATAATTGGCCATAAACATGGATTATCTAATACTTCAGTTAGAAATCAAACTTAGTGCAAGATAGCGATGGCCGGAGATTTAGCGGGCAAGACTGTCTTGGTGAAGGTAAGCATGCCTTGATGGGTGTAAAATTCGAGCATTTGGTGGTGTATTTGCGCTGGACCGTTGATAATGGTCAAGTTGTAAATACCGGAGCTATTCGCGGGATGGAATTCTATGCTAGTGACAGCTGAAAGATCTTCTGAGAAGTAGATTACAGCGTCTTTAACAAGTCGACAAAAGAGGCATTTATTGGCAGCTGCCTTGCATATTGCTTTATAAGGCACATGTTCGGATCGCCGACGGCCATCCCACAAAGAACTACGCTCAGGTGCTAAAGAGGCACAGCAGACGTGGCAACCGGATGTTTCAACGCCAGATTGCAGATCGATGGGTCGATCTGCTCGATCTTTTCGTTCAACTGCGTGTCGTCTTGATGAGACTTTTCTCCAAAGAGAATGCATAATTTCTGCGGATTTGATTCTGGGAAGAAAGACCGGATATTCGAAATCTTTCTAGGCTGGTGGTTTAGCGGGTTACTAGAATTCAGAGGCTGTACAATCTAGAGGATTACTCAGGATGTATACAACTACCATGAACTGTAAGGTTGAAGAAAAATTACTTATTTATGCGTCGAAGAGGAGCGGCTTAAGATTTGGAAAGGAATATGTGCAGCAAATATGAATATGAAGTAGGGGGAATACACACTTTCTCGTATCTACAGTTAGCACGTCAACAAGAACAAAGTACCAGCCGATATTACTTGAAGCTTGATAAGACTTTTCTTTAAGCGAAACAGGGGGGGACTTGAGATGAATAGAGATAAAATGGTTTCTTACGCTCAGCCTTCCACCACGAATAATCTCCTTATAGGAAGGTAGGGTCGGCACTAACGCTGAGGTCAAGCCAGACAGAGCTTAGGTTAGATGCAAGTAATTGATTTTAGAAACTCTATAACCATGTTGGCCTTCCGAAACTCTATAGGCTAGAACGAACAGGAGTTAATAAGGTTCTCTGCAGGCGTGGAGCGTGCGGAGCAAGGGAAGGAGTGGAGCACCTGGACCTCTTATCGATAAGTTTCTCGGCAAAGATCCTATTGGAGGACCCATTCCAACTTACCAAGATTTCTAACAAAAAGGCCCCATGACGATGCAAAGCCTTCGACAATCTTTGATACCGCACCAAAACAGACGAAGACCTTGCGACTAGAGAAAAGAGAGTCCAAATCTTGGAGGATAGTATTTCATCTCTACCCTGTGCCTAGGTTGATATTGATCACGTGATTACTCAAGCTGGTATCACCATTTGTATACCCTAACTAGAGCACATAACATAATCCCTTTTAACGAACTATAACTTCGTGTTAGTCGGTGCTATATACAGAATCGGGCTGCAGGAAGGCAGTTCCAAAGCTCAATATTCTCAAGAGCCAGCTCTGAAGCCATGCATTTCTCCCTAATCTGATTACATTTCCTATATGCAGCCAGATCCCTATCACACCCAAAGCCACAGCCAACAGCTTCATCAACCCTCCCACTCAAAGAAGCATCATTCTAATCTTTGTACAAACCCACTCCTAACCGCCCTTCCTCCTCCGGCTCACCCTCCCCGCCACACCCTCCGTAACCACATCCCTCACAACCCCAATCGGGCTCACCACTCCTATAACCTCCTCCACCTTCCCGCCCATCCTGCGAATCATATCCTCCCGCGCCGCCTGCACCTCTGGGTCCTCATACAACAGCGACTGTGAGGGCAAGTACTCTGTAAACTTAATTTCAGGCCGGTCCTCCGCGTCCAGCTCGGCGCCCTGCGATGCAGTGGCCGGGTGTTCCGCCACGCCCAGCGAGCTGGTGCGCGAGAAAGATACTGAGGTGGACGGGTTGGACGTTCCGGAGGTGGCACGGCCGAGGAGGCCGCGTTTGCGGCGGCGCTGGTTGAATTCGGTGGGCGGGGCGGCGGAGGCGGCGGAGGCGGCTTGTTTCTGCGCAAGGAGGTTGGTGATGGTCGTGTTGAGGGATTCTTGGGGTTCGGGGAGGATGGTGGGGTCTGGAGTTGGCTGTCGGCTGGCCTTGTCTGAAGTAGCTCTCTCTGAAACGGGGGTGTGTTTAGATGTTGAATCTGCTGTGGAGCCGATCGAGGCTGAGTAGACGGATGTGTTGGATGGTCGTCGTGGTGAGTTTACTTCTGGTGGGAGGTCTTGGAGGGGTGCGGTGATGGATGCGGAGTCATCGTGCGTCAAAGTCGGAGTCCCAAGATCATTAGAATCAGGAGAATCGTTTCGGACTGTCAAAGTGGGTGCTGGTTCATTTGAAGGCATGAGTTCTAGGGTGCGAGCTCGTCTATGTCGATCTTTGTCTTTCGGAAGCTTCTTCACAATTGTGTGAGACTTATCAAGATTCTGTTGCTGTTTCCTTTAGAATGTTAGTAGTCGTCCTACTGAAATATGGGAATTCCTTACCGTTTCCTTAGTTTCGCGCTGTCTTCTTCTGAAAGTGGCGCGGTAGGCACCTCAACGAATTGCTTTGCTCCATCTGGGCGTCTCTCTCGAGGTTTATTCAATAGATAATCTTGCAATGGTTGCTTTTCTCCTGTCCGCAGGCAGTCCCAGAGCCATTCTGTAGAGACAGCTGGTATATTGCGTTCGACTGCATAATTCAACTTTTCTTTATTTGGTGTTTTCGAATTACAGACCAAGACGGATGTCGTAGGCGTTAGATACTCATCATATGTCGCACCTGAATGAATTATTAGTTATGATACTGAAGAGGAGTTGTTGTTTTCATACCTATAAGTTTTACGGCTTTGGATACATGGAGCAGATCGACTCCAGCGAATGACGTTGAGCTAATTATCATGCCGTTAAAACCTACGATTGGTTAATTAGATACCCGATAACTGGGTTCTCCACGTACCATCAATTCCTAATCTTTTGAAAGGCCTGCATAGAACCTCTCCCACAGGGTCCACCAACCCTTTGCGGTACAAACATTTCTCTACCCACCAATTCGTCACTCTGCACAGCCTGCCCGCGGGTTCCGGAACGGCCGGTAACCCAGTGGAAGCCACGTCGTGCGGAACGATGAGAAAGCCATGTTGGAGGCCATCATGTGACTCTCGCTCGAGCTCTGCAGTGGTGCGGACCACGGCGGCACCGTTACTGATCAGATGCTCTCGAAGGATTGCAGACTGTGAAGTTAGCGAAAGGCTTACAATAAGACTGCTTATGCTGACTAACTTTAGTATCGTCAAATCCGTGAACAAAGGCCACGCGGCCTTCAAAGATTCCTTCCTGTCTTCTCAAGGGAAGCCCGGGTGTTCTATGAGTGGGATTGGCCGCAGGATGATCTTCGGTAGTGGTCTGTTCGGCAATTGTTGATGACTCTTTGCTTATGCCACCTTTGTTTAATGTAAGAGCTCTGTTGTCCATGAAACTCTCATCTACTTGATTATTCCAATCATCGGTCTCGTCATTTTTCATCGCAAGTCCGCCGGCCGTGATATCAGCCCATATGGACTCGTTTTGGCTACCTAACATTGCACTAGCTGTCCGTCTTAATTTCCTCTTAGGATTGGCGTCTGTCGCTGGCGTCGCCCGATCTAAGACCCTTCCTCGTTTGCCCAGCGCAACGTTAGATATGGCTGCTCGATTCCATGCTTCTTTACCTTGCTCCTCTTTCGGTCGGATGGGATCGTAGCATTTTTCCTCTAAGACCATTCCTCGCTCAATGCTGTCTTGAAACCACTCCAGAGATACAATTTTGATGTCCCAATTCCGTGCATACTCGTATTTTTTGCCGCCTGGTGCTGCAGCTATGAGGTGAGTGACGGACTTTGTCAGGTCGCCGTGGTATGTTGCGCCGTGTTTCTCAACAGTATCAGAGATGTACTGCCTCTGTACCACTGCAATTGCATTAGCGTGCTGTTCTTAACGTTATAGATGTATCTAACTCACTGTCATCAAAGCCGGTGACACATATCCTCAAGCCTTGAAACGTGGGCACTTGATATTCCTCTTCAAACGCGGCAACATCCGTGTCTCCTCCTTTCATCCATGACAAACGTACAGCCTCGAGCCAATCAGGAGTGAGCACTTTCACATCGGGCCTTTCTTTTGCGACGTATTTGTATTTCGGTGTATCTATATTGCCTACAATGAGGTGCGTGACGTCGGAGGTGAGGTCGTATTTGTGGATAGCTCCCATCTGAATCGCAACCGCAGCTAGCTCTGTCTGTAGCATTTGTGTAAGCAAACACTGCAATTGTAGCAATTGGACAAAGAACATACGCGCTGCTCTGGGGGGATGGAGGTACAGCAAAGAATGACACCCGCAAGGGGCGTCTGTGCTTTGCCTAAAGACGGGTTAGCATCGTGGAAGAGAGCACACGGGTTGAGAAAAGTACTAAAGTCGCCATCGTCAAGCATCGCTAAATGGCATGGGACGATATGCCTTATATATTTTGGTGTTTGGCTGGCGTCGCGTTTCCCTAAGATCGACTTCGCGTGTTGCGGGGCCGTGAGACGAGTCACGTGTACGAAAAACAAGCTTATTTTTGATTTCACGCCATCAAGCCATGCATGGAGAGTCCCGATCGCGTTTCGATGCATCCCCACCACCGAGAATGCCGTTGGTTGCACGATTACTCATGATTCTCCATCATTTTCTAATTTGCAATTTCGCAACGGCAACTCCCGAACTGCTGCGCGTCATTCCAAAACGTCGTGTGCCCTTCAGCAGGCAGACTAATGGCGAAGACGTTGGGAAAGGGTTGGTCCAAGACGTCAATCACTATCAAGACGATCCCGCGGACTACTCTAGCTACGAACCAAAAGCGGGACCCTAGTTGACGGATCGTTACGCCATCGGGATTCGCTGAGATGCACACCTGCCCGCTTTCTGCCATCCCTATCTCCAAGCTTGCTTCGGAAATAACTGGCCTGGTCATGAGGAGAAGTTTGGGGAAGCGATTCAGACCTTTTGTACTTTAGTGCCATGTGCGCTCTGCAGTCTCTTGCATATGAAAATCGAATTCGCATGACCTGGTTCCCCGCGCATACAATACAAAGGGTACTATGAGCCCTCCATGAAGATTGGGACCAAGCGTGATATTTCACTGCCCAGCGTGGCTCAGTCAGCGGTCCTCATCGGCGTTTACGAGGAGATCTTGTGAGATGGTTAATAGATAGGTTGACGATTGGCTCTCGAACGAGAAGAGGCCGAGAAGAGAGCGTTAGCTGCGGGAGTCTCGGAGGAAGCCTCCAACGCAGACGTAGGATGCTGACGAGCAACGAGAGACTTGGGTCGGTCCTGTCGCTCCAGTCCGCAGTTCCTGAGAGGTCAATTTGGTGTAGAGTTTTTGTTGTGATGCCGAACAATCCGAGGTCGGACATCTAGAAGCAGCAAATTCAAGGTTCCTCCACTTAAGCCCTGCTACCCGCCCTGCAGAGCCTTGATGTCATTGGCAACTAGCAGTTAGCATCACTGAAACCAAATGTCTTACTGACCACCATCGATGCTTACCTATCCCACTGCGCAACTTCAGTCCGCAGCAAAGTGCGCTTGCTATTTGATCTCCTGCAACACTTTCTCCCGCATCTCCTGCACCTTCTGCAAACCCGCAATTTGATTAGTCCTGCAGCACTCCACTCCGCCGTGCGATCGTCACAGCCATCCGCCGCGTCATCCGTCGTGCTCTGCCCATCACCTGCTCGCCGCTCTCCCTTATTGGCTGGTTGCGGGCTCATCCTGGTTTGGCTGCTGCCCTTGATCAAGCCCTCAAAAGCTTCTTGTGGATCTGCAACGGTCATCATTTTACTTGTTTTAAGTAGTGTTAGGGCAGCGACCAGTCTGTTGTTGTTCTGCCAGCACAGCAAAAGCAGGGTGCGTCCGCAAACATCCGCCAACTTTTCACCCTTGACCGCTCCACATAGAGTACCGTGGCATGTGCTTGCTTATCTTCGAATGACCGTCATGCCGGCCCATACTTCCAGTAGACATTTCTGTAAGTCACTGTCTCATTTTTGCCCACCTGTCCCCTTTGTCCCTGGTCAAGACCTACGGCGTGCTCCATTTCCCAAAACCATCAAGGATGGATGCATTCACTCACCCTTTGTTTTCCTCGTATGACTTTTAGTTGCACGATGCCCTTTGGATCTGCACGACTTGTATTTCGCTGATTTTGCTGGCTTTTTTATTTTTGGCGTTCGCTCTCTGCATGTAACATGCTCACGGACAATTCCCGTCATGACAGAATATCTCCAAGTTTATACCGAAAGAGGACGACTGTCCTATGTACCAGAAAACGTATATCAGCTCCCGAGCGCCCCTACCGGTTTCTTTCAGCCGCGTAACCGGAGACCTCAGCGAATCCACATCGCTCACGTCGGCCCTGACTTCTCCCTCTATCGGCGGAGAACACGAAGTAAATCCTCGCTCATCATCAAGAAACTAGCGGGCCCTAGAGAGAACGCTAAGCGATTCCTTCGATTCTTCATTGCCTCCCACACTCCTGCGGACAGACAGCCAGAGCAAACGTCACCAGGGTCCTCGATTGCCAGCAGCAGTAGGTCCGGCGCTTTATCACCGGACGATCGGAGGAGGTCGCTAGCGGAAAGCATGCGGACAAATTCGAGGGATATGGTCGGAGGGCCTGTGAGTGGGGTGGTCTATAGGTCGGGCTTGGTGGAGTCTGTCCGCACCGCTTCTGGACGAGCTGCGACAAAGAACATATCCACCAGCGTTGTGAGGACAATCCCAGAGGAGAAACCGCTGGCATCCGGCAATGGAATCAGCGTCGGAATATCTTTGGCTGAGCCTGTACTCTTCCTCCAGGGGTTTGAGCAGACGGAAACTTCGGAACGGAGTACAGCGATGTTAAGAGGAAGCTTACATTTGAGAGTTTCAAAGCCAGCAAAAGTTAAAGCCATAACTCTAAAATTTCGCGGAAAAGCTACGACGAAATGGCCGGAAGGTATGATACCCAGGTTGATTTATGGACTTTAAGCTCACATATTTTCCCTCAGGCATTCCTCCTAAGAAGGCGGATTTTGAAGAGACCGACACGATTATGAGCCACACATGGCCATTCTTTAACGCTCAATTTCCAACCGCAGAGACTAGTACCGGCGCGGATCACTTCGAGCTTTTCAAAGTGCCGACCGCATCGGCAAATATTAGTGCTCCGAAAGGGCGATCGTCATTTGACGTATTCGGTCGAGATTCACCAAATTCTTCTTCTATCATCTTGAGCACAAAGGAGCAGAAACGACTTTCTCTACCAGTGAACCAATCCCGAAGTTTTGAAAAGGGTGAATCTTCGACCAATGGACCTTCAGTAGCACAAAAGGGTTATAGAGTATTCAATCCAGGAGATTATGTCTACAACTTCGAATTGCCATTGGATAGCCATCTCCCTGAGACGATTGATGTTGAGCTGGGGTCTGTTAAATATGAATTGGAAGCCATAGTGGAGAGGGCCGGAGCTTTTCGCGCCAACCTGATCGGTAACAAAGAGGTTACTCTAATTCGAGCCCCATCAGAAGGGTCTTTAGAACAGGTCGAACCTATCGCTATTAGTAGGAGTTGGGAAGATCAACTCCATTACGATATTGTAATATCCGGCAAATCCTTTCCACTTGGAGCTCAGATTCCCATCGCCTTCAAGCTCACCCCACTTGCGAAAGTACAGTGTCACAGGATCAAGGTTTTTGTAACGGAAAACATCGAATATTTCTGTGCTAACAAAAGAGTACACCGGATGGAGCCAACACGAAAGATTCAACTGTTCGAAAAACGTGCGGATGGCCCGGCTACTAGCACTTTCTCGGGGAGTACGATGAGGATAATTTTTGGAGGTGGTGTCCCTTACGATCTGAGAGGAGCGGCTGCGAGGGGAGAAAACGTCGAGGTTCAAGACCCTGGAAACTTATTGGGAGACCTCAATGGAGAGGTAAATATTGGTCCGACAGAAATGGAGTTCAACGTTCAGCTGCCGAGTTGTCATCACATGAAGGAGAAGGAGAAGGCGTCGAAGTTGCATTTCGATACAACATATCAAAATATCCAAGTCCATCATTGGATAAAAGTGAGTAGTCTATTTAATGCACTCAACCTCGAACTAAGACTAACACTCAAATTTTCAGATTGTCATGCGTCTCTCAAAGCCGGACCAGAACGATTCATCTAAGCGCCGCCATTTTGAGATATCCATTGACTCGCCTTTCCATATCCTTTCGTGCCGAGCCACTCAAGCCAACACTGCACTCCCAGCGTACTCTTCTCCCGAAACTGCAAACGACGACGCGCGAATGCCCGAATGTGGCTGTCCTGGTGCTGCGGTCCGACGGAGCTCTCCGACATCGTTCGTTCCAACACTGAACTCTCTAAATCGCGCAAGGGAGAACTCGGACGTGTCGCTGGAATCGATTCCAAGCCCAGATCTTGCTCGTCCGCAGCAAGCTTATATCGGTGGACCCATCAATGCCAGCTTGCAACGCCCGATTCACATGCTGCGAGCACCTTCTTTCAACCCACCTGCATTCGAGGATGAAGAACCACCTCCTCCGCTGGAGACGCCGCCGCCTCAGTATGATAGCATTGCTTCCCCGACCAATGGGCTGGCGGACTACTTTGCGAGGTTATCGGACGCATATGATGAAGACAGCGAAGGCGAGATCGGTGGCAGTAGGGGACGGGTTGAGATACCTCTCGCTCCTGGCAGTCGTGTAAATAGGAGTATGGACGAACGCAGAACGTGGCTGCCAGTGGGAAACTGAGAGCCACGAATGAGTCAGACGACGAAACGATCATGACAACTTGAAGGGAACTGGAGTGATTGGGTTGGACTGGAGCAAGGAGCGGGGAGTCGCATGGCGTCTTGGTACGCATAGGGAACACTTTGGGCGGCGATATGTTATTTTCGGGTAGGAAAGTAAACATTTTGCATGGCGGGGCCATCGGAGGAGGCGTTTTGAGGGGCGTTTCAAAACACCTTTATTTCTTTTTTGGGCATCTCCTTAATTTAATTTTGGAAGACGTGGAAAATCAAGCAATTGTGGGTATGTGTTATTAGGAGTTAGCGGTGTGTACTGCAGTTAGAATAGGGTAGTCCTGGCTGGTTGTACATTCGAAGACACATACGAGTTTTTCTTAGTTGAGTTTTTTAGTTGAAGATTGCACCAAAAGCAGAGAAGACATCCCGGGGTTAGTTGATTGCAGGATTTTAGTTCTGCGGTGCATCCTCTGAGCTGCAGGCCAGTTGCCTTTCCCACAACACATGACATGGTCTGGGGTTGAACAGAGCACCACGTACGCCGTCCAATACGCTCGATGCAGTCATGATGGCAATTGCCCCCACGTCCCACGCCTCGTGAACTGTTTTGTTCGTCGCGTTTCTTGGAGTGGAGGCAGATGCTTGCATGTGGCTGAGCGGAAGGCTAGCCGGAGGCGCGAAGGGCTGGTGGGCTGCCGGGCTTGCCTTTGCGGAGGGAGGCCCGAAGGTCTGGAAAGCTGGCGAGCGCCTAAGATTAAACATTCTCGGGTCCTGATTCAGGCCAAAACACGACGCGAGGGATCATCCAGGGCTGGAGTTGCTCGGATCACGAACTGGCAGGGCCAGGACGAGTTCAAGCGAGTTCAACGATCGATTTCTGCTTAGAGCACTCGGGTGGTAGTGGCTCGGCGAATACTCATGGCGAATCACGCAAGCCAAGGGCGGCCAAGCCCTCCAACTCTACGCGAGTTTCCGAAAAACTTTACACTATATAACCAGTAGTCAATCCCCGCGACCTCCGGCTCCCCCCCTAAGTAGACTGCGCATACTGACGCATACCACCCTCTGCCTGCATGTATCGGTAGCTGATTCGCTGCCCAATTGGTCGAAGAATTAGTGCGTTGAGTCCGAGCACCCTTGACTTTGCTTTACTTTTGTTGTGTCTCTCAATATTTCCCGGCTCCCTGACCTGTACCAGAAAATACTTTGTTCGTGAGCTTATCGCTCTCAAGCTTCTCCCGGTGATCCAGCGGGGCGTATTAATCACGCGTAGTAAGCTGTGACCGTGCGTCGGCACCCATTGCGACTCTTGCAAACCATTGCTAACTCTGCGTTTGCAGAACACTCTCCGAATTATCTCCAACCTTGTCTACACCATTCGCCACTACTCTTCCGAGCTCTACCTCTACCCCACAACAGCCCGCCGGGGCATTTGGGAGCGACGACTGGGCGCAACCTAGACCTACATGCTGCGAACTGAGAATATCGCATTTCTGTCGAGCGGCGCGCATTTTGGGACTCAAGATCCCGAACCTCTACTGCTTCCTACCTAAGGACTCTCTCTACTACTGAACTACGCTCTTTACCTCCCCAAACCTCGTCTCTTTTTCGCTTTTGTGCCACCTCTACGACACAAAACCACGGTGCTATGGCGTGGGAACACCTCGCCGTCACCAAGCCGCACTTGGTGTACATCATCCTCGGCGGCTTCACCAGCCTGTTCATGTTATGTTCTTCTGTCATAAAGGAACAACTGTACATTGGTGAAGCCACCGTAGCGACACTATGTGGCATTATTTTCGGTCCGCACGCGGCGGACCTGATCAACCCAATGACCTGGGGCAATACAGACCTGATTACACTGGAGTTTTCGCGCATTGTTCTGGTCGTGCAGTGTTTCGCCGTTGGTGTCGAGTTGCCGAGGGCGTACATGGAAAAGCACTGGAAGTCGGTCACACTGCTTCTGATACCGGTGATGACATTTGGCTGGCTCATCACCAGTCTTTTCATATGGTGGATGTTCAAGTCGCATTTGGACTGGCTGGACAGTCTTTGCGTTGCAGCATGCGTAACAGCTACCGACCCTGTTCTGGCCTCTTCCGTCGTTGGCAAGGGCAAGTTCGCCAAACGTGTACCTAGACACCTGCGAGATCTTCTCTCTGCTGAATCTGGATGCAATGACGGCATGGCCTTTCCTTTCATTTACCTTGCCATCTACCTCATCCGTTACCGTCCGGATGCTGGCAAAGTCTCTCTACACTGGTTTTGCTACACCATCTTGTATGAATGCATTTTCGGTGCCTTTTATGGTGTCGTAATTGGTTACATGGCACGCCGAGCCATCCGCTACGCACACGAAAAAGACCTGATTGATCGAGAGAGCTTCCTCGTGTTCTACTTCGTGCTGGCACTGTTCTGCGCCGGTTCAGGCAGCATGCTCGGAATTGATGATCTATTGGTCGGCTTCTCCTGCGGTGTTGGTTTTTCCAACGACGGATGGTTTCTTGACAAGACTGAAGAGTCCCACGTCTCTAACGTTATTGATTTGCTTATCAATTTAGCTTTCTTCGTTTATTTTGGCACCATCATCCCCTGGGGGCAGTTCAACTCGGATGTCATTGGTACCACGCCTTGGCGACTCGTCGTTGTCGGCCTTCTGGTGCTATTCTTCCGCCGCATACCAATCATGATGGCCCTCAAACCTATCATACCAGATATCAAGACTTGGCGTGAAGCTCTTTTTGCTGGTCACTTTGGCCCAATTGGTGTCGGCGGCATCTTTGTTGCCATTATGGCTAGGGCAGAACTTGAAACCGAAACGACAACTCCACTCGGCGTTCTGCCGGAACCCGGATTCCCGCATAGAAACATCATTGAATTAATATGGCCCATCACGACTTTCCTGGTTATTTGTAGTATCACTGTACACGGCAGTTCTATCGCAGTCTTCACTTTAGGAAAACACATCAACACCCTAACACTCACGCTCTCCTATACCCAAGCGAGCGAAGACGGGCCAAGCTGGATGGACCGTCTCCCACGCATCCAATCACGCTCCAAATCCTCAATGTCCCTACGTCGACCTTCCGAGTCCTCTGTCGACGAGAAATCGGATTTTCCGCCTGGATCAGGCCTCCTGGGGCCAATTGGTATTCCTGGTCAGTTCTTGCGTCGCCAGAAAGAGGAGGACAGTTCGAGCATGGCAAGCTCTGTGCGACCATCCGCGCGTCGGAGGAAGTGGGACCAAGGGCTCGGACCTGGTGGGCCGGTCTCCCAATCGGCAATCGCACCGGAACGCCTCAATCGCGATCACGCAGATGTTCCTTCACCGCCACAGCGGGACTCGGATACCTTGATAGTGAATAGCGATGAGAATCCTGAATCACCGGAAAGCTCTCTTGCAAAGGAAAAGCAAGGACGAGGGGAGCCTGAAGAGGAGTTTTACCAGGAGGGCGACAAGACCGTTATTGAAGATGAAGAAGGGAATGTGCTGGGAGTCAGAGATAGCCAAGGCGAGACAGACTCGGTGAGGGCGAGGCGTGATCAGGAAGCTGGCCGTCGCCTCATGCGTGAGAAAGACGTCGAGCATGGCGTCGCCCAGACCGAGCACGGCGGCGCGGTTGAAGAAGCACCAGGAAAAGCCGTGGAAGCAATCAAAGAAGGCGCTGAGCATCCTGGTAAATCCTGGAGAGAAGTGCGGAAGCGCGTGGGAAGCTTCAGGGGCCATCGCCAAATAGGCTCGGAGGAACCGGCCCAACCGCCCAAAGCACATAAACCGGCACCAAAACGTGGCCCGGCGTTGGCATACCAATTCGGCAATACGATCATTGTCGAGGACGAGGATGGAGAGGTCCTGAAGAAATACGACATCCCCGCGCCCGCCAAACGTCCCGCCTTGGACCGCATGACGTCCTTCACCGACGGCGGCGGTCGCACAATGCAGCGCCTCCGCAACATGAGCACCTACCTCGGCGTGCACCCACATCACCAGCACGATGCCGGCGACGGTGCCGCCGGCCCATCCGACACCACGCACGAGACGGCCGGAGAGCGTGAGCGCAAGAAGAAGCGCGAGGACGATAACTCGGACGACGAACACATCCGCTTCACCGTCACCGCCGGCGGCCGCCGCATGTCCAAGAATGAATTCATCCAGCAGATTCAGAAAATGGACCCCAAGTCGCGCGCGCAGGTCGTCGAGTCCTCAAACGCCCCCGAGGCCGTCAAGCACGAAGCACGGCGCGACGCCAAAGAGCACGCCGCCCGCAAGCGCGCCGCCTCCGCGGCCAACATCCCCCCCATCGTCGGCGAGCGCGACGAGGCACAGCTGCAGCACGTCGAGAGCCCCGGCGCGGGCCGCAGGACCGGGCCAGAGGGTCTCACACACGTCGAATCGCAGGACCAGGACGTCCCGTTCCATTCAGTCCCGGCGGCGCTGGCGTCCTACTCCCTCGACCGCGCCGCGCGCCCCGAGACGGCCGCCCAGCGCCGCCGCCGCGAGGCTACGCATCCTTTCCCGCGCGCGGACATCGCGCCTGGCGACTCAGACGCCGAGACGCCCCCGCCCCCGCTGCAGGATGTGTCGGACGAGAGCGCCGCGGAGCGGAGACGCAGGATCGCGGCATTGGGTGTTCGTGCCGGCTCCGGCGCGCCGTCGCCGCCTGGCACTACGCAGCCACACCCGCGCTCGCATATGGACGAGGGCGAGACGGCGGCGGAGCGGCGGAGACGCCTGGGCGCGCTGGGCATTGCGCGCGATGAGGGGGGCGATAGCGAGTCGTCGGAGGATGAGGAGGCCGGGGATCCGTTGGCGACGGGGCGGAGGCCGCATGGGAGGGGGGGGGCGGAGGTGGAGAGGCCGCGCCAGCCTGGGATTCGGTTTGCGGAGTTGCCGGAGATTGGGAGTCGGAGTAATACTGCCACGGGGACCGGAGGGGCGGGGAATGGGGGTGGGCGGTTGAGGTGGGGGGAGAATGTTGGGAGGAAGGGGAAGAGGTAGGCTGGGGTTGGATAAGGGGGGTGGTGTTTTGGGGTTTCCAAGAGGAGGATAAGAGGTGGATCCTGTTAGATTCGCATAGTCATGAAATGATATGAAGGAATGAAGAATACTTTGCTATAGCATAAAAGGGCGGCGGATTTGTGGTCTTAGATTGGGAGAGGGTAAAATGAATGAAATGCATAGACATGAGCGGAGAGTATGATGGAGGGGCCATAGGCTGGAGTTATAAATTTAAACTTAAAGATATTAAATCATACTTTATATTAATACCTTTCCCACGACGACGACCACCACCACGTCTGTACACGTTTGGTTCATTCAAACTCACGGCATCTACCTCCGGCGTCCCCATTGCCTCCCGTACGGCATACAATTACACAATACGGCACTTACACACGGCACGGCAACCGAACGAACCGTATACACCCTGGGAAGTCTGTGATGAACCTCTCATTCCCCATCCTACCCGAACAGCCTGGACTTACCGCGCGGTATTTCGTCTTCTACGCCTCAATCCACCCAGCTATATTCTGGTACTGTTGGCAGCGTAAGTACTCAGGTGTAGGGGCTTGGTGCACCCCTACCACTAGTGCTAAGCTGAGCGCACTTATTGGATGCAGGAGATAGGGAATAGGGGACCTAGGTTGGGGCCCTAGGACAAGACACCTAGTTCTATTTTAGTTCCGCTGTTCCTTTGGGGTAGAAATCATGTTGCAAGCAGGAGGACCGCAGGCGTATACACACACACACATAGGGCATTCAAATGGGAGCAAGGGCAGGCACACAAGACCTTACGGCAATCTCACGGCAATCTACAATCGAGTGGAAGCATGGTACGAATGGCAGACAGGGCAAGATAGGCAATCAGGACACTCCCTTGTGGGAGTCTCAGAGCAGCGACCTAACGGTATTTTTCCTCCCGTTGACGTAGTACAGGCGTGCTACCTGGTGGGGTATATGCTGTATTACCTCTCACGTCTCCCTTGGAGGTTTTTTGTACCTAACTTATCAGTATTTGTCTGCATGAACTCAGCTAGAGGACCGCATCAGACGTTAAGCAAGAAAAAAATATTATTAATACCTTTATAGTTATATGTTTAAACTTTTTTATACTAAAAAATACCATTTTGAACGCGTTTCTATTGTTCTGTGGATCTTCTGTTCTACTAAGTTGAGGTGTGCGCTGAAATGTTGGCGTGGCTTGAGGATCAATTGATGCAGTGGGTGGCTTGTGGTCTGGTCTTGTGGTCTGGTCTTGTATTGTTTGTCCAATCAGCCTAATTATTGCTGGTCTGAAATTATGGTTAGTAAGCTCGGTTCAGATGTCCTGTGGTTATCGATAAGAGCCAGTCAACAATAGAATCACTGTTCGCGCACGGTCCAACTCTCGTTAGGGTTAGTTGTAAAGTGTCTATTTTCCTATCTAAACCCAACTAGATGGGTCTTTAAAGCTACCTTTGAAATCCCCAGGCTCTCACTTGGATTTTATTTCTCGATCCTCATCCCGTCATTTGAGCTGGACTTTTGGTTTTGATAAAATATAAGGGGTCGTTCGGTTGCAAAAGCGTCAGATTGGATCTGCACTGAAAGTCTAGCAGAAAGAACGTGTTCCTTCCCGATTTGACACGCGTCTGTGGCTCTACGGGTTGCGGACGTGTGCAATCTGAAGCCTTCAGATTCAACTGAGGAGCTTCGAGCTCCTTATTTGAACTGACGCCAAGACCTCGGTTCAGATTTATCCCTTGACCCGCTGTCCACGGAGTAGGTGGTCTGTGCAGAACAGCGAATCTAAACTACGCGAAAAGTTGATTGCGTTGATTTAATTGGCTGATTCTTATCGATAACGCGTGGACAAATTTCAGCGGGTTAAGGGATATATGGTTAAGTTGCCAACTTTTTAGTAACTTTTAGCGTTTTTTTTGGGCGGTTAGAGGAACATCAAAAATTTGTGGCTGAAGTCAAGTTGAACTGGAATTCAACCGAACGGTCGCCTCAGAATCAGATTGGAGCTCCAGATCAACTATTCTGAAGCCCGCATTCTGATCTGAACTTGCAACCGAACGACCCCTAAAACTCCCGAAGAGGTGAAGAGATTGTGACTAAGCAATCACGGGATCAATATTAAGACCCTTTCATTTTGAGGTTCCCTGCAAGTAAAGATTTTTCCACATGAAGACTTATGTATGAGACCTAGCCACCGGTGAAAATCAGAGCATCCAATCGCTACAAATCCGAGTGCTTCAGGCTTGAACGCGTGCAAACAGGCTTGGCGAAGGCTGTGCATCCGCATGGAGCCCTCGCTTTTGGAGGGCTTGATTCGCTGTCTCGACTTCTCCAGGACGTCCCCCTCCCAATCGCAACGTTGGCCAGATGCAGACGTTGCGCCCTGCTAAGCCTCTCTACAATCATGTTACAGGCTAGACCTGTTGACTTGTTTCGCAAACAGCAAGCGCCGAATGTAGGTAAGGAGGCAACAAGAAAACCAGGCAGCACCGCCTCCCAAAAGTTCAACTCCCGTCCCCTCCCCCTGCTTGCGTCATCCTTGGGCAAAGCAATTGAATGCTCTTTCTTCACGATAGCCAACCCCAAGAAGGATCGTTAGACAACTTTCCCTTCCCTAGGAGATCTAATGCCTCAGCCGTCATTCTCAGCGATCTGGTAGATCAATGGATTGCGAGACATCGAGAAGATCCAATCTGGATTATCAACATCGTTCACGATGACACCAATATCTAAGCTGTCACAGGAGGAATTCGAGCGAGCAATTGGTCTACTTATTCCTCCGTCAAAAGGCCAGTAGCCTCAGCCGACCCCGTTTAATGATTCATTATTCGACCAGATCCGTACGCTCTTGGAGTTATTCGGGAAACCAAAATAGAGCATTCGACCGCAGACATACACCGTTCTTTCAATGATCGGTCGGCTAGACGCGATGGATGCTTTTGTTAACAAGGGTCTTCTGGATATCCAGTTTCCTTACCCTGAGGCTCGCCTTCCTGTTCCATTGGTCGATCAATACTCTCGAGACCGATTTATGAAAAGTCAATTGTTTGTCTTGACGAAAGCTACAGATATCGAGAATGGTTATCATAATGGCAAAAATGCATTAAGCAAACCAATCAGCATCTAGCTAACTCCAATTATAGCGTCCCAAACGGTTTCAGAAGCTGCTTCATCATCGTAAAGCAATTGGGCAGCGGTAGTACCGGTACCGTGGATCATGTGATAAGTAAATTATCATTAAAAGAGTACGCTGTGAGTCTGTCCTGTCGTACGCCTAGGACGCGTCAGCATCCGCTGGCTTTAAGGCCAGTTTCGGCCCTAGCTACGAGCCAGGTAGTCGTACGTCGGGTGGTTTTCATATCCCAGTTTCCCTTGATTGCCCCCCTAGATGGTAGAACGGGAGCCCCAGCGGGGGCAGTAGGGCGATGCATCGTACGCTCAACACCACAGAGCTGCAACGACAGCGCGCTGCACACGCTGCGACGGCTCCATACCATCGCCTCTGCACTTAGCCATCATGAGGAACGATTTCCCGATGATGTTTCCACCCGCGGCGATGTGGACGCGTGCAGTAGGGCTTCGCGGGCAAATACCATATTTATAATTCTCCTGCTTGCCTTCTGCCATCCGCTGCCCGTTATATTACCTAATCGCCTGTACAGTACAACCCTATTTAATTACTATTATTAACTTCTATTAAAGCTTACCTAGCGTATTAACGCTTAAACGCGTGGAGGTGCCGGCTATTACTCACCTGGCACAGCCCACATAGCACAGCCCACCTAGCCTAGCGTCCCATTACACGCTGTAGCCCTACCTTAAGATCTTTACTAAAAGCAGTTTGCATTTTCCAACCCCCCTATAAATATTACTACTCTATTGCTTCTACAGGAATAGTTCATCTTTACTACGTGCTTCGAGAATTATTGCGGAAGCCATAGGTACGGTAAGCGTCGTCGGGAATATAATCCATCTAATCAACTTGAGTTCTCGCGTGCTAAAACATCTTTAAGAATATTAATCCAAGCTAAGAGAGATCCCAGAAGCGTTTCGGCCCGTTACAGCAAAACTGCCTGTGCTGCTAGACACCCTCGACGAGACGAAAGTGGTGATCGACGCCAGTTCTATGCAAGATAAAACTGCAAAGGTGCTGCCTCCCGCTATGGAGGGATACAGGGTAACGGCGCCTTGAACTTGTCCACCATTTCTGGCAAATTGATTCTCTCAATCACTTGATCCCTAGCCCCTAATGCTCTCAGAGTACATCCATTCAACGGCAGCCGAAAGTGACCAGAACTGGGTCACTTGGCAGTGAATCTTCATCGTCTGGTTGAGCATTGCCATCCACATCCTTTTTCTGAAGCTTGGATTGCTTTCGGATAATTGACTGGAGTGGTGGCGATTTGCACCCGCTCTCATAATGCCGGGTTGGTATCCATTCATATTCCGCTCCAATTTGCAGGCCTCTTACATTGGATATGCGGGATGACCAATTCTCGCCGTAATAGACTTTCAAGTCCTCAAGCAAGGAACGCAGATGGCCTTGACAGGACTTTTCTTCGTGCTGCACGGAATCCAATGGCAAGTTGCAATGGCATGCTAGAACCTCTCCCACTCTGTTGCAAAAGATGACCTGCACCCGCTTCACCTGACAAAGAGGCGCCCAACTTCGTATGCCATTTGAAGCCTGTAGCTTTCGCAGTTGGACACGATCACAGCAGACAGCCTCTTTCAGGTCATATCCAAACAAAGCGCTCTCGTTCTCCCGTATTCGCCCAGTTATGTCGCTGGAACAAACATCTTCTCCTACTGTCATACCTTCCCATATTCTCCTGACAATATGCTCAAACAAGATATTCTCGCTCATGTTAATGTCCCTAACAGCATCTACCAATAATGTTGCGTTCTTCCGTAGGAAATCTTCCGCTGCATCTGCTAGATTCGTACTTGGTTGCGCGAGGGAAACCTCCGCCTTCGTACAGATTCCTCCTTCCTTACTTATCTTGAATGAATACCCCTTCCATTCCACATACCGAAGCGAGGCAAAAGCTAAAGCTGATGTTGCTGGTAAAAGCCAGGCCGCGTTTTCCAAGTGATCCCACAATATGCATGGAGTAGTCCGCGCAGCAGTAAGAACGCCTTCCAAGTTCCCATCCACTGTACGTCAGTGCTGTAATTGGTCTGGTTGGTTACAAATTTGAGCTCTGTAACCAACCAATAGCCCACTTGAAGCTCCGAACCGGTTCGCGAACCGGTTCAACCGGTTCAACCAGATGATATTTGATATATTGTAAGGCTTGGCATGGTGTTGAGTTACAATTAATTGTTGACAACGATATATTTAACAGTGTCTTCATTACCCTCATCTTCCCCCTGGCTCTCATCGTCCCTATTGTCCTCATCGTCCTCATCGCCCTCATTGCCCTCATCGCCCTGCCCTTCTTGCTCACCTCCTTTACCAGCTTCCTGATCTACATTACTCCGCGCATTGGAATCCCTTTTGGCGGCAGCTTTGGCGGCAGCTTTAGCAGTAAGCTCTTCCTCATACAAATTATTAACGTCAGGATCAACGCCTTGCTTAAAGGCCTTCGGCTTTAGGCGCCCGTACCAAGATTTCAAGCACTCATTTGCTTTAATAATATTAGCTTTAAGGTAATTGCGAGAGTTAGTAACTAGGTGTTTTATAGAGCTAAATACTCTCTCGCACTTAGCGCTTATAAGTAGTATAGCTAGCATATTAAGGGCAAATTAGGCGAGCTCTAGCTGTGAGAAATATTGCGAATTCTAATAAGCTAGAGGATCTGGAGTAGACTTAAGCTTAGCTCAAATATAGGCTTAGTAGGCGTTAACTCTTATAGTAGGCATAGCCTTAATCTGCTCATGCGAGTGTAGCCCACCAAAAGTTTTGCCTAGTGTAAACTCAGTAGATGGCTCTTAGGCAGCTACGGCTATATATTTACCTTTATATTCTTCTAGCCAGAGGTTCTCTACAAGGCCTTATATACCAAAATCCTTAGGATCCTTAGGGCTACCATATAGCCAGTTTTTCTTCTCTTTATCCTTTTTAAATTCTTGCTAGAACTAGGCCCATTTCTTATCTAGAAAAAGAACTTGTGCGGTATAGTAAGCGGCGCTATCGTCTGCGTATTTATAGTATTGTTTACACTTCTCCTATAAGGAATAAGCTAAGGCTTTTAAGTAGGCGTATTCCTTACTGCTACCGTATAGTTCTTATAGTTCTTTAAAATCTTCCTTTATATTAAATAAACACCCAAGAAGCCAATCCATTATAGTAAACCAGCGGGAAAGCGTGTGCTTATGGCCCTGGCCATATATAGTTGCCTTATAGAAGGGCTATAGAACAGAGGAGAGCTTCTTAAGTAGAAACCAATAGTGGGTTATAAGGGTGTTATTTTCTATACCTTCACCGCGTTTTGGTATATGGTTACTACAGAAGGCCTAAATACGTTATTTGCAATTAATAGCACGTACAATAGAGCTAAAATATAAGTTCCACTAGGTTAAATTACTTTGGATTAACTAGTAGAATAAAATATTAGAATATTTTAAATATTATAAATATTGCGAATATTGCGACCATAGCTTAAGGATTGTAATTATAGCCCAGAGTAATATAAAATCCGGTGCCAAAACCAATTATACCCCTGTCTTGCTACATTATAGAGACAGCAAGTGCAAAATTGTGAAAATTAATACTAGATTTGGCTTTTAATTTTAGAACTTACCTAAAGTCAATTAAATTCTGCCCACTTTCCGCCGACTACAATCTTTTGAAACTCCCTATAACGCTATAGCGATATTCTAATATACCTTATAATATTATGTAGTTAACCGAGCGCTCCCTACTTCCTTTAAATCATCGCGATAGCATTAAAGTCTTACCAACTATATGCCAACTTAAGCTCCTTTAAAGTAGTATCCGCAGTCTTGCCCAAAAGAAAAGCCTAAGCAGCTAGGTTAACTATATAGCTAAGACACTAAAGGCGACAACGTTTCTACTACCTCTCTGTTATTTAGGGGTAGAGAGTTCTTAGAATTAAGTTAATAGCTATATTATTACTTAACGCATTGTCCAGTATAAAGTACCTAATTTAACTTCCAATTCTATACTTACTAACTACATTAAGAACTACCTAGGCTATATTAACGCCGCTATGCTCTCCCTTAAGCTGCTATAAGGCAAGAAGCTTCGTCTAGCGAGCTCCGTCGCGATTAATATAATGGGCAACTATCGCGATAATAGCGAAGTAATTTAGTGACGTCCATAAGTTAAAAAACAGGTGTATATTCAAATAAGCTTCTTATAAGTCTTCTTATAGCAACCTCTTCTGCTTCTTAAACTTTCTTATTACCTACTTACGTACCGTATTTCGCGAAGGGAGTAATCTTGCAAGGCCCTTATTTAGATGCTGAATCATTTCAACAAAGTAGATGTTCTTAATTTGGTAAAATATAATATAGCAGTATACAAGCCACCAAATCAGTAGAAGCTTAAAAGCTTTATATTAGGCCTTCCAAATATAATCCTACTGCGATATAAAGCGGTAAATTAGGCCTATAGCCAAGATCGCTTTGCCCTTCTTATCAAGTTAATAAGCCCGTCTCCAGTAGCCTAACACTGTTAAATTACCATTAAGCGCTGTTTCTAAATTAGTTGGTATTTATATAAGAGCGTAGAGCAACTTACTAAGAGGCTTATACTTCGGATCCTTCTTCTGATCCAGGCAGTAGTAGTAGTAGTAATATTAAACGCCTATAGCCTTATAAATGATTGTATATCCTTTTCCTTTATCCTATATATACAACGACTTTATATGGGCCTTCGCCTTCTGTGCAACCTTATCACTACGCCTATACCACTGGCTATGGATCTCAATTCTAGTTTGCGTAGAAGCCTGCCTTAGTAGAGGCTTAGGATCTGAGTTAGACTCAACTTCATAATAGGTAAGAGGCTCTGCCAGAGCTTCATTAGGCTTTATCTTTTAGCGCTTTATTCGTTAACTACTAGAGCCCTAGCTGGCGCGCTTTTAAGAGGCGGCAGGAGCCTTACCCATAGAACAACTACTACTTGCTAGGCTGCCTCTTCCTCTATACAATAATCGAAAGCCCTCCATCAAATTGGCGATAGGTAGAAATGAGGGCAATAAGGATAAGACAGGAAGGCAATATAAGAAGGATACAATACGTAGAAAAGGATGCGACGCATAGAATAGGACGCGTAGAAATAGGCGACGCACAACACCAAGCTCAACTCTCAAAATAGTATTCAAAAATAAGGTGGTAGATCTTAACTTTAGTAGCTTCGGCTCCCCTATATAGCGTGCACTCTTACCCAAATCATCACCACTAAAGGCCTATACTAACTCTACTGGTTTAGCTGGTTAACCAGTTAATTAGAGAGCTTCAAAACCAACCAGCTGGAAGCCAATTAAAGCTCCAAACCGGTTGCGATTTTAAAGCCTTTCTAACCAACCAACCAATAAGCGAACCAGACCAGTTACAGCACTGCTGTACATTTGGCAACTACACAGACCTATCTATACTTCTTTTCTCTCTTAGTTCCGCCAGAAAGTCCAATAGCAGATCCAAGAAATCCAAGTCGAGCTAAAAGCGATAGGTCTTTAGCCAAACTCCTCTTAGCTTACTCTTCTAGCTTTTTAACCGTTGGAACGCCAGAGTCTTTAAAGACTTCAATTACAGGAAATGGATTAGCTACTGGGCTTGGGCACCAGCCAACATATACTTTACCCAGTTGGTACTGATTCGCCAATTTGAACCTTGTGCCAAGGCCATAAAGGCGTAATTGCTGCTCTGCCCGCATTGGCGTAATTTGTCGTCCATCCGTAGCAAAGTAATGCCATCTTCTACTTTCTGCAGGTTCTAGTGGAACAATCGCAGTTTCAAAACCATATTTCAAACGACCCCCGCCTTCGATTTCGGTCTCTCGGTCCACGGCAGCAAGCTCCGTAAGCAAGTCAAGATCTAGTTCGAGACCCTCTATTGGGGTGTCGGTCATGAGTTTCACGTGCGGTAGATTCACAACAACAGCATAGCTGAACAAATCTTTCCAGCAGTAAGACTCAGTGTTGCTCGGAATGGATTCGACAATTTGCGGCAGGCCGTTATCCAGAGTATTTTGGTCAACAGAGACAGAGAATAAGCCAGACTTGCTGATAAGCAAGCAAGCAAGCAAAACACCCCTCTGCTTGCTTGATTGCCCGATTTGGAAGCCCTCTGCTTGCTTGCTTGCTTGTTAGCCTCAAAATCACGTCTGCTTGCTTGCTTGCTTGCTAATTGCTTGCCAAGACAATAGAATTTAAAGTTCTATAGAAAATCCGCCATGGCTTCGCCCAGTAGCAGTATATTGCCCACTAAGCTCCTCCACCAATCAATTGTAGTATAAGGTATAGGCTTATTCGCGCGACTCGGAGGCAGTTTATAAGGCAGACTCGGTAAAGGCAGCGCGTATATCGCGATCTTGGCGTGGTGTAGAGGATTAGGAGGTAGCAGAGGAAGGTATAGCAGCTGTTCCTTTATTAGCTATTAGCTTTATATAAATTAATAGACTTACTACCTTCTCTAGCGGCCTTCTTATAACCCATCTTCTTCCAAGAACGCGTGCATTATAGAGCAGCAATTATTATTGGCTGCAGCCTAGATTAATAAGGCTCTAGTAGATTACCAGCTTTACTAAATCCTTGCTTATAATCTAAGCTTATAGCTAGTATAGTTAGTATATTAAAGGCGAACTAGGTAAGGCGTGGAAACTTAATCTATATCTGCTACTAGTACTTAATTAGATCCTAGGCCAACGGGTATTCCTTTAGTAGAGGATTAAGCAACTTTTACCACGTATACTCGTCCTTGTAGACCATCTAGCTTAGTATTAAGGCACCAGAGTAGGCGTTAATATAACTATTACAGCCGGCAGAGGCTTGTACGCGCTTTAGAGGCGGTACCTCTGGTTCCACTAATAAAGGTAGTAAATAATCTTTGTACTAAAGCCAGAGAGTTTAGAAGGTAGCATCGCCGCTAATAATCTAATTAGGCCTGTCCCTCCACGCATTCTAGTAGAAGCGTTTAAAATAAGGATATAGAAGGACTGCTACGTAATATACTAGAGTATTATTAAGCTTAAGGTAGTAGTTGTTCAGCTTTACCCAGGCCGCGTTTAGATTAATTATAAAATAATCCTCTATAGCTTTCTAATTCGGATAGTCCTCTATTATAGCTTTAGTAATACAATCCTTTTTTTCTTTAAAGACTCTAAGCAGCTAATTAAACATAGGAATGACCTCCTAAATTACGCCATATTTACTAACCTTGCCTCTACCTTCTACTAAGCTTATGGCTTCTTTAAGAGGGCTAAGGATCTCTATATATTTATTAATAATTAACCAATTATATACGTTTAAGCCGCCAACGGCGATATAGCGGTAAGGCTTAGGCACCTTCTTGCCTTTAGATCTAAGTAAGGCTGTTTCCTTTTTGTACTTTATTATCTAGTACTAAGCAAACAAATTAAGAGGCGCTTAGAGTTTGATAGCTTGTTTAAAGGCAGTATGGTAGCTATTCTAATGGGTCTTAATAGGCTTAATAAGCTGCTTAATTTGGAAGCCTTTCTACAGAGGTATATTTTTATTAACTTAATATTGCTTAAATAGTTATATAAGCTAAGGTATGTTAATTAAATTAATAAGGTTATAAAGTATTCCGAGTGGTTTTTCCTTTTACTACTACTCTAGGAACTCTTTTTCTTCTAGTATATTTGCATCCTCGTTTTTAAAAGCTTCTTTATTCTTACTAAATATAAGCTACTAAGCAACTAGATTTAGGATATAGTAAGCGCAGCGGGTATGCCTATAGGCCTTATTAAAGCTAAATTTAACTGCTAGATAATCTAAATAAGTATCATTTATATGGGCGTTATTAGTAATAAAGTAGCTAAGCCGCTTCTTTATAATCTTAAATATATTAAGAACGTTACTAATAACTTCCGTGTAGTTAATTCCTGAGTGCTAGTTAAGCTGTGTGGGTAGAGCAAGTATATAGTTTACTACACGACCTTCCTCGTTAAGGTGATGTATATATACGCTAATAAGAGTAAGCTTGCCATTAGGGGTCTGCCAGCCATTAAAGGATATATATAGGAGTAATCTGGAGGTAGCAAGAGTCTTGGTAATAGAGGGGAGGTACACTTTATAGTTGGCTAGTATATAGTCTGCTACCGCTTAATAATTAAGCCAGAGTACGCGCTTAGCCTTAGGATTTGCAATTTATATTATATGGCGGAAAGATAAGGTTTCAAACTCTTATAGCGGGTGGTTATTTTTAGTAAGCTAATTAATAGCTAATTGCTTAAATATAGATGTATTAAAGCCGCTAATAATTGCGTTAGCAGCTTTTTAAGAGACGTATTGGCCTAAAGCCTAAAGTTGCTTAAAAACGGTGTGCCCGCGCTTTTTTAATTTAGATATAATCTCTCTATTTTTATTATATCTATAGCCAGGAGTATTTTTAGCAAGATACGTTTAAGTAGCAGTATTAGCATTTAATATATTATAACGACTAGGACCTCCATAGTCAAGAATTTTATATTAGTGGTAGTACTTATAGATAAAGATAATTTGCTCCAGCTTTATATGACTTTAGTACCTGTACCTATATTTATAAATAAAGCTAGGCGTCCACTTTAAGCTATAATAGGGTTTTTAAAGATCCGGAAGTCGTTTCCAGTTAATGCCATTATAATTGTTAATATTATTGTTGTCTGCAAGCTCGGCTTCTGATAATGAGATTATAGGGGCTAAGGGGTTTTCTGCGGCTATCGCGCTTATATTCGCGTTAGTAGGGTCCTATGCCATAGTGGTAGCGGTGGCTAAGTAGGTTCTATTAAATTGGTGGAGTTAGTGGCGGATAGGGATAGGAAGGTATTTATTGTTTACTATAAGCTACGCAAGACTTTTAGTCGGCACAGAAAAACGTTTTAAATAGGCTTAGCGGTTGCCCAAAAGGGTATATTTACACTATTTACATTGCCTTGGCCACTCTAAAAACACCAAAGGTCTATTACTAACTACCGCTACTACTAAATTAACTATATACAAGCAATAAACAAGCAAGCAAGCAAGCAAACCCCCCCTTTGCTTGCTTGATTGCCCAAAATGAGGCCTCTTACTTGCTTATCAGCAAGTCTGGAATAAGCCCTGCATATTCTCTTCTCGCGGCTGCAACACCATGAGGGTCCAAGCCAATGCCAATTTCACCTCAGAGGTGGGCATCATACTGTTGGCTGACAGTGTTACTGTTAGTAGTCCAGCTTTCAGCATGCCGGTTAGCGTGACTGATCCGTCGTATTCCGCAGAGCTTTGATGAATTTCCGAAGCCGAGGCGTCCCCTGAATCATCCTCTTGCATAACCCGAAAGCAAATACTTTGCAAGGCTGTATTCGTAATAGGCGATTTTTTCTGGTCTTGAAGCGAACCTCTGCAGATACGTGCAATCCACTGAAGCATACTTAATCCAAAAGATGGATAGAACTCGGACAAATATTCTGACACCGACTTTGCCATATAAGCATGGGTTCCAGGACTCCTTGTGGAAATCGTCAAGACGTCGCAAATAGCTCCACCGCAAGCTTCGTAGGTACTTAAACCACCCCAGTTTAGGTTCCAATGTTGCACAAGGAGATTTGTCCCGATACCTGATAGCATTTGCGTAGAGGTCGCGATCGCGAAGTTTGGAACTATCCCGGATAATTCGGCTGCCTTCGGTTCACTATAATGCACTGTCTGGTCTTCTCCAACGGCATGGAAAAGTAAGCACAGCATACGGTCGGAACCGTCCGGAGTAGGTTCATGGAGAGTAGTCCGACCATCTTTGTCTACTGCCTTGACGTCAGCGCCTGTCGCAATAAGCCGACGAACGGTATCTTCGGAGCCAGCTCGAGCGGCGTCGTGGAGAGGGGTCCGACCATCTTTATCTACTGCCTTAATGTCGGCGCCTTCTATAATAAGCCAGTCAACGGTATCTTTAGAGCCAGCTCGAGCGGCGTCGTGGAGAGGGGTCCGACCATCTTTATCTACTGCCTTAACGTTGGCGCCTTCTATAAAAAGCCAGTTAATAGTATCTCTAGAGCCAGCTCGAGCGGCGTCGTGGAGAGGGGTCCGACCATCTTTATCTACTGCCTTGACGTTAGCGCCTCTTATAATAAGCCAATGAACAGTATCTTTGGAACCAGCTCGAGCGGCGTCGTGGAGAGGGGTCCGACCATCTTTATCTACTACCTTAACGTCGGCGCCTTCTATAATAAGCCAGTTAATAGTATCTCTAGAGCCAGCTCGAGCGGCGTTGTGGAAAGGGGTCCGACTATCTTTGTCTACTGCCTTAACGTTGGCACCTTCTATAATAAGCCAGTTAATAGTATCTCTAGAGCTAGCTCGAGCGGCGTTGTGGAGAGGGGTCCGACTATCTTTATCTACAACCTTAACATTGGCGCCTTCCATAATAAGCCAATTAATAGTATCTCTAGAGCCAGCTCGAGCGGCGTTGTGGAGAGAGGTCCAACCATCTTTGTCTACTGTCTTAACGTTGGCGCCTCCCATAATAAGACAGTTAACAATATCTCTAGAGCCAGCTCGAGCGGCGTCGTAGAGAGGGGTCCGACTATCTTTATCTACTGCCTTGACGTCGGCGCCTCTTATAATAAGCCGACGAACAGTATCTTCGGAGCCAGCCCGAGCGGCGTCGTGGAGAGGGGTCCGACCATCTTTATCTACTGCCTTGACGTTGGCGCCTTCCACAATAAGCCAGCTAACAGTATCTCTAGAGCCAGCTCGAGCGGCGTCGTGGAGAGGGGTCCGACCATATTTGTCTACTGCCTTAACCTCGGCGCCTCTTATAATAAGCCAATGAACAGTATCTTTGGAGCCAGCTTGAGCGGCGTCGTGGAGAGGGGTCCGACCATCTTTGTCTACTGCCTTGACATCGGTGATAAGCCAACAAACAGTATCTTTGGAGCCAGCTCGAGCGGCGTCGTGGAGAGGGGTCCGACCATATTTGTCTACTGCCTTAACCTCGGCGCCTCTTATAATAAGCCGATGAACAGTATCTTCGGAGCCAGCTCGAGCGGCGTTGTGGAGAGGGGTCCGACCATCTTTATCTACTGCCTTAACGTTGTAGCCTTCCATGATAAGCCAGTTAACAGTATCTTCGGAGCCAGCTCAAGCGGCGTTGTGGAGAGGGGTCCGACCATCTTTGTCTACTGCCTTGACGTCGGTGATAAGCCGACAAACAGTATCTTTAGAGCCAGCTCGAGCGGCGTCATAGAGAGGGGTCCGACCATCTTTGTCTACTGCCTTAACGTCGGCGCCTTCCATAATAAGCCAGTTAACAGTATCTATAGAGCCAGCTTGAGCGGCGTTGTGGAGAGGGGTCCGACCATCTTTATCTACTGCCTTAATGTCGGCGACTCTTATAATAAGCCAATGAACAGTATCTTTAGAGCCAGCTCGAGCGGCGTCGTGGGGAGGGGTCCGACCATCTTTGTCTACTATTTCTTTCTTCATTGCTTGTATCTGACCCTTGACAACGTGTGTTATTTTAGAATTACGGATAATTTCTTAAGAGGAGATGTGCATCGCAGTAAGAGGGGCGTAGGATGGGAGGTAATATAACTTATAACTTTCTGCGGCGCTTACTATTACGGTACTGTTTGCTCAGCCTCAGCCTTACTACGTAGCTTTTGAAACGTTGCTCGCTGTCTGGTCAGCCTTCTCAAGTCCCAGAGCGATGCGTACCTAAGCGAAGCATTGACACCCTTATAAAGAGATGGAAAGCTTAAAAGATGCTTAGGCTAGAGTTACACTTCTCGCCATTAGCAGTCTTGTATTTATACTCGACTATCTAGGTGTTTTTGATAAGGTAGAGGCTAGGAATATAAGTGTCTAGTATGAAAAAGGTAGTTTGTAGTAGGGACTACCTAGAAGCACTTTAGGAAGAGAGCAGTAATATTTATAGAAAAGTGTTGAAAATGCGCACGGCTTTTAGTAGAGCTCTTTAGGTAGGGCTAATAGTAGCATAAAGAGAGGCCAGGCTAGGTGGGCTGTGCCAGGTAGGCTGTACTAGGTGGTGCCAAGTAATGCCAAGTAGGCGTTTAAGCGTTAATAGAAACTAACAATTGTATACTAAGTAGGGCTATATAGTACAGGCAGTTAAGTAATATAACGCGTGTTAGGATAACAGAAGGTATATAGGAGAATTATAGATATATAGTATTTAATACGTCTGCGGTAAACCTAATCTGCTAGTAGACGCTGACGGGAGCTAGGCGGCCGACCCGCTCCGGCCACACTCTTGTGAGATGGCGAATTCTGTAATAGACCGGTTTTTCTAGCTAAATGAGGATCCGCGAAACACCTGCCGCACTCAGCTGGCGCCAGATTTAGTATAACGCCGTCGATACGCTTAGCAAGGCCACCCTAGTAGACACGAAGCTAATGCCTTTTTCTTCCTCTACGTGATATCCTGAACGTAGGACGTAGCTTTGGCCTATAGAAGAGAACTCTTTATTTATAACGCCATTACGTTTAATAGGCTCTACTAGATATACTAGGGGTAGAGAGGTGTTATACAGCTTAGAGTCGTAGTATACCGTCACGTGCAATATCACGGGTAGCCTTACAACGACCAACGAGCCCTACGACGGGTTGAACGGGCACTAAAACTTTAGCTACACCTTATACGGCAGGTGGATTGGTGGTAGAGCTCACCCACCTGGTGGGTGAACTGAACCACCAATCCACCTATTTGGCAGAGTTGTGCAAACCACCTCATTTTACTGTGCAAGCCTCGTACGCGGCACCTGAGGTAGCGGAGTGGGAGGCACGCAATGAGGCAGCTGACATCTGGTCTCTGGGCTGCGTGCACCTTGATATGCTAGTAAGTTGACGTCTTAATAGATCACATATCTGATGCTGATTAATGCGAAGACTGTGCTCAAGGGTGAAGATTCAGAAAGTCGTATTTCATTCTTCAAGGCTAATGGCTCCGGAAACCTCAATCCACGGACGAACCCCTGGCATATCTATCTTGGCTCCTCAGGTTAGAGAAAGCTTCCTTGACGGATAACCAACCCATCAAATGGATCCGGCAGATATTGGAAGAATGCCCCTTGCAGCACGTCACTGCACTCGGACTGCTTGGTCAGATCCACGAATACCACGATCACGATAGGGATCTTATCTACTACGGCCACTGCTGCGCTGAAGAGGTTTCTGATCTCTCCAGCATCTGCCAGAGCTCTATTACCGAGAACATAGGCGAGACGGCTACCCCTCCTAGAGACCGAAGCAGCGGAGTTGCTCAAAGAAAAGCGGATGAACAAAACGCAAAGGTCACCCGTTCCCGCGCTCAACGTATTCCCCATGCAATTTAAGATGTCAACGTGCAGATGACCCGAACCAGAGATAGTAACAGACCTGCCATGCGCCAGAAATTATTCGAAACTCCTCCGCCCCCCATTACGTGTACCACCACTTCATTAGCCACAACAACCCAGAATCCTCATCACAACCGACAGGTATCAAAGCTTCTACAAGACACCCCAACTAGTAAAACTTCCAGAAAAGGGGGAAGCAGCCCCGCTGTGTGCGTGTCTAGAGATTCTCCAACTCTGTCGGCACACACCGGAAATTTAGATGACTGGATGGATTTCAGCTCGTCTGAGGGTGATGAAAATGTGGACCCGCTCCAAACACCACTGTCACCTTCGAGAAGTAAATAAAGAGCTCTGGCCACAAAGAAACTAGTCCTACAAGATTGCGAGCCAAATGAGAAAATGATCCCGGTCACTAAAAAGTGCACACAGTTGAATCTTGGTCGCTCGTTGCCCCCAAAAGCCGTCCGAAGAAACTTTGAAGATACCTCTGCAAGTGAGAATGAAACAGATGATGGTGGGATACCGGCAACAGCGGGACCACAAGCAGAGCAGGAAGATCCAAACACCAAGGAGCAGGCTCTCAGCCTACAGACGTCCCAGAGCTACGAACAGCCGATCATTCTCACGGAGGTAGCGGGTCGAGTATGAACAAGCCTTTCGATGATCCGGTTGAAGCTAGTCAATCTAAACATATCACATCGATCGAAGAGCCAGCTCCGGACCTCCAATTAGCAATTATAACCAACAATGCTCAATATAATAGCATCAGATCGACAGGCAATCTCACTGCTCATATTTCTCGATCAGAGCAGCGAGGGCCAGCACTGGCCGTGGTAACTGAGTCCAAAGAAATTACTGGAGGTTGGAGTCACAGATTGGATACCCGATTAAGAAGGATACGGAGATATATCACTGAGACAGAGGAAAGAACGACGTCTCCCAGATTAACAAACCCACCATCGAGGTCATGAATCTATGGGTGGAAACACTCTCTTGAAATCAGCGAGAAGCCTTTTGCCTTCCTTGGGCGTAACTGTTCCCCCGATACCCTTGGCAAGTGGATTCATGACGCAAGTCTTCGACATTTTGAACCTAGTGCGAGTGAACAACGCCTTGCTAAAGAGCTATGGGTTACAATTGTAAAATTTTCGTGCTTCTTCGCCGTGGCAGGTACTTGCTCCTTAGACCAACTCGCCTTGAAACGCCGAGGAGCTCTGGTAGAGTTTGGGCGTTGTGCACGCAGGATTTGTCGACGTTTCCAACGTTTACTCACCGAACTTGAAGGTTTCCTATCAGATCAAGAACCTAAGGATCTCCACGAGGACACTCGTTTACCCCGCAAAGATCCAAATAATGAAGCTGCGTTTCTCAAAGCAATATTTGGATCCAGCAGGCAAAAGGAGGTGGTTTCTGCTATGTGCGAATGGTGTGCTAAGTTCGAAGAAGAGTGGATGACGGCTGTACTGCAAAATCAAGCACGAAATAACCTCAACATTAGTCAACCAAGGTTAGTCCTTTCCTTGTCATATCCCTTAACGACTATTTTTACTGACATTTTTTACTAGGGGAGTAGAGCAGCGCCAAACTTCTTCAGAAATCAAGGCAAGAACATTCCAACTCAGCACAGAAAACTCGGGAGTTGCGCAGGGGAGGAGCTATGAGCCATCATCAGCCGGAAATCTACCTAGTGCGCCTAATCCCTTAAAAGTGCTGAAGAAGATGAAATTTGCGTCATGCATTGATGACGACTGTGATTTCTGCTTCTCCTCCTTGATGGAGGACAAACGTGGCCGTGCAACGATAGGCTTCGGTCGTGGTAGCAAGGCTACCATGCTAATCCAGGAGAAGACCGGTCACAGAATCTCATACCGCACAACTCCCGAAGCTGAAGTACTGTTTCATAGAGGGTTCACCTCTATCGACAGGGATTTGGTAAACCCAGCAGCCTTAGAGGAAGCAAGCCAACACTTTACGGAGAGCAAAGATCAGAGATTTGTCATAGTACACGATGCGCTGACTGAAGCCGAAGCCGACGCTCTCGTTATCCGTACGGCAACTATTCGAAATGCACGGAAGCAAAAGAAAGGCCTTCGACACAAGGAAAAGAACGGAGCTAGAACCCAGACGGATGGTCATGCGGTCGAACACCTTGAGCGAAAGGAAAGAATCACGCAGCCTCTGACCCAATTTAGCGACGAGAAGCAACGTCCATTCAATCCGTTAGATACCCCAGTGATTGGTGTGGCGGGTCAAACATCAGCGCTACAATCTCCTATGAGCCCTTCCGAGACGCGGGTATTAATATCACCACAGACGGAATGTCCTTGAGTACCATGGATAGAGGTACAGCACTATCCAAGAAGCTTAATACCCGCCGCAAACGAAGAGTATATCCCTCGCAGCATTCGCGTGTCTCACGAGTCGCTTTGAATTACGCAGGGTCGCCATCAACTTCCAGCCTAGTTAGTAGGCAAGGCAACAACAGTGAAGCGCCTAGTCGACTACATGCCAGTGGAACTCGTTCTAGAAGGCCACACGTTGCTGGCTCACGGAAGAAGCAGTCTTTAAAATCTTTAGCTTCCAAGAGATCACGCCGAAGTCTCCTGAACGAACTCCAAGAGCCACGCGTGCCTGATATACCCTCGCAAGGCCAGCGCCAAACGCTGATACGCCGCCAAGAAACTGCTAGAACTAACACTACCAGATTAAGGAGGATCTATGAAACCCCAGAAAGTGATAAAAGGCATTTCAACCCCGCTGACATATCGACTCCTACGCCTACTCGCCGCGTTACCCGCCAGCGTTCTTATCCGGCCTCAATACCTGACGACCGCTGGAGTGAGGACCCCGCTGACATCTTCCTTGACAATCCTTTCAGGATGGCGCGGAAGACCTCCGCGTGGTTTAAGAAGTTCCTTGGAGGCCGCAGATCGGCTCCGCCAAACGAAAGTGTCACTGCTGCTAGTCGACGGGTCTTGAGGTAACCGTTGGATGAAGATATGCTAGGGAATTGGCAGCTTCGCAAATCTACGATTGCTAGGGAAGATTTTGGAGGCGGTGGACTGGTGCAACTGAACCCGTTGGGGAGATTACTGAGGGAGCTCCAAGGGCAGCTGAAATCCAGATTGGACTGGTATTATCTCTCCGCAACTTACAGGGCAAGCAAGGCAGTGGTGGGTGCATTGCGGGGATAGTAGAAATGAAATCAACGTATATAAGTCGGTGGAGGACACGGCATACTCTGACGGCTTTGTTGTTTGAGCACTGGAGTAGCCATTTCCAGGTGTTCTAGGATGCAGAAAAGTACGGCTTTACTTGACAAAGTCTCTAAAGACAGAATTTGTGTTAAAGCTTCCATCTGTTGGCATATTGTTCTATCTTGTTAATAGCAGGGGATTCTCTGAAGTTCAAGGCATCAGATCATTTCACGCAGACTCTCAACCAAACGTATCTGCTGCTATCATTAGTTATCTGAAGCTCATAAGCAATGAGAGGGACCCCGTCCACAAAATCTGCTAGGTTCTGCCGTGAAAATTTGAGAAGACTGCATAGATTACAGCCATCATCCAAAGCGAATTGTCTCAAATTACATGGGCTGAGATGACGTTAAGGAAGACCACAACGGACAATCACGCGATGAACTGGATGAAGCGCTCTCGTAGTTCAACACAATAATAGGACTCGACGTCGATTGCGAAGGATCTAGAGTCCTCCACACGTGATCTCCCGCAGGGGGCTGAAATTAGTGCGCTATTCTGATTGGTCCAAGAGTTAGTCTATGCGCTATTCCGTGTCACCGGAATAAATCTTTTGCGGAGCATCTGATTCATGAGATAAAAATTATGTACCTGTTCGCCTAAAATCGCTTGCGAGGGTACTTGGGGGCGACCTCGTGCGGGGTTCAACATGTGATAGATAGCTCTTTTATTAATAACTTTAGAACTTAAGCCAATACAATCTTTCTGTTGCGACCCTTTCGCTTGCCATAGTAGCATTACCCCACCTCACCTAATTTCGCAATGACACACATCTCCACGACCCAATACGACTCGCTGTCCGCCTCCTACGACGCCGTCAACGACCGCCCCGTCTCCCGCGCCATCGTCATCAACATCGAGCGCGTACTCGCCCCGCATATCCGCGGCGCCAGAGTCCTCGAACTCGCATGCGGCACGGGTTTCTTCACGCGGCACCTGCTCGACTGGGGCGCGGCGTCAGTTGTTGGCGTCGACGTCTCCCAGGCTATGGTGGACGTCGCGCGGACGAAATTAGAAGCCGTAGATAAGTGTAGGTTCATGGTCGCCGACTGCGCTGCACCGTTTGATGTCCGAGGAGACGGGGGGGAAGGGTTTGATCTAGTCTTCGCTGCGTGGTTGTTGAATTACGCGGCGGACGAGGCTCAGATGACGGCCATGTGGAAGAACATCTCCTCGCATCTGAAGCCTGGAGGCCGCCTAGTCGCTGTCGCGCCGCACCCGGAAGAAGACCCAATTGTAAGTGCATACGTCTTACTGACACTCAAGTGGTGTGGTGTGCCTGCCACATACTACTCTACACCACCCGCCAGCCCATTCCATGGTATGCCATGGTACTGTGATCCTGCTCTGCTTCTAACTCAACCCAACCCAACCCAACTCATCAAACATCGCGATAGGTATGCATCAACCACATCAACTCAACCTTCGCCAGCATATACGGCTACCGCATCGACCAAATCCGCCCGCTCCCCCTCCCCAAGGGTTACCACGTACACCTCTTCTTCAGCACAACCCCTCCCGTCGACTTCGAGACGTACTACCTGCCCAGCAGCGTGTACGAGACGGCGGCACGGGCGGGCGGCATGCACGGCGTCCTGGCTTGGGAGGATTATCAGATGCCGGATGATTATGATGTGGTCAATGCGTACATGACGCAGCCTGTGCCGAAGGGGTATTTCGACGAGTGGCTACGTTATCCGGATTCCGGGGTGTTGGTTGTGGAGAAGTCGTGATATATGCCATATCCACGCGCGGTGTATTCTAACGCGGCATATGCGTTGACTGGTTCCGAGAATGCGGCCAACAGCAGGAACTGGGTAACGCAAATTGTCGACTTACGATTTTGATGGGCTCCACTTGACAAGACATGAAAAACAGGACCGGATACAGCCGAAACCAATGGCGAGCCTAGATAGAGATACCGTTTATAAAAATTGAGTTTGAAAGGGAAGCTCATATTTCACACCAAGATCCTATCCGTCTCCATCCAAACGCCAGCCTTGAACTTCAACAAACCAATGCCTCTCCGCACAACATGCGATCAATACGTTTTAAGGGATCTCTGGTAGGTCTAGAATGCGGCAACTGCGAAAGCGGCACCTATAAGCCACGGATCTTTAAGGAAACCCCCACTCCATCATACCCAATGTATTTGGCACACCTGGCAAGTAGCCCAGCCTGCCGACTGCGGGATAGATGGTTATGAGGACGAAACATTTGTTGGCGGTGCAAGGTTTGCTTCGAGAATAGGCTTCAACATTGGCTTGACAACCAGAGCAACGGCCAGTCGTCTTACGCCGCACAAGGTATCCGCACTTAGCCCAGCTGAATGCCCGCGAGTGTTAGCCGCTGTCTGCCTCGCAAGCTGAAACGCTCCTCGGGGCTGAGCGACCGCTCAGAACTGGCTCGACTCCGATGGCGCCAGGCGATGACGACCGTGTTAAACGTCTCCCAAATCGGGCTCACAGCTCGGCGTGGTCAGGAGAAAACTCGGCGTGGCCAGAAAGTTCAAGTGGTCAGAACTTCAAGCCCAACTTTCTGACCGGGGGTACAGCTGAGCACGGTCCAGAAAAAGTTGAACGTGGTCGCCGATGGGGTCGGCGAAAGCTAAGCGGCAGTACTCACATAGAACGCGCATCAGCAGCCACATTTGACTTAAGCAACTACACAAACCAAAATATTTAGAACATATGCTACGCATATATACAGGGACACAGATATAGATATAGATATATATTTATACGTCCCTCGCTATACTAATAACAAGTGAAAACCGTACTAAAGCAAATAAGAGTATGGTAGGGCCTACTAGTTAGTATCTATATATTATGTATATATTAAGTATATATTTTAGGACAGCGGTAGGTGGACACCCCCCACTGATTAAGTTTAGATCCTTCCTGATTAAGTTAGAATATTACGTGAATTTGAGTTGTTTGCATCTGCATCGGTGCGCGACTGTGACCATCGTATGACCGTCGCACGCCCATACCAAAAATATTTATCTTTCCCCACCCCAGCCTCTAACTATTAAGCGCCGCCGCGGCCACCCACCTACGTATGTATGTATGTATGTATATTCTATTATGGCCATGCACCATCTAGGGTATGGGCCGTTATAGAGCGCTAACTAAATACTTCCTGCTATTAATATGCTTGCTCCAGTTTAGAAGCCAACTATAAGAACTATATATCTATTACCTAACACCAAGCTCAACCAAGGAAAAATAAAGGAAAGTAATGTGTTACTATTAGAAGAAAGTCAGAGTTTAAAGGCGAGCCTAAGTAAGTAGTTTTCGATGCCTCGTGTCCGCAGGGCTATTCCAGCATTATGCGCTTCTTAATTGGCGACGCACCAGTAGAGGCACGTGTAGAGGAGGCTCGCGGTATATTCAGTTAGATAATTAGAGGAGGAATTCTTAAGAGTTTTTACTTATTAACGTCGGCTTCTATACTCTCTGCATCTTATACACTTAGGTATAAACGTCCGGTCTCCTTTATAAATTTAATTATAGCTTTAATTACGCTAATGTCTGGCTTCTAGCGCTTAATTGGGCCGTTAATATTTCTGCCTTCTTTTTATCTGCGTAAGTAGCCTCCTAATGCATATAATAGATCCCTAAATTGATCTCTATATTGCTCTCTTAGTTTAATCCTCTGCTACGCCCACCTCCTATAAGAGAAGAGGAAGTGCTGTATTAATTCTATAAGCCTATAGTTGCATAACGCCGTCTCTAATGCATTAATTTTGTGGAGATATTCTTTTAGAAATGACTTTCCAGTTTATAGCTGCGTAAGGATAGCAGCTTTAAAGCTAATTAGCTGCTAGTATAATCCTATAGCCTTTCTAAGGTGGAGTGCTGCGTTAATCTTCCTTATAAACTTGCCCGTATTAGATCTTCCTAATAGAAGCGGTCCTGTTATTATCTTAGCTCTTTTTAAGGCTTGCATTATAAGGTACTATAGGAGGCTATCTCTCTATAGTGGCTCCTCGCTCTCCAGTCTTATTACTACTTTAGTAAGCTTATCAGCCTTTTTATTTCCTATAAATCCTAAGTGGCCTGGAATCTAGTATAGTATAATATTATTTAGCTAAAGCTTTTTTAAGATCTCTGTAACTACTTCCTAGTAGGCTCCAGCCCTCCAGCTCTATACTAATAGCAACGCTAATTGCGAGTCGGAGAATATTCTTATATTAGAAGCAGGTATTGGAAAACCTGCTTAGTTAATAGCCGTGCACATAGGATTCTATAGCTAGTTAGCTGCCTTGCTAATTGCTAGAAGCTCTATAAGGTAGGCATTAGCCTAATTAGAGCTTGCCACTGTTTTTAAAAGCGTTACTTTAGATAGTATAGCGTATACGCTAACTCCTGCCCTGCTATTACACACTAATGCATTAATATATATATCAACCTGACCTGGCTTGTAGTCTTTAATAATAGCTTAAGTATACTCTTCGTCCTTATATATTACCACGTTAGGCTTAGCCACCCACGGTGGGTATATATATGGTTTAACCTCTAGCACCCTATTTACCTAGACGTCCTCGTATATCTCTACTGTCCTCTAGAGCGGTAATTAGTGCTATTTATAGAGCCTCTGTCTTCGAATTATCTAATAAGGATATAATTTGCCTAGTTTATAGATTAACACTTAGAACGCGATGGCCTAGTTACACAGCCTTTACTTAAGAGGGAGCAGGCCAGCTTCTACCTCCGCTATTAGTAGAGCGATAGTACGGAACCCCCTAATAATAGCTTATACCGTAATCCTCTGCGCCTGCTAGAGGAGCTATATTAACTCTTATATCGCAAGCGGGTACTATATTGGCGATGCATAGTCTGCTACTAATAGGACTAAGCTCTTAGCTAGCTGCTTAATGCTCTTAGACTGCAGTCCCTTTAATCTACACAACGCTAGCGCTATTTTAGTGGCTTTGCCTATCTTATCTACTAGGTGTGCCTTAAACTATAGCTCCTTATTAAGAATTACCCTAAGGATCTTAATATCCTATATTAGGGGGATTCCTTTCCCTTTAAATTAGAGCGGCGTGGTGGCATCCCTACCCGCTTCTTTATATCTAGTAAGGTAAATAAATGACGTTTTCTTTACTTTAAATTAAGCTCCACTAGTCCTCTCCTATTTCTTAAGCATTAGTATGATCTCGCCTTAGATAATCTATATATTTTCCTCTACCGTAGGGCCTATAACCCATACCAAGTAGTTATTAATAAAGGCTATAGAGCTGCTATTTCTGGGTGCGCTTTGTATAAGATCCGCGTTAAAGAATAGAAAGAGTATTAGGGCTAGTGCTAATCCCTATAAAAGACCCGCCTACGGGAGTACCTGTACCTTTAATATATATCCGTTAACTAGGATACAGGCTTAATAGTTTATATAAAAGTTCTGCACCTATTATATAATTGTCTAAGGTATCTGTTGCTGCTGTAATCTCCTAATTTCCGGCTCTATAGCTATATTATTATACATACCCTTAATATTAAATAATACTAGAGATAGCGTCTTCTTTTTTCTTTACGCTCTAAATACGTCCTTATAGAGATATAATAGCGCATATATCATTAACCTTTGCTTCCTAGCTCTAAAGTGTATTTTAGGTAGTAGGCTGTGTTTCTCCACTAGGTATACTATTCTCTCTACTACTAGTAATTCGAGTACTTTTCCCAGCATTAGGAGGAGGGAGATCGGCCTATAGTTGTTTACTACTATATAGTCCCCCCGCTTTGGCTTCTGTAGTGGTATAATCTTTACTATCTTCTATTCCTATAGTACTTTTCCTGTCTTAAGTAATTTAGTAAAGAGAGTGGTAATTTTACCGCTTAGTACGGGCTATAGCTCTTGCTATACCCTAGCTAGTAAGCCGTCCCTTTTTAGGGCCTTATCTGGGCTAGCCCTAAACACAGCTGCCTTAACCTTATGTTTGGCGATAGGCTCCTATAGTAATTGGTTATAGCTAGTTATAGCTTCCTCTTCTTATTTACACAGTGGTGGGACTGGAAAGAATGCCTAGAGTAGTTCTTTTACAATATTATAGTTCTCTGTAATAACCTCTCTCTATCCTCCAGCCTTCTTAATCAGCGGTATTTTAGCGAACGTGGATGTAGCCTACGGATTAAGGTATTTTGATACTTTCTATATATTATTACTGTTACCAAGGAATTCGTCCTAATAGAGCTTCCTATATTACTAAATAGTCCTATAGAAGAGCTTCTTCGCTCTTACTATAATATTATATAGTTTAGGATCGTCCCTTTCTTACCTCTATATTGCACTATTCCTATTCCTCTAGTATGTGTATGACTTCCTTAGCGTTATAAGGTCTTCGTTCCACCATCTTTTTATATACAGTAATGGCTTAGCCCACTAGTAGTGTGCTTTAAAGGCTTTATTAACCCACCTATTAAGGTAGTTAACTATTTTGTCTATATCTTCTATAGGGAATCCTATCTCTTTCTATCGCTCTATATCTTCTTAAATCTTGTCCTAGTTTGCATTTTTAATAAGCAGCCTCTCCTGGCTCTTCTGCGCGTCTATATCAACCTAAAAGCTAGTATAGATGGCTCTATAGTCTAACCCGTACTTATTCTCCTAGATGGCGCACTTTGCTAGTTTACTCGCTAGGCCTAGGGTTGCAAGTATAAGGTTAATTATTAATATTCGCCCCACGTTGCTCTTAAATATAGGTACTCCTACTAGAAGCAGGCTCTGGAGTAACCGGTCTGCTATAAAGTTAATAATTAGCGCGCTTTTTTTCTATGTTAATATAGTACTAATGTGACTTCCTCCCTATAGCAGATTATACCAATTAAAGTCGCCTGCGATTATTACCTTGGTGTATAGGTCGCGTAATAGTTCACCCTAGATTAGACTATTAATTATCTCTAGCCTACTAGAGAGCTTCTCTAGGTTCTCTTCCTTGGTTTTTCTTAAACATCTATCTGGAATATATACCAATATAATTATAAGTCTTCTTTAGCTAATATATGCTACTACCACTGTGATATCTGCTAAATCTACCTATAGCTATATAGCTGCCAGCTCTCTAGATGCCCAGATATATAACCTAACTAGAGGATACCGCTGCTGCCTACCTATTAGGACAAACCTTATCTACTAGGGGTTTAAGCTAGCTAGCACTACTTCCCTATCTAAGAGAAAGCAGTAAGGCTCCTGGCCTAGAATAAAGTAGAAGTCCACCAGCACTTTGTTATTATATAGCGTATATTATACTTTCCTACACTTCTTTATATTTGCCTAGAGGATCCGGAGTTCTTTATTTATAGCGCTATTATATAAGAATCCTATCCATCTCTTTCCTGTATGCTAGGAATTTATGGTATAAGGCTTAGTAAGGACCCTAATAGTTTATATAGTGTAGATTTACCGTCTTACACTAGAGATGGCCTTCCCGCCTATATATTTTGTATATATTAGGTCGCGTACAGTCTCTAGCCCTATGTCTAAACCTTCTGCATTTGTAGTATGCTATAGGGGTGCGTCGCTCCTTAAATGGTAATATAATAATTGCGCCTCCCCCAAATAACACGTTGTCTAACGTAAGTAGCTTCTCTATATCCTCCTTTATTGCTACTTTAATAATTACTAACGCGTGCTGGCTGCGCGGCCTTAGTTATCCTAGCTATCTTATTATATATACCTCTATACTATTCTCTACCCTAAAGCGCTCTATGGCTGACTTACTTACTTTTCCGCTATTAATGTTTATTGTTAAAGGTACTTTAATCTAGTCCGCCTTAACTATATACCACTTAGGTCCGACAAGCCTCGCGCTAGGGATATGCGGTTTAAGCTATTAAGTAGTTGTCTGCCTAAACACAGCTTCTTTGTCTTTTTCTACTAAGAATCTAATAATGCTCGCGCTATTGCTTGTTCGCTATACGCGGAAGTCCTTAAGTATAGCTCCCGTAAGCCCCTTAACATCCTTTATGCCTTGCGTAATAGTTTGCTTTACTACTTTAGTAGTAGCTACCCTCTCTATTGCCTTTAAACCCACTTGGCTAATGTCTATTACTAGCTGCTAATTAGGTTCCTTGGGGTTCCTAGCGCTTATTATTTGTGGTAAGGTTATCTCTAACCCTACCATACCTCTACTGGCCGCTACCGATGCCTATAATTGTGTTGGAGCTGAGGGAGTGTTTAGTTGTGCTTATAAGGACTAGATGGCCTTTTAAAGTTTAGTATTTTACTTTTTAAGGCTTCACTGTTCTGATTTAATGTCTATAAGGTTATTTTTAATACTCTTAATAATGCTATTCTGGTTTATGATGATGTTGCTCTACTATGCTATAGTTTCTTTAAGGCTTTCGATAAGTTAATAAAATTTGTTATAATTAATACCTCCTCCTTCACATTCAGGTGAGGTAGAGACTCTTGCTATAGGGAATAGAGGCAGTATATGCTGTGTAGCTTGTAGTCCGGTTTATGGTGCGGTTGTCTGCTGTTCAAACTATGCTGATATTTGGGCTCGTGTCCTCAGTGACTGCTGGGCCTCTTGCACCTTCGCGCTCGGTTTCTTTGTACGTCTTGGTGGAGCTGCTGGCGGGTCCAGAGGTGGTGTTGCTGATACGCGTTCAGGGGTCGAAGCAGCCATCGGGGCTCCCATCTCGTTGTACAAGGGGGTAACCTGAGCGGGCTAGCAGCTCTCCCTGCTAGCGATCTTAAAATGCCAAATCTTGTGCCTTAATTTACCTAGCAAAAGTAACGCGCTTGGTCTGGGAGCAGAACGGCATCGGTTTCCGCACACAAGGGTGCGGCCCCCACCCACCTACAAGGGTATGACCGGAGCGGGTCGGCCGCCCTCCCTACTAGCATGCCCTTGAATTAATGCTACATTTCGCCACCCTCCCACCCTATGCCTAAAGTGCCTCTAGCGTTCGGGTTGTAAAGTATACACTACTTCTTGCAAAGTACCTTTACGTCTACACACATCGTTTATTGGTAACTTTTTTTTATCTTATTCTATATTCTTCTTTAAACATACCTAGATAATAAATTAGGCAAGGTTATTTGTGTGGCCTCCACTTCCAAAAGCGAAAACCCGCTATCTTTGTTCTCGGATGCTCCTCTCCGAGGATCCGTCTTCTCTTCTCCAGTACCTCACTCATCATCGACGCTGCTTCCTCCAGCTGGCCTTGCTGTCCGAGCGTGCTAGCCAGGTTGCCCATCACCGATGATCCGCCTTGTCTTCTCCAGCACCTCTCTCTTCATCGCCGCCGCTTCCTCCAGCTGGCCTTGTTGTCCGAGCGTGTTCGCCAGGTTCCCCATCGCCGAGATGGTGTCTGGATGCTCATCGCCGAGGATCCGTCTCCGCTCTCTATAGACAACTCTTCAATCGCACATGCCTCTGCCCACTGCCCAACCTCGTAAATGAAACTGCCACTTGATCGCAAAGTTAGCCATAAAGCTTCGCCTGTGGCGCTTCACTGCACACTGATATCGCTTCCTCGAGAAGTTGCAGTCCAGCAATGCTGTACATGAGGTCGGATGAGACGGAGTATCGGCTTTTGGAGTGCGTCAAATTGCTCAGATCCGAGGTCCAGCTTCCTCAAACGGAAGAATCTGGAGAAACAAGTGGCGCACAGTTGCCCTATTCCCGAATCCTCCGTATACTCCGGAGTATCTCAGGCTGCTTTTCGCCCTCCTTTTGTTGTAACAACTCCTTAGCACGGGCCACCTTAGCTGGGCCAAAGAGTAGTTGATAGTGCTCATCCTCAGCACGTAGAAGCTCTGTAAGGTTCTTGCCACGCTTCCCCTTCTTCTTCTCTGCAACTACAGTAGCCTGAGATCAGATACTTTATCTCTTAGAAGGATAGCTGTATTAAGAAGATGGAGAACAGTGTTCTTAAGTAGTTGGCCATCGCGCGTGAGTGTGGATACTTGTGTAAGCAGCTGTTGAATTCTCCTCTTATTCTTTAAGGAGAGCTTTGAGCTGTTAGAGTAGCTGCTAGAAGGCTGAGGGGCCTCTTTTGATGGCTCTATTTTGAAAGTATTAAGGACGACAGCCTTGTCAAGTGGATAGATGCCGCACTGCTGAAATCCTGATAGGATATTCTTTTCTGTGAAAGATTTAACCCAGGCCGTGTAGAACAGCTTAAAGAAATCACGTTTCATGAGTGTTGAGAGGCCCTAAGTGCGGTGCATGTGGCTGTTCAGCTCTAAGGTGTACGCGCCTTGGAGAGGGCCAAACAACGTACAATCTAATGGCTGAGTTTGATGAGTAGTATGAGGTGGGAGGGTGTCAACAAGGATCCTTAGTGTCCAGCGCCTTTAATAGGCGCTGTGTGAAGGACGGACAGAGGCAATAGAAGAAGGCTTGTTATTCCTACTATACAGGAGGAAAGCGTGAGGAGGAAGAGAAAAGAAGAGAATAGGAGCTACCCCCCATAAGGGCTGCCACGTACGAAGGCCGCAAGTTGGGGCTACCATGTATAGGTGCTACAAGGTGTAACCTGCTTTCTGTGTGTGGCTTGCTTCATGTGGCTTGCCTCGTATGGTTGGGGATAAAGGCGTAGCCGAGAGAGTCCCATCCTAGGTGCAATTCTACGATTATAGAGCATGTCTCTTGTGTATTCTTTGAACCGCCACCTCGTATAGTCCATTTTCTTGTTGACGAAGAAGCGGACCCTGGTTAATCCTTCTTCGTCCCGTGCTGGGCAGCAGAGATGGAAGGTGTCCTTGGCCGGGTGATGCGTGGTTGCCGTGAATGGGTTCTTCCAAGGCTCTTGGATGGCCAAGATGTCGTACTTCTGGACCCTCGGATCTCGGAGCAGTGCCGCCATCACCGTGTCTTTTGATTTTCGGACATTGTACTGTAGTATGCTTAGGGTTGTCTGTTGATTCATGTCTGTTCCTTGATCGATGTCCATTTTCTGGCTGTTCCACTGTATCAGCTGCGTGTTATTCTCGATTGCTTCTAGTGTCCTTCTGGAAGGTGTAATTGTCCTCTGCGGCCTCTGGCTGCTATTCTCCCTTGTTGGCTGGTTTTCTTTATCCCCCGTGTCGATTGTGTTTCCGGTGTTAGTTCTCTTCTGTCCTCTTCTAGATTGGGATCGATTCCTGGCGACTTGGATTTCTTGGGTTGGAGGTGGGTTTTGGCAGGGCCTACTCCTGCGCAGGGCTTCTGGCATGCCGCCTAGCTGGACGTTCCCTCTGGTCGCCTCTGGAACGGGGTGGTACTGGGGCCGAGTGTCGTACGCAGCCTTTGCCTTGGCTAATTCTTCCTTGCTGGTCGGACATTGGCGGTTCCACGCCTCGTGCTCGCCTCGGCATGTCGCGCACTTCCTTGGTACGTTCCGGTCCGCCTTCGACGGGCAATACCTGGAGTCGTGTTCTTGTGCACAGTAGCCACATGCTATTTGTTGCCTGCACTGGGTTCCTATGTGGCCGTATTTTTGGCACTTGAAGCACTGCTTCAGTCGGCACTATCTCTCGTATCGTTCCACTGGAAGACCTCGCCTTGCCAGATGAGCCCCTCATCTATAATCTTGTTGGCGTCTTCTGGCTTGGTGAACTCAATGATGATGGTCGATGCGGAGTTGGTGGGCGCGGTTCTGGTTAGCCACCCTATGTATTTGATTTCTGCCCGCGGGATGAACGGTCTGTTGTCCTGTAGTATTTGACTTCTGTTCTCTTCGAATTCGTCCATGTCTAGTGTGCTGGTGCGTATGCCGTGTGCAAGAATACCGTACGTCGGGATCCGCATCGTAGCCCCGTTCCCGATCCGATGGGCCCAGTCGTCCGCGAATTGCTTCAGCGCTTCTACTTCGTTGCTGCTGGCTGTTTTGATGCTAAGGTCTCCGCTCTTTAGCTGATTGGAGGAGACGATTTTTACGTTTGTTATGTTTTGTTGGTGCGTTCGATGCATCGCAGTGTGTCATGAAGGTAAGTGCTGAGGCGTGTAGCGTGCTCGCGGATTGCGGTCGGCCATGTTGACTCTTGAGGCCACGGTGTCGCCATAGCGCCTCAGACACTGGGCGATGCGCCTGGGTGTTGGCTAGTCGATTGGCGTCTGGAGCGAACGTTTGCGTGCGATATATTGCGTTGATTCCAAAAATTGGAGTTCTCGCTGTTGTCGTGTTTTCGGTCGGGAGGGTTCGTGTTTTGTCCCGCGTGATGTATGCCAAGATATCGGAATCCGATGTTTATTGGGATTCGCTAGCGCATGCTTCACGCCTTCCATGATCGTTCTCTCAAAGAACCAATCACCTTCGAGTCTTATGAGATGCTATAGATTTCTTGGTTGTTGGGATTCCTTGGGGTCCTAGGGCAGCTTCGGAGTTATGAAGTGGCAGGCTAATCAGTCCAGCGAGCACAACGAGTGATTTCCAAGCGATACGCAATCATATCAGCCCCAAATGCGTTTTCGCTACAGAATCTCATGAAGGGCCAATCTCCAAGCGGTGATTCGTTCGATTCAACAATTGATTGCGGCTCCTACGATCTGCGAGTCAGACGGAATCGACGTAGACGTGACAGCAAGCTTTCCCCCTCCGACGCGTCAGATCTCGCATGCCCACTCATAAGCGCCTCGGCCGTTTCGGGATGGCTATTTTGTATCGCAATCTCTATGGGTGTCCGCCCATCGCTATCTTCGACGTCAAATGACGCACCCAAGCCGATAAGCTCCTTAATCGCTTCCACTCGTCCTTCTTGTGCGGCTAAATGGAGTGGAGTCCACCGGTCGGGTGTCTGCACGTTGACATCGGCTTTCGCCCGCACAAGAGTACGGATAGCCTCGACTTGACCGAACACAGCTGCTACGTGGAGCGCTGTCAAGCCTCGTTCGTCCTTGTGGTTCACATCCGCACCACCCTGGATTAGACCCTCAATGGCTCGCACGTGGCCCTTGATGGCTGCGTTTTCGAGTGCATGCGCATAAGGTTTGAGCTCAACAAAAGACGCGGCCTTCAACACATCCACCGCGTCGAACTTCCCGGGCTCGTCATCTAAACCTTCACCTTTCGAGCGATGCCACGCCTGGAGGCACTCGATGGCGGTGCCTTCTTCTTTCCCGTCGTCAATTGAGAATTTTCCCAGCGGTGTCGCAATAAAGCATTTTCCGTCGAGAACTCGCTGCCATACAACGGGAGCATCCGGGCCCGGAGGCGGGGTGTGTGAGCGGTTGAGGTGTTTAGCACCCCTCTCTATCAGCATTCGTGCCACGGTATCATGACCGTTGGCCTCTGCCAGGTAGAGGGGGGTCTTGCCCTCTACGTCGGGAATATCCGGATTAGCTCCGTTGTCCAGCAGCAGCTTGACCATTGAGATCTTATTCGTTGCCGCAGCGGAATGCAGAGCAGTACGGCCACGACTGGTTCTCTTGTCGAGATCTGGCTTGTACGCCAACAGCTGCTTGAGGAGGTCAACGTCGCCTTCGACAACGGCTGTCGTTGACGCAATCGATGCCCAGTCGGTGTCGTCGGGACCATGCGTTTCGGCGCAGGCTTGCAGCAATACAGCCACCGCGGCATTCTGCCCTTTTTCAATAGCCAGGCTCAAAGGCGTCCGGCCGTTATTATCGCAAACATCCAGATTCGCTCCGTGTTTCAACAGCGCTTTGATCGTATCGATTGCCCCTGCTTTGGCTACTTCATGTAGGGGCGTCTTCCCGCTGCTGTTTTGCGCATTGACGTTTGCCGGGGTTCTCCACGATAGTAAGGCTTCGACGACATCCGTTCTTCCTTCGCTAGCCATGTAATGTAATGGCGTATTGTCCCGGCTGTCCTTGCCATCGATCGGGACCCCCTTCCTCAGGAGCTTCAGGGCTATTTCTTTAGAGCGCGTTTTGTGAAGGTACATGTGCTTTCCAGCATCTGCAACAGATGCCCCATTTGCGAGAAGTTCAGTGATAGTGGAAGCGTGGTCGTTGCTAATGGCGTACTCTAGTGGCGTCGCCCCCCATCCATTCTCTACGTCTGTCCCAGCGCCATGATCCAACAGGAACGTAATGGTTTTTGTGTGTCCGAACTCGGCGGCCAAGTGCATCAAGGTACCGTTGAAAAAATTGAAATCCAATACACCGTCAATGTCCTGACGGTCTTTTTCGAATATGCGAGCTTTCACTTCTATAGCTCTACCGGATCTCTTTGCCTCCTCAAAGAACTGCTCTCTGGTCAAGCTGCGGATACGTTCAATCTCGTCTTCGGCCTCGTGCGCCTTCCGGGACTCTTTGGGTGGACTAATGCCTTTCGTCTTGAGAGCCTTCTCGCGGATTTTTATCTTCTCTTCGGCGATTGCGAGCTTTCGCGCTTTGTCCCAGGCTTTCAGAGAGTTGAAGTACGTCCTGAATTGTTCTGTAGTGTGCGGCGCGGTGTTGTCAGAATACTGTGTGCTTAAGACAGATCCCACATTGGACGTTACCCACCTTGCGTTTGAGTCTTCAATTCATTCTTGAACCCCGGCCCACCTTCCATCATGGCCATCCCCACCGTGACTGTCTCCGGCGTTGGCGGCCGATCGTGGGGATCTTGCCATGGACTTGCTGGATCGTCGAAGAACGGATTCGAGTGGCGTTCGTCGATACTCAACCCAGAGCCTTCTGTATCTGGCCGTGCATCATCACCGTGGAGAAGATTGTAATCCTCTCGCAGCGAGTCGAGAAATCTCCTTGCTTTCTGGATATTTTCAGGTTTCAAAGCGTCCCACTGCATCTGCGCTACCGTCGCATCTGATCGGCTTGCATCGTACCAATGAGGTGTGTCGCGTAGCGAAGCCATCCTTGCGTTTGGGCGCAACCCGCAAGAACGCTTTTGAGCTTGGGCGATTTCGTTGGCGAACTAGTTGTGTATGTGTGACAGCGTCTAGTATTCGAACTTGAATAACACATTCGGAAGTTGTCAACTGAGCCTCTGCAATTGCCTCACTTATACCGGAGGCCAAATTTTACCATGGGGTGACCATTTTGCGCGGTAGGTGGGGCCCGCCCAATCAGCGGTCGGCGAAAATTGTGGCGGCGTTGAGATCCGCAGATCCAACAACATCACGCTCAGGTTCAGGAGGGTGGCATGATAAAGCTGAGGACATTCGATCACGACATTGATGGCACAATGATCAGATTTGGCAATACCGCGAGAGCATACGATGAGCTGCAATTCCCCACAGAAGCAGCAACATTCTTCTCCCATCTCTCCCATCTCTTCCAGTTTACCAAAGATCTTCAAAGATGCTGCCTGAAAATCGAAAACCGTTCCAGCAAGGAAGTGCCGCCGCGGCAGCTGCGCCTCATCCTCCAGGGAACCAAGGTCAAAGAATCAAGATTTCCGGGTACCCGCAACTAGCCATCTTCCAAAGCAAATACCAGGAATACACCATATTCAGGAAGTTCTCAAAATTAAACATGCTGAATCTCCTCTACCTCCAAGCCGAGCTCAAGCACCTCGAGGCCGAACTGGAGACTGCAATGGAGGATGATTACAGCTGCCCGGATGCTCCGAGGAAGCACTACCACTCAAATTGGAGAGATTTGAGCGACTCATGCTGGGATGAAGATGGAGATGTGACGCCAGAAAACCACCAGTATCATACTTACATGAGGCTCAAAAAAGTCCTTAAAGAGTATAGTACGTGCGAAGTGAATATACTAGACTCTAGCGGTAATGAACTGGTTGCTGATGGAGCGCAGACGAAGCCCTGATCCAGAACTCGCAACTGAATGCACTCAATTCGCCATCCCGAGATCACCAAGTAGAGTTCGGGCACATAGTCCGAAGACCAGATTATTGCAACCAGGTCGTGGCACCGGATGCCGGGGTCGAAACCGACACATGGACCGATGTCGAAAATGGCGATTTTGTTACCTTGTATTCGCAACCGATTGACGCGTTCACTAAGAGAGTACTCCACAAGCTGATCCACTACTACCACAAAGTGATCGGGAGGAAGGAGAAGGTAAGGCTACTGCGAATTCAATCGATGCGTAGACGGCTGATGTAACGTAGGAGCCGGATCCCGAAACTGGTATCTGGGTGTATCCAGATAGTGCGATAGCGAATGCCGGAGACGCAGTGACAATCATACTCTCAGCACTCATCCCCGTTAGTGCGATAATATCTCTGTACTATACCCCTGTCATGATCGGACGCATCTTGGTTTCGTTTGGATACGCCTTGCTCTTCGCAGGGTTGCTATGGAGTCTTACCATCGTGAAGAGGGGAGAGATATTTGCGCTTTCCACTGCGTAAGTGACATCCACTGTGTGCTCTTACGATCTTGGGTCTAACTTGAAAATTTCAGTCTGTTCGCAATAGAGGTTGTCTTCATCGGAAGTACCGCTTTTCCGAATGCCACGTCATAAGATTCATTCGATCACCATCATATGAAGTGATCTCGTGACCAGGTGCGGCTTAGAGGAGGGTCATCCAGGCGCAAGCATGAAGGCTAAGCTATCATTCCGGACGTGCTATGGCGAAATATCACGGTCGATGAGGTGCGTATTTGAGTCCACTATTCGTCTGATAATTACCTTGGCCCGGGTCGACTAGCCTCAATGCGCCCTTATCTTCATCCTGACCGTAATCGAGATTATCGTTTACATCAACCACGATTAAAATAGCCTAGGCAAAACCGAACAGAACCTTTAAACCTCTCTCCCAACGACAGTCAGTTTTCAAAACCTGGTGGATAAGCCAAACAGTGAGCATTAGTTCGAGAGAGAGGTAAGCGGCAAAGCAATAAAAATGATATGAGCCATTGTACAAGGCAGAAAAGCCGTAGGAGCTTAATTGTCTCACCGCGGCTTTGGGGGCTGACCTGAATATATGCCGAAATCCAGGCCCTGGTGTCCTCCTTAGGCACTTGCAGTGGATCATAAAACAGAATATGATTGGCGTTCCAGTGTCTAGTGTCCTTACCATGACATATCTGCTGCCTTAGCAGGCCGAACACAATCCGTTCTAACTAAAAAGGAGGCACATTCCCTCGCCGCATGAACAGCACCTAACAAGAGGGAGACAACATCCTTATGCAGACGCGAGCAGTGGCGAGCGCCTGCAAACGCTCGAGGGTCATAGCAGTACGGTCTGGTCAGTGGCCTTCTCTCACGAGTCGGCCCGGCTCGCGTCGGCGTCCGACGACAACACGGTCAAGATCTGGGACGCGAGCAGTGGGGAGTCCCTGCACACGCTCGATATGGGCAAGACATTTTTCGGCATCTCATTTGACATCACTGACTCATACCTTCACACTGAAATTGGTACTATCGACATTAGTGCTCCATCGAGTTCAAGAACACTTCCAACCATTTCGGAGCCTCATAGTCCTTAGTATCGAGGCCCGGCTTTGAGCTCGGATGGTGTATGGATAACATATGATTCAGAGAACCTGGTGTGGCTACCCTCAGTTTATCGGCCGTCGTGCTCAGCGGTGTCGGGGGAGACGATCAGCATCGGCGTCGGAACCGGAAGGGTATGGATATGCAAAGTCAGGCTTGACGCATCCTAAGACCTTGGAGCGTTTATATGTAGACTACTTTCTATATTTTTTTATTATCTCTATTCCATAGAGGGGGCCGGGGATCAGCATGAATATATAGGTTTCTAATTTGCCACCGCGAAGCTTTGAGCATCCTCTAGATCAAGTGACAAGATAGCTACTCATACAAGTAACACTACGTTTTGAAGATTCGCCACTTAAGCCTCGTCAGAAGCAGACGAACACCTCGATCACGCTAGCAGGGAGGGCGGCCGACCCGCACCGGCCACACCCTTGTGAGATGGCGAATTCTATAATATAAGTTTAGTTGACTAATTAAGGTAGTAGGTTAGCGCTAGAGGGTTCTATGTGAATGGCTATTGTTAATATATTATATAATTATATAAATCTACATCACGTGACTATCACGTAAAGGCCACCTAATGTCACAACAACGAGACTCACCACCTTGCTACGCGTTTATTCTAGTAAGGAATAAATGTCCCTTATATAAAGCGACGCTTATAAGCCTTTAGACGCTTTATAGAAGATTTACCGGATAACAGGGGGATACAGGGGGCTAAATTAAGTGTGCTGTTCTAATTGGCTTAGGAGTTCGCAGGATTTGGCAGGAGTTATTGCGCTATTAGGAGTTTTTCAGCGTCCGTGCATTACACCGTGTCGCGCGAATCTTCTGCGGAGCGTCGGATTTATGAGATATACCTACTGTGGTATTAAGGGTAAGTTTTGGGCCAAGCCGCTAGTCTTACTTTCCGTGGGTATGCTATAAGCCAGCTTGACAAGTTAATTAATTTAATATATTAACACTGTCTAGATATAATTACTGCGGAAAGAGGCCGTATAAAATGGTAGTAGATTAGGTAATTTAAACACTGTTAATAAATAACTTAGCGCTTTTAGCGTATTTAGCGGCTTGGCCCAAAACTTACCCTTGATACCACAGTACGTAGCCGCTGGTGTTGACGGCTCGGCTGAGAGCCCGTTCAGTCGCTGAGCCGCATGTGACACATACAACCCCCGTCGACATTCGCGAATGTTGACGGCCAAGCCTGCAGCCAAGTCGTGCATATATTCGAATGTCTTTACCCCCGCTAATTAAGTTGCTGATGCGCGTGTACTATTGGCCTATTGGTCTAGCCTTGCGCCATGTATTTACCCTATGCGGTAAGGTCACTTATTTGGTTGCTAAGCGGCCGGTAGGTATGCTTTCTCTACCTCTTTTCCCCAGTCTATATCTGCGTATATTTAAAAAATAGGAACCCCCCCTAGGGCGCCGCTTCTCCAGCAGCGTCCTATCTTAAAAATGGCGTTAATTAGTCGCGTAGAGATTAACGTCGCGAATAATACTGAACTACGTGCTAACGCGCAGAGTATTCTCGCCCTTATATGTGCCAAGAGGCCTAAAAACACGTCTCTAAATTATAAGCTAAAGTAGAAGGAGTTTAAGGTAGGTAGCTAGGTGCTTTGTAGAGTAGTATACTTATAGCTAACGCGTGTCTTTCTAGGCCTTTTATAAGAAAAAGTAGTACTATAACGGCGATACCGTTACGGAAGAAAAGCTACTCCTTTTCCTTATTAAGGAGGTTGTAGGCCGGCCACTAAAAGCAAAAAGCCGTAAGGTTAGCAATAATATACCCTAAAATAAGACCCGGCTCTCCTAGCGCTTAGTTTGCGGCTATATTATGGCCCTATATAAGAGGCCAGTTTGACTAGAACGTATAATTATCTAATCAACAGTGTAGAATAAGAGTCTTAGGTAAGTAGAAGGTAAGTCAAAGGTAGAACAAGCTTCACGTATTAAAGGACAAATACTTTCTAAACTCTTCTATTTAAAGACTAATCGCTAGTTCTTCTCTAGAGGAGAACCAGCTCCCTATATAATCCTTTTAAGACACTAGTAAAACCCTTTACCCCTTATCTATCTAACCATGTTTCCTCTAGGATATTAGTGGAATATTAGTAAAACCTTCATCTGTCTTATCTAATATGTACCTTTTAGGAGCGCCCATTACAATTACCTCCCCTTTAAGGGTCTTAGTCCTCCAAGACTTCACCTCTTAATAAACTCTTATAGAGTTCCGACTAAAACCACTAGGGAAGTTCTCCAGTAGAAAGGTACTCTATAATACGGCTTATCGCTAGTTCTTCACTAGCGTAAAACCTTACTTTGTTTTCTGTTCCTCTGCTCTTCTTCCACTATAGCTCTTTATAGTGCCTTCATAATGGAACCTTAATAATAATAATGAAAATTAAATGGGATTCTCCTTCCTTATTATAAGAATTTGTTATAAGCCAATCTAGAGGTTGTCCCATATAACGCGTTAACTAGCCACCATCCCTATTCACCTAAAATGGGTCCTAATAATAACGTCTTAATATTAATTTCTTCCAGTTTATAAGCTGTTGTCTCTTACGCGTCTTTTTATTAACAATACTATTCGTCTCGCCTTTTAGTAGACTGTTTTTTATTATATTTTAGCTTTCAGCTTCCGCATCTCCAGCTGTAACGGGACTAGCCCAGTTACAGTAGGAATGTCTTGGTAAAACACTCGACAGATAAAGTCCGACGCTTTGACCAAATTCTGCCGAATTCTGCCAGCTTGATCGACTTCTGCCAAGTTCTGACAGATCAATCGAATTACCGAAGTCCGTTGAAGACCGCGCGCGCACGTGCGCACGCATCGACCACCAAGACCCCTAACTATTTAATTACAGGGTTCTCCCATAATTCCTTTCTTTTCTTTACGCAACGTCTTGTTCTCTGCAAAAGCTATATACCCTTAGATTTAGAGAGAATTTATATTGTTCCTTTAAATCTTCCTTAAAGCCTCTTCGCGCCCTTATATTACGTTGCATTAATACTACTACCCTTAAAATGGCAAACAAACTCAAATCCGCTACGTTAACCATTATGGCCCTAGTTAGGGAACAAATGACTATAATACAACAGTCCTTTATGGATGCCTTGGCCCAGCAACGAGCTATACTAGAAGCCTAGTATTAGCAATTAATTAAAGCAATACACAAAGAACTCTATAATGCCAAAGTACTTGCGTTGGAAACCCCAATAGTAACATCTATAAATAAGATTAAGATAACTGTATGCAAACCTAGCCTATTAAATGCGAACCCTAAACTAGTAATAATAGCTTAACCCGTACCTATAACAAACCTAGTACCTACTATAAAATTAGAAAAGCTTCCTAACCCTTTAATATTTAATAGAAATTAAAATAACCTACGCCCCTTTATAACTAAGCTCCGTCTTAAACTTTTAATAAACTATAACTAATACCCCACTAAAGCTAGTAAGATTAGCTATGGAATGTCTTATTTAAACAAAGATGCTACACAAACTATGGACCTATTCTTCTATAACGGCACCTTCGTTAATTTTAAAACCTTTATCTCTCTATTAGAATGAATATATAATAACGCCAGCCGCGAATACACCGCTATTACCAAACTTAAAAACCTATAATAACGGAACCGAGAATTTACCAGCTTCTTTTTAGAATTTTTAGGCCTTATTAGCGAACTGGATTAGAATAAAGCCGCTAAAGTTGCTGCTCTTTAACAAGCTATTTTAGATAAAATTAGAGCACAGTTAGTAGGTAGGGAACTACTAAAGGACCTACCCGAATTTGCTATAATATATTAATGAATTAATAAGGACCTTTAATATAACAAATAGACTTGTTCCCTGAAGCCAACTATACCTTATATTTAAGATTTTATGAAACCGACATATACCCTAAAACGCGACCCTTCTCTAAAACCTATGTACGACCCTATGGACCTTAACGCCACTTGATCCTACGCACCCTTAGGAACCAATAAATAAAGAACTCGAGCCGCAAATAGAGAATGCTTTAGATGTGGTAAAAAAGGATATATCTAAAGAAATTACCAAACTTACCCTTTTAAAAAAGTCCACTATAGTTCCTCCCACTCCTTGAATTACACTCGCTCTTTAAGCCGTACTTACTCCTTAACTTATACTTATCCTATAAATTATACTTAGTTGTTACAAAGTATATTACCCTTAATTAGCTTAGAAAACAAATTATCCTAGGGCTAAGTTGCGCCTTAAGATAAGAAGTGGAAGAGTATAAGTGTTTAGGCTCTTCTAGCGCTAATATATAACATAACTCCCTTAATATACTTAGTAAAATTTAAATACTTAAAAAATAGAAGGAGATACAAATCCTTATAGACAGCGGAGCTACTAGGATAGGCTTTATTAATACAAACTACGCGAAAACCCAACGCCTAAATTTAAAGAAACTTAATAAGCCCTAAGGCCTATAAGGCTTTAACGACAAACCCTTAATATATAGCGAATTAACGCACTACGCTCTCGTAAAAATGCAGATAGGCAAACACCTTAAATATATTTCCCTATTTGTAACACCCCTAAAGCAATATAAGATAATACTTGGATATAGATGGCTAAAACAATATAACCCTTTAATTAGCTAGGTTAAAGAAATATTAAAGTTCCACATAATCTACTACTAAAGCCATTGCTTAAAATACTACCTGCCCTATAAATATGCATAAGATTATTTAAATTTAATATAATATAAACCGCCCCTGCTATAGACCCTAAATTAAAATAATAAAGCTACAACTGCTAATTGTAGTAAAGAATACAAAGACGTTACGCCGAAACCTCTTAAAATTTATATAATATAAGCCGCACCTTTTATTTTGTTAGCACGAAAACGAGACTATAAAATCTTCGCTATTACTATAGAAGATATTAAAAAAGAACTAAAACTAAAGCAATATATTAACCCTTAACCTCTTATGCCTAAAGAGTACCATAATCTAATTAACAAGTTTAAGAAAAGATTTGTAGACTAACTACCCCCGTATTAGGATGTATATAATTTTAAGATAGAACTTAAACCTAATATAACACTAAAGTTTAGTCCACTATACAGTATATTACAAGAAGAACTGCTTATAATGCGATAATACTTTAATAAGCATCTAGAAAAAGGATTTATTTACCCTAGTTAATCTCTATTCGCCTTACCCGTACTATTTATTAAAAAGCTAGGAGGAGGCTTAAGATTCTATATTAATTATTAAACTCTAAACGCAATTATGATTTAAAACTAATATCCTATTCCCCTAATTTAAGAAATGCTTAACCGCTTATTAAAGGCACAGTACTTTATAAAGCTTGATATAGTTACTGCCTTTAACCAAATCTGTTGCTATAGCGCTGGTGGAAAACGGTAGATCTTGGCAGACGTAGATTATAGTAGACGCGAGTCACGTGACTTAAGGACCGCATAAAATATTAAGCGGCGCTGCTATTCTTCTCCTTTCTTTCTCTAGCTTTGGATCCTTGTTTATAGACTACTAATTATATAGGCTTACGCGTCCCTTATGCCGTGCTCATGCCCTAATTAACTGAGTTGCTAATATTATCTAAAGCTTAACTACTCTTTTTTCCTAAGAAGGAACTTAAATATATCTATAAAGGACATAGAATAGGACCCTAAGGACATTACTAGGACTATAAGGATAGGACAGACCCCTAAAAACTAAAAGAATATAAATAGAATGCGAAACCTAAGAATAGGACACGCACGGACTAGAACCCCTAGAAAATAAATAAATACTAGAAATTACCTAATACCCCTACTACTATGCCAAGAAATATAATAGCCGGTAAAGCCGCTACAGGACCCGCAAATACCTCTAATAGTAAAATAGTTGCCGTCTTAACCCCCTAGAAAGAGCTCGCAGTAGCTAATACTAAAATTAAACGGCTTTAAGAGCTGCTTAAAACTAGAGACACCCCTATACCTAGTAAGGAGTTATTAGACACCTAGAGACTTGCTATAGTTCTTAAGACCTTAGCCTAACGTATAGTATTAGTATTATTACGGTCCGTGAAGGTTACAGACCCTCTATTACTTATAGACGGAACTAACCCTATATTTAATAATTAGAAGCTTTAACTATAAAATAAGCTTAAAGTTAATATAGACTACTTCCCTACTACCTAAGCTAAAATGGCCTACGTCTTTGGCCGTACTAATAGGGATGTATAGACGTATCTACGTCCGCAATATGCCTAGGACTTGGCAGACCCCTTCCTCTCTAAAGAAGAGATGGTTAACTACCTATCTTCTATTTATGAGGACCCCTTTAAGATATAGAACGCCCGCCTTAATTATAAAGCTCTTAATATAAAGATAACGGAGACCTTTTTAGCCTTTTAGACCTACTTTCTATACCTAGCTAGCTAAGCCTAAATTCCCTATAAAGACCTAATGCTAGACCTCTTTAACAAGCTTACCCTAGACCTACAGCGCGCTATACTACTAGTTTTTACTAATATATAGACGCTAAAGGTACTTATAGACTACTACTTAGCTATTAACTAAGGCCTCTATTAAATTAAGGTATAATTTAAGCGGTATAAAGCTAGAAACTCTCTAAACTAAACTATAAGCACTTTATAAATAGCCCGTAACACCCTAGCACGATCTATAACTCTTATAGCACTAGCCGTATAGCCTACTATTAATTTAGCAGCTAGCTATATAGCTAGTCCTACTACGGGTCTAGCGTACACTTAGCCTATATATAATAACCCCTATAAATAGGCCCTTAGTAATTAAGGAGCTTACTTCTTATATAGCTAGAAAGACCACTTTATAAAGGATTGCCAGATAAAGGCAAAAACGGGCAAGGTTCTATTAATTTAGGAGGATAGTATAGAGTTAGAAAAAGAGGAACCCTAAAGGAAGACTCCTCTCTAGGGTTAAAAGGGATTAATATATTATATATTAATCTAGGTTAGCTAGTTAGTGGAAGAAGCTATACTATCCCTTATACCTTATTCCGTAATGGATATTAAGTTTTAACCTCTGCTTTATCTAACTCTAGAGTAAATACCTTTACCTTAATAGACACCTAGTGTGCTATAAAGCTAGCTAACCTTTTAAATGCACCCCTTAAAGAACTGCCTAAACTGATTCCTATTTGCGGGTATAATGGATGGATAGGACTACCTATTATAACTATCTTACAGATTTACCTCCGTATAGACGGACGAAGGTAGTATAATATCCCCTTTTTTATTATGGACCTAGGAAGCCATAATATAATTTTAAAAAGAAAATGGCTAGCCTATCTAGGCTTATAGCTTAATATATGGAGTAGATAGCTTATCTAGCCTAAAACCCTACCCCTAATACCCTCTTTTATAAAGGAAATTAGCATTATAATGGAAAACCTTATACGGCTATAGATAGACACCATTTGCTAGGCTGATACTATATATAGGGACTAGGCTTTTAAAAAGAACGTATAGCTTAACCCGTAATAGATCTATATACTATGCCGCCCCTAGACTACTTATATTATACTACCCATACTAAAGATTAAAAAAGTTAGTAAAAAGCTAGCGGAGCTCCCTATAGGGAACTTAGGCCCTATACAGCTATAAAGAATAGTAAGGAGTATTAGACGCTATACTAAATATATAAACTAGAGGGATAACTTATAGAAGATAAAATAGAAGCTAAGAAAGATTATAAACCTTAGGCTGTAAAATATGGCCTAATAATAGTTTATAAAGAAACCTATAGGCCTTCTACTAGTTAATATCTACTATATTAGCGCCGTAGGATTCTACTAGAACTTAGTTTAATCTAATACCATTACCTTTACCACTAGCTTATATAAAATTAATCGAATAATTAAGGAAAAGGAAAATAAGCTTAATAAATAAAAAGGTAAGCTTATAGATAAGGAGCTAGTAAAATAGAAACTACCCTATTAATACTAGAAATTTAAAGATATGTTCTTTAAGGTAGTATTAAATATACTTTTGCCTTGCTAACCGTATAACTATAAGATTAAGATTAAGCTAGATAAGGAAGATATACTTAATTATAGCCCCCTTTATTAGTAGTTTACTACTAAATTATAGGCTATAAAGTAGTACCTTATTAATAACCTAAATAAGGGCTTTATTAAACCTAGTTAAGCCCCTTTTAACTCGCCTATTTTCTTTACTAAAAAGCTAAATAGAGGACTTTATTTCTGCATTAACTACTATAAACTAAATAATATAACCCGTAAGGACTGCTACCTACTACCTTTACTTAATAAGACTTTAACCTAAATAAGTAGAGCTAAGATCTTTACTAAGCTTAATATCCGTTAGGCCTTTTACTAGATTAGGATAAACCCTAAATTAGAAAATATTATTATATTTTAGACCTATTATGGAATATATAAATATAAAGTACTTCCTTTTAGACTAACTAACGGACCGGCTATATACTAGCAATATATAAATAATATACTCTTTAACTACCTTAATAACTTCTATACGGCCTACCTAGATAATATTATAATCTACTCTAAGAATAAGTTAGAATATAAGGAGTATGTCTATAAAATCTTATAATAGCTCCGTAAGGCTAGTCTCTAGGCCAATATTAGGAAATTAGAATTTAGTGTTAAGCGTATAAAGTACCTAGGTTTTATTATTAGTATAGATAGAATTAAGGCTAACCTAGAGAAAATGGCTATAATTAACTAGTGGATACCCCTACGGACTATAAAAGGGGTGCAATTATTTTTAGGTTTCTGTAACTTCTACTAACGCTTTATTAAGAACTATAGTAGGATTACCTAGCCTCTTAACTGCCTTATTAGGAAAGACTAGCTATTCTACTTTAACGCTATATATATGCAGGCCTTTAATAAGCTTAAAAAACGGCTGGTATTGGCTCCCCTACTTACCCACTTTAACCTAGAATGGCCCTTAATGCTAGAAACTAATGCCTTAGATAGCGTAATAGCCGGTATTTTCTCCTAGAAGTAACTAAACGGAGAATAGTACCCTATTATATACTATTTAAAGACTATAATAGATGCTGAGCTAAACTACTATATCTATAATAAAGAAATGCTGGCTATTGTTTTTAGCTTTTAGTAATAGCGTATATAGCTAAAGGGGACCCCTAAGCCTATTAAGGTAGTTTCAGATTATAAGGCCCTAGAATACTTTATAATAACTAAGGCCCTTATAGCCTAGTAGGCACGCTAGGCGGATATTCTATCTTAGTTTAACTTCTTAATTATATATAGACTAGGCGCTATAAACCGTATAGATACTTTTATAAGGCGTAAATAGGACCTAGGTAACTAAGTAGCTATAAAGATTTTATTATAGACCTAAATACTACTATAACTAGAGCACCTTAACCCCTAGATATAGGTAGAGCTAAATATAGACCCTTTAGATATTAAGATATATCCTATTAACTCTACGGAACTTAACCTTATTAATAAACTACTATAGGTAAACTGTACGGCCCCTTTTATATAGGAGTACCGCGAAAAGGTAAAGGATACTACTAGCCTATAGTCCCTTAAAAATGGACTGCTTAAGTATTAAGAATGGCTAGTAGTGGTAGAGAAATAGAATTTACGGACCTAGCTTATTACTAAAGTATATACCTAGGTTTCTATAGCCTACCCTAGAAAGAATAAGACCTATAAGATTATTAGTAACCGTTACTACTAGCCTAGAATAGTTACAGATATTAACCGCTATATATAGAACTGTAATAACTACTATAGGTTTATAATTTTACGGGATAAAACCCTAGGACTATTAAAGCTACTCCTAATACTAAAACGCCCCTAGTAGTATATCTCTATAGACTTTTATAAGCTGCCTATAGACCGTAACGGATATAATATGGTAATAATTCTAGTTAACCACTTTAGTAAGCGCCTATTCTTAATCTCCTATTATAAGGATATTAATGCTAAGGAGGTAGCCTAACTATATATCTATTATATCTACCAAATTTACGGACTACTAGATACTATTATATCCAATTATAGGCTATAGTTTATATTAGCCTTCTAGAATAAGTTTACTTAGATTCTTAGTATTAAGCTAAAGCTTTCTATAGTATACCACCCCTAGATAAATAGTTAGACGGAGATTATAAATTAATACTTAAACTAGAGGCTCCGGCCCTTTATTAACTACTTTTAGAATAATTAGGGCGAACTACTACCCCTAATAAACTACACCTAGGCAACCCTACCTTATAACTCTATAGGATTTATACCTATTTAGCTAAAAATAGGATACTTACCCTATATAAGCTTTAACTAGGAAAGACTAGAGGGGCTATAAACCGTATACAAAAAACTATCTTATAAGGAAGCCTAGTAATATGCTAAACACTTAGAAGAAGCTTAGATAGTAGCCTATATAAATTTAAAAAAGGCCTAGAGATTAATAAAATAGTAGGTAAATAAGTATAGGCGCAAGCCTAACTTTACTATAGATAATAGGGTCTAGGTTATAATAAAAAACTAAAAAATAAAACGGCCTAGCCATAAGCTAGACTATAAAATAGTAGGATTATATAAGATCCTTAATAAAGAAGGCAATTTATATAAGGTTAAGCTTCTAGACTTAATTAAGGTCTATTCTATCTTTTTACTAGATAAGCTATAGAAGGCTATAAATAACCTACTACCTAGATAAAAGAATAAGCCTCCCCTACTAATTTAAGTTAATAGTAATAACAAATAGGAAGTTAATAAAATACTAGCCTATAAACTAGTATAAGGAACGCTATAATACTATATTTAATAAAAAGGCTATAATCTAGACCTAACCTAGTACTCTACCTAGAACTTTATAGGCTACCCCTAGAGACTTAAAGAATTCTATAATTAATACCCTAATAAACCTAGACCCCTAAAGTACCTTAATAAGTAAATAGAGTGCTAATATAGTGAAGATAATAGGCTGCCTATTAAGCATAAAGACAAGAATACCCTATAAATATAATATGGACATATAAAGCCTAAGGGCAGGCTTTTTTAAAAGGGGGGGTAATATTACAGCGCTAGTGGAAAACGGTGGATCTTGGCAGATGTGGATTATGGTAGATATAAATTACGTGACTTAAGGACCGCATAAAATATTAAGCGGCGCTGCTATTCTTCTCCTTCCTTTTTCTAGCTTTGGATCCTCGTTTATAGACTACTAATTGTATAGGCTTACGCGTCCCTTATACTATACTTGTGCCTTAATTAACTGAGTCGCTAATATCTATGTCTATAATGTTAGCGACTTAGTTAATTGAGGTATAAGCATAGTATAAGGGACGCGTAAGCCTGTATAATTGGTAGTCTATAAACAAGGATCTAAAGCTAGAGAAAGGAAGGAGAAGAATAGTAGCGCTGCTTAATATTTTATTCGGTCCTTAAGTTACGTAACTTGCGTTTACTATAATCTATATTTACTAAGATCCACCGTTTTCTATTAGCGCCATAACATTACCCCCCCCTTTAAAAAAGCCTACCCTTAGGCTTTATATGTCCATATTATGTCCATAGGGTATTTTTGTCTTTATACTTAATAGGCAGCCTATTGTCTTTACTATACTAGCACTCTATTTACTTGTTAAGGTACTTTAGGGGTCTAAGTTTATTAGGGTATTAGTTATAGAATTTTTTAAGTCTTTAAGGGCAGCCTATAAAGTTCTAGGTGGGGTACTAGGTTAGGTCTAGATTATAGCCTTTTTATTAGATATAGTATTATAGCGTTTCTTATACTAGTTTATAGGCTAGTATTTTATTAACTTCCTATTTATTATTGCTATTAACTTAAATTAGCAGGGGAGGCTTATTCTTTTATCTAGGTAGTAGGTTATTTATAGCCTTTCATAGCTTATCCAACAAAAAGATAGGATAGACTTTAATTAAGTCTGGGAGCTTAACCTTATATAAGTTGCCTTCTTTGTTAAGGATTTTATATAGTTTTACTATTTTATAGTCTAGCTTATAGCTAGCCCATTTTATCTTTTAGTTCTTTATTATAACCTAGACCCTATTATTTATAGTAAAGTTAGGCTTATACCTATACTTATTTACCTACTATTTTATTAATCTCTGGGCCTTTTCTAAATTTATATAGGCTATCGTCTAAGCTTCTTTTAAGTGTTTGGTATATTACTAGGCTTAAAGAACACCAAAAGCGAGATCCGACCTATACTGTCCTATTGGGGTTCCTTTCCGTCTTATCTTGTCCGTACGGTCAAGCTGAGAATGAGGATCTCGTCTGTTACTAATGCAGCGGCGTTACGTCGTGGCTAGAGGGCGCTTTCGAATGCGTCGTCCTTGACGCCATTAGAACAGCAGAGTTTTCGCGGGTCTTGGCGCTCGTCAACAATATAAGGCAACTCATTAAGAATAGAGGAATGGTCTTAAAAACTACCCGATGTCTCTCTACCTAGGCGCCGACCTAGGGCCACAAGCCAGCGCTTGCATTTGCTGGTGGAAGCGATAGGAATCTAAGGAGACGACAGGGCACCTCTATACTTGTTCTGCTCTAAGACTATACCTACAGCGAGGGCACAGGAAGAATCTTAATACCGTTAACTATATTTAGCGACGTTAATCCTCCCTTTCTACGCAGCGGCGTTAACCTTTCTCTAGGCGGCGACGTTAATCTAAAACGGACTAAGAAAGAGCTAGGGGCACCCTTTTCTAGGCGGCGACGTTAATCCGGAACGGATTAAGAAAGAGCTAGGACGAACCTGTATAGGCAGGCTGAAACGGACTTAGATGCAGGTGTTGGTTAAGATGGGAGGACAACAAGTTTGGTTAGTAGGCGGCTGAGGGATGGTAGCTGCGCGGCGTCGAGTTATTATGGGCCCACGCCTGCAAGACACGGTCGGCCTGTCGTTGTGAGAGCGTTATAGGTAACGCGAAGCAGCCAACGGCTGTGGGGCGTGGTATATAATGGCAGCAACGGACAACTCTAGGAACCTTACCCCTTTACTAGGCTCTAACTCCTGGTGGACCTGTCTTAGAGGAAGGATTAATACCTTATTGACGACACTGTCTGTATAGCCCGAAAGGATAGATGCGCGTGTCGGTCTATTTAGGCAGGGGTAGGCTATAGGGATAGGCTTATGGAGCAAATTAGGTGCATACGGGTAGGAGCTGGCTTTGTCCACCAGCTGCTGCGTTAACCGTGGCAAGGAACTGGGCAAGTAGTTTAGGTAAACTTGCTATATACAGTAGTTTTATAATGCATATGTATTCTGGGACGCCGCGTGACATCACTAGACCGAATAGGGACACAAGGGACACATAGGACACAAGGGAGAGGACGCCTAGTAGAAAGACCCCTATGGATAGCTATGGCAAGTTCAAGGCCAGGACAATCAAGAATTAGATTTAACGCGGCAAACATAACATACGCAGCTGGCTTATAAGGGGTATATAGCTAACTGGTGAGAACGGGGGAAGAACCGGAGGCAATAACAAACTCAGATTTAGAAAGGCTAGTAGGAACACAAGATATAGGAATAGAAAGCTCTACACAAAATAAGTAGTGGCTAGGGAGTAAACATAGGAGATAGAAGTTCTGAATATTTTAGAGAAAGTGGAAACGGAAGAAGCGAGGAGCAAAGGAGAGGCGAAGGACCCCTACTGGGGGTCCGCTACTTGACCATTATATAATATAACTGTGGTAATACGAACCACCGTCTAGTAAGGCCCCTACTAGACAGTCTAGACCTAGAGAAACACTATATTCTTGCCATATAAGAGCCGTATTATAATACCTATATATAATTAATATACTGCCCCTAAGGATTCTAGCTCCTATATAAACCAAAAGCAGCCATACGCGTATGCTTTATAATTAGCAAAAATATCAGCCTTGCCTTATGGTTATAGTAGGCAGTTAACCTAGATATTGCAGTTATAACCATCTAGATATATAGGGGACTAGTACAAATTATTAATATCTATAACCCTAGGGTTGAAGGGGTAGCATAGACAGAGAATATTATATCTATAATAAGCTTGCTAGAAACTAAATACGTGGAGTCTATCCTACTAGAAGATATAAACCTCCACTACCTACGGTAGGGGGGCATCTATGTTACTGCTAATTGATAGGTAGAGTGCCTACTAAGAGCTATAGATAATGGGGGCCTTAAGCTAGCTACCCCCCCAGGTGTAATTATATGGCAATAGGGCACCGCCAAAAGTATAATTAACTTTACAATTATGGATGAAAACCTATACTAGAGACTTAAAAGGTGCTCCCCTAAAGAAGAATGGGCACTTACCTTAGACTATATCCCTATCTAGATATAACTAGATCTGGACATTAAGGCGCAACCAAATAGTAAAAGATACGCAATAAGGAAGCTTAACGTAGATAGCTTCCTTAATATAATTAAATAACAACTCTAAGACCTAGAAGAAATCTACCTAATACTAAATAAGTAAGGCTTATTAGCTACCCCTAAGGAAATTAATTAAAGACTAGAAAGGATCTAGGTAGTAATTAAAAGCGGGCTAAAAGAGCACTGCCTGGTTTTAAAACCAGGCCCCTACGCGCGACACGTATGGTCTGTATAGTGCGCGGCCCTTATAGCCGGCCAACGACGAGCAAGGAGGAAATATATAAGCAGCTATAATTCTAAGAACGAGAGACGATATAAAGACATAAGAAACCAGCTAAAGAATACCCTAAGAAAAGAAGTAAGGAATAACTGGAGACGGTTTATAAATAAATACACTACTAACCCGAGTCTCCCCTATAATAAGGGCCTTTAGACCATAGCGAAATAGGTAAAGAAAAAGGCGGGACGCCTAGTAGAAGATCTACACCTACTACCCCTATAAAGAGTAGGCGAACTATAGGCTATAAGTAACAATAATAAGAAGGTAAAGATCCTTATAGAAAGATTTTTCCCTTAACCGGCTCTAGCAGACCTTAGCGATATTACTAGTAAAACACTGGTGACTTGCCTAAGGGTTAACAGCGACATGACAACTAAAGAAATGGCTAGAACTATTAGCCGCCTCTTAAATAACATAGCACTAGGACTAGATAGGATCCTAAATAAAGCCCTAAAGACCTGTGGACCACTTATAGCACCTTGGCTTACAGACGTAGCCAGAGCATGCTTTGCAATAGGCTACTACCCGTAACTTAGAAGATCCATGATAATAGTTATCTTATAAAAAGAAGGCAAAGCAGACTACTTAATCCCAGGAAGCTACCGCCCTATTGCCTTAGAAAATACCCTAAGCAAGATCTTAGAAAAGGTTATAGCGAACTATATAGCAGATACGGCAGAGGAACACGCCCTATTACTACAAAGCTAAATAGGGGTAAGAAAGAATCGCTTAACGCTATTAGCACTTACACTACTTACTACTACCATTAAAACTGCATGGGCTATGCGAAAGGACTTTGTAGTATTAATACTTAGCCTAGATATTAGCGGCGCCTACAATAATATACCCTATAAGCGTCTCCTATATATTCTTAGGGCAAAGGGCTTCCCAGAATAGATTATTTAGTTTATTTAAGGATTTATAGGCTAGAAAGAAACATTACTGGTCTTTAGCGGATACTAGAGCCCCCCTATTGCAGTCGTAATAGGAATACTATAAGGATCACCTCTATCGCCTATACTCTTCCTCTTCTTTGTAAGCAACCTACTTAACACCTTTAAGGAAGGGGCGACCTAGGGGATAGGCTTTATTAATAATACAAACCTAATTATATATGGGCCAATAGCCGTAGAGAACTGTAGGACACTAGAGAAAGCCTATAATACCTATATAGAATGGGCAAGATAATATAGAGTCTAATTCTTACTAGAGAAATACCAGCTAATCTATTTTATAAGAAAACGTAACCAATCTATAGATCTTTAGCATATAATCTATATCTAAGGCTTTAGGGGTTAACCGGTTTAAGGCCTAAGGGTATTAGGAGTGTGGGTAGACAGTAAGCTCTGGTGGAGCGTATATACGGCGTAAGCGGCCTATAAGGGCTAAGCACAGTATATTGCCATGTCTAGGATCGTTAATTCTATATAGGGTCCATGCTTCTAGAGGTCACGCCTACTATATATAGCAGTTGTCCGGCTAACTATGACGTATGGATTTAGCATTTAGGCCACTGGAGAAACTGAGAAAGGCCCCCCTAAATTACTCCTTAAACTACTCTAAAAGGTCTAAATAGCCTGCCTTAGGAGTATAACAGGCGGGTATAAGCGAACGGCCACAGCACTGCTTAAGAAGAAAGCCAATATTCCCCCTCTATAACTATATATTAAAGCCGATGCAATGTAAAGGGTGTAAAAGAAACGCAACTCTAACGTTATAAAGTATATTAAGATACGCCTAAATAAACTATGGAGGGACCCTAGGGTGCCCTATAGAAGAAGGAACCAATAACCCTAAAGTAGGGAAGATATATTAGGAAAACAGGTAGAGAAAGCAGAAGAAGAATAGTGCGGTGCTAGGGCCTAGGCCTATATAGAGGAGGAAGGGAGACGCGTAAGAGGCTAGCAAAGACAATAGTAAGGGAGAGAAAGGAGCCAAAGTAGAGTATAAAAGAGTACTGGAAAACCATCTACCGTAATATAATACTGGTTGGACCAACGCTGGAAAGATAAATAGGAGTTAAAGGTATAGAGGCAGACTTAGGCAAGGGGAACCTAAGCCGTAATATGGGTAATGCTATAGGGGGTAAATACCTAAGGGCTCCAAAAGGGCCTAACAAAGGTAGAAAATATAATAGCAACACTCTTAAGGACAGGAATAATAGGACTAAAAAATTGGCTTTACTAGGTAGGTGTCCTAGTGGGTAGCCTAAGGTGCAAATATAGCTAGCTAAGACAGACACTAAAACACGTAATACTATTATGCCCCTTACGCACCGGCCAAGAAGTAATACTCTTAGCAGCTGGCATAGAAAACTATAATATACTGCTCTTAACACAGAAAGGCCTTAAGGCGGCTACCCGGTGGCTTATTGGCCAAAATATGCTAGACCAGTTCTGGGTTGTAAAGGAAATAGTAATAGAAAGTAAAGGGGCGAGTAACAGGCGCCCCCTAATAACTCTACAGGAGTAGAGTACAGTGTGTGATACTAGCGCGTCCGTAGGTTTGTTATGGCAGCAGTGGTTCCCAAGGAGGTCAAAAAGTAAGGTAGTAGAGCACCACTGGTGACTCGTAGGCGACTCGTAAGCGAGCCCTAAAAGGTGGGGAGACGGATTACGGGGTTTTCTCAAATAGAGTTTTCTCCCCACATGTATATAAGGAGTAGTCCGCGTGGGCCCAACAGGGATCCAAATCGGACGTTAAGCAATGAATAATAATATATTACTAGGCTTTCTTATAAGATAGTTTTTTGCGTATGGTTTATAGCCCCTTTAGTCTTTCCTAGTTAAAGCTTATATAGGGTAAGTATTCTATTTCTAGCTAAATAGGTGTAAATCCTATAGAGTTATAGGGTAGGGTTGCCTAGGCGTAGTTTATTAGAAGTAGTAGTTTACCCTAGTTATCCTAAAAGTAGTTAATAAAGGGCTAGAGCCTCTAGTCTAAGTATTAATTTATAATCTTTATCTAACTATCTATTTGGGGGTGGTATGCTATAAAAAGCTTTAGCTTAATGCTAAGGATCTAAGTAAACTTATTTTAGAAGGCTGATATAAACTATAGCCTATAATTAGATATAATAGTATCTGGTAGTCCGTAAATTTAGTAGATATAATAGATATATAGTTAGGCTACCTCCTTGGTATTAATATCCTTATAATAGGGGATTAAGAACAGGTGCTTACTAAAGCAGTTAACTAGGATTATTACTATATTATATCTGTTACGGTTTGTAGGCAGCTTATAAAAGTCTATAGAGATATACTACTAGGGGCGTTCTAGTATTAGGAGTAGCTTTAATAGTCCTAAGATTTTATCCCATAGAATTATAGACCTATAGCAGTTATTATAGTTCTATATATAGCGGTTAATATCTGTAACTATTCTAGGCTAGTAGTAACGGTTACTAATAATCTTATAGGTCTTATTCTTTTTAGGGTAGGCCGTAGAGACCTAGGTATATACTTTAGTAATAAGCTAGGTCCGTAAATTCTATTCCTCTACTACTACTAGCCGTTTTTAGTGCTTAAGTAGTCCGTTTTTAAGGGACTATAGGCTAGTAGCATCATTTACCTTTTCGCGGTACTCCTGTAGAGAAGGGGCTATATAGTTTGCCTATAGTAGTTTATTAATAAGGTTAAGTTCCATGGAGTTAATAGGATATATCTTAGTATTTAAAGGGTCTGTATTTAGCTCTACCTATATCTAGGGGTTAAGGTGCTCTAGTTATAGTAGTATCTAGGTCTATAATAAAATCTTTATAGCCGCCTAGTTACCTAGGTCCTATTTACACCTTATAAGAGTATCCGCATGGTTTATAGCACCTGGTCTATATATAATTAAGAAGTTAAACTAAGATAGAATATCCGCCTAGCGTGCCTACTAGGCTATAAGGGCCTTAGTTATTATAAAGTATTCTAAGGCCTTATAATCCGAAACTACCTTAATAGGCTTAGGGGTCCCCTCTAGTTGTATACGCTATTACTAAAAGCTAGAGATAATAGCTAGCATTTCTTTATTATAGATGTGGTAGTTTAGCTTAGTATCTATTATAGTCTTTAAATAGTATGTAATATGGTGCTATTCTTCGTTTAGTTGCTTCTGGGAGAAAACGCTAGCTATTATGCTATTTAAGGCATTAGTTTCTAGCATTAAGGGCCGTTTTAGGTTAAAGTGGGTAAGTAGGGGAGCTAATACTAGCTATTTTTTAAGCTTATTAAAGGCCTACATATATATAGTGTTAAAGTGGAATAGCTGGTCTTTTTTAGTAAGGTGGTTAAGAGGCTAGGCAATCCTACTATAGTTCTTAATAAAGCATTAGTAAAAGTTACAGAAACCTAGAAATAATTATACCCCTTTTATAGTCCATAGGGGTGTCTACTAGTTAATTACAGCTGTTTTTTCTAGGTTAGCCTTAATTTTATTTATACTAATAATAAAACCTAGGTACTTTATACGCTTAACACTAAATTCTAATTTCCTAATATTGGCCTAAAGACTAGCCTCGCGGAGCTATTATAGGACTTTATAGATATGCTCCTTATATTCTAACTTATTCTTAGAGTAGATTATAATATTATCTAGGTAGGCCGTATAGAAGTTATTAAGGTAGTTAAAGAGTATATTATTTATATATCGCTAGTACGTAGCCGGTCCGTTAGTTAGTCTAAAAGGAAGTACTTTATATTTATATATTCCGTAACAGGTCTAAAATATAGTAAGATTTTTTAATCTAGGGTTTACTCTAATCTAGTAAAAGGCCTAACGGATATTAAGCTTAGTAAAGATCTTAGCTCTACTTATTTAGGTTAAAGTCTTATTAAGTAAGGGTAGTAGGTAGCGGTCCTTATGGGTTATATTATTTAGTTTATAGTAGTTAA